>Ga0193751_1000074_pt1 | contig 88773 bp, 79 predicted proteins | sample L1c2metaG_FD_143050 | JGI IMG/M metagenome (GOLD analysis project Ga0193751, IMG submission 143050) | Soil microbial communities from a riparian zone of the East river system, Colorado, United States - L1c2 | ecosystem: Environmental > Terrestrial > Soil > Riparian zone | place: USA: East River...
CTATCGACAAGAAGAATGCAGACGGCACCTATACCGAGGTGCTCACAACTGCAGCAATCACAGCCAAGGGAGGCATCGTCAAGAAGAATTTTGTGGTGTGAGTGAGACGGGAAGAGGGGGAAGTAATACTTTGATAGTTGTTTGGAATAGATATATAATTGGCGCAGATAGTTCAAATTTATTTGTCTTATGAAATGAAAAATTCACCAAAAAAACAAAAACAGAAAAAAAAGAAAATAGTCATGGTGAGCGGCGGATTTGATCCGGTGCATATCGGGCATGTGCGGATGTTTAATGAAGCGAAAAAGCTGGGGGATGAACTGGTAGTGGTCGTCAACAATGATAATTGGCTACGATTAAAGAAAGGATATGTTTTTATGCCGGAAGGGGAGAGAAAAGAAATCATCGAGGCGTTTGAGGCCGTTGATAGGGTAATATTAAGCAGTCACGAGAGGAATACAAAAGATATAAGTATTTGCAGGGATTTGCTCACTCTTCGTCCGCATATTTTTGCCAAAGGCGGAGATCGTCATAGTGGCAACATTCCGACTCCGGAAGTTTCTGTTTGCGAAGAAATAGGCTGCGCTATAGTAAATGATATTGGTTTTGGCGGCAAGGTTCAAAGCTCGTCCGACTTAGTTAAAAAAGCGCGCGACGCCAAAAAGGGGTCAGGATCCAGACCCAAAAGCGTCGGGAATGCAAAATAGAAAGAAATTGCCTCGCGGCGATCCGCCGAAGAGGCGGAATAAAACTTGTCCTGTACTAAATTTTTGAATATGGGATATAATTATGATAATTAATATATAAAATTTATACCGAGATGAAACCTCTAAGTCAAATGTTGAGTAAGGAAATTAGTCAAATCAAAATGATTGTTTTTGATGTTGACGGAGTGCTGGTTCCTCGGGGGACAAAAATAAAGCAAGTCGGAAATACCACAACTCTGCAGACGAAAGTAATTAATGAAAAACAGATAGAACAAATTAGAGAACTGAACAAGCAGGGGTTTTTAATAAACATCAGTTCCGGAAGAGGACTTTATATGCTGCAGGAGATGTTTCGAGATATTTTGCCTTTTGTCAGCCTTACTTTTGAGAACGGCAGTGCCACTTGGTACAGGGGAAAAATCTATCAGCATATCAACAGCTTTGAATATATGAAGAATGTGTTCCCTAAGCTAAAAAAAGTTACCAACAATAACAAAAATGTAAAAGGATTTGAACCGAAAGAATTTATAATCACTATTCATTGCACAAGGAAAATCCCAGAGATTGAACGAGTAGTAAAAGAAGAAGGAGGTCTCTACACCATTTGGAATGGCGAGGCGTATGATATCGGTGTAAAAAAAGATCAGACAAAAGCCCTTGGATTGAGACATGTAATAAAAATTTTCAAATTAAGGAAAGAAAATGTCATGGCTATCGGGGACAATTACAATGATGCAGAAATGCTCGCGGAGAGTGTAATGCCCATTTCAGCCGATAAAAGCAGGGTGAACGGCAAATTCTATGTTCCTTTATTAGGGAAGTTTCTTCCCGCCGACCAATTAATGCAGAAGATTTTAGAACTTAAAAGGAGATACTAATCAATAATAGTAAAAGATTGCTTAATTATATCGGTATGCAATAATATCCTTAAGTATGAAGACATTGACCGTGGAGCGACCCTGGGGAAAATTTGAGCAATTCACGCAGAACGAAATGACAACGGTGAAGATTATTTCTATTAATCGGAACAGTTCACTTTCCCTTCAATATCATAATAATCGGGAAGAATTTTGGCGGATTCTTTCCGGACATCCAGAAATAACTATCGGCGAAAATACAGTAGGAGCACAACCCGGCGATGAATTTAATGTAAAAAAATTGGAAAAGCATCGAATCGCCACAAAAAACGATGCCGTACAGATTTTAGAAATTGCCTTCGGTGATTTTGCGGAAAATGATATAATAAGAATAGAAGACAAATATGGCCGCGCCTAAAAAGGAAAGAAAAATTAAGTCTCGACGCCTAAACGGGTCGGGATCCCGGCTAAAAACAACGGGAAAAGCAAAAATTGCCGTCAAACGGAAAACGGTAAAAAGAGTCGCGGTAAAAAGGAAAATTTCTCTTCTGGACCTAAAGAGATCAACGAAAAATCCCATTATTGAACCGACTGAAAAAAGTTACTGGGAGTCGAAAGCGACGTTTAATCCAACGGCATTTTTTCATGATGGGGAAGTGCACATTATTTACCGGGCAATTGGGGACTCTGATATTTCTGTTTTAGGATATGCCAAAAGTGAGGACGGACATAGCATAGTTCCGTACTCCAAGGAATTAGCATATTATTACCACAACAAGCCATCTTTTAAGAAGTCGGACAAAAAAAATGCTTCGAGAATCTTTTATAGTTCCGGCGGCGGGTGGGGAGGCGGGTGTGAAGATCCACGGCTGACGCTAATAGAAGATAATGTATACATGCTCTATACCTCTTTCGATGGCTGGGGATCTGTGCGAATGGCGATGACCTCGATTAGCCTGGATGATTTTATAAGGAGAAGTTGGGATTGGAAAGAACCGGTTCTAATTTCTCCTCCTCATCAAATACATAAAAATTGGGTACTTTTTCCGGAAAAGATAAAAGGGAGATATGCGATTCTGCATAGCATCTCCCCTAAAATAATGATTGATTATTTTGACGGCTTAGATGAGCTGGATGGCGATAATTATATATACAGTGTGCACCAGGGAAGCCGTTTGTGGGAGTATCGGGATAAATTTATACGGGGTGTCGGGCCTTCTCCCTTGAAAACAAAATATGGTTGGCTGGTTTTATACCATAAAATGGAGAAACACGATTCTCACCGATATAAACTCTGGGCGATGATTTTGGATGCAAAGGATCCGACTAAAATTCTATATAATTCGCTTCGGCCGATTCTGGAACCGGATCTCTGGTATGAGAATGAGGGATATAAAGGAGGGGTGGTATATTCTTGCGGAGCGGTCATTAAGGACGGACAATTATTTGTGTATTATGGAGGCGCAGACAAAGTTTCCTGTGTCGCTACAGCGAACCTGGACGCTTTTTTGAGTGAACTAGTGCATCGGAAGAGTGGAGCCTTAAAAAGTAGAAAAATTAAAACATAAGATTTATGTTTGTTGCACGAAGATCACTAAATAATCCAATTCTCATTCCCGATAAAAATCATTATTGGGAGGCATATGCATCTTTTAATATGTGTGTCATTAAAGTCGGCACTTTATTTTACGGCGTCTATCGCGCTATTTCGGCAGTGGATCGTATGCGCACGCCGCAACAATTTTCGATCATTGGCATTGGAAAGTCGAAAGACGGGATTAATTTTAAGGAACGTCTCCCTTTTATCATTCCGCAGGAGGAATGGGAAAAGTATGGCTGCGAAGATCCGCGAATTACCTTTTTTGAAGGAAATTACTATATTTTTTATACAGCGCTTTCCAAGTATCCATTTGAGGGGAGCGGAATCAAAGTCGCAGTTGCTGTCTCGAAGGACTTGGTAAAAATTAAAGAACGGCACTTAGTGACGCCCTTTAATGCCAAGGCGATGACTCTTTTTCCGGAGCGGATAAATGGTAAAATCACGGTGATTCTCGCTGTTAATACGGATACACCACCCTCTAAAATTGCGATAGCGCAGGTTGAGAAGATAGAAGAATTATGGAACCCAAAATTTTGGGAGGGGTGGTATAAGAATATTGATAAAAATGTCATTGATTTAAAAAGGACTCCCTATGACCACATTGAGGTTGGCGCCCCGCCCATCAAGACTCCATATGGCTATCTCTTGGTCTATTCGCATATTCAAAATTATTTTGGAGGTAGCAATCTTGACCGCGTATTCGGCATTGAGGCGGTTTTTTTGGATTTTGAGAATCCGCTTAAAATTATCGGACGTACGCGAGGCCCCATAGTCGCTCCCCGGGAATCGTATGAGCTTTTAGGGTATGTTCCGGATGTGGTATTTCCGACGGGCGCGATTATAAAAAAAGACACCCTTTTTATATATTACGGGGCATCCGATATGACGGTTTGCGTCGCCTATGTGAACTTTGATGACCTCTCGGGAACGATGCGGGAAGAAACAAGTTCCAGGTGGAATTTCAAACGCTCGCAGAAGAACCCTATCATCACTCCGAACAAACAACATCCATGGGAATCGACTGCCACCTTCAACCCGGCCGTATTGCGCATAAAAAATGTGACGCACATATTATATAGAACGCTTTCCAATGACAATACTTCCTATATCGGATACGCATCGACCAGAGATGGCGTGAATATCGACCTGAGACTGCCTGAGCCGATCTATGGTCCCAGAGAGGATTTTGAATCAAAAAAAATCTCGGGCGGGAATTCGGGCTGTGAAGACCCGCGTCTGACAAAAATCGGGAAAAATATTTATATGTGCTACACGGCTTTTGATGGCATTGGTCCACCGCGAGTCGCTATTACTTCGATTACCGAGCGTGACTTCTTGCAAAAGAATTGGAAGTGGGAGAAACCTATCTTAATCACTCCAGAGGGTTTCGATGACAAGGATACTTGTATTTTCCCCGAAAAAACGAAAGGCCAATACTTTATTTTACATAGGGTGGGGAACGAACTGTGCGGTGACTATTTAAAATCGCTAGATTTTAAAAAGGATACTGTCAAAAAGTGCATTAGAATTATCGGACCTAGGATAAATTCCTGGGACAGTTCGAAAGTAGGCATCTGCGCGCCGCCGATGAAAACAAAAAATGGCTGGCTGCTGCTTTACCACGGTGTATCCAAAAGTCACAACACCTACCGCGTCGGTGCCGTTCTGTTGGACCTGGCGGATCCCGCCATCGTGCTTTCTCGCACGACCGACCCCATCTTTGAACCCAAAGAATTATATGAAAAAGTCGGGGTAGTTAATAATGTCGTTTTCCCTTGCGGGATGGCTATGATAGGCGATCTGCTATATATTTACTACGGTGGCGCTGACACGGTGGTCGGAGTGGCGACAATAGAGCTCGATATTGTCTTGAAAGCTCTGACCAGGGACATAAAGAAATAGAATCGTTATGGAATCAAAACTGGAAGAAAAAAAGGAAATAAAATTCAATCGGGAAAAAGTTAAGAGATTTAGAGATATAATGAGTAATCTTAGATTAAAAGTTTTCAAAAAATCACCTGAAGATTCTGAAAGGCTGGAGGAAGAAATTTACGAATTTGCCAATAGTTTAAAGAATAAATACGATACCGACCCTAAAAAAAGCATTGATCTAAAATATGCCATGTGGCATGCATTAGGGGGAAGCACTATTGATTCAAATCTTGAATTACTAATAGAGAAAGAAGATTTTGAAGATAAAGACGGTAAAGATGTCGTCGAGAGATTTATCAATGGTTTAGTGAAAAGATATGTATAGATCATTCATAAATATATGCAAATAAATTTACTGGGGAAAAATATTGAATTGACGGAGGCGATTAAAGATTATGTTTTGAAAAGAGTTACTAACTTGGAAAAGTTGCTCTCCGGCATTGAAAAGAGCGGCGGGGAAGTTACTGCCCTTTTTGAAGTGGGCAAGAGTACCAAACACCACAAGGGAGGTCCTGTTTTTCATGCCGACTGTCTGATTAACGCCAAAGGAGAAAAATTTTATGGGAGCGCGGATGAAGAGGACTTGTATCTTGCGATAGATACGGTTAAAGAAAATCTTTTTAAAGAAATTAGCAAGAAAAAAGATCGCCGGCAAACATTGCAGCATCGTGGAGCTCGCAGCATAAAAAAGATGATGAAAGGCCTCTCCAAAAGAAATCCGAACACTGCGAAGTATTAAAATATGCCGAATTTAGAGGGTAAAAGAACTTTAGAAGGCAAGAAAAAAGACATCACTTCTCTCTTTGCCGAGACTGGAATTACCTCCGATCCAGTTTCTATAATAGAAACAGAGGGTATGTATCCCTATAAAGACAATCTTGAAGAAAATTGGGCTTTTTTTACGGCAGTAGGCATGAAACGTCTTAAACAGATTTTTGACAAAGAAGGATATAAAGTAAAAGATCTAGGTATTGTGGGAATCGGGAGCGGAGTTGAGGGCATTTCTGTTGTATACATTTTTAAAGATACTCTCAAAAAACTTATTGTTACTGATATTGATTCAGAAATTCTTAATGGGACGGTTGTTAATATTGGTAGCTCGGCTAAAAAGTTCGGGATTGAGGTAGTTCCATTGGTGGGTTCTTTTTGTGAACCAATTGAAAAAAGCGGTTCCATTGTTGATCTTGTTCATGCTAATGTGCCGAATTTACCTTCTTCTGGAACAGAAGATTTAAGCATGGGTGCTGAAAAAGGAACATTTTTACCTGTACAGTTGTATGAAAAATATAATCCGTCAGAAAAATATTTGTCTTATGCTATGGGCTCGCAGTTTGCATATCTACAAAGTGCCAGGAAAATTCTTCGTTCTGGCGGCACTGTAATTACGGAACTTGGTGGACGTATGCCGCTTAATTTGATACCTGAACTTTTTAATGAATGCGATTTTGATTTTCAAGAAGTTTATGTTGGATTTAAAGAACAGACAGAAGCTCTAATTGATTTTGAAGGGTATCATAAAATTGAGAAACAATATGGCGTATCTTTTGAATTTTATTTATTTGAGGAAAGCAAGAAGGTTTTGACTGAGATGGGTTACACAAATGGGACTTCAACTCTTTCGGGTGATGAAATGAAAAAAATTCTTGAACCATATAAGGTTTCCGCAGGTAAAGCACTTGAACTTTATAAGCAGGGCATTGCCGGCGGGCACACAGTTCATCTTTTTCGAGGTGTTAAACGTTGATTTATCTAAATAAGATCTATTGGGCGCTAATCTACGCTATAGCGTAGATTGAAATCCTCCCAGCTTATTTCTTTTTTGCCTTCCGGCAGGACTTTTTTAATTACAAATTGGCCATTTTCTAGCGCTGCATCAGTTATGATTATTCTTTTGCTATTTCGAAAAAAGAAAGTCCTGGGCCACTGCGCATAGGCCCTCCATTTGTTGTATAAAACTCTCGGAGATTCAACGTCCAAATTTACCAGTCCGTCTCCTTTTTTAATTTTTTTAGAATAGGTTGCCTCGTTTTCAACTTGCGGCATTTCCTTAATCCTTCCGGCGGTAAATTCAGGCAGTATTTTTACCAAAAGTTCTCCACCAATTTTTATCAAACGCTTTCGTAATTCGGGAGCTTTCTCGTTTCCCAGCACTGGCACAACGCTATGCGCTATGATTGGACCCGAATCCATTTTAAATTCCATTTTTTGAATACTGACGCCGGTATGGCTGTCCCCATTTAATATTGCGGATTCCACCGGGGAGGCTCCGCGGTATTTTGGCAGGAGTGAATAGTGAATATTAATGGAGCCGAGTTTTGGCATATTCAGTATCTTTTCAGGAATTATTTTTCCATAGGCAACCACAATGAACAGTTTACAGCCCATAGCTTCCAGCTTCTTAGAAAAATCTTCATCCAATTTTTCGGGTTTTATGCAGGCAATATCATTTTTTTCGGCAAAGATAGAGACGGGCGAGGCTTGCATCCGCAAGCCTCGCCCCTTTTGGGCATCCGGTGAAGTAATAATCAGCGATGGCACATAGCCATTTTGCATAAGTATTTCCAGAGTTTCACTCGCAACATCTGGTGTGCCAAAGAATACGAAATTTAATTTATTCTCTTTATTGTTCATATTATGATCAAATCAGTTTTTTTTCTTTGGGATTTCTTCACTGATATCCTTTGCGTGATCTATAAAAAGTATGCCGTTTAGGTGGTCTGTTTCGTGTTGAAAAATTTGTGCCAGAATACCAGACGCGCCTCGGGTAAATTTTTTGCCGTTCTCATCATACGCCACTACGGTTGCCTTATTTGACCTGAAGGTTTTGCCATAAAGGGGGCGCACCGAAAGGCAGCCTTCCGGCATCCATTCCTTCGCCTTGGAGAGTTTAGAGATTTTCGGATTTATAAAAACCATATCTACCACTTCAGGATCTTGCTTCGCGCTTGCACCCTCTGCATCTCCAATAGCGTTAACTTTTACTTCACCGCTCTGATAATTCTCTCCAAGGCTTCGCGCGGAGAATCCCGTTTTCATCATCCTTCCCGAGACAAGAAAGATTCGCAGTGAATACCCGATTTGAGGCGCCGCAATAGCAACGCCATCGTCTTGGCTCTTAAGCGATTCTTTCATTTCTTCCAGAATTTTTTTTATTTTGGCTGTCTTAATCTGCCTGAAGGGCACTTCACGCGCTGTGAGGCGTAAAATTTTCTCATTTTTTTGAAGAATTTTCTTCATCTATTTTATTTCCTTTAGGTATTCCAGAAGTTTGTCTAATTTTACAGTGTCTTGGGATCTATTTGACATATCTCGCACAATTACAGAATTATCCAACGCTTCCTTTACTCCAAAGATGAGCGTGTAAGGAATAGCCAGTTTTTCAGCAATGGCTAACTGGGAACCCAGACTATCTTTAGAAAGCGATTGGGCGATAGGAATATGAGCTTTGCGCAGTGTTTCAATGATATTTAAACTCTTTAATTTTGCCTCAGAGCCAAGCTGGATGAAATAAACTTTTGGTTTTTTCAATATGCGTGGTGTCAATTTTTTATACCAAGCGGATGAGACTATTCGGTCAACTCCGATAGAGATTCCTACCGCCGGAATGTCCTTCTTTGACCCAATTTGCCTCGCTAAGTAATCATAGCGTCCGCCGCCGGCGAGAGAAATTGGCTCGCCTTCCGCGCCCCCTTGTTCTAAGATCTCAAAAACAGTACGCGTATAATATGAAAGTCCGCGCACAAGATTTTTATTTATATTGTACGATATATTCATTTCTTCTAGATACTCCAATACTTCTTTAAAATGTTTTTTGCAAGAAGGACAGAGAAAAGAAATAGAGTCCGGAGCAGACACATTTATGTCTTGTGTTTTTTTCTCTTTTGAATCCAGTATCCGGAGCGGGTTTATTTTTAAGCGTTCACGATCTATCGGGGCGAGAGAACTGATATTCTTTCGATAATAACTGGTGAGCTCTTTTATGTATCCATTTCTGCATTCCTTGTCGCCGATGGAATTGATATCAATAGAAAGGTTCGGCGCTCCCGATTCTTCTAAAATACTCATGCCAGCTTTAATCACTAGCGCGTCCATGATGCTTTTATCAGACCCCAATGAGTCCAAATCAAATTGCCAAAATTGCCTGTAACGTCCGCGCTGTGGTTTATCGTGCCGAAAAGCAGGTCCGTATTGATATAAGAGAACCGGCTGGGGGAGCGTCTGCATTCCGTGTTCGATATATGCGCGTACCAAGGGTGCGGTGTGTTCCGGCCGCAGCGCGAGGCGATTACCGCCTTTAGTTTTTAGCGTATACATTTCTTTATCGATAATATCCGTGCCTATGCCAATGCTCGAGGTAAAAATTTCTTCCTGTTCGAGTATCGGAGTGTCAATCGGTTTAAAACCATAGTACACAGCCACTTCCTGAGCTTTTTCAAAAAATCCCTGGAATGAATAATACTCGTCATTCATCAGATCTCTCATCCCTTTGGGCGAGGTTACATCCGAGGACTTATTTTTATTCGCAATTTTTTTCATTATTCTATTTTTATATTTATTCTGATTGTTTATATTTGCCCGGCAGGACGCCTATCTCATTTACCGGTAATAGTCGAAGAAGCGCTCTTCCTGTTATGAGAGACCTTTTTACGGGTCCCCAATATCTTGAATCAGAGCTGCCGCTCCTGTTGTCGCCCATTACAAAATATTCATCACTCTTCAATTCGAAACTCATATCATTATTTGAAGTATTTTTTACGTACGGCTCATCAAGTGTAAATCCGTCTTTATGTTCCGCATTTGTTATGGTTACAACGTTGCCCTTTATTCCGACTGTTTCATTCGGCAGTCCGATGATTCTTTTGATAAAAAATTTTGTCTGATCATTTGGGTATCGGAACACGATGACGTCATCTCTTTGCGGGTCGCCTAGTCGGTAAGATATTTTATCTACAATTAAATAATTTTCGTTTTCAAAAGTGGGGAACATGGAACTTCCGGAGACAACAAATGGCTCCAATAATAAAACGCGCGTGGGGATAACGATAATAAGTACCAGAGCGGCAAAGCGTACGAGTTCCCAAAATGATTGTTTGCCGCTTTTTTGTTGTTCCATAGATGTCATTATAACCTAAGCTTGTAATTAAGTCGAAATTATAGCACAAAAAAATATTGACAGTGTCGTATACTTTGTTATCATATGTAAATGAAAATTGTTGTTGGTTTAGGGAATCCCACTGATGAATACCAAAATACCCGGCATAATACTGGACGGATTATGGCTAGTCTGGTACAGAAAAAAATGGGTCAAAATAAAGTCAAGTTTGTGATGCCGGATACATTTATGAACAATTCAGGGAAAGCCGTTGCCCCATTGATAAAAAGGAAAAATGACTTAAAAGACCTTGTCGTTATCTATGATGATATTGATTTGCCCTTAGGAAAAATCAAAATTTCTTTTAATCGGTCTTCAGGCGGGCATAATGGACTAAATTCTGTTATTAAGGCTCTTAAGAGCGAAGAATTTTTGCGCATCAGAATTGGTATTTCTCCGTCGAAGAAATCCGCCCAAGGTGGACTAGCTGTTGCCAGAAAACCAAAAGGGGAGAAGGCCGTCTTGAATTTTTTACTAGGGGAATATAAAAAATCAGAACTAGAAGAAATTAAGAAACTTTCTAAAAAAGTTAGTGAAGCGGTGGAAACAATTTTTTCTGAAGGCAAGGACAAAGCGATGAGTTTGTATAATTAAAATAATATGAAGCAAGGACCGCCAGCTCCGACTCCGGAACCGGGACCAAAAATTTTAAGTTTCGAGAAGTTTATAGAGAGAGTTTCTCAATCGGATAATCTTGCTCCCATTCCTCGATATAATAATTTTTACCTCTATTTCGATGTATCATTTGCTCAAAGTGCTTACCAAACAAAGAAATATTATATTAAATTTTTGACTGAACATCCGCGCATGAATGCATCGCTATGCGATAAAATACAAAATCAAAGAAATAAGTCAAAAGGCACTTCAGAATCTTTAAAACCCTTTGAACGAGATCTCTATGAAGCTTATAAAATAATGCGCAGTTACGGTATTTCAGATAAAAAACTTTTTTCTTAAATCTCTTTCACTGCTTCGATAATGACGCTTTTTTCACCGTTGCGCAAAGAGACTTTGCCAGAAAGCGCGATGCATTTTTCTGCGACTAAGATATCGATAGATTCTTTGAAGATTGAAGGGAATGCCACGACTTCGATGGAGCCGGTGAAGTCGGCAATTTTTAGGAACGCCATGCGCTCATTGTTTTTTGTTATAACCCCTCTGGAATTTTCAATTATTCCAGCGATGGTAACTTGTACTCCATTCTTTATTTCTTCCTTTATTTTTTTGATATTGATATCTCGACTTTCCAGTTTCTCGCGAATTCTCTCCAGCGGGTGTCCGGAAATGTAAAGTCCCAGTAATTCCTTTTCCCAGAGCAATTTTTCGGCCACTGTCGCAGGAGCCGCGGGTCTTAGCGTAAGCGGCGGTGTCAAAATTTTTAACTCGCCGAAAAGGGAGACTTGATTCAAGGAGAGATTATTTGCTTCGTGATTATACTCCAGCATCGCCTCCAAATTTGCAAGCATTACACCCCGATCCCCCCAATCGTCCATACAACCGGATTTAATCAATGCTTCCATAGATTTTTTATTTAAATTTTTATGCTTAATTCTATCCAGAAAATCAGTGATTGATTTGAATTTTCCGTTTGCCTTACGCTCGAATACGATGCTGTCGGCAATGTCGGTCCCCAGGTTTTTAATCGTATAGAATCCGAATCTTATCTTAGCGCTTTTATTAGTATTAGTTATTACGTTATCCGCCACTGCGGGCAAGCAAGTAAATCCCCCATAGCTTTCATTAATGTGCGGAGGAAGAACTGGAATCTTCATATTTTTACACTCTTCAATTATTTCAGAAATTTTTTCCACATCCCCGCTTTCAGCCGTGAGTATTGCAGCCATATATTCGACGGGATAATTTGCTTTCATGTAAGCCGTCTGATAAGCCACTTTGCCGTAGGACGCCGCGTGCGCCTTGTTGAATCCATATGCTTGAAAAGGCTCGAAAAGTTTCCAAAGTTTTTCAGCAAACTCCGGAGTCTGCCCATTCCCGATTATACCCTCCGTGAATTTATCTCTCTGCGCCGCCATTTCTTTCGGTATTTTTTTACCGACGGCCTTGCGGAATTTATCGGCTTCTTCCCAGTTATAGCCGGCGAGCTCGATTGCGCAGAATAGAAGATCGTCTTGGTAGACGATCAGGCCGTAGGACTCACTCAAGAATTTTTTCATTCGCGGATCCAGATATTTCACCAACTTCGGATTGTGTTTTCTCTTGATATAGTCCGGGATTGATTCCATGGGGCCCGGACGATAAAGAGCTACCATTGCGTTTATGTCATGAATAGAAGTGGGTTTTAATTCTTTCAAATATCTGGTCATACCGGAACCATTTAATTGGAATAGTCCTTCCGTTTGGCCGGAGGCGAGCAGTTCAAAAGTTTTCTTATCATCGAGCGGAATGTTCTCGACGTCTATAATAATATCGTAAAATCTTTTAACCGCTTTGACTGCATCCGCTAAAATCGCCAAATTTCTGATACCCAGGAAATCAAATTTCAGCAGTCCTGCCTCCTCAATGTTATACATGTCGTACTGAGTAATTATTTTATTTTCTCCCCTCGGATCATACTGGAGCGGGACATATTCTACCAAGGGCTCCGGAGAAATAACAACCCCGGCGGCGTGCACGGAAATGTGCCGCACACAGCCCTCGAGCTTTTTGGCGAGGTCTATTATTTTTTTTGTATCCTTTTCTTTTTCATATGCCTCCTTTAATTCCGGCACTATTTCCATAGCATTATCTATCGTCATTGGCATACCTTGCGAGCCCATCGGAATCATTTTAGAAAGTCTTTCGCCTACGGCATAAGGGTATGCGAGCGCGCGAGCGACGTCTTTGACTGCGCCGCGCGCCATCATCGTCCCAAAAGTTCCGACTTGCGCAACGAAGTCTTCGCCGTACTTTTTTCTGACGTATTCGATCATTTCATCCCGGCGGTTGTCGGCGAAGTCCATATCAATATCGGGCGGCGATGGACGAAATGGATTTAAGAATCTCTCAAAGGGTAATTTATATTCTATCGGATTGACGTTGGTGATGCCTAGAAGATAAGTGGCGAGCGATCCTGCCACTGATCCCCTGATAGTCGTTAAAATCCCATTTTCCTTCGCATATCGCAGAAGGTCGCCGACTACCAGGAAATATGGAGCATATCCTTTATCTTTTATAATTTTTAATTCATATTCGACTCGCTCATTTATCTCGGGCGTTTCTTTCAGTTTTATTCTATTTAAACCGGCATATGTAAGTTCACGCAGTTTTTCGTCATAAGTAATACCTTCTTCAAGTTGAAAATCAGGAAAGACCCATTTACCGAGTTCCAGTTCCAGATTGCACATATCCGCTATTTTAATTGTATTTTCCACAGCTTCTGGGATGTCTTTAAAAACCTCTACGGCTGTCTCGGCATTAATAAAGGAAAAATCATCATCAGAAAATTCAAACTTGGTGCCTTCTTTCACATCGCCCTGGGTGTTGATTTGCAGCAGCGTATGATGCGCGTCGTGGTCACCGCTCTCCGGATAGTGCGAATCTTGGGTGGCGACTAGCGGAATTCCGTGTTTTTTCGCCAGTTTTACCAATGCCTCGCGCACGGCTTTATCATTTTCCACTGATGGATGGCATTGAATTTCTATAAAATAATTTTCTGTGCCGAAAATATCCCGATATTCTCTGACGAGTTCATCGGCTTTAGCCAGATTACCGTTGGCTACGCTCTGCGATAATTCGCCGCCCAAGCATCCGGAGAGCGCAATGACGCCTTTTGAATATTTGCGCAGTATTTCTTTATCCATTCTCGGTTTGTAATAATGTCCTTCCAAGTTCGCGATCGTGACGAGTTTCATTAAATTTTTATATCCCTCCAGATTTTTCGCTAGCAAGGTAAGATGATAGTACCGCTTATTTCCACCCGCTTCAGCTGTACGATCCGCACGATTGCCGGCGGTCATATAGGCTTCAACTCCGATTATAGGTTTGATTCCTTCCTTTTTAGCAAGTTTATAAAATTCAATTGCGCCATACATATTGCCGTGGTCGGTGATAGCCATCGCCGGCATGTTGAATTTCTTCGCGAGTGCCACCAAATTCTCAAGTTTGGAAAGGCCGTCCAAGAGAGAATAGTGAGAATGGGTGTGAAGATGGATGAATTGTGGCCTGCTTGCTTCCATTTTTCAATAATAACATATTTTACTTTCTTGTTTTATTTGTTTTCCGACGTACTTATGGTACTATACGGCTGTGAAAAATTTACGGAAATTAAACATTTTTGTCTACTCTAAGAAAACGGTTATTTTTGCGGGCTTACTTATTTTATTGTCAGGTTTTCCTCAACTTTCAGAAGCGGCTCCGGAAGGTTTTACGGAGAGTATTTTTGCGTCGGACATATCAACTCCCACCGCAATGGAATTTGCTCCAGACGGCCGGTTGTTTGTGCTGGAACAAGGCGGTTCGGTGAGGGTTATTAAAAATGGCGCCTTGTTGTCCACACCGTTTTTAACTCTCACAGTCAGTACAGATAGCGAAAGAGGTTTGCTGGGCATAGCTTTTGATCCTAATTTTTCTGCCAACAGGTTTGTCTATCTCTATTACACCCGCTCGACTTCTCCAATAAAAAATAGAGTCAGCCGCTTTACGGCTAGCAGCACCAATGGGGATGTAGTACAAGCTGGCAGTGAACTTATTCTGCTTGATAATATTGCCTCCGATGCCGGCAATCACAATGGAGGAGCGATTCATTTTGGCGCTGATGGAAAATTATATGTGGCTGTCGGTGACGGCGGAACAACACACACCAGCTCTCAAGATTTCTCTTCTCTCTCCGGAAAAATTTTGCGGGTCAATTCCGATGGTTCCATTCCCACTGACAATCCTTTTTTCAATCAAGCGGGAGCCCAGAAGGAAATCTGGGCATTGGGTTTGAGAAATCCATTTACTTTTGCGTTTGATCCGACAAATGGAAAATTACACATCAATGATGTGGGGCAAGATACTTTTGAAGAAATAAACTTAGGTGTAAAAGGAGCCAATTATGGCTGGCCGACATGCGAAGGTACCTGCTCTGATTCTAATTTTACGAACCCGATATATTTTTATGATCATAGCGTTGGTCAAGCCATTACTGGCGGCGCATTCTACCGCGCAAGTGAGTTTCCGAGCCAGTATAATGGAGTATATTTCTTTTCCGATTATCTGCGGGGATTCATCCATTATCTAGACAGTTCTAATCAAGAGCATGATTTTACTTCCGCCCACAGTCCCGTTGATTTGAAAGTGGGCGCAGATGGCGCGCTTTATTATGCTTCTATCGGAGATGGACAGGTTTATAAAATCGCCTTTGAAAATCCAACACCACTGTCTGACTTAACTGCACTAACTGCTTCCATTGCAACAGCTCAAAGCAAGTACAACGCGGCCGTTGAAGGAAGTCTTGCTGGCCAATATCCTTCACCTCTAAAGGCAAACTTGCAAAGCGCTATAAATACCGCGTCTGCCATAACCAGTGCCTCTTCGCAGTCTGTTGTTGATGCTGCTGTTATTACTCTCAATACAGCCATTACAACTTTCGAAGCAGGTAAAGTACCTCCTCCAGCTCCAGATACAACTGCACCTGTGATAACTCTAAATGGTGCAAATCCCATGAGCTTAACTGCAGGAAATGCATTTTCTGATCCCGGGGCTACAGCTCTCGATGCTGTCGATGGAGTAGTTACAGTTACACCTTCTGGTTCAGTTGATTCAAGTGTCGCAGGTGCTTACACAATAACCTATACAGCCGAAGATACGGCCGACAATATTTCCACAACCACTCGTATTGTCAATGTGGTTGCAGTTACTCAAAGGAGTAGACGAGGTGGCGGTGGGGGCGGGGGTAGGAGAAATTCTCCAATTACGCCAACCGCAGTAGCTACCCCCGTCATAATTCCCGGATGTGATGTCAGGACAACCGGCTTTAGCGTAATTAACGGTCAATCTTGCTTCACAAATATACCTACGTCTCCAGCGCCCACTGTTGCAACCTACAACTTCGGCCCCACTACTCTGCGGTTAGGAAGCAGAGGTGAATTCGTGAAAGAACTCCAAAGATTCTTAAATAAAACAATGAATCTTGGTTTGGTAGTTGATGGTGTTCTAGGGGAGAAGAGCGCTGCCGTTATCCGGCAATGGCAAAAGGACCGGGGACTTGTTGCCGATGGTTTGGTGGGACCGATGACAAAAATGAAGATGAATTTGGAAATATAAATTTGTATGAAAAAAAGGGCTCGAAGCCCCTGTGAAAGGTTATGTTTTAACGAGTTTTGCTTTGTTGTTCTATTTGTTTTTGGTATAATATAGTCATGACAAAAAAATATTGTATTAGAGGAGGGGCTATCGGATTCATATTATTGTTAATATTTTTTTTATTAAATAGTTTTCTTCCTGCTTGGGCTTACGGGAATATAGAAGGAGGATTTAATCATTTTATGAATTTTTTTCCATTGTCATTTACCCTAGAGATCGTTTTTGGTTTATTACCAGGTGCATTATTAGGGTGGCTTTACGGAAAACATAAAAGTAAAATAAATTAACATGAAAACAATCAAAGTTGGAATTAATGGTTTCGGAAGAATCGGTAGAGCGTTTTTGAAAATTGCCTGGGAGAGGCCGGAGATTGAGATTGTCGCTGTCAATGACTTAGGCGATCCGGAAAATATGGCATATCTCTTGAAGTATGACACTGTCTATCGACGATGGGGCCATGAAGTCAAGGCAGAAGGAACAAATATCATAATCGACGGGAAGAATGTGAAAGTTCTGGCCGAAAAGGATCCGAATAATTTGCCATGGGGCGCTTTAGGTGTAGATGTTGTAGTGGAATCTACCGGTTTTTTTGCAACTTATGAAAAGGCCAATGCGCACATACTTGCGGGAGCTAAAAAAGTTGTTATTTCCGCCCCTGCGCCGGACGGGGATGGTACGGTTTTAGGCGCAACGATTCTGCTCGGTGTGAACGAAGATAAATTCGGTACGTGCGATGTTACTTCGAATGCTTCCTGCACGACCAACGCCGCTTCACCCTTGATTTCGATTTTAGATGAGAGCATAGGAATCGAAAAGGCGATTCTCAATACCGTTCACGGCTACACCGCTACGCAGGCATTAGTAGACGGCCCGGCTGCGAAAAAAGGTTTCCGCGAAGGCCGCGCCGCCGCGCAGAATATAGTGCCGACTTCTACCGGCGCTGCTATTGCTGTGACCAAAGCATTCCCGAAGCTCGTTGGACTCTTTGATGGGATTTCCGTCCGCGTGCCCGTGCCTGCCGGGTCCATTGTCGATATAACTTTTATTGCCAAAAGAGACACTACTAAAGATGAAGTCAATGAAATTCTAAAAAAGGCGGCCATGGACCCAAAATGGAGCAAAATCTTTGCTGTTACCGAGGAACTTCTAGTCTCAAGCGACATCCTCGGAGAATCTCACGGCTCCATCGCTCAGCTCGATATGACTCGCGTCGTCGGGGGAAACTTGGTCAAAGTCATGGGCTGGTATGACAACGAAATGGGGTACACGTATACGCTCGTGGAGCATGTGATTAAGACCGGAGGAACGATAAAATAAAAATATGAAAAAAATAGTTGTAACTGCGGTTGTCGTGATAATAATAGGATTCTTTGTTTTCAATTATGTATTGAATAAAAATTTCCAGCGCCCAGAATTTACATCTAAAGCTCCGGATGTTAATACTCCAAAATCGTCTGCTACCGAGAAAAAATTTAGTGATAGCAAGCGGGGTTTTGAATTCTTATACCCAGCTAATCTAAGCTGGACGGGCGGTAGTGGGTCGTGGAATTCAGATATAAATGAGTTCAAGAATCCTAACGGCGCGGGAACTATTGACGACATACAATTTTGGATTACTCCCAATCAAACTGATCTTGAAAGCTATTTTAATTTAGTTAGGGGCAATGCTTTGAAGAAAGGAAATATAGAAAATATCATAATTGATGTAAATGTGGATGGTGTTCAAGCAAAGAAAGTTACTGTAAAAAGTAGGTTCACAGAAGGGTTATCAGTATATTTCTACAAAGGTGGGAACGGGTATAGCTTTACTGCGAATAAAAATCTTGAAAGTGGATTGGATTCAAGGCCTATACTTGATAAAATGATTACTACGTTTAAGTTTGTGAAATAGATTTGAAATTACGACAACGAAATGGGGTACACTTATACACTAGTGCAGTATGTGATAAAAAAGGGCGGGATGATAAAATAAATTTATGAAACAAAAAAGATATTGGCTGAGGGGCGGTATTATTGCCGTAATTATTGGGGCAATTTTTTTAATTATTAATTTAATTTCCATAAAATATTTTAATACAGAAGCCTTCAATTATCCTATAGCACCTGGAATATTTTTGGGAATAACGTTCAATTATCTGGCATTCAAATGTGATTTTTGGAACGGTGGTGGGTCCTGGTATTGCGATACTACCGGAATTATTTCTATAATTGCTTTTAATTTAATAATCTATTTTCTTGCAGGAATTTTGATTGGATGGCTTTATGGTAAAATTATAAAAAGAAACAAAGTTTCATAAATATGAAGATATATATCGGGGCGGATCATGCGGGGTATGAGTTGAAAGAAAAGTTGAAAGTATATTTGAATGAGCTTGGGCTCGGGTATGAAGTTGAGGATAAAGGCGCTTTTAGTCTCGACCCGTATGATGATTATCCTGATTTTATAAAACCAGTCGCGGAAGCGGTGGCAAGTGATAAAGGAAGCTTCGGAATCATTATCGGCGGTTCGGGGCAAGGTGAGGCGATGTGCGCGAATAGAGTGAGTGGAGCGAGAGCCGTTGTTTTTTACGGGGAGGCGCTGGCAAAAGAGGGGATCGATATAAAGGGCGAAAAAAGCGCTGACCCTTTCGAGATTATCGCTCTTGCTCGGGAGCACAATGACGCGAATATTTTGTCGATCGGAGCTAGGTTTGTCTCGGAGGACGAAACCAAATTTGCCGTTGAACTTTTTTTAACTACCAAATTTTCCGGTGAGGAAAGACATAAGAGAAGAATAAAAAAATTTGACTGATTTGCTATGAAAAATAAATCCAAAGAATTGGAAGTAGCCATAAAAGCGGCGCTAGCGGCAGGTGAAGTTCTTGATAAATATTTCAAAGAGGGGATGAAGCATGAAATAAAGGATGATAAAAGCGCAGTAACCCTAGGAGATACTGAAAGTGAAATAATAATAAAAAAAATAATTGGGGATGCCTTTCCAGACCATTCAATTATTGCCGAAGAAACGGGACATACAAAAAATAATCATGCTTACACTTGGTATGTTGATCCTGTAGACGGCACCAGAAATTTTGCTAGAGGCGTTCCTTTATTTGCTGTTTCCATAGCTCTTGCTGACGGCGACAAGTTACTTTTGGGGGTGGTTTATAATCCGGTTACAAAATCTCTTTATTTTGGCGAGGCGGGGAAGGGCGCGTATTTAAATGATAAGAGGATTTTTATTTCCAGGAACGAACTTTCGAAAAGTATGATGACCGCCAATCGGGGGAAAACAGATCACGATGAAAAACTTTTCCGAGAGCTACTGTATTTATTGCCGAAAAATGTCGTTCCTTCTATTCGCGATTTTGGATGTACTGCGCTGGATATTTCTTTTGTCGCTCAGGGTGCATTAGATGCATGTATTACTCTTGGACTCAAGTCCTATGACTTTGCCGCGAGTGTGCTTTTATTACTTGAAGCGGGGGGCAAAGTCACAAAACTTGATGGCAGTCCCTGGCAATTTCCCGACGACCACTTTATCACTTCCAACGGTGTTTTTCACGATGCGCTGGTTAAGGCAGTTAAAAAAGAAATAGAAGAATTAAATTTACAATAAAAAACTATGAGCGAAATAATTCCGGCAATTTTGCCAAAAAATTACGAAGATTTGAAAAATAAAATTGCCCTCGTGCGAGGCATCGTGCCTGTGGTGCAGATAGATATTTGTGACGGCGTTTTTGTAAAAAGCACCACTTGGCCTTTTTTAGGAAAAAATGAGGAGGCAACTTTTTTAGAAAATAGTTTGGATCGTCATTTTGTAGCGATTTTAAATGAACAAGAAGGCATGCCATTTTGGGAAGACATCGATTTTGAGCTCGACTTGATGGTGCATGACGCAGTAACGAATTTTGATATTTACTCAAAATTAGGCGCGCGAAGAATAATTTTTCATCTTGAAGCAGTGGGTGACGCCGAAGATTTTAAAGATTTTTTATCGGGTATGGACATATATATTCGGGATATCATTGCGATAGGAGTTGCCTTAAATCCTGATACATCCATTGATAAAATTGTTCCATTGATTAATTATCTTGATTTTGTGCAATGTATGGGGATTGCCGAAATTGGCCTGCAGGGGCAACCATTTGATAAAAAATGCCTAGTTCAAATCAAAAAGTTGAAAGATAAATTTCCTGATTTAATAATCTCCGTCGACGGGGGAGTTAATTTTGAGACGGCGCCAGCGCTTCTCTCCGCAGGCGCCGATCGTCTGGTTATCGGCTCGACGATTTTTAACGCGGATGATATACTTGACACAATAAGTCAATTTAAAAATTTATAAAAAAGTTTATGCTCCCATTTCAACAAAATAAAAATAAGAAGGGCTTTACACTAATTGAACTCCTCGTGGTAGTAGCCATTATCGGTCTTTTAGCGAGCATCATACTCGCAAGTTTGAGCACTGCTCGTGCCAAAGCGCGGGACACAAAGCGTTTAACAGAGCTCAAACAGCTTCAGACTGCAATGGAGTTATATAGGTCGGATAATGGTACATATCCAAGCGCAGAATTAAATTTTACAGTTAGTATAGATGGATGCAGGGGGTTAAATATAGCGAACGGATATCATGATTGGAGTACTGCAATAAATCTGGGGAAACTCATACCCAAATATATAGGAAGTCTGCCGATTGACCCGATAAATTCAATTTCACAAGGGTTGTGCTACACATATACATATCTTGAGAGCGGGTTCAATACATCAATGACGTGTCTAGACGGTGCGACAACGATTGATCCGGACGGCAATTCCCCGAGCGGACCTAAATACGCATATGTTATTACATTTCAGACAGAAGTAAATAATTTGGCGCTACCTCTTGCGAAAAACGTGGGTGCAGTTGCAGGTGCGCCTAGGCTGTATTGTCTGCTTGGTCCGACAGTATAAATTGAAATCACTAGATTGAAAATTTTGGAAATATCTTAATGTGAGGTATGATTAGCTAATGCTTTTGACTGAAGAAAAAATTTTTGAGCTCGAAAAAAAAGCCAACGATATCCGTCAGTCTATTATTGAAGCGCTGGTAGAGGCGGGGAGCGGTCACACGGCCGGTCCACTCGGGATGGCGGATGTTTTCACCCTTTTTTATTTTCATGTTTTAAAACATGACCCAAAGAATCCAGCATGGCCGGAGCGCGACAGATTGGTTCTTAGTAACGGACACATCTGCCCGGTATTATATGCGACGATGGCGCATGCGGGATATTTTCCGCTCGAAGAATTAAAGACTTTGCGCAAGTTTGGCACTCGACTGCAGGGGCACCCGCACAGGGAGTATCTGCCATATCTCGAGACTTCATCGGGTCCACTCGGCCTAGGACTATCGCAATCGGTCGGCATGGCGCTCGCCGACAGGATGGACGGAAAAGATAAAGACAGATTTATTTATTGTTTTATGTCTGACGGCGAACTAGATGAGGGGAATTCTTGGGAGGCGATAATGCATGCCGGTAAAAATAAACTGCGAAATTTAATCGCAGTGGTGGATAGAAACAATATACAAATAGACGGCTTCACGGAAAATATTATGCCACTTGAGCCGCTAGCCGATAAGTGGCGGGCTTTTAATTGGCATGTGATTGAAGTCGGAGGGCATGATTTCAGGGCCCTCAACGAAGCAGTGGAAGAAGCGCAGGATATGTATGAAAAGCCGACGGTTATAATTTCTCATAACATTCCCGGCAAAGGCGTGCGTGAATTTGAAAGGGATTATAAATGGCACGGAAGCCCGCCAAATAAAGAGCAAGCAAAAATGGCATTAAACGAACTGCGAACACTGGGCGACAAGATTAGAAGCGAGCATCAATGAATTATGAATTACGAAACTCTTTCTTGGCATACTTTTTATAAAGCAATCTGTCTCCGCAAGCTTACGGAGCGAACTGCTCGCCTACCCGGCTGCGCAAGGCTTTCTAAAAAGTACGCCTGCGACGAGTTTCTTAATCCATAAATAAATAATGTTAAACCCGAAATTAAAATTAAATCCGAAAATTTTTAACGACGATGTCGAGAAATTGGAAATAAGAACCGGCTTTGGCCAGGGCCTATTGGTGGCGGGAGAAACAGATAAAAATGTGGTTGCGCTTTGCGCGGATTTAACTGAGAGTACAAAAATGAATTTATTTGCGGAAAAATTTCCGGAGCGTTTTGTGGAAATTGGCGTGGCGGAACAAAATTTAGTGACTATTTCTTCTGGTATGGCGGCGATGGGGAAAATTCCCTTTTGTTCGTCTTACGCGATGTTTTCTCCGGGCAGAAACTGGGAACAAATAAGAACGACGATAGCTTACAATGACAGAAAGGTTGTAATAGTCGGCTCGCATACGGGTATTTCTGTCGGGCCCGACGGCGGTACGCACCAGGCGCTGGAGGATATTGCTTTGATGCGAGTGATGCCAAATATGGATGTCGTTTCTCCTTGTGATGCCATTGAGGCAAAGAAGGCGACAATCGCGCTTGCCAGCGGGACGGAGAGTAAAAGGCCGGCGTATTTGCGTTTAGCTCGGGAAAAAACGCCCATTATTACAACAGAAGAAACTCCTTTTGCTCTTGGAAAAGCGGAAATTTATTGGATGCCGGATATTGGTCTCGCGCAAGTGGGAATAATTGTTACGGGAGATCTTATGCACCGAGCATTGTTTGCGGCCAAGGAATTAGAAGGAGAGGGAATAAAAATAAAAGTTATGAATTTACCAAGCATAAAACCAATTGACGTAAATGCTGTCGTTGCCCTTGCTAAAGAGGCAAAAAAGATTGTGACAGTGGAAGAACATCAGGTAATGGGGGGCATGGGTTCGGCTGTGGCAGAAGTTCTCGCCCAAAATTATCCGGTCCCGATAGAATTTATCGGAGTGCAAGACAGATTTGGCCAGTCCGGCACGCCGGAAGAGCTCGTCGAACATTACGGTATGGGCAAAAACTCAATCAAAGAAGCAGTGAAAAAAGTGCTCCGAAGGAAAATATAGAAAATTAAATTTTTTTCAACGCGCATATCCGTCTGCTGGCTGATTGCTATGCTCGTCGCTCAAGAAAATAATAATCGGAGTACCGATTTTATTTTCTAAGCTCCTGCGCAATGTTTCAAAAAACTTAATTTTCCATATTTTTGGAGCAAAGTTCATTTTATAATTTTCTTCCGAAAAATTTAGATTTACTCGTCGCAGGCGTACTTTTTAGAAAGCCTTGCGCAGCCGGGCAGGCGAGCAGTTCGCTCCGCAAGCTTGCGGAGATAGATTGCTTTATAAAAAGTATGCCAAGAAAGAGTTTCTAAATTTTTAGTAGTAAAAATATACAATCAAACTTTTTCCGGTACGGATTTTTTGAAGCTTAAAAAATCCTGAAGTTCTCGGCTCGCCAGCCTCGAAACCCCTCCAAAAGTTTATTTTATATTTTTACTGCTAATCCCTAATGTTCTCATTCTCAAAAGCGCCCTGTCTAAATCCTCGATTTCTGTTCGCAATTTAAGTTCTTCCGCAGACAGTACATTAGGATTAATATCATCGCCTTCATACAACTTTATTAGCTCCAACTGTTTGTCGCTCAATCTCTTTTCTAAGTTCGCGATAGCCCCTGCCTTAATTTCATCTCCTCGTTCTTTTTCATTTTCAAATTCCATTATATTTTTTTAGGTTTATAATCCGCCGGAGCTTTTTTGAGATATTCTTCCAGTTTGGCGCGAGAAAGGAGTCCCCTCTGCGCGCCAATTTCTTGCACCACCGACATAGAGTTTATCGGTCCCCAAGAAAATGCTTCAAGCGGGGATTTACCTAAAGCGAGAGCGGCGGTAAAGGTGGAAGAAAAAGCATCCCCGGCGCCGGTGCGGTCGAGTGGCGGCGCAATATCAGGATAGATGGGTAAGTGCCACAAAACGCCATCGTTATACAAATACGAACCTTTTGGTCCGTCGCTGATGCAAACTATTTTTGGACCCAGGGCCTGGATTTCTTTTGATAATTGCAAAATATCCCTATTTTGGCCATTATTTTCTTTTGCCAAAATTATTTCTGCCTCTTCAACATTGCAGAAGAATATTTCTGTTCGCAGGTAGATATCTTTTAATTTTTCTGCGCCCAGTTTTATTTGAAAAGTTCCGGGTTGAAATGCAAGGCTAGTTTCAGGATGATTTTTTAAATATTCCGCTAATTCTTCCTGGTAGGGAAGAGAATTGTCAGCTAAAGAACTCAAGTATATCCACGACACCTTTCCTAGTTTTGGGAATTTATAATTAAATTCTGTATGTTTTACCAGAATTGTGCGGTCAACGTCGTACCAGAGAACATAATGATAATTTGTGGGTTTGCCTTTTTCTTTTATTACATAATCAGTAATGACTCCGTCTTTTTTTAGACTAGCTAGGCATTCCTTGCCATGGATATCATCGCCAATATTTGTGGCCAATGCAGATTTTAGTCCGAGACGCGCCGCGGAGACAGCCGCATTCGGGCTGTTGCCCACCGCCGGGACGACGGTTACCGATTCGTAAGGAATTTTATCTCCAAAACGCACGCAAAGTTCGCAGGCGCCAGTATCTATTTTGCAATTCACGTGAGCATCCTTGAGTCTAATAAATGCGTCTATCACAATATCCCCAACTGCCAAGAAATCAATTTTATTGACTTTTTCTTCCATGCTGATATCATACCACGTAAATAAATATACATACAACAATATGCCTAAAAGAGTGATTTTGTTTATAATTTGCGTCATTTTCTTCTCTTGTAGCCATTTAGCTTATGCTGGTCTTATTATCAATGAAATAATGTACGATCCTGAAGGCGCGGATACCGGTAGGGAATGGATTGAAGTTTATAACGACTCTGATACCGCAATCAATCTTTCAACTTATAAATTTTTTGAGGCGGACACGAACCACTCCCTCTCGCTTTCATCAGGCGAGGATAATGTTCCCGCTTTAGGTTATGCGCTGATTGTTGCCGATTATGGAGCATTTAAGGCGGATTGGCCAAGCAATTCCTCGACTGTTTTTGATTCAAGTTTTTCATTAAGCAATACCGGAGAGGAATTAGCTCTGAAAGATGATAGTCTCAATATTATTGATCTATATACATATAATTCGGACTCCGGTGGCGGGGGTGACGGAACATCTTTGCAATTAATCGATGGAGCTTGGTCCGGAAATGTTGCGACTCCCGGTGTGGCAAATCAAGTTTCTTCGCTTGAAAACGATAACTCTGCCGGAGACAATACTTTAGGTAGTGTCAGTATCCCTTCTAAATCATATAAGAGTTTTACATCTGCGAAAGTAAATGTGCCTGAAAATAAAATCAAGGCAATAATTACTGCTCCAAAAATTGCCTTTACTGGAATTCCTTTTGACATTGCAGGCGAAGCTTACGATAATAATGTGCGAATAAGTTACGGAAAATATTTTTGGAATTTCGGCGACGGCAATTCAGAAGAAAATAAAAATGAAGAGAAGTTTTCATACCAATATTCCTATGAAGGGGATTATGTTGTTTTGCTTGAGTATTATATGTCGAGGTCCTCAAAAACGCCCGACGCCACAGCCAAAATCGCAGTCAAAGTCGTTCCGGCCAGCGTTATAATTTCCAATGTCGGCAATCAGGATGATTTTTTTATAGAACTTTTTAACAATACTAATTATGACGTGGATATTTCGGGATGGACACTCGCATCTTTAAACAAGACTTTTATTCTGCCTCGTAATAGCAATATTCTCTCAAAAAAGAAAATCATATTATCTACCAAAATCACCAATTTTTCCTTTCTGGATAAAGATACTTTAAAGTTATTGACTGCGCAAAACTCAGTAGCATTTGATTATGGAGTTTCTATTATTCCCGTGCAAACTCTCTCCCTTTTCACTCCACTGCCACCCACAGAAAATAAGACGGCTCTAGTTCCAGCCAAAAATGAAAATTCTTCAATCCTATCACCTAAAGTGCAAACTGGAACTATGAATAGTGAGGATCCAGGTGAGAGTGCTGAAAGTTCTGAAGCTTTGCCAAATTCCGGCGGGACTGCTTCTCTAATTGAGAGTGGTGGCCTGAAAGATAGTTACAGCGATTCGTATTTACCTTTGTTTCTTTTAATCATTTTTATCATTTCCTCGGCCGGCGCGGTCTATTTTATTCGTCAAAAAAAACCTATTACTGCAAATTTAAATGAAGGAGATGACTTTAAAATATTAAATGACGAGTAAGTTTGCGCTCAATTTAAAGAAAGTGGTATAATGAAGGTTAAAATAGAATGTATTGAGCTGTTATGCTCTATTTGGAAAGAGAGTTAAATTTTAGACAAATATTGTATGAAATTCAAAATAAAATCACTCTATTGCATTGCGTTTGCCCTGCAGTTTTTCATTATACTCTCTTTAATGTTGACTCCGACTTCTCTGAACGCTCAAACGGAAGTCACTAAAAATGCTCAAGTTGAAACGAGTCATGCTGGCACCGGCATCAGAGTTGCACCCGGAGAACTATTGCCCATTTCAGTCAAACTTTCTAACTTTGGCGGAGGAAAAAGGGTAGATGTCCTTATCAGATACTCTATTTTTAACGAAGCAGGAGAAGAAATATACGGCAATGACGAGACCGTAGCGGTGGAAACGACTGCGAATTTTGTGAAAACAATCCAAGTTCCCGTCGGAGCGGCGCCAGGAAATTACATCGCGAAAACTTCCATCACTTACGGCGGTCAAAAAGTACCCGCAACCACGCAATTTTCTTTCACGGTTGAGAGAAAAATTTTCGGGATGTTTCAAAGCGATTTAATCACTTTCGGAGGAATTATAGCTGTTGTGGGGGTCATAATGATTTTTTTGGGACGCGCGCTAAGAAAACACCGACGTTCGATGCGACTAACACCATTTGATTATTCGGCCATTCCTCATGATGTGCGCACCTATTACGAGATATTGAGCGATACCATTATGGAAATGCGCGGCCGGGTCGGCGATGAAGCTCTTCTCATTGCGGCAGCCGTTGACGGATTAGAAATCAACAAGGAAACAGGCCAGGTTATTTCCATTTCCGGTCGACCGTCAAAGATAATTGCCACCCTCGTTTTCGAATATGAGAATCTGCTCGGGGAGAAGGCAAGTTTCTCACTTCGGAAGAGTGGACAAAAAATATAAATATATTATTATTAGGAATATCTAAATATGAAAAAAACAATACTTATAGTCGAGGATGAGAAAAGTCTCCGCGAGGCAATAGCGGATATTCTTCGGCGAAATGACTTTTTACCTCTCGAAGCCGTAAACGGTAAAGAGGGAGTGGAACTTGCTCTTTCTAAACATCCGGATCTAATTTTGCTCGACCTGATCATGCCGGAAATGGACGGTATGACTGCTCTAAAGAATATCCGTGCTGATGCTTGGGGGGCGACCGTTCCCACTGTCATACTCACGAACTTGAGCGCCAGTAACGAGCAGTTGATTGATGACGTGGTTACGCATAAGCCGATGCATTACCTGATTAAATCCGATTGGAAGATTCATGATGTGATAAAGAAAGTGAAAGATATATTGGAAATGAAAGACGTTGTATAAATAAAGTAAAAACATGAAAAACAAAAAAGCGAGTCAAAATAAAAAAGAGATAATTGAACCCAAAGAATCCAAACAGCTTGCCCTGCATTATATGAAAACGTTAACCGATGTCGCCAGGGAGTCATTTCTCATCTTGGGTCCTGATCTGAAGGTGATCTCGGTGAATCCGATTTTTTATGATACCTTTAAGGTTTCTCGAAATGAAACTGAAGGCAAACTGCTTTTTGATCTTGGTAACGGCCAGTGGGACATTGCGGAATTAAAAGAATTATTGTTGAAGATTTTACCGGAGAAGAAGCTTGTTAATGATTTCGAGGTAAAACACAACTTTGAAACGATCGGAGAAAAAACAATGTTGTTGAACGCCGGACAGATAGACTCGGTTCAACTCATAATTCTGGCGATTGAAGATATATCGGTTCGTAAGGGTCTAGAGAAGAAATTGGCGGAGCACGCCAAAGATCTGGAGACGGGGATCACCGAGAGGACCAGTGAACTTTCGGAGAGAGTGAAGGAATTGGAGTCATTAAATAAGGCAATGGTTGGCAGAGAATTAAAAATGGCGGAACTCAAAAAAGAGATAGAAAATTTAAAAAAACAAGCCTAAAAATGTCAATAAATAAAAAACGTGTTGTTTCCATCGCGGCGCTAGTAATAATTATTGTCTTGAGCGCCACTTTCAATAAATGGCAGACGCGGCCGGTGCAAAGGCCCTCGAAAGTCACAATCGGCTCTTATGAAGGAGAGTATACAACATTGCTGTACATAGCCGATGAAAAAGGATATTTAAAAGATGAAAATATTGATTTGGAGATAAAGCCATATCAATTTGGAATTTTGACTATACCAGATGTCATAAGCGGCGCTCTGGATATGTCTCTCGCTAATGAATTTGCGCCCGTTGTCCGGAGTTTTGATTCTCCAAAACTAAGAATATTAGCATCAATCAACAAGACGAACAGCTACGAACTTGTAGCCCGCAGGGACAAAGGGATCAACGCTCCTGCCGATTTAAAAGGAAAAAAAATCGGTATTCCAAAAAATAGCGAGTCGGAGTTTTTCCTGGGAACCTTTCTCACTTTTAATAATCTTTCACGAAATGATATACAGATCGTTTATATTGACCCGTTTGATGCGGTATCGAAGATGACCGCGGGTGTTATAGATGCGACTTTAATTTGGCCGCCGCATAGTTTTAATATTGCGAAAGAATTAGGGGGCAATGCCGTGGTTTGGCCGGCGCAAAACAATCAGGATGCGTATTTTGTTTTGATGAGCAGAGAGGATTATATAAAAAAAAATGGAGAGGTGATTGATGGAATGATGAGGGCACTGGTCAAAGCAGAAGAATTCGTTAAATCTAATCCATTGGAGTCGCAAAATATCGTAATGAGCCGTACCAAGACCGATCCAGACTATATTAAATACGTATGGCCGGAAAACGATTTTTCTGTTTCGCTCGATCAAGCGATGATAATTACAATGGAAGATGAAGCCAGGTGGGCGATAAAAATTAAACTAACTGATCAGATTAAAATTCCCAATTATCTCAACTTCATCTATTTTAATGCCTTAGAGAAAGTGAAAAAGGATGCGGTAACCATCGTTCATTGAAATATCTATGCTGATAAAAACAAAAATCATTATCCTCTTTACTTTTTCTTTAGCTTTAACAGCTATCGTAGGGTTTATTTTGATCCAAACTAATCTGGCACTAAGAAAAGAGATTGAAAAACAGGATTTAGTCACCGATCTGCGTAGCAAGCTTTTTGATCTGGCGGTTCTAAGGGATGAATATCTTTTATACCACGCAGAGAGATCAATAATACAATTACAATTGGAGCCGGACGCCATCGAAAAGATTCTCCTTAGTTTATCCAATCTTTCTCTCACGAGTGAAGAGCGAGCATTAGTCAGCCGCCTCGAAGATAATAACAATTTTACCCGAGAGACTTTGTCTAAAATTGTTGCCAGCTCTAAAAACCAAGCCGGCAATACCCTCTCCATTATTTTTGAGGTAGAACAGCGATTAGTTAATCAGCTCCTCATTAATTCACAAGAGAGCTTTACCGGCGCGATACAATTGGCCACGACCAGCCGCAATATTGTACAGGAGAGTCAAAATAGAGCGACTATTTTTATCTCAATATTTTTTACCACTTCAATTATCGTTATTTTGACTACCGTCTTGTTAATTTGGCTGTCTATTATCAAGCCGCTTATCAAACTCAAAGAATTTGCGTTACGTGTTGCCGATCTCGATTTCTCTTCGACGATTGATATCGCTGCTTCAAAGGACGAAATCGGCGAACTCGTCGGAGTTTTTAATCAAATGATATTAAAATTGAAAGAATCGCATATGAGCCTTGATTCAAGTAACCAACAACTGCGCGCGTCCAATGAGCAGCTCCGAGCCAACACAGAGCAGCTTCGCGCTGTAAACCAGCAACTCGTCGCGGGTGAAAAAATCCTCAAAGACAAAATTGATGAACTGGAGGCATTCAACAAACTGACGGTCGGGCGAGAACTCAAGATGGTGGAACTCAAAAAAGAAATTGAAATGCTACGAAAACGAGCCACCCAATCGCCATGAAGACTTTATCCCAATCCGAAACTATCATCGATGTCGCGACTGGCGAAGTAAAATCAGCCAAAGCGCCGGCTCGTCTGCAATGTCTCGCCGTGGGAAGCTGTGTTGCGGTCATTCTGTATGACGAGGAGAAGAAAATTGGCGGTATCGCACATGTTATGCTTCCTTCTTATATAGAGAATAAAGAAAATATCGGCGATGCGGAGGCATTAAAGCACGCAAACACCGCGATACATGAGCTTATTAAACAAGTGAGGGAATTAGGATCTCCGATCGGTCGATCTCTCACCGCTCGTCTGGTGGGAGGTGCATATCTCATTCCGAATACTTCTGATATTGGGAAAGAAAATATTGCGGCAGTTCAAAAAATATTATTAGAGCTTGGCATCGCCGTTACGGACGAATACATCGGTGGTGACGCGGGTCGGTCAGTTCTTTTTGACGTCGCTACAGGTGAATTGGAAATTAATGGGAAAATAAAAGTCAGTACGGTGGCGACTTCTTATTTGTCGGAGACAAAAGGTTCTCCGCTTTCGCATGATGACGAGGTAGAAAGGCTGGAAGCAAGCCTAGCCAAACAAAATATTGAACTGATTGACCGGATTAAGGAGATCGACAATACTCGCGGCGCTACTATCAACCTTTTGGAGGATTTAACGGTCGAAAAAGAGGCGCTCGAAATTGGGAGAGCCAAAGAAGCGGCGATATTGTTTTCGATCGGTGACGGAATAATCGCCACCGATGCCAACCGAAGAATAATAATTATGAATAAAGTGGCGGAGAATTTGCTCGGTTGGAAAATTGATGAAGCGATTGGAAAATTATATAGTAATGTCGTTACTCTGGAAGATGAAAAAGGAACTTTTATTCCCGTCGAGGAGCCGATTTACAAAGCTTTCAAGGAGGGTACGACTACGAGCGATATTAAAACAACTTCCGGATTATACCTGGTTGGAAAAAATAAAACCAAAGTCCCGGTTGCTATAACCGTGTCGCCCGTCATTTGGGGCAGCAAAATAATCGGTGCAGTGGAAGTTTTTCGCGATGTAACCGAAGAAAAAGCTATCGACAAGGCAAAAACGGAATTCGTCTCGCTCGCTAGCCACCAGTTGCGCACTCCTCTCACCGCTATCAGCTGGTATACCGAAATGGTCTTAAATGAAGATGTGGGTAAAATTACTCCCGAGCAAAAAAAATATCTGGAGCAAATCTATCGCGGAAATCAGCGGATGGTTGAGCTGGTGAATACTCTCCTCGATGTCTCACGCATTGAAATGGGAACGTTCGCTGTTGATCTAAAATTAATTGATGTCATTGAAATTGCCAGGAACGTGTTTTCCGAGCAGACACTGGAGATTCTCCAGAAAGAACTTAAAATTAAGGAAGATTTTGGCAAGGATATTCCAAAATTCATGGCCGACGCTAAACTTTTTGGGATAGTTTTTCAAAATCTCATCAGTAACGCAATCAAATATACTCCGGTCGGCGGGACGATTGAGTTTTCAATTTCTATGGACAAAAAAAATATTCTAACTAAGATAACGGACACAGGATATGGCATTCCGGAAAAACAACAGTCTAAAATATTCTCGAAGCTGTTTCGCGCGGACAATGTATTAGATAAAGATACCACCGGGACGGGTCTGGGGCTTTATATTGCCAAATCGGTAGTAGAAAATTCCGGCGGAAAAATCTGGTTTGAGTCAAAGGAGAATGCAGGCACTACTTTTTACGTGACAATTCCGATGTATTCAGTAAAAAAGGGAACCGTGAAGGTGCCGGATTAGGGAGAAGGCATTGGTAGACCTACGCATTTGCAATTAATCCCTGATATAATACAATTAACGGTATGGTGAGCGATGAGTCAAAAGAAAGTAAAAAAATATTGGTGATTGAAGCAGTCGAAGATGATACTGCTCTCTTAGATGTGCTTCACGACAAATTTTCACTCGAAGGTTTTAGTGTTCTCAAGGCCAGCGATGGCGAGCAAGGATTAGCTATAGCGCTCTCCGAGCGTCCGGACTTGATATTACTTGATCTTATGATGCCCAAAATGGACGGCTTGACGATGATGAAAAAGTTGCGGCAATCTAATGAATGGGGGAAAAAAGTTCCGGTTATCATCTTGACCAATCTTAGCGCGGACGATGAGAAAATTAATCAGTCGATTGCCATTGACGCACCGGCTTACTATATAGTTAAATCGAACTTGACAATCAACGACTTAGTGGAAAAAATCAGAGAAAGAATCAACAGAAAATAATAGTATTAAAGTTGAAAAGAAATAAAATAATATTTATTGCAAAGAAAAGGGCGCGTTATGACAGTTTTCCGTTTATATTTTTTACAATATCTATCAGAAAGGAGGGTCCTGTAGTGGTTTCTGTCAGCTCCCGCATTACTTCTCTCGGCGAGCAAATTCACGAATTATAACCTCATGTCTTTGACATAATATCAAAGCCAAATGAAATTGGATAATTACATCGCAATAACTTGCTCGCTAGTGGCTCTGCCCCTGATGATTTTTATTTCTTCTGTATCGGCGCAGGGGGTTAAAAATGCGCGAGCCGATGCGGCGAGCGCCGGAGTCCCGGTCAAAGTGGCGCCGGGCGAGTTTTTACCAGTTGAGGTCACTCTGAAAGATTTTGGGAGTGGCTCGAAAGTGGATGTTTTAATTAAATATTCAATTTTTGATAATTCAAACAAAGAAATATATTCAACGAGCGATACTGTGGCAGTGGTAACCACGGCAAGTTTCGTGAAATCTGTACAAATTCCGGAGAGCGCTACTCCTGGAGTTTATGTTGCAAAAACGTCCATCATTTATCTGGACCAACTCTCTCCAGCCACGACAGAGTTTTCATTTACGGTGGAACGAAAAATTCTGGGCGTCTTTCAAAGCGATTTAATTCTCTACGGCGGACTCACTACCTCTATAAGTGTTCTCATGGTACTATTGGGATATACACTTGTAAAGCGCATCCGCGCCGCGAGGTTGCATGTCTTTGATTATTCGTATATTCCAAAAAAAGAGCGTGTTTTTTATGAAATTTTAAGCGATGCGATTATGACAATGCGCATGCGTGTCGGCGATGACGCTCTTTTTGTAGCCTCCAATATTGACGGGTTGAAAATCGATTCGAAAACAGGCAAAGTCGTTTCTTTTATTGGCTCTCCGTCTAAGATCATCGCGACGCTGGTAAAAGAGTACGAGGAAGTTCTCGGCAAAAAAGTATCTTTCATATTTAGACCTAAAGCGAAGGAAGAAATAGCGAATTAATTAATTTATTTTTATGAGCAAAAGAATTATTATTTTAAAGTCAAAAAAAAGAGCTCTCAATCTCAAAATTTTAGCCCAAAGGAGGGAAAGAATCAGACGCAGACTAGAAGTAACGGCGAAGAAACTCGCGGCTATCGCCAAGGAAAAGGAGGACGTAAGGCGCAAGCTGGTGATAACGGCAAATCACCTTGCTGTGACTGCTAAGGAAAAGGAAATTGTCAGGCACAAGCTGGTGATAACGGCAAAACACCTTGCTGTGGCTGCTAAGGAAAAGGAAGACACCCGGTATAAACTTGTGACAACGGCCAAACAACTTGCCGCGACCGCTAAGGAGCGAGAGTCTGTCCGTCTGCGGCTCGTGACGACAGCTAAAACGCTCGCGGTAACCGCCAAGGAAAAGGAGGATGTAAGGCGCAAGCTGGCAATGACGGCGAAAAACCTCAGCATTAAAGACAAGCAATTGGCCGCGACCGCCAAAGAAAAGGAAATTATCAGGCTTCGGTTAGTCCAAACGGCAGACGATCTCGAACGCTCTAGCGCTAAGAACGAAGCTATGCTGGGGGCTATCGGCGACGGACTAATTGCAGTAGATAATGATAGGAAAATAATGTTTCTTAATAAAGTTGCCGTAGATATGATTGGATGGAAAACGAATAATTTGATTGGGAAGATAATTACCGAGTTACCTCTGCAAGATGAGAAGGGTAATTTCATACCTCTTAATCTGCGCCCAACGACATTGGCATTAAAAAGCGATAAAAGAACGGAAGTCACTTATTTTTATGTGAGACCAGATAAAACCAGATTTCCAATGTCTATCACCGTGACCCCGATCAAAATTAATAATAAAACAATAGGATTGATAGAGGTAATCAGAGACATAACTTTGGAGAAAGAAATTGATCGGGCAAAGTCCGAGTTTATCTCTCTCGCTTCGCATCAGCTGAAAACTCCGCCGACCGCTATCAAACTTTTAATCGAACGGCTGCTCGGCGGAAGAATGGGCGATTTCACGAATGAACAGCGTGAATATCTCTCCGATATCCGTTCTTCCAATCAGAGGATGATCAACATCATTAACGCGCTCTTAGACGTTTCACGCATTGAGCTCGGCGCGTTTTCCATTAAAAGAACCGAAAAAGATGCTTGCGCCTTAGTCTTGACTATTCTTAACGAATCAAAATTAATGATAGATGAAAAGCAGCTGAAACTCAAAACAATATTTCCGGAAAAGAAAGTAATTCTCTTGTTAGACGAATCTATATTCCGTATGATTATTAATAATCTTATTCTGAACGCCATTCACTACACCCCGAGGGGAGGCGGGATACAAGTTGAGTGTAAGCTCTCCAATAAAGGAGAGACTCTAGGAGGTAAGCTTTTGCCGGATGATTATTTTGTGGTAGCGGTGGCTGACACCGGCTACGGCGTCCCGCAGAAAGATCAGCACAAACTTTTTACAAAATTCTTCCGAGCCGACAATGCCAGAGAAAAACAGCCTGATGGAACGGGGCTAGGCCTTTACATAGTAAAATCCGCTCTTGATAATTCCGGCGGAATGATATGGCTCACTTCAGAGGAAAATAAAGGCTCAATATTTTATGCTGCCATTCCTTTAACCGGCATGAAAGCTAAAATCGGTGTGAGAGGGTTGACTTAACGCACAATGCTACTATAATTACATTATGATAGAAAATAAAAAAACAAAAATTTTAATTGTTGAAGACGAAGCGGTAATTAACAAAGTATATGCCGATGATCTGCGAGATAATGGTTTCGAGGTCGTGACCGCGCAAAACGGCAAAGATGGCTTGGAGCTTGCGCTCTCTGAAAAGCCCGATCTTATTTTACTGGATATTCTCATGCCAGTAATGGACGGACTCACCATGATGGACAAGCTGCGAAATGCAAGCTCTTACGGCAAGAATGTTCCCATAATTCTTTTGACCAATTTGTCGGCAGACGAGGAAGAAACTATCCAAGCGCTTACAAAAAATGAACCCGCGTATTACTTGGTCAAATCCGATTGGGATTTGAGGGACGTGATGGAAAAAATCAGGGAAAGATTAAACAGGAAATAATAGGTTATGAGCTTAATCCCGAAAAAAAAATTAAAGTTCTTCCAACAAAATAAAAATGTCGTTCTCAGTGTACTTCTTCTTGCGGGAATTGTGTTTTCCTTCGTCAGGGTGGTGCTGGCCACAACTCCCGATCCGGGGCATGATTTTACTTCTATCGGGGGTGGCGTTGCTCAGGGCAACATTCTCTATGGTTCGGCCGCTGATACTCTTTTGGCTTTGGCTAAAGATGCGAACGCAACGAGATATCTCTCGAACCAAGGCGCATCAAACAATCCTTCCTGGAATCAAGTTAATTTAGCTAACGGCGTAACGGGAACGCTGGCCGACGGAAGCATCGCTTCCGCTTTAACCGGCAAAACATACAACGCTCTGACCCTGACTGCGCTCGGGACAGGATTTAGCGTCGCTGGCGGAACAGTCTCTAAAACTTTGACCGTAACCGGCGATGCGACCATCTCCGGAACGCCTCTCTCCAACCCCATGACCACTTTGGGAGATATTGTCTATGGCGGAGCCGCCGGAGTCGCTACGCGTCTAGGAGGAGCGGCCGGATTTTTGAAGTCCACCGGAGCGGCCATACCGGCCTGGAGTACGATCAACTTGGCGGCCTCGGCCGATGTGGGAGCCACAATTTTAACCGTTCCAAACGGCGGAACTGGAGCCGCGACTCTCACCGGGGTCGTAATAGGTAATGGCGCGTCAGCTTTCACAGTAAAAACAAATCCGACCGGAGCTTTTGTCGGAGACACTGATACCCAGACCTTATCCGGTAAAACGATGACGGGTTTGAATTTGACTGCCGGCACAACGGCCGTTGATCCGGTAACGTTTAACTCCGGTCCTCTTTTAACGACTCCGGTAGCCGGATCGATAGAATTCCTGACAGACGCTTTTTACGGAACCATTACGACGGGACCGGCCAGGAAGACATTTGCTTTCTTAGAGGGACCGACTTTTACCGGTGTTCCGTCCGCGCCGACGGCGGCAACCGGAACCAATACTACCCAGCTGGCTACCACTGCCTTTGCCGAAGCAGCAATCCCAAATGCTTCCTACAGAGTCATAGCACAAGCGTCGGGTTCGCATATCGCCGCGAAAGTCGCAGGTACTTACCTCATGGGAGATGGAGATCCGCTTGCGGTTTCCGGCACAGGCACGCTGTATCCAATAAAAATAATTCATATTGCGGCGGCGGACTATCCCACGGTTGACGGCAAGACCGCAAAACTAAAACTCAAAGTAAATCTGGCAGTGAATGATGTCGCACCAACGGGAAATTACACATTTGGCCTCTACCCGATCACCAGGCCGGCAACTTCCGGCGGAACCGGACTGGATATTTATACCGCGGGAACGGTGACAGCAAGCTCTACAGTTTTATTTACAGCGCCCGCCGTCGACTCTCTGCAGACAGGAAGCAGCTCAGACTTTGCCCTGCCGGCTGATGGTTTTTATGCGATTGGGGTGCTCACTACGGCGACAGTCGCGAATAGTTCGCATTTACACATGGCGGCTTACTTAATGATGAGAAATAACTAATCATTCATGAATTTACCCAAAAACTTGATGAAAAGAAATGGTCAGCAGGAAATTATTTTTTACTCCGTTCTGTTTTTTTTGTTTTTTGGGCTTAGTTTAATTTTTCCGGCAACATCTTACGCTAAAATATTTCAACTGCTTGATAAATCCGTTTTTAAGGAAAGCGAAAAATCATCAATAATGATCCGCCCGACTTTCATAGACTATACTACTAGCCTTATCTTGTATGTCAGCAACGGGGACAATCCTGAAACCTGGACTTACGAGCCCGAGACAATAGGTTTTGGTTATTTTCTGTTTACTGATTATTTTTCTTTCGGCTCTCCCGTCGGCAGATATGTATTGGTTGAATACAAAAATGACAAGCAGATGTTCAGTTGTTACGGCTTGCCGAAAGATGAGTGCATCGCGAATCCTCATTTCGTGAGCGAATTTGACATTAACATTGTATCAGACAACACTGTCATTGCGCCCGTCGTTCCTACACCGACGCCCGTAGGTGATATTACACCCACGCCGGAGCCAAATCCTATAGATATTCTGGCTCCTTTGCTTAACATACTTAAACCCGACACTGTCAGTCCAACTGAACAGACGCCTACTTCAGAAGCGGTTCCGCCAACGGAAGAGAAACCTCCTTCCGAAGTTATTCCACCGACGGAGATATCACCACCCGTGGAAACTGAGCCTCCTGCCGAAGTGACTCCTCCCGCTGAGACAATACCTAGCTCCGATACGGAATCCACCCAGCCCCTTTTTGATGTTATTTCCGAAGCAATTATTCAAACCAGCGGCGGAGGCAATGTGCCTGTATTAATTGCAGTTCTCTCCATTATAGTCGGAACACTTTTCGTTATTTTCTTGATATTGATTGTTAAAATAATCAAAACTAAACGTTCCAGTCATCAAAAATAATGCATGTCGAAGTTTCATAAAATAAATTATCCTGTAATTACTGCCCTTTTATTCGTCTCACTGACATTTTTCGCGCTTCCAGCACAAGCTGGCACACTTTCCTGCACCGTGCGGTCAACTTCGTGCAGCGGAGGTGAAACGGAGATCTTTGAGATGGAAAACACATCAAATTCTCATGCTGGACTCTCTGCGGCAAGTTACAACAATCTCGTCTGCTGTAGCGGAGTAACCGGACTTGGAAACTCTTGTTCCGGCACTTTCGCGACAGCGCTCAAGCTCTCCGGCACGACCAACGCTCATGTACGGCAAGGTACACTCTCTGATTATCCGTCTGCTACCAATGCTTGCATTTCCGTGCCAAGCGGCGGAAATGTTTCTGTCGGCTATCAGGTGACTAATTGCTCGGGGTTTGACACTATCTTAGGCTCGATGGTCGGCACGACGAATTCGCATGTGGGGAACGGGAGCTGGGCGGCCGGCACAACCAAAATCTGCGCAAATGCGACTGAGCCTCAATCTTTATCCTTCAGCATTTCGGATAACTCTGTCGGATTCGGATCTCTGTCCACATCATCAGCTCGGTATGCGACCGGAGACATCTTAGGCTCGGGTACTGATACAGCCGATGCGCATACTATCAGCGTCTCAACAAACGCTTCCGGCGGGTATGTTATGACTATCAACGGTACTACCCTCGCTTGTAGTTCCTGCGGCGGGGCGACTATCACGGCAATCGGGGCTACGGCAGTAGCGTCAAGTCCCGGTACCAAGCAATTTGGCGCGCGACTAATAGTGAATTCTGGCACAGGCTCCGCTACCTCTCCCTATGCGAGCGCCAATTGGGCTTTCGATACCGCTAGTTTCCCTGATCAGGTCGCCTCCGGCGCCGGAGATGGTTCTACTACTGTGTTTGGAGCGCGATATATCGGAAATATATCCACTACCACTCAAAACGGCAGTTATAGCTCCGCCCTGACCTACACAGTGACGGCAACGTTTTGAAAGCTTATTATTGCGGATTGCTAAACTCGTTGCAGGCGTAGCTTTTGCGTCAGAAAGATGTGGGACATCTTTCTGCTATTGCGACCAGCTCTCGGGCCGAGCATAGCAATCCGCAAGCGGGCGGATATGCGTGTTGAGAAAAAATTATGCCAAGAAAGAGTTTAGCAATTCGCAGAGAACTTATCCACAGGGAGCATTGCGCGCATTGTACTCAAAGAGTACAATTATAAAAAGTTAAATTAATCCATATTTTATGAAAAAGAAATTATATCTTGTTATCGGGTTAAGTCTGTTTATTTTTTTTGTTGGCGGATTAAAAATTGGTTTTGCTGCCTCTATCAGCGTTGCATCGGATACTCTGTCTTCGCAAAAGGTGAACACTTTGGCAAACCACGATATTCAGTTCACCTCTCCGACCGGTGTCGCCTCCGGACAAACCATCATTATCACTTTTCCAGCTGATTTTTCGATTGATGCCGCTTTGACTTTCACGGATATCGATGTCCTTGATGATGCAGTCCAACTTACCCTGGCGGCCGCTCCATCTGGTGCGACGTGGGGTGCTGTCCGCACTTCGGGAACTGTCATCACTCTCACCAACGGCACTACGCCGGTCGGCGCCGGGAGCGTAATGCGAATCAAGATTGGTACCAATGCCACCAACCAGTCAGTGGGCGTCAAGCAGATCACCAACACCACGACTAATGGCGCGAAGGCGATAGCTATCTCCGGCACATTTACCGATACCGGGACAATAACAGTACAAATTTTGACCGACGACCAAGTAGCAGTCACGGCGACCGTTGATCAGTCTCTTACTTTCAGTATTTCTGACAACGCCATCGGTTTCGGCAGCCTTTCATCGTCGGCGGCTTGTTTTGCTTCACCCTCTCCCGCTTGTTCAGCGTCAGAAATTGAAGCGCACAATATTATAGTCGGCACTAATGCGGGAAGCGGTTATACCATGACCGTTAATGGCACCACTTTAACGAGCGGAGCTTTTACCATTAGCGCTAACGCTGCTAACACTGCCTCGACCGTAGGTGTTGAGCAATTCGGCCTGCGCGCGACAGCAACAGGTGGAGTTGGCGCGGTGGTCGCCCCATACGCAGCTGCCGGATTTGCGTTTGATTCGGCAGCTTTCCCAGATCAACTCGCCACTGCCGCCGGTCCATCCGCCAATACCACTTATTCCGTACGTTATATTGCAAACATTGCGCCGCAAACCGAAGCTGGCTCCTATTCAGCCACGCTTACTTATGTAGCAACAGCTAACTTTTAAATATATATGAAAATAAAAAATCTGTTTTATGCAAGTTTAATAATATTAGTAATAAATGTAGTTGTCGGAGCATTGCCGGCTTTTGCTCTGACCGTGTCGCCGGTGAGTCTGGAAATAACCGGCGATCCGGGCATTACAGTGACTGGAGAATTAAAACTTTACAACGAGCAGGAGGGAACAAGAACTTTTTACTCTTCATTTGAAACTTCGAACCTAGCGGGGATTCTGGCGCGCCAAACTTTATCGGCGCAAATGGCGATTTAGCCACTTGGATAAAGTCAGATCCGGTAGTGGTTGTGGAGTCAGGCAAACAAAGCGTCGTGCCATTTTCTATCGCTATTCCGCAAAATGCGGAGCCGGGCGGACACTTTGCCGCTATTTTCTTCGGCAGTCAGCCTCCGGGAGCGCAAGGAAGCGGGCAAGTGTCTGTAGGCGGAAAAATTGGGGTCTTGGTGCTTTTAACGGTTTCTGGCTCTGTGTCGGAGGGCGGAGGACTCCTGGACTTTAATACCAATAATAATCAGAGATTCTTCAGTACCTTGCCTGTGGGATTCTCTTGGCGCGTCAATAATACCGGGGGAGACAGAATAGTGCCTAGAGGTGATATCAAAATTAAAAATACTCTGCAATTCACGTCGGCGACTCTCGAAGCAAACAAAGCAGAAGGAAGCGTATTGCCGGGGAGCGCCAGAAAATTTGAAGCGGTCTGGGGAAATAAATCGCCTGTGATAAGCGGAGAGCAACCTGAATCTCCAAAAGGATTTTTTGCGATGGCTGGGAGCGAATTAAGCAATTTTCATTTTGGCTGGTACTCCGCCAAGCTGAATCTCAATTGGGGTCTCTCAAATCAAACGTCGAACGCGAGCTATAGTTTTTTTGTCATTCCTTGGCAGTTACTGCTGATTATTTTGGTTATATTAGTGATTGTTTGGTTTATAGGCAAAATAGCGCTAAAACGCTATAACCGCTATATCATCGGTCGTGCGCCAGCTCAAATGCCACCACAATAAAAATGAATGAGAATACGATCAACGCTGATAATATTTTCAATTGCTCTTTCTCTTATCTTTTTTTCTTCGCCTGATAGCGCAGGTGCCGTCAATGTTGACATCACCGCTATCGTGCCCGGCTGTGGCGACGGTATGATTAGTAGTGGGGAAGAGTGTGACGGCTCTAATCTAGGCGGAGCATCCTGCTTGACTCAGGGCTTTAACTCCGGAGTGCTTTCGTGCACGTCTGCCTGCACTTTTGACACATCCTCTTGCACTTCGGGTCAGGGAATCGGCGGTGGAGGCGGCGGAGGCAGAAGAAAACTCTCTTCAATCCCATCGACAAATATGGTTTTTGAAGGAATTGCGTATCCGAAAAGCGCGGTCACGCTTTTGAAGGATTCTCAAATTGTTGCTACCTCTATTGCCGATGCTAATGCGGATTTCCAAGTTGCCGTCTCAGGGATTTCTAGCGGCCATTATCTTTTTGGCGTTTATGCCGAGGATAACATCGGTATCAGATCAACGCTCCTTACATTTCCCTTCGATGTAACTCCCGGCTTGACCGTAAAATTAAGCGACATATTGATCCCGCCTTCGATCTCGGTGAATAAAAATGAAGTGAGACATGGAGACAATATCTTGATTTTTGGACAAAGCGCGCCGAATGCAGAGATCACAATTTCTATAAAATCCGTTCAAGAGTCTACCGTGAAAACGACCGCGGACCAAAATGGAAATTACCTTTACAATTTTAATACAGGGGCGCTTGAGGTGGGGGAATATTTTGTAAAGTCTCATTTTGAACTGGAAGGCGGTATGAGTTCTTTCAATGACCCGATTAGCTTTACAATCGGAAATGTAAATATCGCTTCGATTACGAGCAGTTCTACTCTTGTAAATGCGCTGATTCCCGCTCTCGCGCCCCATATCCTCGACGTAATATCAGGGCCTTTTACAGTCGGGGAGTGGAACGTCATATCTATTATTATAATTGTCATCCCTCTCGAAATATTACTCATCATGATTTTGATATTCGTTCATCGAAGAATCAGAAGGAGTTTAATCCTAAAATCTAAAGTGAAAGCAAAATGAAAATAAAAAAAATCCCTAACATTTTTTTTAGGCTTATTCATCTCCCTGACATTTTTCGCGCTCTCTCTATCTGTGCGCTTATTATGACGCTGACCGTTACCGCAAATTGACTTATAATATGTTAATATTATATTTATGATTAATCCTCAACTTCTTGATTACATTCGCCATCAACTCGCTCTAGGAATCACGCGAGAGAACATTAAAAAAGCCCTGATGTCTCAAAATTGGTCAGAGCAGGATGTAAATGAAGGTTTTATAACAATTGAAAAATTCACTGCGGCACCTTTTACACCTGCTACAGATTCAAATGAGCAGATGGATATTAAATCTTCAGGTGTAAAGTACAGTATTTGGGAAAAAGGTATTCGTCGTACTAACAATGTTTTTCTAGTTATCTATCTAATACTGGTCTTTGGGTTAGATTTATTCATAATCATATCGAGCCCAAGTCTTGCACCATATTGGCATGTGATGCTGGGAGTTTTTGCTGTGTATGCAGTTTTTTATCTTTACGAAAACTTTTTCTTGAGAAAAAGATTTAGAGATACACGGTCTAATGTTGATTCTTATATTTCTTTTATAATCGTGCTCCGAAATATCATTGTGTTGATGAATTTTATACCCGGTATTCAGCTTTTAGGGCTGTATCTAATTTCTGGATTCTTATATATCTTTAATTTAGGTCGTGTTTTTGCGCTTGGAGGAATTTCAATATATAGTTTATTTCCGTTAAGCGGACCTCTCTTGATAGGAATTTACATGCTTTTGATTATTGTTAGATTTAATCAAACTAAGAAACTCGGTGTTGCCGGTACTATTTAGTTATTGATTTTTTTATTACTGCCATAACAAAGGCCGCAGCTTTTTTGCAGTCATCTGTGTTCTTATCGATCTTAATATTTTTTACATCTTCAAAAATATCCCGAGGATACAGTGGTCTTCCAAATTCAATTGTAATATTTTTCTTTTCAATCGCTCCACTTATCGCTACAGGAATAATCGGGCTGTTTGTCTTGTACGCGAGATAGCCTATTCCACCCTTGGTTTCAATATCTCCACCCGTTGTATTTTTTCTTCCCTCAGGAAAGATACAGATGCTGTGTTCATCTTTTAAAATTTGTACATGATTTTTAAGAGCGAGTTCATAGTTATTTTGCCCCACTAATACTTCATGTGCTCCCCATGCCTTAAAAAAATTTCCCCCGTATATATTCTTTTTCCAGCCAAATCGATTATCTTTGTAATAATTTCTTTCTCTAGAGGTGTAAAACATAGGCATAAAACGCGATAAAAAGGGAAGTGACGCCGGGATGAGTATTGGATCTAGTTCGCTTGTATGGTTGGTCGCAAAAATAATACCTTTTTTGAGATGAATGATATTTTCTAGTCCGTTCACTTTTAGGCCGCAAAAAAGTTTAAGGCTTAATCTTGTCGGTATCCAAATGATTGTTTGCAATATCCACGGCGGGATGGCATAAAATCGCATGTCTTTTTATTTATTAACGTTATAAGGTTCTTTAGCCTCAAAGTATTGATAAAATTAGTTGTGCACAACCCATTATACACAAATATGCATTTATGGTGTATTATAAAGAGACTATAAATGGTCTATTATAGTGAAAAATTAATCAAAATAAAGGTAAGAATTTTATGAATATATCTGTACTTTTTTTCTTTTTGCATAATGTGCTGGCTACGTTTTTTTTGGGTATGAAGTTTAAGAGTCGCGCTGACGGCGTTTTTAAATTCTTTGGTATTGCTTTATTGCTTGATGCCGCCGCTTTTGCGGCATGGACATTTGGAGTAATCAGTCCAGAAAATTTACTAATATCTGTCACTATCGGTGCAGTGCTTTTTCTTGTTTCCTTGGTTTTTTTCTTGCGTGCATCTGTTCAACAAGCGCAGCCGTCTACCCGCTCATTAGTAACTGGTCTTGGTGTTGCGGCTATCTTGGGGATATTTTATATCGGCCATAACGATCCTGCGCTGGCATATATTTCCCCGGAAGGATTTTTCTTCTTTAATTTATCGCCATTGGTACAAATGCTTTATATTTTTGGATTGACGCTTGCGATGCTTCCAGCGATTGATCTGGTGGCTTCTAGATTCAAATCATCTTATGCAGTTCTCGTTCGTTATGGTTTTATTGTGGAAGTAGTTTCTGGCGTTTTGCTTATTACCAGTAAAGATATTCAGGTACTTTATATAGCTGGTTGGATAATAGGTATTATTTATCTTTTACTTTGGACAACACTATTGTTTAGTAAAAAGGCGTGGAGTGTAAATTAAATTAACCTAAAGCGTCAGATTCTATTGCACATAAGATATAGAGTTGGTATAGGTGGACATTCTTATTATGAAGGCGCTTCTAACAGGTATTACCGGAAATATAGGATACGAAGTTGCGCGCGTCTTCTTAAAGGAAGGTCACACTGTGATTCCTGTTATTAGGCCTAAAGAAGCCGAAAATCCTCTTAAAAAACTAAAAAATCTTGATGCCGATTTTGCCAAAATTAACGAGTATGTTTACGCCGACCTTGAGCAAGAAATGCCAAAATATTCATTATCCGGTGTAGACTGCATAATGCACTGCGCAGGAGTTGTTCATTTTAAAAAAGCGGGAAATAGCAATGAGCAGATGATGAAAAATCTTCTGGCTTTTGCAAAAGATTCTTCAATCCCAATTTACTATGTAAGTACGGCATATCTGAGTAAGTCGCAGAATGAACCGCTTTTTAATGAGTACGAAAAAGATAAAAAAAAGGCAGAAGACATGCTTATCGCGTCATATTCTACGCATACAATCTTTCGGCCATCGATTATTACTGGAAACAGTAAAACGGGGAAAATAATTCATTTTTCAGGATATTATCTTTCTGTGCCGGAGTTTGTGAATGCTCTTAAAAAAACAGACAAGATAAGATTTCCGAGCATCCAAAATCCCGTAAATATCATTCCGGTTGATTGGGTCGCGAGATCTATTTATAATGCTGTTAAAGATAAAAAGAAAGGGACATTGTATATAACAAACCCCAATCCTCCTACATTCAATGCATTACTGAAAGAAACTTTAAAATTTTTTTCTCTGGAGAAAAAAATAGAATTAGTTGATCTTACGTTTGAAGGTTATAAAAAATTGGATTTATCTCTGGCTGAAAAAGAGCTCCTTAACTTTTATGTTCCATTTATCCCTTATTTAACAACAAGCTACAATTTCCCCCCTTCTCTTTGCGGTCATAGTCTTAGTCCCGATTATATAGAGAAAATCTTAAAATATGCCGCCAAATTTAATAATGAAAGAATGGAAAAATAGAATTTATTATAGTCAATGCTGGGAAGATCCAAAAATTCTTTTAGAAGCTCTGCAAATCGCGCCGAATGATAGGATTTTATCAATTACTTCGGGAGGCTGTAACACTCTTGCCCTGGCTTTAGAAAGCCCAAAAAGCATCGTAGCTCTGGATATTAACTCGGCCCAAAATCATCTATTAGAGCTTAAAATTTTAGCCATAAAGTCCTTTAATTACGATGACTTTCTAAAATTTGTTGGAGTTTCAAAATGTAATGATAGGGCAGTTTTATTTGAAAAAATAAAGCCGTTATTGCGACCAGAAGTTCAAGAATGGTGGAATACCAGAATGAGCCTAATCCGAATGGGAATTATCCATGTTGGAAGATTTGAAAAATATCTGAATCTATTTAGAAATTGGCTTCTGCCAGTAATTCATTCTCGAGAATCATTAAAAAAGCTGTCACTTGCAAAAAATCTTTCAGAGCAAAATGATTATTATAAAGCCACTTGGGATAACTGGCGTTGGAGGGTCTTATTTAAAATTTTCTTTAGTAAATTTGTGATGAGCAGGCTGGGAAGGAATCCGGTACTTTTCACTTACGCCGGTAAACGCAATATAGGGGACCACTACCTTCAAAAAACTAAATATGCGCTAACGGAAATACCGATTAAAGATAATTTCTTTTTAGAATACATACTTTTTGGCACTTATCGCACGCAAGAACTCATGCCGCCCTACTTAAGGAAAGAGAATTTCGATCTTCTAAAAAAGAAAGTGGATTTAATTAATATCACCACGGAAGACATCAAAGATTATTTGACCAAATCGCCTGACAATTCTTTCTCGAAATTCAATTTATCTAATATATTCGAGGTCCAACCGGCGCAGGCGGCAGATATGATCTTTGCAGAATTGGCTCGAGTAAGCACTAATGGGGGCAGATTGGCATACTGGAACAATCTAGTTCAAAGAAAATTCCCGAATAATTTGACCCATATTCAGGAAGAAACAAAACTGTCAAAAGAATTAGAAGACAGGGACAGAGTATTTTTTTATCAGCAATTTCATGTAAATACTATTCGAAAATAATTATTTATGAATCTTTTAAAACGTTTTGATATTTATCAAAAAGAAAGATTTCCATTGATCATTTTGATATTCACGACGGGGGCTGTTGTTCTGAGTTCTAACTCAGTTACTCTCTCACCTTTAACCGGTTATACTTTCTTGGCTGGACTAACTGCCGGTGTTTTATTTATATTCCATATTCGTGTTGTTGATGAGGTCAGAGATAGCTTACATGATAGAACATATCATACGTCTCGACCAATTCCGAGAGGCACTATATCTATTAAGGAGCTAAAAACTATGGATTTAGTAGGAATATTGGTTTTTCTTACAATAGGATTTACTTTTGGAATACAAACTTTGGCTATAGGAATTATCGCTTTACTTTATACTTTTTTAGCCGGGAAAGAATTCTTTTTAGGAGAGAAAATCCGGTCAAAGTTTTTCATATATAACGGTATCAATTTGATACAAATGATATTGCTGCAATTTTTTGTCTATTCGCTTTTTTCAGCCTATTGGTATTCTAATGTTTTAGTGTGGACACATCTGGTCTTTATATTTTTTAACGTTATATTATTGGAAGTTTTAAGAAAGATTAAGATAGCCCCTGAAGAATCAATAGGCCATGATACTTATTCATGGCACATTGGATTTTCATACTCTCTGATAGTTTTTATTTTTACCGTTTTTATGAGTTATTTCACATTTTTATATTTAATTTTAAATCATAATCCGTCCTTGGTTTCAATTTGTGCGTCCGTCTTTTTTATGATATCGTTAATATTGTCAGCAATAGCACACAACAAGAAGAAAAACAAAAAATCAGAAAATTATCTTTATCTTTGGACATTGATAATGTATGTCGGTTTAAACATTCTAATTTACATTACGATATAATTTATGCACCCAACAGAAATAGAATTATTAAATAGATACGCTGCTTCAGAACTTGCGGGTTCTTTACTTCTTGGAAAGTATGCACGAATGGTAGATGACCCTTTTTTGATTGTACGTCTTACAAATCATTGCTACGATGAAGCTAGGCACTCATGGAAATGGATGAGTTTTATGGAAGAAAATAATATACCAGTCAGGTCAACCCACGGCAGAAATGACTATTTTGGTTATATGTCTGAAACAGAGAGTGTTATTGATTTTCTCGCTGCTGCACATGTATATGAAATGCGCGTGCAGTTTCATCTCACATGCCACGCTCAGGTTTCAAAAATACATCCGGAACTTAAAAAGGTGATGCTGGAAATTATGAGTGATGAAAAATATCATTTAGCTTGGATTAGAGACTATTTTCAAAAATTACAGAAAGAAGGTAATAAGGAAGTTGGTCCGGCGATAGAAAAGGCCGGAGAGTTGGAAAATAGAACTTACAATGCGTATATAAAATTGCTTAAAAAGCAGGATGAGTACGCAAAAGAACTGGCAGAAATTGTTGAGAAAAACTTACCGTCCTATCCCTTTGAGTGGAAGAATTATTTGAAAAAAAATGCCCAAAGGCATAATAGGAAGTAAAGCAGAATATTTGAAAAAGTTAAAGAAGGAAGGATACAAAATTCCTCCCTTTTTTGTATTGGCTGGAAAACTAACTTCTGCTCACGCCATATTAAAAAGAGTTGAAAAGGAACTTCCAGGTATAGATTATTTCGCGGTGCGGTCATCTGCTAAGGCAGAGGATTCAAAAGCAAAGTCATTTGCCGGACATTTTTATTCCGCCATTGCTGTCTCAAAAGAAAACTTATATGAAGAAGCCAGGAATGTAGTCGATGCTTATAAAGGGATGGAAGGAGCGGTTATCATTCAAGAATTTATTCAAAGCGATAAGGCAGGGGTAATCTTTTCAGATGCTGGGAGTGGTCAGATAGTCATCAACTCGAATTTCGGTCTCTGCGAAACTGTGGTAAAAGGAATGGTTTGTGATGAGTATATTTTGGATAATAAAGGTCTGCTTGTTTCAAAACATATTGCCGATAACAAAGAAGCTTATTTTTTAAAGGGAGGAAAAATAGAAATCATTAAGCCCTTATCGGAAGAGTCACTAACAGAAAGTGAAATAAATCAGCTTATCGATATAGCCAAGGATCTTGAAACCTTTTTAAGAAGTCCGCAAGATATTGAATGGTGCTTTTGTAAAGGTGTTTTATATATCCTCCAATCCAGGCCGATCACCAGTAAAATATTTAATAACGAAGTCTTACATTTTGACAGTGCGAATATCGCGGAGAGTTATTCTGGAGTAGTGCTGCCTCTCACGTGCTCGTTTGCGTCATTTATTTATAAGACAGTATATGAAGATTTGCTCGTACATTCGGGCATACCTCGAGATAAGGTAAACAGACATCCGGAAATATTTGGTAACATGCTCGGCTTTTTCTACGGCAGGATGTACTACAACATGAATAATTGGTATAAAATGGCGGCCTTTATACCGGGATATAAAAGGAATAAAAAAAACCTTGAGCTGATGATTACCAGTAACATCAAAGAAGATATTGAACAAGATATCTCTCCGACATTGGGCTTAAAATTTAAGTACCCGTTCTTGGTTATTTTTAAATTACTTTTTTTCCCCTTAACTATTAAACGATTTAAAAAAAGGACCGCCGCAAAAATAAAAGAGGCGTATCATACGTCGATTCGTCGTCATACTTTTGAGCAATGCAGAGAAATATATCTTAATTTAAATCAAGAGCTTTTGAAAAACTGGTACATTACAGTTGAGAATGATTTTATGGTGATGACCTATTTCGGCATTTTAAAAAAGGCATACGGCGATGAAATACTAAGGGATCTTATAGGTTTCAAAAGCGCCAGTAGTAAACAAATTGCAGCCATAATACAACTGGCAGGGAAGATAAAATCTGCACCAAGTTTGTATTCTCAGCTGCAAAGGAAAAATGAGGTAGAATTTTATAAGGAGCTAAAGTTTTGTTCAGACGCAGAGAAAGAACTGGACGCTTATTATGAAAAGTATGGAGGTCGTTTTGCAAATGAACTGAAACTGGAATCCACTGATCTCCAAGAAGACTTCAAGAAATTTGCTCAGATAATAAACCTTTATTCTAGTCCTATTTCGCATTCTGCCGATACATCCTCATATAGTTTGCCGGGAGGTATGTTGAAGAGGAATTTAACGGGCCTTGTTTTAAAGAAATTTAAAAAATATTCTTCTCAAAGAGAGGAATCGAGACTGTTGAGATCAAATAGCTTTGCCGTAGTGAGAAAATTATTTAGCCGGGTGGGGGAAGTTCTTGTTGATAAAGGAATTATTAATAAAAAGGATGACATCTTTTACCTGCAGATTGAGGAAATATTCAGCCATAGTGATTCACCCCAAATGAAGAATTTAAAAGATATTGTAGAAAATAGAAGAAAAGAATACAACTCTTTCAAAGAAATCACACCTCCCAGTCACTTCTCTATAAAGCCTGGCGAAGAAGCTCCGCTATCTCAACCAAGAAAAAAAAGTAATAAAACTATTCAAGGCAGGGCATGCACCTCGGGCTTAATTAGAGGAAGGGTTAAGGTATTTAGAGAGTTTTCAATACCTGATAAAATAGACTTTGACATTGTTGTGGCTCGACATACTGATCCGGGTTGGACGTCCTTAATTGGTCTTTCCAAAGGTCTTATAATCGAATATGGGGGTATTTTATCCCACGCTTCCATTGTATCCAGAGAATTAGGTATACCAACAGTAATAGGTGCCGAAGGAGTGGTAGATATGTTGAAGGACGGGCAACTTGTCGAGCTTAATGGTTCCACGGGCTTAATTACTATTTTATAAATATGATTGTAATTAATTACGAAAACTCTCATTCCGGCGAATATCTTTCTCTTATAGAGATGAAATACAAGGCACAAAAAAACTATGTCTATTTTCTCAATGACCTGAAGTCAACTATTGCCTTTTCTGAAAAATATCAAAACCCTCATTTTATCATCATCAAAGACGGGGAGAATGTTGTCGGTCATTGTGCCTTGATTTTAGATTCCAATTTAAAAAAGGGAGAAGCGTTTTTCGGTTTCTTAGATGTTATTGATGATTTCAATACATTCAAAATTCTTTGGCAGTCTTTAATTAAATTGGCAAAATCAAAAAATATAAGAATCTTAAAAGGTCCTATTAACGCGACTGCTTGGCATCAATATAGGGTTATGAGTTTCAGCGATAATTCTGATTTTTTCAAGTCGGAACTTTTTTGTGAGGCATATTACTATGAATTTTATAAAACTCAGCAACCATCAAAAGAAATTCTTTATCATTCCGGGTTTAGAGAAAATTTTAAGTTTCTTATCTCTCTCACAGAGCCAGCTTATAAAGCTGCAATCGAAAATGGATTGATTATCGATGAAATAAAAAATATCAGTTATGAACAACTGGGGGAAATTCTTGACATATCGAAAGTTGTTTTTAAAGATAATTGGGCTTACACAGATCTCTCCATGGAAAGTTTCGAATCACTATATTCATCTCAAAAACTCAGCACTCATTTGAATAAAATTTATTTCCTTCGAAGCGGAGATAAAATTTTAGGCTATCTCAGCAGCCTTATTGAAAATGATGATACTCTTATCTTAAAAACGATTGCCATTCTTCCTGAATTTCAGGGTAAAGGTCTGGGTAATGCTCTGGTGTATAAGGCTCATCTTGATGCGCAGGAAAAAGGATATAAGAATATTATTTATGCTCTTATTAGAGAAGACAATAATATTAAAAATTTCCCTAAGGAGGAAGCAGTAGTTTTTAGGAAATATTCAACTTTTGAATTTAATATATGATGATTTCTCTAAATTTAACTTATTTTATTCTCGCTTCCTCTTGTTTGATTGTAGGTAATGAGTTTGTAAAAAGAAAATTCTCAATGCCTGTTTATATTACAAGAAAAATAGCGCATTTCGGAGGAGCATTTATTGCCTTTCTCGCTCCCTTGTTTTTAAGTCAGAAGGAAATTATTATTCTTAGCACAATTTTTATTTTAGTTCTATTCTTTACCCGTCGCACCAAACTTTTCTCTTCTATACAGGCGGTAGATCGCAATACCTTCGGAGAAGTCTTTTTGCCAATGGGGATTGCGCTTTGCGCATTGTTTTTCCTGCCTGCAGATGTTAAATCTTTTCAATTCGGTATACTAATAATGGGTATCTCTGATGGATTGGCTGGTTTGATAGGAGAAGGATTTGGCATGCATTACTTTAAATTATTCACGAGTCGGAAAAGCATTGAAGGAACGTGCATCTTTTTTCTAACCAGCTTAATTTTGACTTTTTTATTTGCCTCGGAGATTGATTATAGAATTTTGACTATACCTCTTTTTCTTACTGCGGTCGAGTTCTTTTTGGAATACGGATTAGATAATTTGGTATTACCAATAGTGGGTGCATATTTAATTCATTTTTTCCTATAATCAATAAAAAGCTGATGAAAGAATATTTTCTAAAAAATGAAATTTATTACAGAACTAATGAATTTAACCAGAATAGGTTAACCCTTGTATTTGTCCATGGAGTTTCCGGATCTTCTTCTGCGTGGTTGCCTTATGAAAAGATATTTGAAAATAAATATAATATTTTAACATTTGATATACGCGGACATGGTAAATCAAAAAAATTCCATAATTATGCTGACTACGAAATGAAATATTTTGCAAATGATATTCATAACCTAGTTTCCTATCTCAAGATTTCAAAATTTATTATTATTAGTCATTCGTTCGCGGCGCCAATCGTTTTAGAATATATCAAATTATTCAGACAAACTGTTCTTGGAGTTGTTTTTCTTTCCCCGATGATTAATCTGAAGAAAAATTTTTTAGGGAAAATTATGCCCTACGTCCTTATATTGACTGGAGTATTTAGTTTATTTTCATTTAATCCAAAGAAAGGCGGACATATTGATTACACTAAACATCCGAATACGACTGATTGGAATATCAAAAGAAATCTTGCAGATATGATAAATACGACACTTCGGATTCATTTATTTTGCCTTAGGCAATCATCAAATCTGGCTCAAGAGGGATATTCTTTAGAAAAAATAGATGTGCCTACGCTTATTATGCATGGAGCAAAAGATAGTATGGTGCCGGTAAAAAATTCTGTGCTTATGTCTCAAAAAATACAGAATTCCCAACTTATAATTATTCCAGATATTGATCATATTATTGTGCTGAATCGGGTAAAAGAAGTATCGGAAGCTATTGAGGGTTTTATAAAAAATACAATTATTAACGAGTGAGAATATTTTATAAAATAAATCATTTTCCTTTTTATCTCTATTTTGCTATATTCAATCGATGTTAAAGATTGGTATTGTCGGTCTGCCGAACGTGGGTAAGTCTACGCTTTTTAACGCTCTGACGAAGCAGTCTGTGCCGGCGGAGAATTATCCTTTTTGCACGATCGATCCGTCGGTCGGCATTGTACCAGTACCGGACGAGCGTTTAACTAGGCTCTCCGATATTAGCAAGTCAAAAAAGACAATTCCGGCAGTGGTTGAATTTGTAGATATTGCGGGACTCGTCAAGGGGGCAAACGAGGGCGCCGGTCTAGGTAATAAGTTTCTTTCTTACATTCGAGAAGTTGATGCCATCATTGAAATGGTGAGGATTTTCGAGGATAAACAAATGATTCACGTCCACGACAAAATCGATCCGCTTTTTGATATCGAAGTTATAAATATGGAGCTGGAACTGGCAGGTATCAAAAAACCGACGCTTTATGTTCTTAATACCTCTGAGGCGGCTGAAAATGTGAAAAAAGATTTTATTCCCAAACTCCCCGGGCCATACATCGAAGTTGATCCCATTTTCGGCACAGGATTGGATAATTTAATAAAAGCGAGCTATGACTTATTGAACCTCATTACTTTTTTTACCACTGGCGAGGATGAGTCGCGCGCTTGGACGACGCTTCGCGGAGCGACTGCGCCTTTTGCGGGCAAATCAATCCATACGGATTTTCAGCAAAAGTTCATTCGCGCTGAAGTCATATCATATGATAAGCTCATCGAAACCGGTTCTTTTGCTAATGCCCGGGAAAAGGGATGGGTTCGCACGGAAGGAAAAGAGTACATCGTAAAAGACGGGGATGTGATCGAGTTTAAGATCTGAGAAAAAAGACCGGCAACTTTTTGCGGGTTGCCGGTCGATTGGAGAGAGGGCTAAGTCAAGGATTTGTATCCTTAAAAGCTTTGCTCACTCCTTGATTCCAACCTTTCCGGATAGCGGCCGCAAATCGCTTGCGGTTATTTATCCAAAATGATGGTTTAAAGGGAATCATAAAGATCGCGATCATCACTCTTAGTCTCATATCACTCCTTTCCATTGGCAGTTTGGAGATAATAATACCGACGGACTTAATATTTGTCAATTTCGGAAGATGGTGGTGTCATAGAGTTTACGATTGAAGCATTAATTCCAGGAAAGCGCGAGTGGTAGAAAAAATGCCCACCCAAAAATAATACCTGTCCACTCACCTATAGAATTAGCTCCAAAGAAAAAAGCTAACACTGTTCCAGTCAAAATATATAAAACAACAATGAAAATAATGATCTTTAGAAATAATTTCATGATTCAATTATATCATTAAAAAGATGGTCGCGCGAAAAGTTTAGAATAAAATATAATTATGAACGAAATTAAAATTTTTTGTTCGAAGGACTGGGTGGATTATGAACTCCTAGATACAGGCGAGGGGGAAAAATTGGAGCGTTTTGGTCCTTATACTTTTGTGCGTCCTTATGAAGATGCTGTTTGGAAAAGAACTTTGTCGGCAGATGAATGGAGCAAAGCAGATGGAAAATTCTGGAGTTCAAAGGCTGGAGCAAAAGCTGGTTGGAAAATATCAAGGACTGTCCTTGATATGTGGGAGATGGAATATAAAGGCATAAAGTTCTTTGCGACACCTACACCCTTTCGGCATTTAGGATTTTTCCCGGAACAGGCAGTACACTGGGATTTTATTGAAAAGAAAATTACTGGAAAAAAGATTAGATTCTTAAATTTATTCGGCTATACGGCAGTAGCGAGTCTTTTTGCTTTGCGGGCCGGAGCGGAGGTGACTCATCTCGACGCTTCAAAACAAAGCTTGAACTCCGCAAAAGAAAACGAAAAACTCTCCCGTCTCTCAGGTATGCGGGTTATAGAGGATGACGCCATAAAATTTCTGGAACGCGAAGCGAGAAGGGGGAATAAATATGACGCCATCATCATGGATCCTCCGAAGCACGGCCGGGGACCCAAAGGAGAAGTATGGAAAATAGAAGAAATGTTGCCCAAACTTTTGTCGGCGGTGCGTAAAGTCTTAAGCGACAGGCCACTTTTTATTATCTTAACTTCATACGGTACTGATTCTTCGTCGCTGCCTCTCGGGTACACGCTCGAGAATATGATGAAGGATTTTTCCGGCCGCATAGACTCCGGCGAACTGTGCGTTCTGGAAAAATCCAATAATCGCATTATTCCGCTTGCCAATACTGCGATATGGTCTATAATGAACTAATTGTCTTATTATTATTTTTTATAATTTAATTTAATAAAATGTCCGACTATTTTCCCTTTGCAATCTACCTTTACCTTTTCATTGTATTTATCATATTTATTGGTATAATTGTTGGTATCGTCGCATTTATTAATTATCTCAATAACAAAAACAATATGGATTCGAATCAAATGAAACCTAAAATGAGCGCGAAAGATTTTTTTCTGAATTTGGGAGCGTTTATTTCTTTGTATACTTTGGTTGGAAGCCTTCTCGGCTTGCTGTTTAATATTATTGATACGGCATATCCTAAAATTCAAAACGGCTATAATTATCTTGGAAGTTCGTCCATAAGCTGGCCTGTTTCAACTTTAGTTGTATTTTTCCCAATCTTCGTACTTTTGATGGTCTTTCTGGAGAGGCAATATAGAGTAGAACCGGAAAGTCAAAATAGCCTTGTTCACCGGGGTCTTACCTATATAACTTTGTTTATTTCAGGTTGCGTGATGACAGGAGATTTGGTGACCGTGGTCTATTATTTTATTGACGGCCGGGAATTGACCACCGGTTTTCTGCTGAAAGTTTTAGTTTTGCTCGTTATTTCGACGAGTTTATTTATTTATTTTATTTCCGATTTGAGGAAGAAATTAACGGCGAAGTTGAGAATGTTATGGAGAATTTTTTCAGCCGTCGTTATTATTGTTTCAATCATCTGGGGTTTTGCGGTTCTGGGGAGTCCTCGAACTCAAAGGCTGATAAAGTATGATGAGCAGAAAGTGAGCGATTTGCAAAACATCAATAATCAAATTACAAGTTATTATTCAAACCAAGGCACTCTGCCATATAATCTTGAAGAAATGGGCAATGGAAATTATTACGTTGCTCAAGTTGATTCTCAAAATCAAAAACCGTATGAATATGTCAAAAATTCTGATACAACATACAATCTCTGCGCCGAATTCAACAAAGCATCAGATGATAAAAGTAATACTGCTTATCCGAAGTATCCTTCATATGGCGGAAACATTACCTGGTCGCACCCAGCCGGACATTATTGTTTTAACGAGACCATAAATCCTAATATATATCGTAATTCACCGACACCAATGCCCTACTAATAGATCATGAATTATGAAACTCGTCGCAGGTGTGGTTTTTACGAAACATTGCGCAGGCTGGCGAGCCGAGCATAGCAATTCGCCAGCAGGCGAATATGCGTGTTGAGAAAAAACCTATACCAAGAAAGAGTTTCGTAATTCATACAAAAATAATGTTCAGGCGACCGAACATTCAAAAAACCGCTTTGCATAGAGGCGGTTTTTTGGTTATTATGGTTCTATGAAGGAATATGATCATAAAAAGATTGAAAGCATGTGGCAGAAAAAGTGGGAAAAAACAGGGATTTATTACGCTCAAAATAAATCTAAAAAACCAAAATATTACAGCTTGATTGAATTTCCATATCCCTCGGGTGATGGGCTCCATGTCGGGCATCCGCGGCCGTATATCGGCATGGATGTAATCTCTCGAAAAAGAAGAATGGAGGGCTTTAATGTGTTATATCCCATTGGTTGGGATGCCTTTGGTCTGCCGACAGAAAATTATGCGATTAAGTCTGGTCTGGATCCGAGAGTGGTCACTAAGAAAAATAGCGACACTTTTCGCCGGCAAATAAAATCGCTGGGCATCTCTTTTGACTGGTCGCGCGAAATCAACACCACCGATCCTAAATATTACAAGTGGACGCAGTGGATATTTTTGCGATTCTTAAAAAAAGGCCTGGCGTATAAGGCTAAAATGATGATTAACTGGTGTCCGAAGGATAAAATAGGTCTCGCTAATGAAGAAGTCATTAATGGTCGTTGTGAGCGTTGTGGCACAGCGGTATCAAAGCGGGAAAAAGAACAATGGTTGCTCGCGATTACAAAATACGCCGACAGACTCTACAGGGATTTGGACAATGTCGATTATCTTCCGCAGATAAAACTTTCGCAAAGAAATTGGATAGGCAGGTCCGAGGGAGCGGAAATTGAATTCAAGCTTGTTAGCATATCGGGACAAGCGGATAGCAAACATTCCGTGAAAGTTTTCACAACCAGACCGGACACGATTTTTGGGGTTACGTTTATCGCCGTATCGGCGGAGCTGGCAAAAACTTGGCTAGAGGTCGGTTGGCAGGCAAGTGATGAAATAAAAAAATACATTAATAAAACTTTGGAGGAAAGACTCAAGAGCGGTTTTGACAGAGAAAAAATACAACAAGAAAAAACGGGAATATCCGCGAGTATTAATGCAATAAATCCAGCTAATAAAGAAAAAATACCTGCTTGGATTGTAAATTATGTACTCCCCGATGTAGGCACCGGCGCCATCATGGGAGTGCCGGCGCACGACGAGCGGGATTTTGAATTCGCGAAGAAATTTAAGCTCCCGATTCGATATGTTGTAGAGCCGAAATTTGTTGGTACAAGTAGCGAAGGCACCCCAAGGCCAGATCTTCCTTATGTTAAACGCGAAGCAGTTTGCGCGATCGTTCGGAATCCTAAGGATGATACTTATCTTTGCATCAGTTGGAAAAATTTTCTAATGCATGGATTAGTCACCGGAGGGATGGAATTCGGTGAAGACATTGTAGAAACTGCGCGGCGTGAAGTTTTAGAAGAAACAGGTTACAAGGATTTAAAACTTATAAAAGTTTCTCCCGTTTTAATAAATACATTTTTTTACCACAGGCAAAAGAAAGAGAATCGTCATGCGCATTTCAGATTTGTATTTTTTGAACTTCAGAACGAAGAACAAGATCCGATTTCCGAAGAAGAATCAAATAGGCATGAAATTCTTTGGAAAAAGAAGGGAGAGCTCAAAGATTTTTTTACAGTATTTGAGGGAGATTTTGTGGTAAGACTGCTCAACAGTTCTGATTATGTTTTTACCGGAGAGGGAATTGCAGTAAATTCCGGAAAATTTAACGATCTGGATTCCGAAAATGCAAAAAAGGAAATAATTAAATTTGTCGGCGGGAAAGAAAAAGTAACTTTCAAACTTCGCGATTGGATATTTTCCCGCCAGCGATACTGGGGCGAGCCGATTCCGGTGATAAATTGTCCAAAGTGTGGTCTTGTGCCTGTTCCGGAGTCGGATCTGCCTGTCGCTCTTCCAAAAATTAAAAATTATCATCCGACCGAAAGCGGAGAATCTCCACTCGCAAATGTTTCAAAATGGGTGAATGTAAAATGTCCAAAGTGCAAAGGCAAAGCTAAAAGAGAAACAGATACGATGCCGAACTGGGCCGGTTCCAGCTGGTATTATTTGCGATATACTGATCCTGAAAATTCCAAAGAATTTGCTTCACATAAGAATTTAAAATACTGGACACCCGTGGATTGGTACAACGGGGGTAATGAACATACGACCTTACATCTTTTGTATTCTCGTTTTTGGCATAAATTTCTTTTTGATCTAAAGCTGGTGCCCTCGAGCGAGCCCTATATGAAACGCACTTCGCACGGGCTTATTTTAGCCGAGGGCGGGGAGAAGATGTCAAAATCTAAGGGCAACGTCGTAAATCCGGACGACATCGTGAAAACATATGGCGCCGACACGCTCCGTATTTATGAGATGTTTATGGGACCGTTCGATCAATCCGTCTCTTGGTCCACCGACAGCATTATCGGGGCGAGAAGATTTATTGAAAAAGTTTGGAGGATAGGTGTGAAGGCGACGGAGAAGGATTTAGAATGGTCTGGCCGGGGTGGGGGGCCCCGGGGAACCGAGGACCTGATAAATTCTTCTACGACGCCGAAACTTACAAAACTTCTTCACAAAACAATAAAAAAAGTCTCCGAAGATATAGAAGAAATGCGCTTCAATACTGCTATTTCTTCGATGATGATTCTAGCGACCGAAATGGAAAAAGCCGAAAAGCTAACAGCTGAAAGCTATAAGCTATTCCTGCAAATTCTTTCACCATTTGCGCCACATGTTACAGAGGAATTGTGGGCAACACTCGGTGAAAAACGATCTATCAGTCACTCCACCTGGCCGTCGTGGGACGAAAGATTAATTCGAGATGAAGAAACGAAAATAGTCGTGCAAATAAATGGTAAAGTTAGAGCAGAAATTCTTGTGCCGAGAGACGCGCCAGAAGAAGAAGTGAAAGAAAAAGCTTTGAAACAAGAGACAGTTTTAAGGCACATATCTGGAAAAGAAGTTAAAAAAGTTATCTATGTGCAGAATAAACTTATCAACATAGTACTTTAAATCTTTCCTTCGTTTAAAGCGCTTTTATTGATACAATATAAGGGTTCGGATAAAAAAATGGAACTCAGAAATGCTCTTGCGGCGTCTTCAAAAAGATTTTTACCTTTCCAGTTTTTGGCTATTTTTCTTATGCTAAATTTTTTGTTTTTTTTAAATATTAATTTAACTTTTGCCTCGGAAAGTGTGGGCACGATTCACAACATATTTAAGAATGCTTGGGGAGAAAATATCGGCTGGATAAACTTTGGTTGCGATAATTGTAATGTAAGCGTTACTGATGCAGGTCTTTCAGGGAATGCTTGGAGCTCACAGTACGGTTGGATAAATCTAAACCCGACAACCGCCGGAGTTACAAATAATGGAGAAGGACTGCTCGCTGGGTTCGCGTGGAGCTCCAATCTCGGCTGGATTGATTTTGACGGAGTTACTATAAATAATAATGGAGAATTTCTGGGTTACGCAATGGTAAAAACAGGCGGAAGCCGGATTAATTTCAACTGCATCAACGAGGGTTCCTGCGGTTTGTCAAACTTCAAAGTCAAAACTGACTGGAGGCCGGAAAGCGCTCGAACTGCAAGTGGGGGCGGTGAAAATGTGAGAGGCGGAGGCGGAAGAAAGGGAAGCAGAAACGATGAAATAATTAATATACCGCCGTCTTTTCCACCGATAGAAATACCACCGACCCCGCCGTCCAATATTACGCCTCCATCCCCACTTCCTACTATAAATCCCCCAAATCTGATAGATAATATTTTTAATTTCTTTTTTCCACCTAAAATCCCGGAACCTCCCGTCATAGTTACGGTTCCCCAAATTGCCCCACCCGCATTCGCCGCAGGATGGAATCTTTTGCCGGTCGTGGCAATACGAGAATTCGTTTTCGCGCCTCTGCCCCAAGAGGTCCTTATTCTTGCCTCTAAATTTCCCGAACTCGGTAAAACACTCCAAAGCGTCGGCATAAATAGACTCACAGATCTGAGCAAGCTCTCGGGCGTCAATCTGGGCCTGCCGGGACTCTCCGAATTAACCAATACGCTCCGGGGCGTCGGTGCGGAGAGATTAGGGGAGATAGATAAATTGAAAGGTGTTACTCTTGAAATTCCCGGACTCTCTAATCTGAATGAAAAAATTAGCAACTTGGGTGTTGGCGTCGGTGGCAAGATCGCCCTGATCCAAGGATTGCCACTTGCGAAGTTTTCGCTCGTAGACAAGAAGAATTTACCTGCAGAATTCGTGTTTGCCCGGGTAGCAGCCGAGCTGGTTGATTTGAACGTCGTGATGTCTATCGGCGACCAGGGAGAAGTCATTCAAAAAATATCCTCCCTCCCCGGTAAAACAATGCGACTGGTGGTAAAGCCCATAAGCGCTGCCAAGAGCGTGACAGGGTATTTTGTATTTAAATCAGCCACACCCAGAATTTCTACAGAAACAGAGACTGGCATTCCCCGATCTTCTCTGTCCGCCTCGGCGCTATTTTCCATGAATGACTTAGTGCAAAATGTCCCTAGTCCTGTTCCCGTGGAAAACAAGCTTGTACTTTCTTCGTTTGAATACACAGATCCGGAACATGATGGAATATATACGGCGGATGTTGTCACTCCGGCGACGCCGGGCCAATATGAAGTTATCACCGTGATTGATTATATCGATCCGCAGCTTGGCACTCGTCAAATGAGAATGATAGCCGTCGTTGACCCCGAGGGGTATGTTTTTGAGAAGAATAATGGCAAAGAAACTCGTATCCCATCGGCAATTGTATCTCTCTATTATCTAAACGTTTCTACCAAACAATATGAATTGTGGCCCGCGAAAGAATACAGTCAGGAAAATCCCCAAATCACCGATGTCCGAGGGACCTATGCATTTCTGGTTCCGGAAGGCTCTTATTATTTCTCGGTTGAAGCGCCCGGGTATGACTCATACCAAGGGAAGGCGTTTGTTGTTACAACAGGCGCCGGTATTCACGATAATATAGAGCTAATTTCAGGGAGAGGCTGGTTTGCCAAACTGCTGCCGGACTCGTTTTCTCCCCAAACTATTCTTTTGGTAGTCGTGTTCTTATTATTAGTGTATAATTTATATCGTAATAGGCTGCGAGATAAATTATTTAAGCAATTAGAAAATAAAAGCAAATAAAATGATGATAGAAAATAAAGAACGTATTGCTATAATTATAATTATCGCGGCGTTGGTTACCGGTGACGTATTTTTTGCGTACAATTATTTTTCCGTTAAACAGGAATTGCAAACGATAAAGTCCGGAGAAAGCAAATCCGCGTTAAATGAAAAAATAATTGATTTTACCTCATTGTTTATAAAAGAAGTGTTGCAATCTAACACCGAAGTTAATTTTGAAACGAGGCTAACTCTTGAAAATGCCGTCCGCGAGTTGAAAGACGCGGAGGTAATGACAGAATGGCAGAATTTCACGGGAAGTAAAACAGAACAGGAAGCGCAAAACAGCGTTAAGAAACTTTTGGGAATTTTGATAGCCAAAATACAAAAATAAATCCTAGGTCAGACCTAGGGTTGTGCTATAATGGCTGCACTATGTTGCGAGATAAAAATTTAGTATCGAATGAATATTATCATATCTATAATCGAGGGAACGGAAAAAGTAAAATTTTTCTTCGTGAAGAAGATTATGATCGTTTCCTAAAAATTCTTTATATTTGTAATTCGGAGAAGACATTTAATTTCAGAGATTCTGTTGTAAACATAAAAATAGATGCATTTGATTTTGAAAGAGGTGAGCCGCTTGTATCAGTGCTCGCCTGGGTATTAATGCCAAATCATTTTCACATCGTCCTCATTTCCCCTAGGTCAGACCTAGGGGAGGAATATAATCCGATAACTGAATTTATGCGAAAGCTTTCAACGGCCTATGTTATGTATTTCAATAAAAAATATAAAAGAACCGGTGGTTTGTTCGAAGGGACATTTAAATCAAGGCATGTTGGCAATGAAAATTACTTCCGCTATATTTTTTCTTATGTGCATTTGAATCCTATAAAATTATTTCAATTTGATTGGAAAAAGAAGGGGACTGCTGATGCTAATAAAGCCATAGAATTTTTAAAAAAATATAAATATTCAAGTTTTCAAGATTATTTCGGTCTCGAAAGGAAACAAGGGAAAATAATTAGTAAAAATTCTCTTCCAGAATATTTTTCCTACGATCATGTAAATGATTTGTTCCAGTGGATAAAAGAATCTCCCCTAGGTCAGACCTAGGGGAGTGAGTTATGCACATATTTGCGTTTTTTTGCTGAATGAATGTTATATAATATGATTGATATCTTTAAACAAATTCGCAGATGAAGATTTTAAATAAAATTTTTTCAAATAAAAAAGGGCTTACTCTGTTCACCGCTCTTTTTTTGGCTGGATTTTTCGGTAAAATAGTTTTTGCGACTCCGCCCTCTTCTCCATACGCTCCAGGAGAGACATTGAATCCAATCTGCGGACCGACGGACTTAAACTGCGATGTTGAATTGTCACTTACTGGCGCCAATATGGCGCTCTCCAATCTCGCGTCTGTTGCGATCAACACCGATCTTATTGGTGCAGTAGCAGGCGGAATGGGAATCAGAGGCGGTACAGCTGCTAATGACGATTTAATCCTTGAAGGCACAACCAGCGCCACTCGTGCTACCTCTTACGTTAATTTGCAACCAAATGGCGGGTTTGTTGGCATTGGGACTTCAAGTCCAGCAGCAAAGTTGGATGTGAGCGGTGGAAACATTTATATGGATAATGGGTACGGTATCTTCGTTAGGGATACCGGGGGTGTACAGCAAAACGTGTTGAGCTATACGACCGTGAACAATCTGCAACTCTTTCAAAGAGGAGCAACAGGTGGCTTACAGATTGGTTACACAGACGCAAGTAATACTGGCGCAATCCAGTTTTATACAGGAGCAAATACTGAAGTCGCGCGCATTACAACGAGCGGGTTTGTCGGCATCGGAACTACGAATCCAGCGGCAAAGCTGGATGTGGGTGCTGGAAACATTTCTCTTGATAATGCGCACTCAATCTTATTTAGGGATACCGGCGGATCACAGCAAAACGTATTGAGTTATACAACGGCGAATAATTTACAACTTTTTCAAAGAGGGGCAACGGGTGCCATACAGATTGGTTACACAAACGCAAGCAATGCCGGAGCAATCCAGTTTTACACGGGAGCAAATACGGAAGTCGCGCGCATTACAACAAGTGGTAATGTCGGCTTTGGCGTTACAAATCCCACAGCCGTTCTTCACTTGAAAGCCGGCACAGCTGCCGCCAATACCGCGCCCCTCAAGTTTAATTCGGGAACACTGCTAGCTACTCCGGAGGCGGGAGCAGTGGAGTTCTTGGCAGACGCTTTTTACGGAACGATAACGACTGGCGGAGCTAGGAAACAATTTGCTTTTACTTCTGACATTACAGGAGTCAATAGTGGCACTAATACAGGCGATAACGCACCGAACACCCTATACAGCGGACTGGCGGCTTCCAAACAGGACCTCCTAGTTTCAAACACGAATATTAAAACCATCGGCGGGATTTCGCTCTTAGGCAGTGGGGACATAGCCGTGGGAACTGGGACTGTTACGGCAGTATCCATTGCGACGGCTAACGGATTTAGCGGAAGCTCTAGCGGCGGGGCCACCCCGGCTCTCACCATAATTGCCGGAGCAATTACTCCGACTTCGGTCAATGGAGTTTCTGCCGCGACGATGGCATTTCTGGATGCTACTTCCAGCGTGCAAACGCAGTTAAATAGCAAGCAGGCAACATTGGTTTCAGGGACGAATATCAAAACAATCAATTCAGTTTCCATCCTGGGCAGCGGAGATTTAGTCGTTTCAGGCGCTGATGCTACCAAACTTCCTCTCGCTGGCGGGACGATGGTAGGAGATATCTTGATGACTAGCAACAAGATAATTGGAGGTTCAACGACTACTTCTGATTTATTCTTGCAAACCACTTCAGGCGTGGGCACTACCGGCGCAGACATGCACTTTCTTGTCGGAAACAATGGCGCGACAGAAGCGGTAACGATTTCAAATAATGGGAATGTTGGGATTGGAACGGCAAGTCCTGTCGCAAAGTTGGATGTGGTTGGAGGAAGTTTGGCATCAACGGCAAATGCATTAAGTGTTACGGGAACACTGAGCTCTGCAAATGCTGCGCAAAAAGGAGTAAATATAGATATTACGCCATCAGGCTCCGCTACGCAGGCTCAACAAGCGATGTCTGCAACGTTGGAAGCTGGGTATACAGGTTCAAGTTATACTATGGGCGCCGGCGTAACAAATGTCAGCCTTGGCACGGGCACGGGAGCGCTGACTGGCCCCGGCGGTGCGGCAAATTATGGATTGTATAATCAAACCGCAGGAGCAGGGTCTGGCGACAACGTTGGTGTGGCAGGCATAGCACAAAGTTCAACCGGAAAAAATGTCGGGGTATTTGGCATGGCTAATGTGGGAGGCACGACAAATTATGGGGTTGTCGGTTTAGTAAGTGCCGGTACGAATCGCATCGGTGTCATGGCCACATTAGCTACTACAGCTTCATTAACTGAAAGTGCTGCGTTGATGGCAGACAATGGCGCGTTTGCCTCAAATATATTTACGGCCAAAGATAATGGTACGACGGTATTTAATATTATTGACGGAGGTAATGTCGGCATTGGGACAACGACGCCCGGGTATAAATTAGAGGTTGCTGGTGGAAGCGACACTGCCTCTCTTCGTGTTACAGGAACAAATACGGGTACAAATTGGGCTGGACGTATTGTGGCGGGAGGAGCGACAAGCGTTTTCTTAATGGGTCAGTATAATAATCAAGCATGGCTTGGAGCTCATAACGCGGCACTTAATGCTTGGGCTGATTTTTATATAAATCCCGACGGAGGCGCAAAAGTATTCATAGGAGATTCTGGTGGAGCTCCAGCTACCCCAGTTCCTATTATTACAGCTGATAATACTACAGGCAACGTCGGCATCGGGGCTACCTCCCCGACTGCGGTTCTGCATTTAAAAGCAGGAACAGCGGCGGCAGGGACCGCACCTTTGAAATTAACTTCTGGCACAAACCTGACGACTACTGAAGCTGGCGCCATTGAATATGACGGCACGCATTTGTATTTTACTGCCGCCAACGCCGGCACGAGATACCAGCTAGACCAGCAATCTGGCGGTTCTCAAACCCCTTGGACAGGCAATGTCAACGCGGCTGGATTTAAACTGATAGGGGACACAACTACTACAGGAGATTTAACTTTGCAAACCACTTCGGGGGTGGGAACAACAGGTGCAGATATGCACTTCCTGACAGGCAACAACGGCGCAACGGAAGCGATGACGATTTTGAACAGTGGCAACGTCGGCATCGGGACGGCGACGCCGGCCGGACTTTTACATGTCTCATCCGATACAGCCGCTACTGGACAGACTTATCTGACTCAAGCTAACGCTTCAAACGACAGTTTTGATTTGAACTTTAGGAAAGCTAGAGGCACAGGAGCTTCACCCACAGTCATCACTACTGCCGACGAACTTGGAGTTATCAACTTCACTGGCTACGGAGGAGCCGCAGGATATATCACTGGAGCAGCTATCAAAGGTATCTCAAGTGGCACTATTGCCGACTCTAGAGTGCCTGGACAACTTTCTTTTTGGACGGGGACAAATGCCGCTCCGAGTGTTTTGACAGAAAGAATGACGATTGATAATGCGGGCAAAGTCGGCATCGGGACGACGGCACCATTTGCAAGATTACATGTTCTAGAAAGTGGAACGGCAGTTACTAATGGCGGGGACCTTCCGAAAGATGTCTTAATTGAAGGTAATAACTATGCGTACGGTTCTTCATTTGCGAATTTGTCTGTTGTATCAAATGCTGCGACAAGTGTTGCCAATGAAGGTGGTTCAATTGGTTTGGGTGGAAAGTATAACGGGAATGATTATACATTGTTTTCTATAATTAAGGCTGGTAAAGATAATACGACAAATGCTAATACTGCCGGTTTTCTAGCTTTCGGAACACACTCTAATAGTTCTCAAGTCGCTGAAAGAATGCGTATCGATTCAGCGGGCAACGTCGGCATCGGACTTACAGCACCTACAGCTGTATTGCACTTAAAAGCAGGCACTGCCACTGCAAATACCGCACCTTTGAAATTAACTTCTGGCACAAATCTAACTACTACCGAAGCAGGTGCCATTGAATATGACGGCACGCATTTGTATTTCACCGCGGCAAACGCGGGCACAAGGTATCAACTAGATCAGCAATCTGGCGGTTCGCAAACTCCTTGGACAGGGAATGTCAATGCGGCTGGTTTTAAACTGATCGGAGACACCACTACGACTGGAGGTTTGACTCTGCAGACAACTTCAGGCGTGGGCACTACTGGCGCTGACATGCACTTCTTAGTAGGCAACAATGGAGCGACGGAAGCGATGACGATTTTGAATAATGGGAATGTTGGGATTGGGACGACGAGTCCAGCTGGCAAGCTAGACGTAACTGGTATCGCAGATAATGGGTCTATATATTTTAGAAGTACAGGCAGACCTTTTGTTGACATAAAAGGCGGTGTTAATAGTTATAAGACTTTGAGATTTTCAGATGGCAGTGATGGAACATACCGATGGGATTTCAATGCCTTGCCGGGGAACGACGCGACTAATCCTCATGGATTTAGTATTTGGGGTAATGGAGCTCAGCAGTTGGCTATTAACACTTCAGGAAACGTCGGGATTGGGACGGCTAATCCTGGGGTCAAACTAGACTTGTCAGGAGCTCTTGGGGCATATGCGGCATTCCGAATGAGAAATACCGATTCACCTTCAGGCGCAAATCAAGCCGTTATTGATGTTGGATTTTCAGACAGCCAACGAGTAGTCTTAGGCAGTGCGGGTGTTCTTGGAGCACCTTACTCGAACAAGGCATATTTTCTTTCACAAGGCAATACTGCTGGAATAGATTTTATGACTGGGTCAAATACTCAGCCAATCGCTTTTTCTCCCAATCAAGTGACGGCTATGACGATTTCAGGAACCGGTAACGTCGGTATTGGGACAACATCCCCAACTGCAGTTCTGCATTTGAAAGCAGGCACAGCGACGGCTAGTACTGCACCGCTTAAGTTAACCGCGGGCACTAATCTTACAACCACCGAAGCAGGCGCTATCGAATATGACGGCACGCATTTGTATTTTACTGCGGCCAACGCAGGTACCAGATATCAACTCGACCAGCAATCTGGCGGTTCGCAGACTCCTTGGGCAGGCAATGTCAATGCGGCGGGATTTAAACTCATAGGAAATACCACTACGACTGGAGGTTTGACTCTGCAGACAACGTCAGGCGTGGGCACTACTGGCGCAGATATGCACTTCCTGACAGGCAACAACGGCGCTACGGAAGCGATGACGATTTTGAATAATGGGAATGTTGGGATTGGGACGACAGCGCCTGGTGCATTGCTAGACGTGAGCGGGTTGACGCGCGTTCTTTCGGTCCCACTCGCAGTGCCAGCGTCTGGGAAGGGCTTGGAGATCCGTTATATATCTACTTTAGATAGCTCATATTTGACGAGCTACGACCGTACTAACTCGACCTACAAGCCGCTTACTACTGACACTAGTATTTTTGTGGTTGATATCTCTGGCGCAGAAAAGTTTCGAGTTGATAGCACTGGCAACGTCGGGATAGGGACGACGACGCCGGCATATCCTCTTCAGATTAAAGTTGGTACTGCTGGATTTTCTTTTGATGCAGCGAGTCAAAATTGGGGAACTACTTTTGGCGCAGGCGGAAATTTTGGAATTTTTGCAGAAAATCCAGGTTCTACTACTGGTGGATTTTTGCAAATGGGCGGTTCTGCAAGAGGCGATGCTCTGAAAAACGCCATCACCTTCGGCACCAATAATACTGAATATATGCGTATTGACGGTAATTATACAGGACATACATTAGGTAACGTAGGTATTGGAACGAACACTCCTACACAAAAATTGGATGTAAGAGGAAGCGTATACGTTCTAGGATCATCTGCTACAGAGTCTATTCATCTTCAAACTACGGCAACAGGCACAGGAGGTGGTCTTGACATGTATTCTTCAGGCTCTGGCGGATTTATCGCAGGGACAGTCGGTTTTAATACATCCGCTGCCGACATGGTTTTAGCCACTCTTGGCACAGAGAGAATGCGAGTTGCTTCAGGCGGGACTGTTAGCACCATAGGCAGTCTCGGAGTTGGGACTGCGAGCCCAACTTACAAGTTCGAGGTCAAGACAGGCTCAGTCGGCTTTGCTTTTGACCCTGCTACTCAAAATATCGGAACAACTGCCGGCACAGGGGGAGGATTGGGGTTAAATGCAGAAGCTCCGGTATCTGCGACAGGAGCAACTTTATTTATGGGAGCTTCAGCACGAGGGGATACTTACAAAAACGCTCTCACCTTCGGTATCAACAATGCCGAAGTTATGAGAATTGATGGTAATTTTACAGGACATACATTGGGCAACGTCGGCATCGGGACGACGACTCCCGGAGCAAAATTAGATGTCAGCTCAGCGACTGGGGGAGCGGGGACTGGCATAAGATTGATTCAAGCCGCCAACAATGGTACTGTGGGTAGCAGTTATGTCCCGATTGATTTCACTGTTCCGACCACTGGTCTTATCGGACAATTCTTGGCATCAGCTTCCAATTACAGCAATGCAGGAGTTAATCTGCCTGCCAATTCCGTTGCTTTGATTGCCGAAGCCACATCAGGCACTTTGTCCCTAATCTCTGGAGGAGCAAGCGGGGACATAAGATTCACCACGGGAGGTTATGATCCTGCCAATGAGAGGATGAGGATTCTGTCGGGAGGTAACGTCGGCATCGGGACGACAAGCCCGACTGCTAAATTGCATTTAGCGGCGGGCACAGCGACAGCTAATACCGCACCGCTTAAATTTACTTCTGGAGCACTCAATACCACTGCGGAAGCGGGAGCAATGGAATTTTTGACAGACAAGTTCTACGGCACGATTACTACAGGAGCGGCCAGGAAGACTTTTGCTTTCCTTGAAAGTCAAACTTTCACTGGGACAGTCACTGCGGCAGATACTTCCATCAGCGACGCCACTCCCACCCTCTCTGACGCTGGTTTTGTTACTTGCACCGCTCTTACCACCGTCGCTGGTGTCATCACCTGCACAGTTTCTGACCAGTCCGTCAAAACTGATTTCCATGATTACACCGGCGGTCTTGATTTCATCCGCAATATAAAGCCGAAGACGTATAGTTTCAAGGAAGGCACAGCTTACTTTGATAACAACCGAGTAAGGCTCGGGCTTGTAGCGCAAGATGTGGATGCCGCGGGATTACATGATGCGGTGCTCCCGATCGGCAACGGGCTCTCCCAGATTGACTACAACGCTGTTTCTGCCGCTACAATTTCCGCGGTGAAAGAGCTGGATTTGAATCTGGAAGGCATTTCGGGAACGATTACCCCTCTCGCCGGCTCAAGCAATGAATCCTTTGTGACAGCTTTCTTTAACAATATTTACGCAAAAATTACGACATGGCTTGCGGATGCTAAAAACGGGATAGGGGATATGTTTGCCAATGTATTCAATGCAAAAGAAAAAATTTGTGTAGATGGTGAATGTCTGACCAAAGACGATGTTCACGCGCTGCTTTTACTCGCGCATCCTCCGGTTACAGCACCAATACCCGATCCAACTCCGACTCCAACACCAGACCCTACGCCAACTCCAACACCCGATCCGACACCGATACCAACTCCAACACCAGACCCTGTTCTTGCCCCGGATCCGATTCCCACTTCTAACACGACAACAACTCCTATTCTCCCGACCACTGTCGGGACCCCAACTCCGGTCGGCGCCGACTCTGCTCCGAACCCCAATCAAACACCAACGCCATCTCCTGATCCAGCTCCAACACCTACTCCATCTCCGACTCCAACACCCAATCCAACACCAACACCAACACCAACGCCAACACCAACACCTACTCCTGCACCAACTCCAACTCCTGTCTCGAGCCCTGCCCCTACTCCCGATCCCACCCCTGCCCCGCAGAATGAGGTAGTTCCTCCGATGGAATCAGCCCCCGCAGGAGCGCCTCAACCGACACCATAGGCCTCCCTTATTTTCACTATGTCTGACCTGAGGGAGATAGTACAAAAGTAGAACTTTGCAAAAAATTTTGCTACGGGATATAATAAATATCATGCGATCAAACATATTTGAGAGGCTTTCTTTTTTATCATTATGTTCACTTGTTGTATTGTTGCCGCTTTTTTGTCTGCCTTTTACCAACATTCCCGTTGAAACTTCTAAGGGACTTCTGTTAGTTGCGGGGCTTGCGCTGTCTATTATCTTTTGGGCAATTGCCCGGTTTCAGGACGGTAAAATAATCTTGCCAAAGTCGTGGCTTTTAGTATCAGGGTTCGGTATTGTCTTAGTATTTCTTCTTTCGGCATTATTTTCGAAAACTCCGCAAGTATCACTATTTGGCCTTATGTATGATATCGGGTCCTTCTGGTTTATTTTTTCGGCTTACTTATTGATGCTGATGTCGTCGATTGTTTTTCGAACTTCAAAACGGGCCAAAATAGTTCTTTTCGGAGTTATCTCGTCTTCAGCTTTAGTTCTAATTTTCCAAATTATCCATTTATTCTTGCCGACAGTCACAAAGCTTGGGATTTTTGCCGATAAAACGGGAAATGTCGTAGGTTCCTGGAATTCCCTCGGGCTTTTTGCCGGATTTTCCAGCCTCTTGTTTATTCTAATACTCGAATTTTTCCCTGTCACCAAATTAGAAAAAATATTACTTCCCATATTTATCCTGTTTTCAATATTTTTGATCGCCGCGGTAAACTTCCCGCTGATTTGGATCCTTCTCGGAATTTCCTGCCTAATTATCTTCGTCTACAAAGTCTCAATTAATTTTCCTAAAAGAGAGGGAGAGGCAGAGAATAAAAATAGAATTTTTCCTTTGATTTCTTTCATCGTTGCGATATTGTGCCTGCTGTTCTTTATGTCGTCCGGTCTTTTCGGTAATTTTATTCCTAATCATCTCAATGTCACAAATTCTGAAGTTAGCCCCTCTCTATCCGCGACCGTATCGGTTACGAGGGGAGTGCTCGCGGGGCATCCCTTCTTTGGCATCGGTCCGAATAGATTCGCAGAGGCGTGGGCAATGCATAAGCCGGCACTAATGAATGGCACTGCGTTTTGGGATGCTACTTTTAGCTCTGGTTCCGGGTTGTTACCGACTCTTTTTTCGACGACGGGATACATCAGCATTCTAGCCTGCCTCATTTTCGTAATTTTGTTTATAGTCGGGGGCGGCAAGTCAGTATTTTCTAGTCTCAGCAAAGGAATGAATTTGGAAATGATGCCGTTCTTCGTGCTTTCTCTCTATTTATTTATTTCCTCTTTCTTTTATTCGGCTGGCGCCGTGATATTTTTATTGGCGCTTGTTTTTGCCGGAGTATTTATCGGGTTAAGAGCGTTTCAGAAAGGAGGTGGAATAACGATTTCGTTTTATAATGACCACCGAAGAAGTTTCTTCTTTATCCTTGTGCTTATACTGATAGTAGTAGGATCTACCGCTCTTGCGTTTAAATATATAGAGCGATTCATTTCTCTTTCATATTTTGGCAAGGCGCTAACATCTACTACAATACCGGAAGCCGAAGCTTCAATCAGTAAAGCTCTCTCACTAAATGTAAATGATCTTTATTTGCGCACTTACTCGCAGATCAATCTATTAAAATTGGATTCTCTTTTAAAAAAAGGGGAATCGCTATCCGACGCGGAGAAAGCGGGTTTACAGACAGCTTTGACTGAGGCAGTTAACGGAGCGCAATTGGCGACAACATATAACGCGTCCAATTATTTGAATTTCCAAGCGCTTGGTTCACTGTATCTAAATCTAGGTTCGCTGGGTGTCAAAGATGCTTACAGTAAAGCGGCGGACGCATACAAAACTGCATCTATTTTGAATCCAAATAATCCCGGGATCAAGCTCTCTATGGCGGGCGTATCCAGTGCTCTTCTAAACGCCAAAGATGCGAAAGATTATGCAAATGCTGCACTCGCTCTCAAACCAGACTACATTGACGCGTATTTAGTGCTTGCTCAGTTAGCTAAGAAGGAGGGTGATAACACAGGCGCGATGACCTATTCACAAATGGCTCTCTCACTTGCTCCCACGGACCCGGACTTGATAAAATTTGTTGACTCTTTGAAAAATCCTAAAAATTCTGGCGCAGACCAAGAGGTAACTCCTGCTCCGGAGTCAATTCCAAAAAAGCCCTAAAAAATGGGTCTCGCTAGAGATTAACATGCCGGAAATTAATATTAAAAGAAATTTAACTACGGAAATGCAAAGCATTTCCTAACTCTGACGGGATGGATCCCGTAGTAGAATTTCAAATTATTGATTTGTTCTTTCTCCGATTAAGGTTTAATATCTATATATGACTACTAATAATAAATTTTCAAGTTGCTTTCGCGAATCAATAAAGAACAATTTGAAATTTCACTAACCGGATGGATAGGCTCCTGAAGATTTTCAACAAAGAATCTGTAAATATTAATCAGGCGGCGCTCTTTTTGGGCGCTTTTACATTGCTATCTCAAATTTTGGCACTTTTTCGCGATCGTTCTATGGCGCATTTCATTGGGCCTTCGCCTTCCCTAGATGCTTATTATGCGGCTTTCAGAGTGCCGGATCTCATTTTTATTTCCGTCGCGTCTCTGGCATCATTTACGGTGATTATTCCTTTTATAATTGCGCGAATGACCGCCAGAAAGGATGGAAATGGTTTTGAAGTCACGGATAAAGCCCGAAAATATCTAAGCGACATCCTGACCGTTTTTTTTATCGTCATGTTCTTGCTTTCAATTATTGCATTTATCTTAATGCCGCTTTTAGCTTCCTACATTGCCCCTGGTTTTACTGAAGCAACACAGGGAGAATTAATTTTGCTCTCCCGTATAATGTTATTATCGCCCATTTTACTCGGCCTTTCGAATCTTTTTGGCGCGGTCACGCAAATTTTCCGCAAGTTTTTCATCTATTCATTAAGTCCGATTCTTTACAACGTAGGAATTATCATTGGCGTTATATTTTTATATCCTTTTTTTGGAATTTATGGGCTTGCAATAGGAGTCGTCATAGGAGCTTTTATGCATTTCGGGATTCAGGTGTGGGCAGCCGGCTCTCTCGGATTTAAGCCCAGATTTTCCTCATCGATTAATTTTTTAGATATAAAAAAAGCGGTCTTCACTTCGCTCCCCAGGACACTCGGGCTCGCTTTCAACAATATCGCTCTTATTTCCATCATTGCTCTCGCTTCATATTTGAAAAGTGGATCTATCTCCGTCTTTAATTTTGCCTTCAATCTGCAATCCGTGCCTCTCAACATCATTGGCATCTCTTATGCGGTGGCAGCTTTTCCGACCATGGCGAAGTCCGTCTCTCTTGGAAAGATGGACGAATTTAGAAGTCATCTCAAATCCGCGGCACGGGCAATTGTCTTCTGGTCCTTGCCGGTAATTTTTCTTTTTATCGTGGTGCGCGCCCAGATCGTTCGTGTTATACTCGGCTCCGGATCATTTTCTTGGGAAAATACCCGATTAGTGGCGGCTTCGCTTGCGATTTTTTCGGTTTCAATTTTGGCGCAGGGCATGATCACGCTTCTCTCTCGCGCATATTATGCGAAAGGCGACACCAGGCGTCCGCTCATAGTTAATTTTTCCTGTTCCGTATTAATTATAATTTTATCTATATTCCTTAGCCATCTTTTTGAAAGTGTTCCTATGTTTCGATTTTTTATTGAATCAATTCTGAAGGTGAGTGACATTGCGGGCACCGAGGTTCTTATGTTACCGCTAGCATATTCAATCGGGACAATCATAAATTCTCTCTTGCATTGGTATTTTGTCCGCAAAGATTTTATGCAGGGAGAATCCTTTATTACCAAGACTTTCTTTCAAAGTCTGGGAGCGTCATTTTTTTTAGGATTAGTAGCGTATTTAAGTTTGAATATTTTTTCCCCGATATTCGGCACGACTACATTCTGGGGCGTATTTTTGCAGGGATTTATTTCCGGAATTTTAGGAATTGCCTCTGCTATTTTGGTGTTACATCTTTTGAAAAATGAAGAGCTAAAAGACATAGCAAAAGCTCTTCATACTAAATTCTGGAGCACTAAAGTTATTGCTCCGCCCCAAGAAGAGCTTTAATTCTATTTTGGGCTTTGAAATAAAGATCTTTTTTGCTAGCATTTAATACATGAAAGTCAATTTTCCAAGAATTTTACATTATCTATGAATCAAGGGTTTTTTTGTGTTATTATAGTCATTTAAAAATATTAATGAAGAATAATGAGTTTTCAGTGTTAAGACGCATCGCTTTATTTTTTGGTGGTTATAAAAAGACCATTGTTTTTTTACTTTTTCTTATCACTGCCTCGCAAATAGCCAGTATTGTTGCCCCTTTTATTACAAAAATACTCATCGACTCATTAACTAAATTTATTAGCAATGGAGGAATGTTTCCATGGCAGACTCTTATTTATTGCGCTATCGGGATTTTAATCGTAACACTTTTAAGTAGCATATTGCAGTCGTCATACAATTATCGCCTTTTTAAGATGGTCACGACGGTTGAAGATAAAATCAGAAATCGCGCGCTCCAAAAATATTTACAGCTGCATTCATTGTTCCATCACGGAGCTTCCAGCGGACAAATTATTGGACGCATTGATAGGGGCGGAGTTTCGATTTATGCAATTGTTCACGATATTATTGGGCAAAACATTGTCCCGCCCATTATTATTTTTTTCGGGGCTTTTTTTGCACTTTTATATTCCAACGTGTGGATTGCATCGGCTATTCTCATTCCATTTCCGATATATATTCTGGCTACACGCCATATCGCCAATCGCATATACAAAATAGAACAGCAAGTAAATGACGCTTCAGAAAATATATCTAAAGAAATGTATGATGTGGCGGGGAATGTTCTTACTGTTAAAAAATTCTCGCAAGAAGAAGTTGAGACTGACAATAATCGAATTTTACTGATTAATATGCGTGAGATTCAGTACAAGGCAGAACGTCTATGGCAGCGAGTTGAAAATATTCAGACTGTTATTTCTACGACTGGCCGAGTTGCGGTCTTGGGCCTTTCAGCTTGGTTTGTTCTGAACGGCACCGCGACCATCGGCCAGTTTGTTTTATACGTGACTCTGCAGAATATGGCTTATCAGCCGCTTTCCAATCTAGGATCGCTTTTTACTCGCATGCGAAGAAATATGACCCGCGTCGGGCGCATGTTTTCAATTCTGGACGAACCTCTGCATGTCGTAGATATGAGAGGGGCTGTCAATTTGCCGCTTTTTGAAAAAAAAATTGAATTTCAGAATGTTTCTTTTTCCTATCGCAATGACAACAGATATGCTGTGCAAGATCTGAATGTCATTATTCCCGCGAGGACGACTTGCGCCTTAGTCGGGAGATCGGGGAGCGGCAAGTCAACTTTTATAAATTTATTACTACGTTCATATGATCCTCAAAACGGGCAGATTTTATTCGATGGAATTGACATCAAAACCGTCACGCAAGCAAGTTTGCGCGGACAAATTGCCGTCGTTCCGCAAGAAGTTGATTTATTTTCCAGAACGGTCGCGCAGAATATTGCCTATGGTCGAGGAGATGTACAAAAAGAACAAATCGAAAACGCCGCAAAGACTGCCTTAGCGCATGATTTTATTGTTAAACTGGAAAAAGGATATGACACTATTGTCGGGGAGCGGGGAATCAAACTCTCCGGCGGTGAACGACAAAGAATTGGCATTGCGAGAGCCGTATTGCGTGATCCGAAAATTTTAATTCTAGATGAGGCTACTAGTCATCTTGATACGGAAAGTGAACAGCTCATAACCCGAGCGACGGATGAGCTTGTTAAGAATCGAACATCTCTCATTATTGCGCACAGACTTTCCACTGTCATTAACGCTGACAAGATTCTTGTATTTAATGAAGGAAAAATAGAGGCGGTTGGAACTCATAAACAATTATTACGCTCAAGTTCAATCTATGCGAGGCTGTATTCTCTGCAGTTTAGGGATGAAGATGAAGATTAAAGAATTTTATGGATTTAAAACACATCAGAAATTTTTCGATAATAGCTCACATTGACCACGGCAAGAGCACTTTGGCGGATAGAATGCTCGAGATTACGCACACCGTGCCCGAGCGTCTGATGCGCGACCAGGTGCTTGATACTATGGAGTTGGAGCGCGAGAGAGGGATTACCATCAAGATGCAGCCGGTTCGCATGGAATATGAGAAGGGCGGCGAAAAGTATGTACTGAATCTGATTGACACGCCGGGTCATGTCGATTTTTCATATGAAGTTTCTCGCGCGCTGAAGGCCGTAGAGGGCTCTATTTTACTGGTTGACTCGACCCAGGGGGTGCAGGCACAGACTCTGACCACTCTTGCTATGGCTCAAGGTGTTGGCCATGAGGGAGGGAAGTCAATCCTTCCAGTACTCTCTAAAATTGATTCGCCGCTCTCTCGGGTATCAGAAGTTAAAGAAGAAGTTGTAAAACTTTTAAATTGCAATCCTAATGAAATCCTTTTAGTCTCTGGTCGCACCGGGGAAGGAGTAGAGAATCTTTTACAAGAAATAATAAAACGTGTTCCGGCGCCATCCGTATCATACAAAGGCGACAACAATCTGCGCGCGCTCATTTTCGACTTTAAATATTCAAATCATCGGGGAGTTATAGTTTTTGTGCGAATTCTGGATGGAAGAGTTATGAAAGGTGAGAGTTTGATCTTTGCAAATAATGGTCTAAAATTTACCGCGCTCGAAGTAGGAACTTTTTCACCGCAAGAGACGAAGCGCGAATCCCTCTCTAGCGGAGAAATAGGCTACATAGTTACAGGCATTAAGCAGCCTGGTATTGCCTCGGTTGGAGACACCGTCACGAAGTCTGCGTCTCCATTGCCGGCTCTTCCGGGATACCTTGAGCCAAAGCCGGTAGTTTGGGCCAGTGTTTTTCCGGAAGATGCGGATGATTTTGCGCAACTAAAACTATCCTTAGGCAAACTGAAACTTTCTGACTCGTCATTCTCTTATGAAGAAGAGTCTTCCGGATCTCTCGGCCGAGGATTCCGCTGCGGATTCCTCGGCATGCTTCATTTGGAGATTATTACTGAGAGATTGAAAAGGGAATTCAATTTGAGGCTGATTATTACTACGCCCTCGATAGTTTATGAGGTAGTGAATAATAGCGGAAAGAGGGAAAAGATTTACTCGCCATATTTTTTTCCGGATGATGGTAATATTAAAACTGTTCTTGAGCCGTGGGTTACGGCAAAAATAATCACTCCGAGCAAATATTTAGGAAATATTATGCAACTTTTATTTGATCACGAAGCGGAAGTGGGCGTTACTGAAAATTTTGGAGATAATCGCTCCACTGTCTCTGTGCGGATGCCGCTGCGCGAACTGATGCGCAATTTTTTTGACGAATTAAAAAGCACGACGTCAGGTTATGGGTCAATATCCTATGACCTAGCTCCCATGAGGGAGGCGAATGTCACTCGACTTGATATACTGGTCGCGGATGAGATCGTTCCCGCTTTTTCGAAAGTTATTTCTAAAAAAAGAGTGGAAGCTGAAGCAGAAAAGTCAGTAGAAAAGTTGCAGGGCTTGCTTCCCCGTCAAATGTTCACTTTAAAAATTCAAGGCCAAGCTTTGGGACGCATTATTTCCTCGCGCGCACTCTCCGGAATGAAAAAAGATGTTACCGCTCATATGTACGGAGGTGACATAACTCGTAAAATGAAACTACGCGAAAAACAAAAAAAGGGCAAGAAAAAAATGAAAGAGCGCGGCCGTGTAAATATCCCGCAGGATGTATTTTTGAAAATGATGCGCAGTGGAGACAAATAGAAAAACACATTCTTGTTGACATAATACCTTTTAAAACAAACTTTTGGAGGGGTTTCGAGGCTGACGTGCACTGAACCCCATGATTTTTTAAGTCAGATTATCTTTTGAAAAATCCGTACCGGAAAAAGTTTTGTTTTGGAAGGTATTTATTTTAGTCTAAAAAAAGGAGAATACAGTAAAATCATGCTGACAATAATGAGAATGCTTAAAACTGCCCAAGCTATCTGTATTTTCTTTTGATGTTTTCTATTAAAAAGCATATACTTATGGTATCACATAATGAAAAGTTTTCAACAAAAGAGAAGATTTGGAAATATTATGCACTCCAAGCCTGTTTTAGGGCTTTTGGGCGTTGTGGTGCTGATATTTGCTTCCGGCGTGATTGGTTTTATGGGTAAAATGCGTACGACAATAGAAAACAGAAAGGTTGCGGAAAATAAATTAGCGCAATTGGAGACAGAAAAAGACAGGCTCTCATCCGAAGTTGCCAAATTAAAGAGTCAAGATGGGATTGAAGAGTCCATCCGAGAGAAGTTTGGTCTCGCAAAAGAGGGAGAAGGTATGATTATGATAGTTGATGACAAGAATCCGACAAAGCCACCAGAGAAACCAAAAGAAGGATTTCTTTCCTCTCTATTTTTCTGGAAGAATTGGTTTAAATGAAGATAAGAAAGGATGATTGATTCTTATTATAAACACTATGCTATAATTACGGGATGAAGATTATATTTTTTGGTGTAGAAAAGGCCGAACAGGACATTTTCTTGAAATCTTTTGATAGTTTGGATATTTCTTTTATTGATGGAAAGTTAGATGAAAATAATGTTGCAAAAGCAAAAGATGCCGAAATTATTTGTATTTTTGTTGATTCCACGGTAAACAGGAAAGTAATTGACGCCCTGCCCGCCTTGAAGTTTATCGCTACCCGCGCGACAGGATACAACAATATTGATTGTGGGTATGCGGAATCTAAGGGGATAAAAATCTCCAATGTGCCCGCTTATGGTTCGCATACTGTAGCCGAATTTGCTTTCGGTCTAATACTGAATCTCTCAAGAAACATCATAAAAGCCAATAATTACATTAGAGAATCATCCAACTTTAATTTCTTTCCCATGATGGAAGGTTTTGATTTAGCGGGTAAGACTCTGGGAATTATTGGTACGGGGAAAATCGGAAAAAATGTTATAAAAATTGCCAAAGGTTTTGATATAAAGGTCATTGCCTACGATTTATATCCGGATCTAGCTTTTGCCAAGGAAAATAATTTTGAATATAAAAGTTTGGACGAAGTTATTTCAGGGTCCGACATCATAACTCTTCATGCTCCTTACACAAAGGAAAATCATCATCTGATAAATAAAGAAAAAATTTCTCATATGAAAAAAGGAGCTTATTTGATAAATACCGCCCGCGGGGAACTCGTCGATACAGATGCGTTGATTTGGGGTCTATCGCAGGGGATTATTGGCGGAGCCGGATTAGATGTTTTAGAAGGTGAAGCCGAGCTTAAAGAAGAAATCGAGATTCTCTCGGATGCCTCAAAATTAATGAAAATAGAAGAATACAAGATGCTTCTGGAAGATCGTGTTCTCATCAATATGCCGAACGTTATTATTACTCCTCACATTGCTTTTTTCACTCATGAAGCGGTTGCGGAAATACTTAGAATTACGATTGAAAATATCAAAGCTTTTATCGCCGGAACCCCGATAAACTTAGTTAAATAGAATGAAAAACTGGATTAAGAATTTTGATGAATTGGCAACGACGAACAATCGCAAACTGGCTCTCTCTATTGCCGAAGCGGGGCTCTCCGCCATCAATACAGAGGAGATAATCTTTAATTCCCTCAAGTTTGAGAATAATATTTTTAGCGTAATGGGTGAGAATTTTGATCTATCCAAATTTAAAAAAATAAAAGTTGTGGGTTTTGGCAAAGCTTCGCCGGACGCGGCCCTCGCGCTGGAGAAAATTTTAGGGCCGAGAATAGATAGCGGGGCTGTTGTCGGGCTTTCCAAAGTCAATTCGGAATATATTGAAACTTTCGCCGGTACGCATCCGAGACCCAGCCAAATAAATGTGGATGCCGGAGAGAAGATATATCAAGTCGTGAGTGGTTCGAGCGCGGAGGACCTGATTATTGTTCTTGTTTCCGGGGGAGGTTCTGCCCTGCTTTGCTATGAGGCGAGTGAATGCAAGCAAAATATAGCTCTGTATGATGAATCTTTGAAATATGGACAAAAAATAACTGAACTGAACACAGTTCGGAAACATCTTTCATTATTGAAAGGCGGAGGCTTGGCTAAAATCGCTTACCCTGCGACCGTACTCGGTCTTGTCTTTTCCGATATATCAGGAGATCATTCTGCTGATGTTGCGTCCGGCCCGACTTATAAAGATAACAGTACAGTAGCTGATGCAGAGCTTGTCATTAACAAGTATAATCTGGGTAAATTTAATTTACTCGAAACGCCCAAAGAGGATAAATATTTTGACAAAGTTCGTAATTTTGTTTTAGTTTCAAATAAAACCGCCGTGGATGCCATGGATAAAAAAGCCAGAGAGCTCGGATTTAAAACGGTTATAGTTTCAACAGAATTGTATGACGAAGTGGAGGAAGCTATACATAAAATTTTTCATGAGGAATCGGACAACACAGTCGTTTTGGCGGCCGGAGAGCCGAAGCTTGTCGTGAAGAAAAAAGGCGGCAGCGGAGGAAGAAATTTATACATGAGCCTGGAGGAAATAAAGTTAAAAATAATTGATAATGATTCTGTATTTATCGCTCTGGCTTCTGACGGTATGGATAACTCGGACGCGGCCGGAGCGATCGTTGATAAAAAAACATTAGAACATATAGCTAATTCAGGACTTGATGTTGATGATTCGTTAGACCGTTTTGATGCTTATCCGATTTTTAAAACTTCCGGCGATATGATTATGACCGGGGCGACCGGAGCCAATGTATCTGATTTAATGATTTTGCTGACGAAGAAATAATGAATAAAATTACTAAAATTCTGGCGGAAGAGATCAATGATTCACGAGGAAATCCTACTATCAAGGTGACAGTGTACTCCGGCGATAACTTCGGGAGCTTTGCTGTTCCCTCCGGCGCGAGCACTGGCGTTCATGAAGCTCATGAATTAAGAGATAATGATGGAAAAGGAGTAAAAGATGCTATACATAACGTGAATGCTGTTATCGCACCTCCCTTGATTGGCAAAAATGTTTTGGATCAAAATGAGATAGATCGCAACATGATTGAATTAGACGGCACTCCGAACAAAGACAACTTAGGAGGAAATTCCATGATCGGCGTCAGTATCGCTTGCGCCAAAGCTGCGGCGAAAGTTTCGAATCAGGAGGTATATCAATATCTACAAACGCTTGCGGAAATAAAGCAATCGCGCGCAGTACCTTATCTTTATATGAATTTAATAAATGGCGGAAAACACGCGGAAAATGGGCTGGCATTTCAGGAATATCATGTTGTGCCAAAGACGGATAATGCGCAAGAGGCCGTCTCCATTGGAATTGCTATGCAGAATGCTCTAAAAGAAATTATTCTGAAAGATTTGGGCAAGGATTCTACTATTTTTGGGGACGAAGGGGGGTTTGCGCCAAAAACAAAAGATGTCAGAAAGCCGCTTATTTATTTAAGGGAAGCCATTAAACAGAATAATTTACAGGATAAAGTGCATCTGTCTCTGGACATCGCCGCTTCTTCATTTTACCAAGATGGTATTTATCAGATTGCCGGAGAGAATGTCTCAAAAGAAGGATTAACGGCTATATATTCGTCTTTAATTGCCGAGTTTAATTTGTTTTCGATTGAAGATCCATTTAATGAGGAAGATTTTGAAAGTTTTAAACGGCTCAAAGACAATAACAGTGGTCTAAAAGTGGTCGGAGACGATTTAACCGTCACTAATAAAATTCTTTTACAAAAGGCAATAACAAACGGGAGCATAACAGCAATGATTATAAAACCTAATCAGATCGGCACGTTATCGGAAACTCTCGAGACCATGAAACTGGCCAGAGAAAATGGCGTGGAACTGATTGTGAGCCATCGAAGCGCTGAGACGGATGATGATTTTATCTCGGACCTGGCTTATGCATTCGGTTGTTTCGGTTTGAAGGCCGGAGCTCCATCAAAACCAGAAAGAATGATAAAATATCAGAGATTAATAAAAATATCAAATAATACAAAATGAAATGAACTCAAAAGCGCAGATCGTTGCCACTATCGGGCCGGTTACGAGGGACAAAGAAATAATTCGAGAAATGATAGGTCACAATATGGATGTCGCCCGACTGAATTTTTCGTACGGGACGTATGTCGAGCATGCGAATTATATTAAAAACATTAAAGAAATGGGAAAAGAAGCTGGCAGGCGCATACCTATAATTTTAGATTTATCCGGCCCAAGACTGCAAGAAAAAAAAGGGCACGAATTTAACATCAAATCGGAAATAATTACCCGGAAGGACCTCGAAGATTTAAAATTCGGCATTGATCAGAGTGTTGATTATGTCGCTATGTCTTATGTGGGGAATGCGGATGATATTTTAAATTTACGGAGAAAAATGCGGGAGTTTGGAAAAATAATTCCAATTATCGCGAAAATTGAACGTAAGATTGCAGTCGGCAATCTGGACGAAATTATTAAAGCTGCGGATGCAATTATGATTGCTCGAGGGGATTTGGGAAACGAAATTCCAGTTGAACAAATTCCATTTATGGAGAAAGAAATTATTCAAAAATGTAAAATGGCGAAAAAGCCGGTAATCGTCGCCACCCAAATGATGCTTTCCATGACCGAGAATCCTCTTCCAACTCGCGCCGAAGTGACCGATATCGCCTATGCAATAATAAATGGGGCTGACGCCGTAATGCTCTCGGAAGAGTCCGCAACCGGCAAATATCCTCTCGAGGCGGTAATTATGATGGAGAGGGGAATAGTCGAGGCGGAAAAACATCTGAAAAATGTGAAAATAAATAAACTTTAACATTTTTGTGCGGGATGGGGTAATCGAAACCCCGTCTAATCCTTGGGAAGGACTCATTCTGCCACTAAACTAATCCCGCTTATGGAAAAATATATCTTTATTTTGTTTTTGAAGCAAGTATGCTATACTAGAGGCAATTAATAATTAATTTAAAAATTTTATGCCGGATGTAATGCCAAATGTAACTATTTATTCAACGCCCAACTGTCATTTTTGCCATATGGCGAAAGATTTTTTTAAGGAGAAAAATATTGCTTATACAGAATTTGATGTGGCAAGTGATCCTGAAAAAAGAAAAGAAATGATAGAAAAATCCGGGCAAATGGGTGTGCCGGTTATTTTTGTTGGAGAAGAAATGGTGATTGGTTTCAATAAACCAAAAATAGTTAAATTACTTGGACTTTAAACTGTCTCTAATATAATATTGTTCTATGCCCTCGTAGTTCAACGGATAGAACAGTTTCGTCCTAAGAAATAGATGTAGGTTCAATTCCTGCCGAGGGCACATGTTAGAAAAATCAATATTGTTTAATATAATAAATGAAAATATTTAAAAATTTTATCCCCTTGTGGTTATTGGTAATCATCCTTTTTTTGGTTGGAACAAACTTTTACATTCGAGATAAATCCATAAAAAATAATACTTCAGCCCCTAGCGTCTCAGGAACATCAAAAGATGTTGAGTCACAAAGTTTAATGGGAACTGTACCTCAAACAAGTTATTTATACGCAGATTATGATTTTGACGGGTTTAAGGATCGAGCGGAGTTGCTCGATTGTGGGGCAACCGGAAACTGCTCTTATTTGATTGAGTTATATAATCCTTCTACTAAATCTTTTCCTAAAACCACAGCCGATTTAACAGATATTCGGATTAGAACTGATGACCGTAATTTTATAGTTACAAATCCTACGGTTAATGTAAAAGAAAAGATAATATGTTCTTTTTCCAACAGTAGTGCGTCGGATTATAATTATTATATTTATAAATATTCCAAAAATTATTTTTATCCAGTCAAAGAAATTACTGTCGAGCTAGACATGTCAATAGGTAAATTAGCAAGAAAGACCTTTACTTTTGAACGTAATGAACCAAAACAACAGGCTATTTCCTATATTTCCGCGGATACGGAGAGTTCTATACCAGATTGTACACTGAAATAAGAATTTTGATTTTCCCAGTTATTTTTGCTAGTATTCATCTATGTCGCCGGAGGATAGGGAACTATTGAATAAATGCGTCAGTCTGGCCGAAGACAATAATAAAATATTGCATTCTATGAGGCGCTCGCAACGTTGGTCCAACATTGCCCGAGCGGTATATTGGATATTTATTATCGGGTCGGCGCTCGGAGCTTTCTATCTTCTTCAGCCGTATATAGATAAGTTAAAAAGCGTGTATAGTGGCGCAGGGGATGTGATAAATAATTTTTGAGGATTCAGTTCAATAGTTTCCACAGCAAACCTGCCTGGGTAGCTCAGTAGTAGAGCATTTCCCTGAAGAGGAAGTGGCCGGCAGTGCGATTCTGCCCCCAGGCACCACCACCAAACCCAAGTCGTTTTCGCAAAAATTTTTTCGCGCAGAGCGAAGCTCTGCGTAGTGAGGGAAAGGATTTCCGGACGCTTCGCGTCCTTTTAGAATTAGGTTCGAGCCGAAGATTTTTTGGAGGGAGAGTTTTTTGGAGGGCGGCTGTTTTAGATATTTCATCCAGTATTTGAGCCTCTTTTATCCATTCTCGGGTCGGTTCGATCCACATTGTTGGTGTCTTCGTAATCTGCATGATTTTCTCCTCGATAGACTTTTTGTCAGACATAAGCGAGCGACGCCTTTCAAGATAGTCGTCTCGCTCGATGTCTTGGGCTACATAGACATCGGTAAGTCGAGAGAGGTTTTGAGAAATATCTTCTAGCTCATTTTTTAACTCCTGAATTTCTTTTTGGACTGAAGTTACGGATTGTTTTTCTTCAAGATCTAATTTATCACCCAACATCTCTGCCCATTCTGTGGGCATTGTGTACTGCGTGAGTAGAGAAGATAACTGATTATCTAATTCTTCCTCTCTTATGCCGAGTTCAAAACATTTTTGCGTCTTTGATTTCTTAGTACAGTGATAATAAACATAATGCTTGATAGTGCCGTTAGCTAGTTCTTTCTTCTTTTTTTCGCCGGTAATGCCCATACCGCATGATCCACAGGACATAAGTTCACAAAGAGGTCTCGGGTCACTTTTCTGGTCAGGTTTACGTCCTCGCCGACGTAAGATAGTGTTAACTTTGTCAAAGAGCTCTTTAGTAATTATTGGTTCATGCTTACCCTCATATATTTCTTTAGCATAGCGAAAGTGTCCATAATATATAGGGTTTCCTAGAATAAAAGTAATTCTTGATATGTTTACTCGGCGATTGGTTTTTGTTTTTATACCATTTTTTTCCAATACTTCAGTAAGTTTTTCAATAGTAGAATTTCCTGTAGCGTAGATTTCAAAAAGTTTCTTAATAATTTTTGCATTTTTATGGTGAATAGAAATTTTCTTTGTTTGTGGATTATTTATATATCCAAGGGGAGCGAGACCGGGGAAATATCCCTCACGTGCTTTGTGTTTTAATCCGCGAGCGGTATTCTCACTCAACTGCCGGACATATTCGTTTGCCATGCCTAATTCAACAGACATCATCAAAACATTGTCATTTGGATAATGACTTTGGCTATGCGTTTGTATGTGTTGAATTATTCCTTGTTGCAGAAGCCATTGAATTTTTCCGCTATCAACAGGATTGCGCGATAAGCGGTCAATTTTCCAGCAGACAATACCTTGCGCTTCACCTTTTTGAATTTTTGAGATCATTTCATTAAATATTGGTCTACCGGGAATTTTCGCCGAACGTTTTTCTATAAATTCTTCGGCGATGTGAAGATTTTCTCGCTTGGCAAGTTCCCGGAGTTCGGCAAGTTGTGCTTCAATAGATAGGATTTGTTTATCCTCGACATCGGTGGATTTTCGAGCGTATAAAAAGTAGTTAGGCATGGTTGTATTATACCACAACGGATGGTGTAAAGCACAACTAAGGAGTATACTCAAAAAATGAATGAAGCAGAAAAGCTAGGTAAAAATCTTAAACGTATCAGAACTGCAAAGGGGATATCTCAAGGCAAGATTAGCCGGATCCTTGAGGTAGATAAAGGATTTATAAGTAATATAGAAGCCGGAAAGACGAATCCAACACTTGCAACTATTGCAAAAATAGCTAAAGCGATCAGAGTTTCAGTTGGAGAGTTAATGAAATAATTATGAAAATAAAGAGAATTGAATATAAAAAACACAATGTTTTTAAAAATCATACTGTAATTTTGGGTGATACTGATGTGCCAGCTATTGCTTTTTTGGTTGGTAATAATGGGTCTGGTAAAACCAAAGTACTAGATACAATTTACCAATCTTTCTCTGAACCTTTTTCCAATCCTGATGATTTTGAGATTATTGTAAATATTGTTTTTTCAGAAAAGGAAAAGCAGGAACTTTCTCTTACTGAGAACGAAGTTAATTATTTTATTAAAAAAGAAAATGGTGGTAATACTCACAGGGTTAACTACATATCTGGTGGCTTGGTTAATGTAAATATACAGTCCTTATCCAAGGTTGTTTTTTCTACGATAGAGGTTAATTTTAATGAACAAAACATTCAATCTATAACAAGTAAAAACATAGATGACAATCCAAAACCTAAGGAAAAGTCACAAAATTTATCTGTAGAAATTCCTCAACTTCTCATAGATATAAAAAATTTAGATGATGCAGACATTTCAAAATGGTTTAAAGATAACCAAGCCAAAGGGCATACTCCTCCTTTTCCGCCCGTGGGTACTAGATTACAAAGATTTACTGACGCATTTCATAAAGTATATGAGGGAGAAAAAACTTTTTCTGAAATAAAAAACAAAAATAATTCTAAGAAAATAATTTTTATTGATAAAAATGGGGAAGAGATTAGTCTCAATGAATTAAGTACAGGTGAAAAACAAATTATATATCGTGTAGGGTACATTTTAAAAAACTTAGGCAATATGAACGGTGGGATTATTCTTATTGACGAGCCAGAGATAAGCTTACATCCAACTTGGCAAATAAAACTAAAAGATTTTCTGTTTGAAATGTTTAAAGATCACAATATTCAGATAATTATTGCCACGCATTCTCCTTATATATTTCAAAAACTTGATGAGACAAAAGAGGTATGTATTAAAGTTGACCGCTTAAAACCAGAGAGTAAAAAGATTTCAATGGTTTTTCCTAACGTACCATACAATCCATCTGTACAGTTAATAAACTATTTAGCGTATGGAATAGTTGACGAATTATTACATATTGAACTTTATACACTTTTACAGATTCGGGAAAAAAGAGACAAGGTAACTAATTCATGGAATAAAGTTACAAATGCACAAAATCAAGATGGTATAGAAAATTGGTTACAAGATCCTAGCGGGGGCAATGTCCAAATAAAACAAACTTTCACTCGTACTGGCAGAACTATTCAAAGCCAAGAAACAATAATGACTTGGATTAGAAATAAAATTCATCATAGTGACGAACTAGGACGACCGAATTTTACAAAAACAGACCTACAAGAATCAATTGATGCAATGATAACTTTATTGAAATAATATATATTAAGGGAGTTTGCCATAGCAAAGGTTTTTAACACGCGCACGGGTGGGTGGGGCAAGTGTTGTATTTTGTAGCCGACCT
>Ga0193751_1000075_pt1 | contig 88100 bp, 79 predicted proteins | sample L1c2metaG_FD_143050 | JGI IMG/M metagenome (GOLD analysis project Ga0193751, IMG submission 143050) | Soil microbial communities from a riparian zone of the East river system, Colorado, United States - L1c2 | ecosystem: Environmental > Terrestrial > Soil > Riparian zone | place: USA: East River...
GGCGATCGCGCTCAACGGCGATAGCCCGACGCGTGAATCCGATCTCGGCGAAGCACTCGTGGCTGCCGCCGATGGCGTTGTCACCGATGAGGCAAAGCTTGCGTTTCAGCGCGCCGCGGCGAGCGATCCGCGCAATGTCAAGGCGCGTTATTTTCTCGGTCTTGCCGATGAGCAGGACGGCGATCGCAATGCGGCCGCGCAAAAGTGGCGCGCCCTTCTCGGTGATGCTCCAGCCGATGCGCCGTGGCGAGATTTTGTAAGCGCTGCCTTGGGGCGCGTCACGGGAGAGCCAGTCGGTCCTGCAGGACCGAGCTCAGCCGATGTTGCGGCGGCGGAGAATATGCCCGAGGGCGAGCGCGCCGAAATGATACGCGGGATGGTGCAGCGATTATCCGATATGCTGCACACCGACGGTAACGATGTGGACGGCTGGATGCGTCTGGTTCGCGCCTATGCGGTGCTGGGAGATCGCGATAAGGCCAAAGGTGCCGCGGCCGATGCCCGGCGGGCACTGGCCGATCGGCCTGACCAGGTCAAGCGCATCGACGATCTCGTCAAAGGTCTCGGGCTAGAGGGGTAACGCCGCATGCAGTCGGGAGGGCCATTATGACCCGCAAGCAGCGGCGTCTCGTCCTAATCGGCGGCGGGGTCGGCGTGCTCGCCGTCGCGGTCGCCCTGATGCTCAACGCGCTTCAGGATTCGATCGTATTCTTCAATTCGCCGAGCGACGTCATGGAGAAGCATGTCGGGTCGGGGACGCGCATCAGGCTTGGCGGCTTGGTCAAGGACGGCAGTGTCGTGCGTGGCGATAATCTACGCGTGCGTTTCGAAGTGACCGACGGCAAAAACGGCATTCCGGTCAGCTATCAGGGCGTGCTGCCCGATCTGTTCCGGGAAGGGCAGGGTGTGGTGGCCGAAGGCGCGCTTGAGGCGGGTGGCATATTCAAGGCGGACTCGATTCTCGCCAAGCACGACGAAAGCTATATGCCCAAAGAGGTCGCCGATGCGCTGAAGCGGTCAGGGCATTGGAAGGACGACTACGGCCGCCAAGCTGGAACGTCCGGTAGCGGAGCCATCAAATGAGCGTCGAGCTCCGCATAGCGGCGGTAACGGACGACCGCCGAGTGATTTTGACCTCGCAAGAAAAGCGCGCTCGATGATTCCCGAATTGGGCCACTACGCGCTGATGCTGGCCCTCGGGCTGGCGCTGATCCAGGCAACAATGCCGATCGTCGGCACAAGGACCAACGATCCGGTCCTGATGAGCATGGCCGCGCCGACGGCTCTCGCGCAGTTTGCCTTTGTAGCAACGGCCTTTACCGCGCTCGCCACTTGCTACGTCATTTCCGATTTTTCCGTTCTCAATGTGTTCGAGAACTCCAATTCGCAAATGCCTTTCATCTATCGGCTTACCAGCATCTGGGGGAACCACGAAGGTTCGATGATGCTGTGGGTGTCGATCCTCGCGCTTTTCGGCGCGTTGGTCGCCGTCTTCGGCAACAATCTGCCTGCGGCGCTCAAGGCCAACGCGCTCGCCGTCCAGGGCTGGATTGCGGCCGCGTTTCATCTGTTCATTCTGACCACGTCCAATCCGTTCGTCCGCATTCCGCAAGCGCCATTCGAGGGCCGCGATCTCAACCCGATCCTGCAAGACCCTGGCCTCGCTTTTCATCCGCCGCTGCTTTATCTGGGCTATGTCGGTTTCTCGATCGCATTCTCCTTTGCCATCGCCGCGTTGCTGGAAGGGCGCATCGATGCCGCTTGGGCGCGCTGGGTTCGACCGTGGGTGCTCGGCGCATGGATGTGCCTGACGCTCGGCATCGCCGGCGGATCGTACTGGGCCTATTACGAACTCGGTTGGGGCGGTTTCTGGTTTTGGGATCCGGTCGAGAACGCTTCGTTAATGCCGTGGCTCGCCGGAACCGCGCTGTTGCATTCCGCGGTCGTCATGGAAAAGCGCGGCGCGTTGAAAGTTTGGACGATCCTGCTCGCGATCATCACTTTCTCGCTGTCGCTGATCGGAACTTTCCTGGTGCGTTCGGGCGTGCTGACATCGGTTCACGCCTTTGCCACCGATCCGATGCGAGGCGTGTTTATTCTCGCCATCTTGGTGGTCTTTATCGGTGGCGCGCTCGCACTGTATGGCTGGCGCGCGCCGCTTCTCAAGCAAGGCGGCTTGTTTGCCCCGATTTCGCGCGAAGGCGCATTGGTGTTCAACAATCTCTTTCTCACTACGGCCTGCGCCACGGTATTTGTCGGCACGCTTTATCCGCTCGCGCTTGAAGCGCTCACCGGACAAAAGATCTCCGTGGGTCCGCCATTCTTCAACGCGACTTTCGGTCCGCTGTTTATCCCTTTGATGGTGGTGATGCCGTTTGGACCGCTCATGGGGTGGAAGCGCGGCGACTTGCTGGGCGCGGCGCAAAGGCTGTTGGCCGCGGCAATACTGGCGGCGCTGGCGATGGCGGCGGCATTCGCACTCAAACAAGGCGGGCCTGTCTTGGCGCCATTTGGAGCCGGAATCGCTGTCTTCGTCATGGCCGGCGCCATTACCGATATCGTGGAGCGCACGTTATTTTTGCGCGTGCCGTTTCGCGCCGCATTGCGGCGGGCCGTCGGCTTGCCGCGTTCGGCCTGGGGCACCGCATTTGCGCATTTCGGCCTTGGCGTCACGCTGCTGGGTATCGTCGCCGCGACCGCATGGGGCAGCGAGCGGATCGCCGAGATGAAAGTCGGCGACACTCTGGAGATCGCACATTACCGGCTCACCTTTGCTGGTTTGTTCAACCGGCAGGGTCCGAATTATCGCGATATGGTTGGTCGTTTTGTCGTCCGCCGCGTGAACGGTGACTTAATCGGTGTCATGGAGCCGAGCCGGCGCAGCTTCCCGAGCCGCAACGTGACGACTACCGAAGCGGCGCTGATGACGCGTGGCGTGAGCCAACTCTATCTCTCCCTCGGTGATCCGATGCAAAACGGCAACCTCGCGGTGCGATTGTACTTCAAACCGCAGGTGTTACTGATCTGGCTCGGCGCCATGATCATGTTCACAGGCGGCGCTTTATCGCTTTCGGACCGGCGGCTGCGTGTGGGTGCACCGCAGCCGGCCAAGGCGAGAATGGCGTTGCGAGCGGCGGAGTGAGCGTAATGAAACGTATAGCCTTCGTCCTTTTGCTCGCATTGTCATGGTCCTCATCATGGCCGTCATCATTGTCGGCAGCGGTGCAACCCGATGAGATTTTGACGAATCCGACGCTAGAAACCCGCGCGCGCACCTTGTCGCAACAACTGCGCTGCATGGTTTGCCAGAACGAATCGATCGATGAATCCGACGCACCGTTGGCGCGTGACTTGCGCGTTCTGGTCCGCGAGCGGCTCCAAGCGGGCGACAGCGACGCTCAAGTTCTCGATTTTCTGGTTGCGCGCTACGGCGAGTTCGTGCTGCTCAAGCCGCGGTTGTCATGGCGCACAGCGGCACTGTGGGGCTTGCCGCCGGGACTTCTGCTTACCGGGATTGCGCTACTCGTTATCGGCGCCTGGCGCCGGCGAGGACAGGCGCAGGAGCCGGACGTGGCGAAGCTGACCGCGGCCGAGGAAACTCAGCTAAGGAGAATCTTGGCTGGGGGCGGCGGCTCGTAGCGCGAGCAGCTAACTTCGGAAAAGCGACACGAGGGCACCTGTCTGTGGCGCCGCCCCCGCGAAGCGTCATCTTGCCCAAGCGGTACTTACACAAAATCAGCGCCATCCCTACATAACCCACTGATTTCACAAATTTATCTCAGTCGGCCTACATTACGAATTTTTAATGCTGCCGACAGAGCGCGGTAAGGCGCGCCGCACCATCTTCCAACACAAGACCCGCGGCCCCGCGGAACCATTGGATTGGAGATCACGCATGACGGGCAATTTCCGAGTGTCTCGCCGTACTCTGTCGGCGCGGCGAGTAGCGCTTTTGGCAACGACCATTGCCGGCATTGGCGCGGCCGCATTGGTCTTCTCACCCGGTACATACCCGCACAGCGCCCTCGCCGGCGCGGCCCAAGCGCAGAATTTGACTGAGAAGGTCCAGCAGCTGCCGCAACGGCCGGTCGGTTTTGCCGACATCGTCGAGAAGGTGAAGCCGGCGGTGATTTCAGTCCGCGTCAAGATCGATCGCCCGGCCGAATCGAGTCTCAGCGAAGACGATCTGCCGTTTCCGCCTGGTTCCCCGTTCGAGCGTTTCTTCAAGCGCTTTGGCGCACCGAACACACCGAGAGGCCATGAACAGATTACCGGCCAAGGCTCGGGCTTTTTCATTTCGCGCGACGGCTATGCCGTAACAAACAATCACGTCGTGCAGAATGCGGAGAATGTTCAGGTCACCACCGATGACGGCAAGACCTATACCGCAAAGGTCATCGGCAGCGACCCGCGGACAGATCTCGCGCTGATCAAAGTCGATGGCGACAATTTCCCGTTCGTGAAGCTCGCGGAGAGTTCGCCGCGGGTCGGCGATTGGGTTCTCGCGGTCGGTAATCCGTTCGGTCTCGGCGGCACGGTCACGGCCGGCATCGTATCGGCGCGCGGTCGCGATATCGGCGCAGGTCCGTATGACGATTTCATTCAGATCGACGCGCCGGTGAACAAGGGCAACTCCGGCGGCCCGACTTTTGACGTCGACGGCAATGTCATCGGGGTTAACACCGCGATCTTTTCGCCGTCAGGCGGTTCGGTCGGCATCGCTTTCGCTATTCCAGCCGATACCGTCAAGAGCGTTGTCGCGCAGTTGCGCGACAAGGGCACCGTCACGCGCGGCTGGATCGGCGTGCAGATTCAGGCGGTAACGCCGGACATTGCGGACGGCTTGGGACTGAAACAGGCGACCGGCGCCTTGGTGTCCGAGCCGCAAAAAGACAGTCCAGCCGCCAAAGCCGGCATTCAGAGCGGTGACGTCATCACGTCGCTGAACGATGCCCCGGTCCATGATCCACGCGAACTTGCCCGTAAGATCGGCACGATGACTCCCGGCACGACCGTCAAGCTCGGCGTGGTCCACAGCGGGGAAAGCAAAACGGTGTCGCTGACACTCGGCACCTTGCCGAACGATAAACAAGCCTCGAACGAGCAGAATCAGCGGGATCAACGCGAGGTGCCGGATAGCGATATGCCCAATCTGGGCCTCACGCTTGCACCTGCCAGCAAGGTTTCTGGCGCCGGCGGCGTTGGGGTTGCCGTGACTGCAGTCAGTGCCGGCGGCGTTGCCGCCGAGCATGGCTTCCAAATCGGCGATGTCATTTTGGAAGTAGGCGGCAAGCCTGTTTCGACGCCAGCGGACGTTCGCAAAAGCCTTGCCGAGGCGCGTGGTGAGGGCAAGCACACTGTGTTGTTCAGAGTGAAGTCGAACGAGGGCACTAAATTCGTCGCGCTGCCGGTTGGCAACGCCTGAGCATGATCGCGTTGTTACAAGTTAGGTCATGCTCGAATGAATGATGGAGTCCGATTCTGCTCATCCGAGCGAACCGGGGCTCTCAGTAAAAGGGGCATCCGCCGGCATCCGTCGCCCCCGCTGGCGGGCGTACCCTGGGGACGGATCGCGAGATCCGTCCCCGCTTATACCGCCTCTGCCTGCCGGCATGCGTCGCCCCCGCCGGCGGCGGAGTGGTAAGGGGGGTGGCGGGTTGCCGCTCGCCACCCCCTCGCTATTGTGCAGGCGGCGGGAGGATTATCATCACGGCGCGCGTTTTTGCGCGCCGATCTTTAAAATGCGGCGACACACAACGAACCATGCATCTTCTCATCATTGAGGATGATCGCGACGCGGCCGACTACCTGGTGAAGGCGTTCCGCGAAGCGGGTCATATTGCCGATCACGCCGGCGACGGCGAAGACGGCCTGCAGCTTGCGCTTGACGGCGACTACGACGTGCTGATCGTCGATCGCATGTTGCCGAAGCGCGACGGCCTTTCTGTCATTGGCGCGCTGCGCGACAAGTCCGTTGAAACCCCGGTTCTAATCCTCTCTGCGCTCGGTCAGGTCGACGATCGGGTCAAAGGATTGCGCAGTGGCGGCGACGATTATCTGGCGAAGCCCTATGCCTTTTCGGAGCTGTTGGCACGCGTCGAGGTGCTGGCGCGCCGTCGCGGCAGCCGCGGTGAGGAAACAGTTTACCGCGTGGGCGACCTGGAATTGAACCGCTTGTCGCACGAGGTCAGCCGCGCCGGGCAGGAGGTGCAACTGCAGCCGCGCGAGTTTCGCTTGCTCGAATATCTAATGCGGCATGCCGGCCAGGTCGTCACCCGCACGATGTTATTGGAAAACGTCTGGGATTATCATTTCGATCCGCAGACCAACGTGATCGACGTGCACATTTCGCGATTGCGATCTAAGATTGACAAAGGGTTCGCGCAGCCGCTGCTGCATACCATACGCGGCGCCGGTTACATGATTCGCGATGGCGCGCGCTGAGCGATGCACCCGATGCGTGGCAAGAGGACCGGGGATCCACAATGGGCGGCGACAAAGCAAACTATCTAAGTTCAAATCCGGCCGCTCCGTTCGTCTCGGCGCGCGATTTCCTGCTGCAGCATCGTGAAGATTACGCAACTGCGTATCGGAATTTCGAGTGGCCTAAACTTGATCAGTTCAATTGGGCACTCGATTACTTTGACACCATTGCGCACGATAACGCACAGCCGGCACTGTGGCTGGTAGATGAGGACGGCGGCGAAACCAAGCTGTCGTTCGCAGCTTTAAGCGAGCGATCAAACCAGATCGCCAATGCGCTGCGCGAAATCGGTGTATGTCGTGGCGATCGCATACTTCTCATGCTCGGCAATGTCGCGCCGCTCTGGGAATGCATGCTGGCCGCGATGAAGCTTGGCGCCGTGATCGTTCCAGCAACCACGTTGTTGACGCGCAACGATCTTAGCGACCGCTTCGCGCGCGGACAGGTTCGGCACGTCATCGCCAATGCGGAAGCGGCAGCGAAATTCGCCGACTTGCCGGGCGATTATACGCGGATTGTTGTCGGCCAGGAGTTGGAGGGCTGGACTTCGTTCGAAAAGGGCTACGCTGCGTCGACGCACTTTACTCCGGAGGGTGAGACGCGCGCGAATGATCCCCTTCTGCTTTATTTCACCTCCGGAACGACGGCGCGGCCAAAACTCGTACTGCACAGCCATCAGAGCTACCCCGTCGGGCATTTGTCGACAATGTACTGGCTCGGGCTTCGTCCCGGCGATCTGCATCTCAATATTTCTTCGCCGGGATGGGCCAAACATGCATGGAGCTGCTTCTTCGCGCCGTGGAATGCGCAAGCTGCGGTGTTTATTTTCAATCAGCGGCGCTTTAACGCGCGCGGCCTTCTCGATACGATTGTGCGCTGCGGCGTCACCACATTTTGTGCGCCACCGACAGTGTGGCGGATATTGATTCAGGAAGATCTGTCCGCCTGGCCGGTCCACATCAAGGAACTGATCAGCGCCGGCGAACCGCTCAATCCTGAGGTGATCGAGCGGGTCAAGAGTGCCTGGAGCATCACCATCCGCGACGGCTACGGACAGACCGAGACGACAGCCTTGGTCGGCAATACACCGGGCCAAAAAGTAAAGGCCGGCTCGATGGGCCGGCCGCTGCCAGGCTATCGCGTCGCACTCCGCGGTCCGGACGGTGCGCTCGTTAAGGAGGGGGAAATCTCCCTCACTTTGCAGCCGCGGCCGACCGGATTGATGCAGGGCTATCAGGATCAGGATAGCAATCCAGCGGCAAGGGCTGCTGATGAAGTTTATCACACCGGCGATGTTGCCGCCGTCGATGAAGACGGCTACCTGACCTATATCGGCCGCGCCGACGACGTTTTCAAATCTTCCGATTACCGGATCAGCCCATTCGAGCTCGAAAGCGTCTTGATCGAGCATCCTGCCGTGGCTGAGGCCGCAGTGGTGCCATCGCCCGATCCGATACGGCTTGCCGTGCCGAAGGCATTTCTTGCGCTCACGCCAGGGCATGCCCCGGATCGGGCGACTGCATTGTCCATCTTCCGGCATTGTCGCGCCACGCTCGCGCCGTTCAAACGGGTACGCCGGCTCGAATTTGCCGAATTGCCTAAAACGATTTCGGGGAAGATTCGCCGCGTCGAGCTGCGCCGCGCCGAGGCCGCCAACCAGCAGAGCGCTAAGCGAGCATCGCTCGAGTTCTGGGAAGACGATTTCTCTGAAGCCGAGATCAAGTAACGTGACCGCACTCGGCAAGCTCATCCGTACAACGGCGTTCAAGCTGACGCTCGTTTATCTCGGCATCTTCGTTTTGTTCGCAGCATCGCTGCTCGGTTACTTTGCCCTCAACACGCGCCGGCTGATCACTGAGCAGATCACGGCCACCGTCAATGGCGAAGTCAGCGGTCTCTCGGAGCAATACGGACAAGGCGGCCTGCGGCGTTTGGTGACGGTGGTCGATTTGCGGTCGCGCCGTCCGGGATCGAGCCTGTATTTGGTCACGACGCCGACCGGGGAAGGACTCGCCGGTAACGTTGGTTCGTTGGAACCGGGCATCCTCGATCGTCCCGGATGGCTGGAAACGAGTTACCGCCGCCTAGAATCGCCTGAAGGTGCTGACCACCACGCGCTGGTGCGGGTGGTGCAGCTTGCGGGTGGCTTTCATCTCTTGGTCGGCCGCGATCTCGACGAACGCGAACGCTTGTTCGGCATCATCGTCAATGCCGGTCAATGGTCGCTCGCGCTGGTCATCGTGCTCGGGCTGCTTGGCGGATTCTTCGTCAGCCGCCGCGTGCTCAGCCGCATCGACGCCATGACCGGGACGGCGCAGACGATTATGGCCGGAGACCTTTCCGGGCGCTTGCCGGTCGCCGGCACGGGTGACGAACTCGACCGCCTGGCCGATAACGTCAATGCGATGCTCGAGCGGATCGAAGCATTGATGCGCGGATTAAAGGAGGTCTCCGACAACATTGCGCACGATCTCAAGACGCCGTTGACCAGGTTGCGCAATCGCTGTGAGCAGGCGCTGCGCGGTGCCGTGGGTGAGGCCAGCTACCGCGCGGCGCTGGAATCGACGATTGCCGAATCGGACGATCTTATTCGCACTTTCGATGCGCTGTTGATGATTGCTCGCGCCGAATCAGGGCAAGCACGCGACAATATGACGGAATTCGATGCGTCTGAGATCGCCCGTGATGTCGGCGAGCTCTACGAGCCAGTTGCCGACGAGAAGGGCATTGCACTGAAGGTCGATGCGTCGGCGGTAGCTCCGGTACGCGGTAATCGCGAGCTGGTCAGTCAGGCGCTCGCTAATCTTATCGACAATGCCATCAAATATGCCGGCCCAAATGGGAAGTTAAACGGCATGCCTGCGGAGATCGTGGTCAGGGCCGACAACGAAGGTGAGCGCATTACGCTTAGCGTTGCCGACCACGGGCCGGGCATTCCTGATGCCGATCGCGGCCGGGTGGTGGAGCGCTTCGTGCGGCTCGAACAGAGCCGATCCGAGCCGGGTTCGGGCTTAGGGCTTAGCCTTGCTTCGGCGGTCGCGCGCCTGCATGGCGGCGAACTAAAGCTGGAAGACAATCATCCCGGATTGCGCACTACGATTGCTTTGCCGCGCGCCGGGCCGGGCGGCGGTGCGGGCAGGGGATGAGGCGCCTCGCGGCCATCAAGCGGCCGAAGCGAAAACGTGATGACACGGCGCTAGTTCATCGGCTCGGTGCAGCTCTGCCGAGGCCTTCGGCGCAAGCGACAGCGCGCGTGGCAGCTTGGCTCGCGAGCGTGCGGCCAAAATCGGCCGGCAAGTCGCTCATGATGCTCATTCGGCGAGGTCCGGCCGCGGCGCGGCTACTCGGCGGCATCGCCGACGCGGCGCCCTATCTCTGGGATGCAATTGATGCGGACCCTGCGCGCCTAACTCGTTTGCTTCTTGCCGACCCTAACCTAGCGCTGGCGGCACTCCTTGGAAAAACCCACACAGCCGCCGCCTCAGCGCGGTCGCAGGTCGAGCTGATGCGGATTCTCCGCGACATGAAGGGAGAAGCCGCGCTCCTGACCGCACTCGCCGACATTGGAGGCGTTTGGGAACTGACGCACATTACCGAGACACTCACCCGCGTCGCCGATGCGGCGGTCGGCCTCACTGTCAATTATCTCCTCCGCGAAGCAGTGAAGAACAAAAAGCTCAAGGTCCCCGATCCGAAAAATCCGCAAAGCGGCTCGGGGTACATTGTACTGGCGATGGGCAAGATGGGGGCCGGCGAGCTTAATTTCTCCAGCGACATCGATCTCATGGTTTTTTTCGACATGAGCGTGGCGAAGCTCGGCCGCGATGTCGAGCCGGCGCCGTTTTTTATCGGTCTAACGCGCGACTTGGTCAAAATCCTGCAAGCGCGTACGCCCGAGGGTTACGTGTTCCGCGTCGATCTGCGCTTGCGGCCCGATCCATCATCCACGCAAATCGCGATCTCGACTGAGGCTGCGCTCCACTATTACGAAAGCCGCGGCCAAAACTGGGAACGCGCGGCTCTGATCAAAGCGCGCGTCCGCGCCGGCGATAACGCCGCCGGCGAGCGGTTCCTTCGCGACTTATCGCCGTTCATCTGGCGAAAATATCTCGACTATGCCGCGATTGCGCATGTGCACGACATGAAACGTCAGATTCATGCCTATCGCGGTCACGGCGAGATCGCCATTGAGGGTCATAACATAAAGCTTGGGCGCGGCGGCATTCGCGAAATTGAATTTTTTGTACAGACACAGCAGTTGATCGCGGGCGGGCGGCACCCCGATTTACGCGATCGCGGCACCATTGCGACGCTGTCCGCGCTGGCGGCCGACGGCTGGATCGATACGGCTGCCCGCGATGAACTTGCGGCAGCCTACGCTTTTTTGCGTCGCGTCGAGCATCGCCTGCAAATGATGGCCGACGAGCAGACGCACACGCTGCCGGGGACAGCCGACGCGCTCGATGTTTTTGCCCGCTTTCTCGGATTCCGATCGCGGGACGATTTTGCCGATGTGTTGGTCTTACATTTGCGTAATGTCGAACGCCACTACGTGAGACTATTCGAGCGTACCCCCGACTTGCTCGCGCAGCAGCAGAAGTTTTTGTTCGACGATACCGGCGCCCGCGCCGAATTGTTCGAGCGGCTGACGCAATTAGGTTTTCGCCAGCCAACAGTGGTGTTTGAGGCGGTGCGAAATTGGCAGAACGGGCTTTATCGCGCGCTCCGTGGCGAGCAGGCCCGGGCTAATCTCCTTGACCTTGTACCGGTCATGCTCGTTCAATTTTCGCGCGGCGAAAGTCCCGATGCGAGTTTTGCGGCATTCGACCGGTTTTTAGCCGGGCTGCGCGCGGGAGGCCGCTTTTTCTCCCTTCTGCGGCAAAATCCGGAATTGATCCGCTTCATCGCGCTCATCATTAGCGCGGCGCCACGGCTGGCCGATATCCTGGCGCATCATCCGCATTTTATCGATCCGCTGGTCGATCCGGGCTTCTTCGGTGCGCTGGCCGACGAAGCAGGCTTGCGGGCGAACCTTAAGCGGACGCTTCAGGAGGTTCACGGCTTCGAATCGATGCTTGATGCTATTCGGCTGTTTGGCCAGGAACATATGTTCCTCATCGGTGCGCGCATCATTTCCGGATCGTTGTCTGCCGAGCAGGCGGGCGAGACATTCGCCCGGCTCGCCGACGTTCTGCTCGGTGAGGTGTATCGATGGGTGGAAACCGATTTCACCGCGACGCATGGCGGTATGAGCGGTGGGCAGAGCGCGGTGCTTGCTCTCGGCCGCCTTGGGGCGCGAGAGATGACCGCGGGTTCGGACCTCGATCTTATCGTCGTCTACGACTTCGATCCGGGGCATCCGCATTCGGATGGCAAACGCCCGCTCTATGGCGGCCAATACTTCGCGCGTTTGACTCAGCGCATGATCAGCGCGCTGACCGTCCAGACCAATTACGGCGTACTTTATCCGGTGGATATGCGGTTGCGCCCATCGGGCCGGTCTGGCCCGGTCGCCACGCAGATCGAAGGCTTCAGAAGTTATCAGGAGCACGAGGCGTGGACTTGGGAGCACATGGCGCTTACGCGCGCGCGTGTCGTGTCCGGGTCGCCGGATTTTGCTGCCGCGGTCGAGGCGGTCATTCGCGAGATTCTTTGCCAGCAAAGAGATGTGGCCGCGACCGCCGGCGACGTCGTCGATATGCGCGGTGCCATCGCCAAGGAAAAGGGCGACGCAGATCCATGGGACCTCAAATATGCCGCCGGTGGGCTGATCGATATTGAATTCATCGCCCAGTATCTGCAGTTGGTGCATGCGGCGGCACTTCCTGAGATCCTGGATACCTCGACCGCACGCACGTTGGAAAAGGCCGCGCGGCTTGGCGTTCTCGCGCCCGAGGATGCTACGGTGCTGCGGCCGGCAGTCCAGCTATTTCATGATCTCACGCAAATTCTCAGGCTGTGTCTGCCTTCGCGTTTCGATCCGCAGACCGCGAACCCTGGCATATTGGGATTATTGGCGCGTGCCGCCGACCTGCCGGATTTTCCAACGCTCGCTGCCCACCTCGCAGAAACTCAGCGGGCGGTGCGCGCGTGTTTTGTTAGAATTCTGGGCGGGCCGCCATAACGCTCGTGAAGTAGCGATCGAAATTCGTTTAAGCGGCGGCTTCGATGCCGTGGATCCGAACCGATGCTGTGGTCCCGGCTGGCAGCCGCACCAGGACCATCGTGCCTCGGCCAAGCTGCGAACGGATACGCATTGCGCCGCCATGGAGTTCTATCAGCGATTTCGCGATAGCGAGGCCAAGGCCAGAGCCCTGGTGGCGCTTGGTCAATTGACTCTCGACCTGTTCGAACGGGCGGCCGAGTTTATGCAGCGCCTGCCGCGCTATGCCGATTCCATTGTCTCTGATCGCGATAGTTACGATCCCACCGCGCACCCGGCCCCGCACGCTCACCGCGCCGCCGTCGGGGGTGAATTTTACGGCGTTGGAAAGAAGATTGAGCGCGATCTGCTTTAAGGCGCGGCGATCGGCTTTGAGCTGGATTCCGGGCTCAACTTGCGCGTCGAGCCTGAGGTTTTTTTCGCCGGCACGGGTCGATACCACGCGGATGCAATCGGCCAGAAGCGAGTCAAGCTCCACCGCTTCCGGGGCAAGCCGAATTCCGCCGGCTTCGATCTTGGACATGTCGAGGATGTCGTTGATGACGTCGAGCAAATACTCGCCGCTTTCGCGGATGTCCCGAGAATATTCGATGTATTTCTCGGCGCCGAGCGGGCCGAACATTCCCGACTCCATGATCTCGGAAAAGCCGATGATGGCGTTTAAGGGGGTGCGAAGTTCGTGGCTCATATTGGCCAGGAACTTCGATTTGGCCTGATTGGCTTCTTCGGCTCTGGTTTTTTCTTCGGCATATTTTTCGGCAAGGTCCGCCAGTTCGCCAGTTTGCTGTTCGAGTGCTTGCTGGGATTTGCGTAAATCGAGAATGGTGGCAATTCGGCGCTTTTCGCCTTCGATTAGTTTTTGCTCGTGCTGTTTGACCTTGGTGATGTCCGTTCCGACCGAGACATAGCCGCCGTCTTTGGTGCGGCGTTCGCTGATATGCATCCAGCGGCCATCCTCGAGTTGAGCCTCGAAAGTGCGCGCACCGCGCGGCTCGCTGTCATGGGCCACAGTGGCGCGGATCAGCGGCTTTCTGCCGGTGGCCACGATCGTCTCATAGGACGTTCCCGCCACCACCGCTTCGTCCGGCAGCTGATGCAGCTCCTGGAAATTGGAATTGCAGAGCACGAGCCGGTTTTCCGCATCCCACAGCACGAAAGCTTCCGGTATGGTCTCGATGGCGTCGCGCAGGCGCAAATCGGCCGCCACGGTGCGTTCAACCAGATTCTTCTGCTCGGTGATGTCGACGGCGATGCCGATTAGGTGCGGGCCGAGTTCGCCGTCCTGGCGCGTCAGCTCGCAGCGGACCCGCAGCCACAGCCATCTGCCTTCGGCATGGCGCATACGAAAGGCGTGGTCGATTGATTGCAGCTTGCCGTCAGCGAGCTGATTCGCAAGCTCATAAAGATCGATGTCATCCTTGTGGACGAGTGCGTCGACCTCGCCGAAGCTGAGCAGCTCGTCTTTCTGCGGCAAGCCCAGCATGTCGTACATCGAGTGCGTCCAGAAAACGCGGCCGCGAGCGAGATCCCAATCCCAAAGCCCGCAGCGTCCGCGGTTGAGCGCCGTGTCGACTCGACTACGGACGGTGTCGTTGATCAGATCGGCTTCACGTGCCCGCGTCGCCTGCCAGTGGAATGCGAAGCCGAGTATCAGGACCACAAAGCCGGTCGTTGCCGACAACGTGACCGTCAGAGCCGTAATGGAGCGCCAGTTTGTGAGCGCGTCGTCCCGCGCCTGAATAACGGTCAACAGCCCGGTCGGATTCCTCAACGCTCGTACTGCCGCGAAAGCGGGTTCGCCGTTGCCCAGCACAATCTCGCGGGTACCGGCTTCGGCGCCGAACGTCGTGAGCGGCTGCAGGGGACCGAGCACTTCGAGAAGCGAACGTCCCACTGTCGGTGGAGCATTGGGCACGGCCGCGACGATGTTGCCGTCGGCGTCGCTTACGAGGACGCGCTGCTTGGCGCCCGCCGCCCAGTCGGGCAATGCCTCCGCGAGTGCATCGGAGGTACGCGGCCAATGCGAGCGGCCGTCGCGGCTCCGACGCTCAAAAAGCGTGGCGAAGTGATCGGCCACCGCTGCAATGCGTTGCTTGGCCTCGAATACCGCTTGCCGTCGATGTTCGAGAACCTCAACGGCGGCGCCGATGCATACCGTCACCATGAAGGCGATGATAAGAACCGGAACCGCGCGGCGCAGAAGCGGTTCGGCGCTCAGCAGGCGCCGATACGCCGGGTTGGCGATCGATTCCGCCAACCCTTTGATCGAATCGGATCGTAGAGACGCACTCGCCGCATCGGCGCGCGCCATCGCCTGCCCCCGCTCGGATTATTGCCTCTACCCGCGTTCGGAGATTGTGCCGCTCTCTCCGAATCATTATCAATAGAATCGATGCGCGCTGATTTGTCGAGAGTCCTGAGTCAATATTTTTTTAAGAAATGTCCAAAGCTTTTTGCGCCGCGAAAGGCTGCTGCCGGAGCGTTACCGCGCTTTGATTTGTGTTGCCGCACACGTTGACGACTCAAAACAGAGTCAAATCAAAGACCTGAATCGCTTTTAATTCTCGGCGAGCGTGCGCGCGACAATGTCATGGACATCGCGTGACAGCGCGGGTTTTGCCGCGACGCGGCGTAACACCGCCTCGGCGTGGCCGCGGCGTTGCGCCTCCAAAGTGCGCCAGGAGCGGAACGCGCTCATCAGGCGCGCGGCGACTTGCGGGTTCTTCGGATCGAGCTCAAGCACGAACTCGGCGACGAAATTGTAGCCGGCACCATCGCTGCGGTTGAATTGGGTGTGGTTGGCTAGAGCAAAGGCACCGATCAGCGCGCGTATACGGTTGGGATTGGCGGCGGAGAAGGCGGGATGGCGGGTCAAGGCACGGACCCGATCGAGCGTCGCCGGCTCTGGGATGGTGGCCTGAAGCGAAAACCATTTATCGATCACCAGTGGGTCGTCGGCGTAGCGTGTGTAGAAATCCTCAAATGCGGCGGCGCGTTCCGGCCGGTCACAGGCCGCGAGCGTTTCAAGCGCCGCGATACGGTCGGTCATATTGTCGGCATTGCGGTACTGCGCGAAAGCGCGGGCAATCGCGGCATCGGTTTCCGTCATCGCCAAAAGATCAAGGCAGGCATTCTTAAGCGCGCGCCTGCCAGCGCTTTGCGCGTCCGGCCGGTAAGCGCCGGGGGTAATCATCCGCTCGTAAGTTGCAGCAAGGAGCCCGCTATGGTGCGCGCCGATCGCCGCGCGCAATTTTCGCCGCGCGGCGAAGACCGCATCCGGATCGACGTCATGGCCGATTTCGCGTGCGATATCCGCTTCGCTTGGCGGCGAGAGCGTCAGTGCGATGAAAGCGGGTTCGAGCGCGGGGTCGTTGAGAGTTGCCCCGAGCGAATCCATCAGTCCTTCGTCCAGACGTGGCTCGCCACCCGAGCGCACTATAGCGACATTGCTCTTCAGAAGGGTCATCGCCAAGGTTTGGATCGCCTGCCATCTGTTGAACGGATCGCGATCGTGAGCAGCGAGAAAGCGCAGATGCTCGGGGTCGATCGGCATCGTCAGCTTGACCGGAGCCGAGAAGCCGCGGTTGAGCGAAAGCACCGGACGCTCCACAACATTGGTGAAGACAAATGATTGGCGCGGCTCGGTGAGCTCGATTACTCCGCGCGTGAGCGGCTTCCCTTCCAGCATAAGCGGCAGATCCGCGCCGCTGCGGCCGACCAGGCCGAGCACGAGCGGAACAAGCATCGGCTCCTTATTGGGCTGGCCGGGCGTCGGCGGAATGTTCTGCGCTATATCGAGGCGGAAGTTACAGGCGGCAGGGTTGTAACGCGGCTCTATTTTGATCTCAGGCGTGCCGGCTTGCGAATACCAGCGCATGAACTGACGCATGTCACGCCCGCTCACATCGGCAAAGCACTGCACGAACTGCTCGACGGTCGCCGCTTGGCCGTCATGGCGCGTGAAGTATAGGTCCATGCCGACGCGGAAGGTCGCGTCGCCGAGTAAGGTCTTGATCATCCGCACGACTTCGGCGCCTTTTTCGTAGACGGTGGCAGTGTAAAAGTTGTTGATCTCGTGATAGAGCGTCGGCCGCACCGGATGGGCGAGCGGACCGGCATCCTCGACGAATTGATGCGCGCGCAGCCCACGCACATCGCTGATCCGTTCGACCGCCCGCGATCGCTGATCGGCGGTGAATTCCTGGTCGCGAAAAACGGTGAGCCCCTCCTTCAAGCAGAGCTGAAACCAATCGCGGCAAGTGATGCGATCGCCGGTCCAATTGTGGAAGTATTCATGGGCGATCACCGCTTCGATGCTGGCATAGTCGCCGTCGGTTGCGGTGACAGGGGAGGCAAGAACGAATTTATCGTTGAAAATGTTGAGTCCTTTGTTCTCCATCGCCCCCATGTTGAACGCCGAGACGGCGACGATCATGAAAATATCAAGATCGTATTCGCGCCCGAACGTCACCTCATCCCAGCGCATGGCGCGTTTGAGGCTGTCCATGGCGTAGTGACAACGGTCTTCCTTGCCCGGCTCGACATAGATCGCAAGGCTGACGTCGCGTCCCGACATTGTGGTGAAGGTGTCCTTGACGCAGCCGAGATTTCCGCCGACCAGCGCGAACAGGTATGACGGCTTCGGAAACGGATCGTGCCAAATTGCGAAATGCCGCGAGGTGCCGGGCGAGGTGCCGGGTAAGTCACCCTGCGCAACGAGATTGCCGTTGGACAGAAGTATGGCGGCCTCTTTCTTGTCGGCTTCGATCCGCGTCGTATAGACCGCCATGACGTCGGGCCGATCGAGGAAGTAGGTGATGCGGCGAAAGCCCTCGGCTTCGCATTGCGTGCAATAGGTCGGACCGGCGCGATAGAGCCCCATCAGCTTGGTGTTGTTGGTCGGGTCGAGCGCCGTTTCGATTTCAAGCTCGAACGGCCGATGCGGCGCTTGCGCAATGGTCAGCCGATCCGGCGTGGCGACAAAGCTCTCCGCCGGTAGCGGCTTGCCATCGAGGCGAATTGAATGAAGCGTCAGTTCGTCGCCGTCGAGGACGAGCGGCGCGGGCGCGCCGGAGCCGTTTGGCCTGACGTGAAGCTTGGCGCGAACTCTGGTGGCCGTCGGGTGCAGCGCCACGTCGAGCTCGACTGTCTCGATAACCCAATCGGGCGGGCGATAGTTCTCGAGGCGGACAGTTCTTGGTTCTTCAGTGCGCATAGGGCGCTGGTCTAGAGGGTTTGCACGGCCATGAAAAGTGGAAGTCGGCGTGCCCCGCGCGGAACACCCAGCACTGCTCGGGGTTCCTGTGCCGAATGCCGGCTGAACGCGTCGACTGACTCTTTAGCGCCGCGGTTCGGCATGCCCGATAACGCGCTGGATCGTCGGCAATTGACGACGCAGTCGCCGTTCAAGAGCATCTACCATGTCATGCACCGCGCTCACTGAAAGCGCCGGATCAACATGGCAATGAAAGTTGACGATTTCGCCGGCAGTGGTTTCCCTCACCCGCACATCGTGCACCTCGCCGAGCGCCGGAAGCTCCACTGCCAGTGACGACAGAAGCTCGCGAACTTCGGCAATCCGAGCAGGCTCGGCATCGCGGCCGGCTAACAGGTCCGCCGGCAATGGCTCGATATGGGTTTCGACTTCGACCTGTGGTCCGAGTTCGTGCCGGATCGCTTCTTCGAGCCGGCTCGCGACGTCGTGTGCGGCGGCAAGCGGCATCGCGCCATCGACTTCCAGGTCGACCGACACCGACAAGCGCTCGGCGACGGCCTGGACCGCGACGTGATGAATAGCGAGGCCGAGGTCGTGCGCGATCACCATGACGCGCTCACGTACCGTCTCGTCATCGAGTGCCTTCGGTTCCGTCGTTATGGTGAGCTCGGCCGTCGGCAAGTCGCCGCGGATGGCGTCGATCAGTTGCTGTTTGATCATAGTGACGCGGTCGAGCGGAAGCGTGCGGCTGATACTCACGCCAAGCTCGACGAACAGCACCGCGCCGGCCGGCCGGGCGCGCACCCGTTCCACCGCAACGACTCCCGGGATCTGGCGCGCGATTGCGGCGATCTGCTCGCTTACGCCCGCGGGCGCGGTATCCGTGAGCGTGTCGATTGTGCGGCGGCCGAGCCGATAGCCGGCAACGCAGATAAAGACGGCGACAATGATCGCGGCTGCAGCATCGGCCCACGCGTAACCGAGCGCCACGCCGCATAGGCCGATCAGCACCGCGATCGACGACCACATGTCGGATCGAAAATGCAGCGCATCGGCTTCCAGGGCTTCGCTCGTGGTTGCTTGGGCGACGCGCTTGAGCGTGCGCGCCCGGAAAAAGTCGATCACGATCGAGCCGATAATGACTGCGAAGGCCGCGATGGTGGCGTCGACAGCGTGCACCTGCGCGCCGATGAGCCGCCGCACGGCCTCAAAGATCACAATTGCGGTAAGCACAAACAACAGCGCGGTTTCAGCAAGCGCCGTGACGCTCTCGACCTTGCCGTGGCCGTACTGATGTTCGGCGTCGGCCGGCTTGCCGGAAATCCGCACGGCGAAATAGGTCAGGACCGTCGCGGAAAGGTCGAGCAGCGAGTGCCCGGCCTCTGAGAGGATGGCAAGCGAACCGGTAAGCAGGCCGATGATGGCCTTTGCCGCGGTCAAACCCGCCGACGCGGCAATCGATCCGAGCGCGACTTTTTCCTTCTCGTTCATGGGCTGCCCCGATATCGAGGGGTTAGCGGGGCAGCGTGAGAGCGTCAATGAGGATAGGACCGGCGTGTCTCTTCCTGCGCATATTTACAATCCGAGCGCACTTAAGCCTGGGTGATCGTCCGGACGCCGTCCGAGCGGCCAATGGAATCTGCGTTCGCCCTCGGCAATCGGCACATCGTTGATGCTGGCTATGCGCCGGCGCATCAGGCCATGCTCGTCGAATTCCCAGTTCTCGTTGCCGTAGCTGCGGAACCAGTGGCCGCTATCATCGTGCCATTCATAGGCAAAGCGCACGGCGATCTTGTTTTCCAAAAACGCCCACAATTCCTTGATGAGACGGTAATCTAGCTCACGGTTCCATTTGCGCGTGAGGAAACTCACAATTTCCGAACGGCCGTTCAAGAACTCGGCGCGATTACGCCACTGGCTGTCAACGGTATAAGCCTGCGAGACGCGTTCGGGATCGCGGGTGTTCCAGGCGTCTTCGGCGAGACGCACCTTTTGGGCCGCGGTTTCAAGCGAGAAAGGCGGAAACGGCGGACGGCTAGCCCTCGGCATTCCCCTCTCCTTTGATGATCGCGAGTTTCTCTCGCAACATCTTGTTTTCAGCTTCAAGCTGCGCGATTCGCATCCGAACCGGCGAAAGCGCTGTCTCAATTTCCTGCTGGGAAAAGCGCGGCGTAATGTGCTGGGGGCAATTCCAGTCGAACGCTTCCACATGCAGCAGGAAAGCACGCTCGGGTTTGGCTCGATAGCCCTCCAGCGTCAGGATCTTGGCGAGTTCAGGATCAGTCTTTAAATCCTTCACTTCGATCCGTGCGTAGATTTTGAGCCGGCGACGATTTGGATAATCCATAATGAGCAACGCCACGCGGCCATTCGCGGTGACGTTGCCGAGGCTGATGTATTGCCGATTGCCGCGGAAGTCCGCAAAAGCCAAGGTCGTGTCATCGATAACGTGCAGAAAACCGACTGGCCCGCCACGATGCTGAACATAGGGCCAGCCGCTTTCCGAAACGGTCGCCATGTAAAAGCTGTCACGCGTGGCGATAAATTCCTTCTCGGCCGCGGTGAAGCGGTCGCTTTCCTTGCGAACCCTGACCTTGCTCGACAATGCCGCGCTGCCGTTCGCAGCCTGTGCGGCTCGGACACTGGGCGTTGCGGCGATGTCGAGAAAATCATGAGCCATGATGATCTCTCCTGGGCCTCAAGAGTGAGGCCGGCGGCGCGTGACCGCCGGCCAGTGCTTAAGCCGCTTGCGAAGTTTGCAGAGCAGGAAAATCGATCTCGGTCTGGGCAACGTTGTTAAGGAAGTTGGTCATTACGTTTTCGGCCACGAGGCTTACGATCTCGACGATTTGTGCCTCGCTGTAGCCTGCCGCCTTCACCGCTCGGATATCGTCATCGCTTACTTGGCCACGCCGCTCGGCCACCTTTGCCGCAAAGCGAACGGCCGCGCCCGCTTTCGCGTCGGTCGCATCGCCCTTGCGATTGAGCGCCGCGTCCTCCGGCGAAATTTTCGCCAGGTTGATGCCGATATAGGTATGCGCCGAGAGGCAGTAATCGCAGCCGTTGACCTGGGCGACCGCGATCGCGATGCGGGTGCGTGTCTTCGCATCGAGCATTCGTGAATTGGCCTCGTTCAGAGAAAGAAGACCGGTAAGCGCGGCGGGACTGAGCGCACAGACACGAAACAGATTGGGAATGACGCCGAATTTCTTAAACACGCCATCGAGCAGCGGCCGGGACTCAGCGGGAGCGTTATCATGGGTTGGGGTGGCGAGGCGGGCCATCGAAAGATCTCCTTCGGTTGGGGGTGGCTTGTCACTTGCGATCCGGAAATAGCTACTCTTGTGCTTTAGAATAATCGTCTATAAGCGAAAGACATTCTACCAATATATGGAATAATCAAATGGACCGGCTCAATGCCATGTCAGTACTGGTCGCGGTCGCCGAGGCCGGCAGCCTTTCCGCCGCGGGCCGCAAGCTTGGAATCCCGCTGCCCACGATCAGTCGCAAGTTGTCGGAGCTGGAAACACACCTGAAAACGCGCCTTTTCATCCGCTCGACACGAAAGCTTGCATTGACGGAGGCTGGCGTGGCCTATTTGCCGGCATGCAAACTTATTCTCGAACAAATAGGCGATGCCGAGCGTGCAGCGTCCGGCGAATACCTTTCGCCGCGCGGCGACCTCGTCGTTAGCGCGCCCATCGTCTTCGGTCGTTTGCACGTGTTACCGGCGATCAATGAATTTCTCGCCAGCTACCCCGAGATCGACGTGCGCCTTGTACTCTCGGACCGCAACGTGCACCTGATCGACGATCATGTTGATCTCGCGGTACGCATTGGCGCGCTTCGAGACAGCAGCATGATGGCAACGCGCGTCGCCTCGGTGCGCCGCGTCGTGTGTGTCAGTCCCGGTTATCTCGCAGGCTACGGAACGCCCAAAGCGCCGGACGATCTGTCGACGCTGGCCTGTATTACCTTCGATAGCTTGATGTCGTCGGCGGCGTGGAGATTTACTTCGCCGGGTTCCCGGATCGAACGGTCCGTGCCGATCCGTTCGCGGCTTTCCGTCAACACGGCTGAGGCGGCGATCGATGCCGCTATCGCCGGCGTCGGTCTAACACAGGTTCTCTCCTATCAGGCCGCGAAAGCAGTGGCCGAGGGCAAGTTGAAGATTGTGCTCGCCAAATATGAACCCGACCCGCTGCCGGTCAGTTTGATTCATCTCGGACGCGGCCTTCTGCCACTCAAGACGCGCGCGTTACTCGATTTCCTCGCATCACGCATCCGCCAGCGTGCTACTAAAACCAACTTGATGATGAGATAAATCGGGCCTGAGTTCCGCAAGCGTGACTTGATTTGGCACAACTTGATTTGGCACGATTTGATTTGGCACGACTTGGCCGCTTGTATTGCTAGGCTGCGTTGTGCGACCGCACGTGCTAACGACACTTGCCTGATAGAGCCAGGCGATGTGAGAGCGGCTTTGGATATTGCAACGAAACGACGATTTTCCGTCGCGCCGATGATGGAATGGACGGACCGGCACTGCCGGTTCTTCCATCGGCTGTTGACGCGCCGCGCCTTGCTCTACACCGAAATGCTCACGACTGGCGCGGTGCTGCATGGCGATCGTGCGCGGTTGCTGCGCTACGACCCGGCTGAGCATCCGCTGGCACTGCAGGTCGGCGGCGCCGATCCGCGCGCTCTCGCGCAGTGCGCGCGCATCGCGGAAGATTCGGGCTTCGACGAAATCAACCTCAATGTCGGTTGCCCGTCCGACCGGGTGCAGGAGGGCCGCTTCGGCGCCTGCCTGATGGCCGAGCCGGGCCTGGTGGGCGAGTGCGTCGCCACTATGAAGGCCGCTGCAGCAATTCCCGTCACGGTCAAATGCCGCATCGGCATCGACGAACAAGATCCGGAACCGGCGCTGGCAACCTTTGCCGAAACGGTCGAACGCGCCGGCGCCGACGCGTTGATCGTACATGCGAGGAAAGCCTGGCTCAAAGGTTTGTCGCCGAAGGAAAACCGCGAAGTTCCGCCGCTCGACCACGATCGCGTCTATCGCCTCAAAGCGGCGCATCCGCACCTGACGATCATACTCAACGGTGGCATCGGCAGCATCGAGCAGGCGCTTGCGCATCTCGAGCGGGTGGATGGCGTGATGATGGGGCGCGCGGCCTATCAGGAGCCGTGGCGGCTGCTCGCGGTCGATGCCTTGCTGTTTGATGATGATCCCCCGTTCACGTCCGCACGGGCGGCGGCAGCGGCGCTGGTACCCTATATCGAGCGCGAGCTTGCAGCCGGCACCCGACTGCACGCCATTACGCGGCATCTACACGGCTTGTTCCAGGGCGTTCCTGGCGCGCGGGCGTTCCGCCGCCTGCTTGCGAGTGCTGCGGGGGCGCCGCGAGCCGGCGCGGAGCTACTGACTGCAGCGCTCGATCTCGTTTCGGATACGGTTGTGGATAGCGGTCGCATCGCGGCGTAGCGGAGCGGTGTGAGCCGGGTCCAGCGCGCGCAAAACATGAAAGCAAGATGTTGCTCGGCGTTCCATTAAACGAGCTGCTCTGGCTCGCTCTTGCCATCGTCATTGCCGGTGTCATCACCGGGTTGCTCGCCGGATTGTTCGGTATCGGCGGCGGTGCCGTGATCGTGCCGGTACTGTACGAAGTCTTTCGGCTAATTGGCGTGCCCGAAGAGGTGCGGATGCAGCTTTGCGTTGGCACTTCGATCGCCATCATCGTGCCGACGACAATCCGCTCTTATCTCGCCCATCGCGAAAAGGGCCTGGTCATTCCGCAGGTGATCCGGCAGTGGGCGGCGCCCGCAGTGCTCGGCGTAGTTTGCGGCGCCGTCATCGCGGCCTTCGCGCCGGCGGCCGTGTTCAAGATCGCCTTTATCGTCATCGCAACCTTCATCGCGATCAAATTTCTGTTTGCTGGAGATCGCTGGAACCTCGGTGACGAGTTGCCCGGCACCGCGCTAATGGGCGTCTACGGTTTCGGCATCGGCCTTGCCGGGTCATTGATGGGCGTGAGCGGCGGCTCGCTCTCCAACATCGTTTTGACGCTTTACGGCAAGCCGATCCATAGCGCCGTCGCCACTTCCGCCGGATTGGGTGTGCCGATCACGATCGTCGGCGCGCTCGGCTATATCGCCGCCGGATTGCCGCATGAGGCGCTGCTGCCGCCGCTCTCGCTTGGTTTTGTGTCGCTGATCGGCTTGGCGGTGATGGCGCCCTTGTCGAGCTTGACCGCGCCTTACGGCGCTCGGCTCGCCCACAAAATGTCGCGCCGCGCGCTCGAAATCACCTTCGCGAGCTTTCTGCTACTCATATCGCTGCGCTTTGTCGTCAGCTTGTTCTGAGTGGCGCGCGTTTACGGATAGCCTTTGAGCATCAGCCGGTCGCCGCTGACCTGCCAGCTCTGCAACCGGTTGAGAAAGCTCATGCCGAGCAGGCTTGTGCGCAGCTGTCCGGGCTGCACCACCAGCGCCTCCACCGAGCGCTCTTCGAGTTCGCCCATAGCAACACGATCGAGCGTGACCGGCGCGGCGCGGGCGCGCCCGTTCGCCGTCTCGATGCTCACCGTGTAGTTCAGCAATGTGAGCGGCAAGCCGGCAGCTTTGGCATCGTCGGGCGTGAGCACGACCGAACTGGCGCCGGTGTCGACGACCATGTGCACCCGCGCGCCGTTGATTTGGGCGGAGACGGCGAAATCTCCGGCGCCGGTACGCGCCACCTCGGCGGTGCGGCCGTGCGAGATCACGTGGCCGGGCATCAGTTCCGCAAGGACCCGGTCGGCGACCTGATGCACCTCGTAGCGGTAGGAATATCCAATCACCAGGAGGAGCCCGATCACGGCCCATAACAGCGCGCCCATGATCGCTTCGGTAAAACGGCCGCGGAAGATCGTAAAAAGAGCCGCCCCGAGGAAAATCAAAATCGCGAGCTTATAGGCCAGCGAGCCGAATTCGTCGGTCGACAATGGCCCCACCGTGCCGGCGCCGTGTTGCGCGGCCAGCACCAGAATGGCGACGACCAGTCCGAGCAAGAGAAGCCACAGCAGGCGCTGGCGCACGGCAATTACCTCTAGCTTGGCGCCATTGGGCAGTTGCTCGCGTTCGCCCCCGCCGGCGATTGCATCGCGCAGGCTCCGTTGCAGCGGCTGCCGCTAGCTGTGTGTGTGAGGGACATTGGCATGCGGAATCATGAATCAAGATAGACGGACGAGAGCGGAAGGCAATCCCTTCGCGGTCCATTTTGTGCCGACCCTTCACGGTAGATCACATGCGGCCCAGAATTGATAATTTTTCAACTGCGCGAATGGGCCGATCCGGCCGACTCGACCGTATGTGGACCCGCCCAACTTTGCTCTTGTGACGTTCTGGCGAGCCAGATTGCCGCGCGCTAAGGTCGGCTGCGTTAGTCGAAGGGTAATGGCAATGAAACTTTACGATGGCGGTCGTGCTCCCAATCCGCGTCGCGTACGCATTTTTCTCGCCGAGAAGGGCATCGCGATTCCGACCGAACAGGTGGATCTCGGCGCATTGCAGCAACGCACCGAAGCCTATACCGCAATTAACCCGATGCAGCGGGTGCCGGCCCTGGTTCTCGACGACGGTGCCGTGATTGCCGAATCCATCGCCATCTGCCGTTATTTCGAGGCGCTGCAGCCGGATCCGCCGCTATTCGGTGTCGGCCCGCTCGAGAGTGCGCTCGTTGAAATGTGGAACCGCCGCGCCGAACTTCATCTGCTGTTTCCAGTCGCCAGCGTGTTTCAGCATCTGCACCCGGCCATGAGTCGGATGGTCGATCCGCAGGTGCCGGCATGGGGCGAGGCCAACAAGCCGCGCGCGATGCAATTTCTGGAATTTCTCGACCGCGAGCTGAAAGACCGGCCTTACATCGCCGGCGCGGATTACACCGTGGCCGACATCACGGCCTTGGTCGCCGTCGACTTCATGCGGGTATCGAAGCTTGCCGTGCCGGATACACTCGGCAATCTGCAGCGCTGGCATAAAGCGGTTTCGGGTCGCCCGAGCGCCGCGGCGTAATGCTTAGCGAAGTAGCGCTTAGCGAAGCGCCGCTCGCGGAGCGATATCGGCGATCCCGTAGCCATCGCTCGACGTCGCGACGCCGGGCCGGGTGGTGAGAAACACAATCCCAATCAGGCCAATCGCGACATAGAGTGCCGCGCAGGTCCAGATGCTACGAATATAATTGCGCATCGCGCCGCCCTTGATCTGCCATCGCTCGGCCTAACGCCGAATCCCGGCGGCAAGTTCCGCAAGATTGTCATGCGGCGCCGAAAAAATGATTCGGCGTCTTCGTGCATCTATATGGACCGGCAAAGCGACTTCCGCAGTGACGAAAGTCACAACGCGCGGCGAGCGGATTGGTTATCCCCGCCGGGATTAGCCTTCGCGTTCGCGCGCCTTGGCCGCGCGCAACAGGTGCCGATAGGTGCCGTCAAATTCGGTATCGGTGCGTGACGTCCAGGTGGTGTCGGCCGCGAGCGTGGGGCGGCTGCCGTGGATGCGGCGGCCGCGGATTTCCCGCTCCGCGGCTTCTTCATCACCCATCGCCGCCAGCGTGAAGTCAGCCGTCACTGGCAAAATCAAAATCTGCAGCATCGGTTCGCCGGGCCGAAAGATATGGGTGCGCCCCTCGACCGGTGTTTTAAAAACGACGAACGAGATCATCGGCCACCATTCGGTGCGCAACAGCGCCGGAACGGCGATCGGAACGGTGTCGGTAGGATCGGTATAGAATCGCGGATGAGGTTCGGTGCGGACGGCCCAGTCTTTTCCGACTTTCAGATCAAGCAGCAGCTGATAGGTATAGTAATCCTGACCGAAGCTGCGGAACGGCGGCCACATCAGATCGCCGCTGTTTTCGGGATGCGGTCCGAAGTCTCCGTCAAGGACGAGTTTGCCGTCTTTCCTGCTGACCCGAAGTTCGTTGTCATGCGGGTAGAAGACTTCGATGCCGTATTGCGCGCCTTCGGTGAAGGGCACGCAATGCCAAGCGTATTCCTGCGAGCCGTCGGTACGAGGTTCGGGCTGTCCCGCCCAGCCCGGCATTTCGAGCTTGGTCCGCCGTGGTGCGAGCCTGGGATTCACCAGGCGGAATTTGACCTCTTGCATCATGCCCATCCCGATTATGTTGCGGATTTAAATGCAGCCCCTACGGCGGCCCAGGCTAGAAAGTCCGGCCGCCGAAAAAGAGTTCCCAGGGCGCTCCGTTACGGGGGGCCGTTGCCCCTGGGGACGCCGTTATTGAACGATAGCTCGAGGCACTGCGCCGATCGGCCGCTCTGTTTAAACGCCGGCGAAAGCTGCTATCAGTTGCCGGCACTTGCGCCCGCGCGCCAGCCGTGACGCAAGACCTGTTCGGTGGGCTCTGCTTAAGCCTTAAAGGACTGCTCGTCACACTGTAGGAGATTGCGGTGTTCTCATTCCGTCCATTCGCCGGCGTGCTAGGCGCGGTGCTGCTGCTCGCCGCGTCGGCGGCTACGGCCGCGGATTGGCCGACCCGGCCGATCAGAGTGATCAGTCCGTTTCCCGCTGGAAGTGCCTCTGACACGGTCAGCCGTGTCGTGCTCGACAGCGTCTCCCAACTCGTCGGCCAACCCATGGTCATCGAGACCAAGCCCGGCGCTGGCGGCATCGTCGGATTTGCCGACGTCGCCAAGGCAGACCCCGATGGCTACACCCTTGTCACCAGTTCGACTTCGCTGGGCACCGGCGCGGTCCTGCATCGCCATCTGCCTTACGATCCAGTGAAAGATTTAGTCCCGGTCGTGATGTTCGGGGTGCAGCCCAATGTGCTGGTTGCCTCGAAAGAGAGCGGGTTCAAGACCGTCGCCGACCTGGTTGCCGCGGCCAAAGCAAAGCCGGGCGCGCTGACCTTCGCCTCCGCCGGCATCGGGTCATCGTCGCATATGGCCGGCGAGCGGTTGCGGCTTGCCGCCAACATAGACGTTCGCCATGTGCCGTTTCGCGATACCGGGCTGACCGAAGTGATGGCCGGCCGCATCGATTATTATTTCATCCCGCTGGCGGCGGCAGCTTCTGCGCTCGGCAGCGGCAAGCTCACGGTGCTCGCGGTCAGCTCCCCCAAGCGCGTTGCTTTGCTTCCCGACGCACAATCGATCGTTGAAGCGGGTTATCCGAATGCAATTTTCCGCTTCTGGGTGGGACTATCGGCACCGGCGCGTACGCCGCGGCCGGTTATCGACAAAATACATGACGCGACCGAGAAAGCCCTGCAGAATCCAGCCTTGCGGGAAAAGCTGGCGAAACTCGGCGTCGAGCCGGAGCCGATGGGTGTCGACGCATTCGGCAAATACGTCAGAGACGATATCGCCGCTACCGCGCAGCTCGCCAAAGAAGCGCACATCGAGCCGCTGGATTGAAAATACTTTCTCCCCTGCGGAGCAAAGCGCAGCGGGGGAGGATTAATTGGTCATCGGTTCAACAGCGCGATCAGGCTCGACGTATCCCAGCGCTTGCCGCCCATCTTCTGAATTTGCGAATAGAACTGATCGATGAGCGCTGCGACCGGCAAATGCGCGCCGTTGCGGCGCGCTTCCGATAGGCAGATGCCGAGATCCTTGCGCATCCAGTCCACCGCGAAACCGAAATCGAATTTGCCGGCGACCATGGTTTTGTAGCGATTCTCCATCTGCCAGGACTGCGCGGCGCCTTTGGAGATCGTGGCGATCAGCGTCTCGATGTCGAGACCGGCCTTCATGGCGAAGTGCAACCCCTCGGCCAGGCCCTGCACCAATCCCGCGATACAAATCTGGTTCACCATTTTGGCAAGCTGGCCTGAGCCCGAAGCGCCCATCAGATTGCAGGCGCGCGCGTAGGCGGCGATCACCTTTTCGGAGCGTCCGAACGGGCCTTGATCGCCGCCGCACATCACCGTGAGCACGCCATTTTCGGCGCCGGCCTGACCGCCTGAAACCGGCGCATCGACAAAATCGAAGCCCCGGTTTTTCGCTTCGCTGTAAAGCTCGCGTGCGATTTCAGCGGAGGCGGTGGTGTGGTCGACCACAACGGCGCCCTTGCGCACGCCGGCAAAGACGCCGTCCTTGCCGAGCATAACTTCGCGCAAATCGTTATCGTTGCCGACGCAGGTCATGACGAAATCCTGGGCTTCGGCGGCCTGCCGCGGCGTCGGCGCGCTTTTGCCGCCGTGCTGGCCGACCCATTTTTCGGCCTTGGCAGAGGTCCGGTTGTACACCGTGACGTCATGGCCGCCTTTCGCCTTGAGATGCCCCGCCATCGGGTAGCCCATCACCCCGAGCCCAACGAATGCGACCTTTGCCATTGTCTCCTCCACGAACGATATTGATCCTTCGCCGCCCTCATGGCCCGGCCGATGCGGGCACGTCAACAGCGCTGCGCCAGATTGACCCCGCCCAGATTGACCCCGCCACTGGCTGGCCTATCTAGAGCTTTGCTGCTTCGGTGATCCGCTCATGGCTCTTTCGAAGGATGACGTTCTCGCCGCGCTCGGCAAGATTTCGAGCCCGGACGGGGTGCCGCTACCGGCAACGGGCAAGCTTTCGGAGATTATCGTCGCCGATGGCAAAGTGTTCTTCTCGATCACGGTGGATTCCGCTGCGGTCCAGCAATGGGAATCCGTCCGCGAGCGCGCCCAACAAGCCATTCGCGCGCTGCCCGGCGTGCAATCGGTCATGGCGGCGCTAACCGCAGAGCGCGCGGGTGGCGCCGCGCCACGTCCGCAGGCGCCGCCGGTGGGCCGCGCCCGTCCCGGCGGCCCCCCGCCTGGCGGTCCTGCAGCGCCGGGGCCGGCGGGCATTCCCGGAGTTCAAGCGATCATTGCGGTTGCGTCCGGCAAAGGCGGGGTCGGCAAATCGACTACCGCCGTCAATCTTGCGCTGGGGTTGCGCGACCTCGGACTTAAGGTCGGCATCCTCGACGCCGACATCTACGGCCCGTCCATGCCCAAGCTCCTCGCCATCCGCGAGCGGCCGCAAACCATCGGCGGCAATCGCCTGCGGCCGATCGAACGCTTCGGCATGCCGGTGATGTCGATCGGATTCCTGATCGAGGAAGAGACCCCGATGATCTGGCGCGGGCCGATGGTGATGTCGGCCCTGACGCAGATGCTGCGCGAGGTCGAATGGGGCGCCCTCGACGTCATGGTCGTGGACATGCCGCCAGGCACCGGCGACGCTCAGCTCACGATGGCGCAGCAGGTTCCGCTGAAAGGCGCGGTCATCGTCTCGACCCCGCAGGACCTCGCTTTGATCGACGCGCGGCGCGGCATTGCCATGTTTCGTCGCGTCAACGTGCCAGTGCTTGGCATTGTCGAGAACATGAGCATGTTCATCTGCCCGCAATGCGGCGCACGCTCGGATATTTTCGGTCACGGCGGAGCGCGCCGCGAGGCGGAGCGGCTCGGCGTGCCGTTCCTCGGCGAGGTGCCGCTCGATATCGTGATCCGGGAAAAATCGGATTCTGGAACGCCGGTCGTGGCGACGGTACCCGATGGCGTGCACGCCAAATTTTATCGCGAAATCGCAATGCGCGTGCGCGATGGACTGGCCGCAACAAGTCGAGCGGCGCCAAAGATCGTGGTCGAGGCGTAACGACCGCCACGTTGTCTGCGCGGCCGGAAATGGAATGGCCCGACAAGAGCGATGCGGCGCATTGAACGCGAAGATAGAGTCAGTTGGACGGCGGCGAGGAACCGTCTGCCGTCCGCGAGCGGTCAGCAAGGGCGGAAGCAGTGCGACCCGTATCTTCATGGTCGCTGCCCAAAGCGCTTCTCACGAGGGGATGCTCGCCGGCAACATCGTCGATCGCTGTGCGTGCGGCGCGTTTGTGCGCGCGGCTGATACGGTCGGCGAGATTGAGCCAGGCTTCGGCAATGACGAGTAGACGTGTTTTGTCGGCAATCACCGCGGCCCGTTTTGCCAGATCAAGGCTGGCAGCGGCCCAGCACCGGTACTCGGATTCTAAACTCATTGCTTCACGCTAATGCCCCCACCTCGGAACTCGGCGCCGAAGTTTACAACGGTCAAAAGGCGCGGCCGGTTCCAACCTGGGCAGCTCACAGAGGTCGATCGAGAGCGAAAAGTTCGCGTCGTGCGTATATTTTTTGCAACACTCGCTGCCGCCGCCAAAGAGCAAATCGAAAAGAAGAGGCCGCCCGAATGAGGCGGCCTCAAAGCGTTTAGTGATACCTTTCGTTAGCGATACCACCCTCCGTATCTGTAGCCTCCGTATCCGTAGTCCCACGGACCATGTCGATACGGCTTACAGACGCCGCCCTGGATGGTCCAGTCGGGCGGGCAGCCATTCCAGGTGCCGCCGCCATGGTAGTTGTACAAGTGATGATGGCGGTGGCCGATCCAAAAGGCCGCGGCAGGAACCGCGCTGCCGAGCGCGATCGTCCCGACCACGCCAAGCGTTGTGGCAATTTTCGTAAAGGCTCGCATGTGCGCTCCTCCTCTTGCTCAAGTTAGATAACGCGGAACCTGGGCGCTGGGTTCCCGCCTAAGCATCGAAAATCACAGGACAAATCAGCCCTTGGCGGAAAATAGTTAGCTAAAGCGTTTATTGCTGTCAGCCCGATCGGGACGACTGGGCGGAACGTTGTGGCGCGTTCTCCACGGCCTCGAGTTGTTTCGCCTGGCGCTCGAAATCCTCGGCGAGTTCCGTGAGCTTGCCTCGCGCCGGATTGTTCCACGACAGACCATTGGCCAGCCGCAAACAAGTCTCGGCTTTGTCCCGGAAATATGCCGCATCCAATGCCGCATCCATGGACGTTCCCCAATCCGCGCAGGGAAATCGCTGCGCACCTGCATGAGTTCGCATCAAGGTAGTCCCGGGCCGCGGGGAATTGCGGTGATGGGGATCACAGATTAGTCAAAGTGATCGCTTGTAGCGCGGTCGTCACCGCCCACGGAAAGCGCGCGCCTGACCTGAAGCGGCCTACTTTGATTGCGGTGGTGGTACTGGCAGCTTCAAATTTTTTGCTCGTTCGGTGGCGAGCTTCCGATAAGCGATAGCTTGCTTTTCAAGGTCCGCCCTTAGCTTAGCGTCCTTTTCCGCGGCGGCCATCTTTTCAAAGGTTATGGCCTTGTCCAAATACTCGGCCAACATTTTCATGACGCGCGCCCCCCAAGATCAAATTACCCTCGGGCGCGTCGCGGAATATAGCAAATTAGGACAATCGCGGATTTAAGTTACGACATAATCCCCCGAAATTAAGGATCCCCGAAATTAGGGTCGGCGGATGAAGCAAAGGCTCCGAGCCGCGCCCGGAGCCTTTACTGCGTTTTACTGGGGCCGTCTCCCCACTTTCTTGTGCAGCGGGCGCGTCCCGCCGCGACGCAAGCATAGAGTCAAAAGCTGAGGGGCCCCTGAGGTTCCGAAATTAGATTTCAAAAGGGCCAATCTTATGTCTGTGTCCAATTGATCTTGCGGCTACGCTCAGCAAAGCCTTCACGTAAGTCCTGGATTTTCAGGACGAGTTCTGGCGTGAGACCTAAATCCGCGAGCGTTGGCAGGTATTCAAATTAGGACAAAAGGCCCGGAATTAGGATCCAACTGAGGCGGCCTACTCCTGCTGCTTGGAATAGCCGGTTCGAGGCTGTTGCTGTTGTTGTTGCGCGGGCAGCTCATGCCCTTCGAGTTTGGCGGCCCGCCTCTGAAGATTTTCCGCCATGTCCATGAGATGAAAGCGGCCTGGATTATTCCACGGGAGTTCCTTTGCCAGCCGCAGGCACGTTTCGGCCCTGTCTCGGAAATACCTTGCATCCATGGTGCGTCACCCGCATCCACATGCATGTCAAAAGACATAAAGCCCTAAGTCGGGTCGTTGGTTGCAATGCAGTTGTCGATTCAGGGTATCGAAAAGGGCCACCCTCAAATTCAAAAGGGGCCACTGAGGTTTAGGGGAGGTCGAAAGGGGCCATTACCCCCTAACCGCTCTCCGAAAAAGCAAAGGAAGAAGCCCTGATTGCCGGAAAAAGGCGCCCCCTAGTGGTACTGTCCGAATTAGGACACTCGCACAGGGAACTTAGGACAGCGGATCGCGTTAACGAGTCGGACGGGACGCCCTTTAGCCCCCCAGCCCCTCACCCTCATGGGCTCTCGTCTAAAAGCCCCGTTCGCGGGGCTTTTGTATTTTGACTAAGCGCAGAGGGAAATTAGGACAGCTAGGTTTCCTCGCCCGGACTGGGCTTCCAGTCTCGGCTTACAAGCTGTGACTGATCGACCATAAACCCTCGGTCATGAATTGGGTAAGTGGCTCGTTTTCGGCCATTTCCGGCAAAGGGACCGGAATGCCAACAGCCGGATTTTCAACGATTGTCCTGCCTCGATGGGTTCGCACATCTGCTGCTGACCGAATTACATGGCTTAAAATGCTGGCGATGGCATTCCAGATGTCTTACGGGCTTGAGCCGGAAATCGAAATTAAAGAGGCCGCCAACTGAGGCGGCCCTAATCTTTCCCAGTATCAGCGGGTGGTGACGGTATCGGTGTCTCATAAACCAACGCCTATCATCTGGCCGAGACGAATCGTCGGGTCTTTGTCGTACGGATAAAGGACGGGTCCAGGGCATGGTGCATCCTAACAAATTAGGACAGTCCGAAATTCAAATTAGGACAAAAGGCCCGGAATTAGGACACCACCCACCTAGCGGTACTGGCCGGCGGCCAGTACCCACCTAGCGATGAGAACATATTGCGAACGAAGAACAGATCGTGTACAGTGGCTCCACTGTCAATTTGTCATCGGCCAGCGGCGGAGGCCGCACCTTCCGTGCCCTCCGAATCCCGGCCATAAGGAGCGCGAGAAATGAGTGCAGCACTTCGTCTCGTCGAAGGACCGTCCATGGATAAATCGAAAGCCCTTGATGCCGCGCTGTCGCAAATCGAGCGCAGCTTCGGCAAGGGCTCGATCATGCGGCTCGGCAAGAACATGCAGGCGATGGACATCGACACCGTCTCCACCGGCTCGCTCGGACTCGACATCGCGCTCGGCATCGGCGGCCTGCCGCGCGGCCGCGTCGTCGAAATCTACGGCCCGGAATCGTCCGGCAAGACCACGCTCGCTTTGCATAGCCTCGCCGAGGCGCAGAAAAAGGGCGGCATTTGCGCGTTTATCGACGCCGAACACGCGCTCGATCCGATCTATGCGCGCAAGCTCGGCGTCAATGTCGATGATCTGCTGATCTCGCAGCCCGATGCCGGCGAACAGGCGCTGGAAATCGCCGACACGCTGGTGCGTTCCGGCGCGGTCGACATTCTGGTCATCGATTCGGTCGCGGCTCTGGTGCCGCGCGCCGAGCTCGAAGGCGAGATGGGCGATAGCCAACCGGGCCTGCAGGCGCGGCTGATGAGCCAGGCGCTGCGCAAGCTCACCGCCTCAATCAATCGCTCCAACACGATGGTGATCTTCATCAACCAGATCCGCATGAAGATCGGCGTCATGTACGGCTCGCCGGAAACTACGACCGGCGGTCACGCGCTCAAATTCTACGCTTCCGTCCGCCTCGACATCCGCCGCATCGGCGCGATCAAGGAGCGCGACGAGGTGGTCGGCAACCAGACGCGGGTGAAAGTGGTAAAGAACAAGCTCGCGCCGCCGTTCAAGCAGGTCGAATTCGACATCATGTACGGCGAAGGCATCTCCAAGACCGGCGAGCTCATTGATCTCGGCGTCAAGGCCGGCGTCGTGGAAAAATCCGGCGCCTGGTTCTCCTATGACAGCCAGCGCATCGGTCAGGGCCGTGAGAATGCCAAAGCGTTCCTCAAGGCCAATCCCGATATTGCCGGAAAGATCGAGGCCGCGGTCCGCCAGAACGCCGGCCTGATCGCCGAAAAGATTCTCGCCGGTGAAGAGGGCGAGGCCGCGGCCGCGGACGGCGACGCCGCGGAGGGGTAAGCGCTTCCGAGAAACGTCTCTCGGGCGCAGCGCGGCACCACACGTTCACGCGCGTCTTTGCGCGCTACGGTGATGCGCTGCAGACCCGGGATCTTCGCGATGCTGAGAGTCGCTTACGAGCTGCGCCGCTCGGCGCTCCACGATCCGGAGCACGAATCGCCGCTCCAGGAGCCCGTGCCGATATTGCCGGCGAGCCGGCCCGAGCCGGTGGCACTTCTGCCCGCCGCGCTGACCGTGACGGTAACTGCGCCAGTGCCGGCAACCTTGCCGGTGATCGTGAACATGGTGTCGCCGCCATTGGCCAGCGTGCCGTTCGAGATGCGGACCGGGTAACGATAGCCGCGGTCGCAATCGCCCTTTTCGGTGACGATCGAAACGCTCCACAAGCCGTCATAACGCGGCACCGCAAAACTTGCCGTACTGGCGATGATCGCGCCGGCCATGATCGCCGCGGCGATCACGCTCGGCGCGGTGTGGCCGGTTCGGTTCGAGGCAAACATCCGACGCTCCCATCGTCGCGGGCTTATTCCCGCTCGGTTTCGCGAAACGAAGCGCCGTGCCGTAGGCCGCTTGCGTTGGTCAGGGTGCTTTTGCGTGAGAAAAGTTCAAATCTCGTTGATGCGCACGCCAAAAGTCGTCAATGCGCTCAGTTGCGATGTCTGGAAGTAGGAAGCCAAATGCGGCGGCAACAGGGGGTCAGCGGGCGGAACGCGGCGTTTACCATAACGGACGAAGCCAGCCCGAATGGGCGGAAATCGTATCGGCCGGTCCGCTTTGCCATACTTGCCGCCGCAATTTCGTGATTGAAGCGCGTAGCCCGCGGCGGCAAGGCTTCCACCATCTTCAGCTTGCCCCCGCGGACCCGCCCTCGGCGACTCCCCGCCGGGGGCATTTCTTTTGGTCCACTGCCCAGGGTGTTACTTGCTGCGGACCACCTCTGCGTAGTCTGGTGCCTGGTCGAGAAAGCCGCGCTCGATCATCCAATCGACTTTCTCCTTGAATTCGTCCGGCCGGTAGGTCTTCACGCCAACGAGCTCGGGCATCATGCCGCCGGCGCGCTGCTCGGGCGTGAGATCGCGCAGCACTTCGTCGCGCGAGCGATCCTCGTTCTCGCGCAGCCAGGCGATCGCGCGATTAAGCGCACGGCGCAGTTTCGCCGCTGTCTCTTCATCGACGTCCGCGCCGGCGACGATGCCGCCGCGCCAGCGCAGGTCGGCGAGCTTGCGCGCGCCGGCCGCGAGCGCGCGGCTGACCAGCGGCTCCATCAGTGCCGCCGCTTCGGTCGCGCCGCTCAAGAGCGCATCGAGCCGATCATTGGCGTGCACCAGCTTGATCTCGGCAAAGGCAACACCGGCGGCTTCGAGCGCCTCGATCGCGGCATAGAAGGTGCCGGCATGCCAGGTCACGGCAATCGGCACGTTGCGCAGCTCGACGAGCGATTGAATTTGCGAATCCTTCCGAACCATCAGCGCGCCGGTTCGCACGGTCGTGTCGAGCCCGATAATCTTGCCGCCGCCAAGCGCTTGGACGCGCTCGATCGCACCCCATTCGCAGACCGGATAGACTTCCAGCGCGCCCTTCTGCAATTGCGACTCCTTCCACCGCTTCGAGAAATCCTCGACGCGGCCCGCGGTGCCTCTTGGATTGTCTTCGTGATATTCGACTTTTAGACCTTCGGCGGCGAAGAAGCCTTGCTCTACGGCCACCCGCCACGGGCGATCGTGGGCATTGCTGTCGCTTTGCAGACGTATGGTACGGGTCATGTGAGATCCTTTGGGCTCGCCGAGATTTAATAAGCTCGCAATGAGCTCGGCACGTTAGACAAAGCCCCGGCCGCCTTCAACGCGAGGCGCGCTTGGCGCCTACGTTCCAGTGACCATCGTGCCTAATGCGGTCCGCTATCGTCCTCGCGGTTATGCGGTGCGGCCCGCTCGTCGTAGCCGTGCCGGCTCGAATAGAACAGCAACGTCATCAGCGCGACGCCGATCAACAGCGAGAACACGACCCCGATCGTCATGGCCACATAGCCGACCTCCGGCATCGGCGGGCCTTCGATCGAGGTCCAGCCTCGCACGGCGAACCAGGAGGCCGCGACCAACAGCCCGAGCAGCGCCACGACAAGGGCGATCGTTCCAAGCGTAGTCGTTTTGTTGCGCGTCGGCGCGCCGGGGCGGTCCATGTCCGGAAGATAGTCGCGGACGTGGCCAGATGTGAGATGTGTCAGCGAAATTCGGTAGCAACGCCTCGCCTCACAAGCGGAGAAGGGGAGAGAGCCGCTGATCCGAATTCGACCGTGTTAGACGGTGACTCCCGTCACGCTTCTTTCAAGCCATAGCCGCTTGCAAATTGGCATCGACTTTATCGAGAAAGGCCGTGGTCGAGAGCCACTTCTGGTCCGGGCCGACGAGTAAGGCGAGATCTTTGGTCATGAAGCCGGCCTCGACGGTGCCGACGGTGACCTTTTCCAGGGTCGCGGCAAACTTTGCCAATTCGGCATTGTTGTCGAGCTTGGCGCGATGGGCGAGCCCACGGGTCCAGGCGAAAATCGAGGCGACTGAATTGGTCGAGGTTTCACGGCCCTTCTGGTATTCGCGATAGTGCCGCGTCACCGTACCGTGGGCGGCCTCCGCCTCGACCACTTTGCCGTCAGGCGTGGTGAGCACCGAGGTCATCAGTCCGAGCGAGCCGTAGCCCTGAGCGACCGTGTCTGACTGCACATCGCCGTCGTAATTCTTGCAGGCCCAGACATAGCCGCCCGACCATTTCAGCGCCGCCGCAACCATGTCGTCGATCAGCCGGTGCTCGTAGGTCAGCTTCTTCTCAGCGAACTTGTCCTTGAACTCCGCGTCGAACACTTCCTGGAAAATATCCTTGAACCGGCCGTCATAGATTTTGACGATCGTGTTCTTGGTCGAAAGATAAAGCGGATAGCCGCGATTGAACGCGTAATTCATCGAGGCGCGGGCGAAGTCGCGGATCGAGTCGTCGAGATTGTACATCGCCATGGCGACGCCGCCGCCGGGAAACTGGAAGACTTCGCGCTTGATTTCCTTGCCATCGTCACCGACGAAAGTGAGATAAAGCTTGCCCTTGCCTGGCACGCGAAAATCGGTGGCGCGGTACTGGTCGCCATAGGCGTGGCGCCCGATGATGATCGGCTTGGTCCAGCCGGGGACCAGGCGCGGCACGTTCTGGCAAATGATCGGCTCGCGGAAAATCACCCCGCCGAGAATGTTGCGGATCGTGCCGTTCGGCGACCGATACATTTCATGCAGGTTGAATTCCTTTACGCGCGCTTCGTCCGGCGTGATGGTGGCGCACTTTACCGCTACACCGACCTTCTTGGTGGCTTCCGCGGCGTCGATCGTGATCTGGTCGCGCGTTTCGTCGCGCTTCTCAATGCCAAGATCGAAATAGAGCAGGTTGATATCGAGATAAGGATGGATCAGCTTGTCCTTGATGTATTTCCAAATGATCCGGGTCATCTCGTCGCCGTCCATCTCGACTACCGGATTGGCGACTTTGATCTTTGTCATCGGAATTCAAACCTTTGCGGCGCGTAATGGATTGAAACGGCGGGATGGCGCGCGTCCAATAAAAACAAAGCCCGCCGCGTCGGCGGCGTGGCTATAGCACCCGCGCCGCGGGGGAGAAAGCCGACATTGGCGATGCTGCGGAGGCCAGTAAGCAAGCGCCCGGAATCCATAGGGCCCGTCTTGAAATGCTAGACTTTTCCGCAAGAGCCGGCTTTGTCGCGATGATGCGTTCCGGGTTTGCCGCTGCGGTGGCCGGGAGTGCGGTGCGGAGAATTTATGCCCGGAGCAGGGACCGATAGGACCAAGGATTGGAGCGCCGGCCGCGCCCCGATCGTTGTGCTTGTCGAACCACAGCTTGGCGAAAATATCGGCGCTGCGGCGCGCGCCATGGCGAATTTCGGCCTCTCTCAGCTTCGACTCGTTAATCCGCGGCAAGGCTGGCCGAACGATAAGGCGCGGATGATGGCAACCGGCGCGGGCCGGGTGGTCGATGCGGCGGCACTCTACCCAAACTTGGAGGAAGCAATCGCCGATTGCAGTTTTGTTCTCGCTACCACCGCGCGGGCGCACGATCAGGCTAAGCCGGTCGTCGGACCGGCCGAGGCCGCGGGGCTGATGGCGCCGCGCGTTGCAGCCGGCGAGAACGTCGCAATCCTATTCGGCCGCGAACGCAACGGCCTTGAGAACGATGAAGTGGCGCTTGCCGATGCCATCCTGACGCTTCCGGTCAATCCGGCTTTCGCCTCACTCAACCTGGCGCAGGCCGTCGTCATTGTCGCCTACGAATGGTTCAAACTTGCGGGCGGCGGCAAGCTGGCATTCGGGAAGCCGAACAAATCCGCGCCAGCGCCAAAACAGCAATTGCTTGCCTTCTTCGAGGCGATCGAGCGTGAGCTTGAGAAAGTCGAGTTCTTCCGCCCGCCGGACAAACGGGAAACAATGCAAATCAATCTGCGCAATATCTTCACCCGCATGCAGCCGACGCAGCAGGATATCCAGACGCTGCACGGGGTGATCATGGCGATCGCCGAAGGCCGCAAAGGGCCGGCGCGGGGTGGCGTGTTGGACGGTGAACAGGCCGAACTGTTACGCGCACTATTGGCCGAGCATGGCCGCGGCCGCGTCCCGAAGGAGCGCGGACCGGTGCGCGGCTTGGCGCGTCTGCTCCGCCGCAACCCGACGGAAGGTGAGCGGGCGCTGTGGACCGCGCTGGTCAACGATCGCCGCTTCGCCGGCCGCGGCTTTAAGCGGCAAACGCCGATCGGGCAGCACATCTGCGATTTCGTGTCGTTTCCGCTCCGGCTCGTAATCGATCTGATACCGCACGAGGAAAACGCGGCCGCGGCCGCAGCGCGGGTGCAAAAGCGCGCCTGGCTTGCCGAGCGCGGCTATCGCATTGTCCAGATCGAGACGGCTGAGGCGGAAGCCGATCTGGCGGCGGTGCTTGACCGGCTTGCGCGGGCAATCAGCCTCTGAGCACCTTCATCGCCGCCGCAACGCCCGCGCGTAGCATGGCAAGGTCGCTCGACACCGCGAGGAATTTCACGCCGCGCTTGGCCAGCGCCACGGCGCGCTCGGCGGAATGGCAATAGGCGCCTGGGATTTTTTGTGCTCGCTGCGTCGCCGCGATGAGTTTGTCGAGTTCGCGTTCGACATCTTTCGACAACGGATCGAGAATTTTTCCGTCCGACAGCGCGATCGACAAATCGGACGGGCCGAGGAAGAACCCGTCGATGCCCGGCGTTGCGATAATGGCATCGAAGTTTTGCAAGGCGATTCTCGTTTCGATCATCGCCAGCGTGACAATATGATCGTTGGCCTCGCGCAAATAGATCGATTGATCCGTCAGACCGGCCAATGTCGTGGCGCGATGCGGGCCCCAGCTGCGCTCGCCGATCGGCGGGAACTTGGCCGCCGCGGCGAGGGCGCGCGCATCGGCCGGCGTATTGATCATCGGCGCGATGATGCCCTCGGCGCCGAAATCGAGCACCCGGCTTACCAGTGCAAAATCGCCGAACGGCACGCGCACCAGCGGCGCGGCGCCGCCCTGCCGAATCGCGGCAATGCCGGCGAGGATGCCATTAACATCCCAAAGGCCGTGCTGGCTTTCGACCGTCACTGCCGGAAAGCCGTCGCGGCCGAGCGTTTCCGCAATCAACGGATAGGGCAGCCCGCACCAGCCGGAGAACACGGTCTCTCCGGCGCGCAGACGGTTCGCAAGCGTAAAAGCGGGGATAGCCATCTCAAATCGCCATTCTCAAATCATCTAAAGTCACCTGCCGGCCTTGATATCGGCGAGTGCCTTGGCCAGCAGCTCGGTCATGGTGCGGTCGATCTGGTGCTCGGACTGAACGACGCCCTTGGCATCGAAATCCTTGCGGATCTTGGCGAGCACCGCGCGCTCGCCGTCTTGCTCTAAAGCGGTCATCACGATCGCGAGCGCATAGCTGTCCGCCTCGGCGCCGCTTAAACCGAGCTTTTCCGCCGCCCACAACCCGAGCAGCTTGTTGCGGCGCGCCGTCGCCTTGAACCGGAGTTCCTCGTCGTGTGCGAATTGCTGTTCGAATGCTTCTTCGCGCTTGTCGAATGTGGTCATTGCCGTTGTCTCTGCCCGCGGCCGTTGTCTCTGCCCGCGAATGGGAACAGCGAATTAAGCGCAAATCACCTGCGCCTTGCATATCGAGGCTAGCGGGTCAAGGCAACGCCTATCCATCACGCACAATGGCGTTGCGGGCACGGCCGCGCAGGTCTAAGTCGATTGTACTCCGCTCCGCCTTCGGCTAGCTTTTGTATTGTGGAGGGGCCGCTGAGTTGAGTCGCGCCTACCCACGGCACTATCATGGACTTCACCAAACCCCGGTACACTCCGATGAGCCGCCGTCGCCGTATTTATGAAGGCAAGGCGAAAGTCCTCTATGAAGGACCCGAGCCCGGAACACTGATCCAGCACTTCAAGGACGACGCGACAGCCTTTAATGCCAAAAAACACGAAGTGATCGAAGGCAAGGGAGTCCTGAACAACCGGATTTCCGAATATGTCTTCCAACACTTGAACGACATTGGGGTACCGACGCATTTCATTCGCCGGCTCAATATGCGCGAGCAGTTGATCCGGGAGGTCGAGATCATTCCGCTCGAAGTCGTCGTGCGCAATATCGCCGCTGGATCGCTGTCGCAGCGGCTCGGCATCGAAGAGGGCACGCAGCTGCCGCGCTCGATCATCGAGTTCTATTACAAGAACGATCAGCTCAACGATCCCATGGTGTCGGAGGAGCACATCACCGCTTTCGGCTGGGCGACGCCGCAGGAAATCGACGACATCATGTCGCTTGCGATCCGCGTCAATGATTTCCTCTCCGGCCTATTCCTCGGCGTCGGCATACGCCTTGTCGACTTCAAGATGGAAACCGGCCGGTTGTGGGAAAACGATCTGATGCGGATCGTGGTGGCCGACGAGATTTCGCCGGACTCCTGCCGGCTCTGGGATATCAAATCGAACGAGAAGCTCGACAAAGACCGCTTCCGCCGCGATCTCGGCGGGTTGGTTGAAGCCTATACCGAAGTCGCCAAGCGGCTCGGGATCATGAGCGAGGGCGAGCGGCCGCAAGGCACCGGACCGGTCCTCGTCAAGGGCTGAGCGCATCTTCGCCGCTTGGTTGCCGACCCAGCAGCGAAGCGTATTGCGGTTCTGACGGCGGTGGGGTTCTTCCCCAGATTTCGCCCGATGCGGCCCCCCTGTGTTGCGGCGCAGCCGATTCATACTTATTGAATGAGGCATGAAGGCTCGCGTCACCGTTACGCTCAAGCCCGGCATTCTCGATCCGCAAGGCAAGGCGATCGAAGGCGCCCTGCGGTCACTCGGCGTCGGCGGGGTCACCAGCGTGCGCCAGGGCAAAGTCTTCGAGATCGAAATCGAAGGCGCCGATCGCGCCGGCGCCGAGGCTGCGCTCAAAAGCGCCGCCGAGAAACTACTCGCCAACACCGTGATCGAAAACTACCGCATCGAGCTCGGCGGACAATGAAAGCTTATCGGCTGGCATGAAATCGGCTGTCGTCGTTTTCCCCGGAATCAATCGTGAGCGCGACATGGCGCGCGCGCTGCGGCTGGCTTCGGGCCGCGAGCCGGCGATGGTCTGGCACGCCGATACCGCACTGCCGGCAGGGACCGATCTCGTCGTTATTCCCGGCGGCTTCTCGTATGGCGATTATCTGCGCTGCGGCGCCATTGCCGCGCGCGCTCCGATCATGGACGCGGTGCGCGGCTTCGCCGCCAAAGGCGGGCTCGTGCTGGCGATATGCAACGGTTTTCAGATCGCCTGCGAAGCGGGTTTGCTGCCCGGCGTATTGATGCGCAATGCGCAACTTCGTTTTATCTGCCGCGACGTTTATTTGCGCGTCGAGCGCTCCGATACGCCATTCACGCGCGGCTACAATGCCGGGCAAGTGATCCGTGTCCCTGTCGCCCATGGCGAAGGCAATTACATCGCCGACGGCGAGACCATCGCGCGGCTCGAGAGCGAGGGCAGGGTGCTGTTTCGCTATTCGTCGCCGGACGGCATGATCGATCCGAATTGGAACCACAACGGCGCAATGAATGGCATTGCCGGCATCATTAATGAGCGTGGCAACGTGCTCGGGATGATGCCGCATCCCGAGAATCACGTCGAAGCATCGATGGGGCGGACTGATGGCCGCGGCCTTTTTGCCGGACTGCTCGATCACTTCAAGGTTGCCGCGTGAACCAAACGCTATCCGTAATCCCGAACGAACCTGCCATCACCCCTGAATTGATTGCCCAGCATGGGCTCACGCCGGAGGAATACGGGCGCATCGTCAAACTTCTCGACCGGACGCCAAGCTTCACCGAGCTTGGCATCTTCTCGGCCATGTGGAACGAGCACTGCTCGTATAAATCATCGAAAGTCCATCTGCGCACGCTGCCCACCGAGGCGCCTTGGGTGATCCAGGGACCCGGCGAAAACGCCGGCGTCATCGATATCGGCGATGGGCTCGCGGTTGTGTTCAAGATGGAGAGCCATAACCACCCAAGCTATATCGAGCCGTATCAGGGCGCCGCGACTGGCGTCGGCGGCATTTTGCGCGACGTGTTCACGATGGGCGCACGGCCGATCGCCTGCCTCAATGCGCTGTCGTTTGGTGATCCCAGACATCCCAAAACGCGCGCGCTCGTCGCTGGCGTCGTGGCGGGCATCGGCGGCTACGGCAATTCGTTCGGCGTGCCGACCGTAGGCGGCGAAGTCCGGTTCGATCGGCGCTATGACGGCAATTGCCTGGTCAATGCCATGGCGGTCGGGCTCGCCGAAACTGACAAGATCTTCTATGCCAAGGCGACCGGCATTGGCATGCCGATCGTCTATCTCGGCTCGAAAACCGGGCGCGACGGCATTCATGGCGCCACCATGGCCTCCGCCGAATTCGGCGCCGATGCCGAGGAGAAACGGCCGACCGTCCAGGTCGGCGATCCGTTTTCGGAAAAGCTTCTGCTCGAGGCCTGTCTCGAAATTATGGCCAAGGGCTGCGTCATCGCCATCCAGGACATGGGTGCGGCCGGGCTGACCTGCTCGGCCGTGGAGATGGGCGCCAAGGGCGATCTCGGCGTCACGCTCGATCTCGACAAGGTGCCGTGCCGCGAGACCGGCATGAGCGCCTACGAGATGATGCTGTCGGAGAGCCAGGAGCGGATGCTCATGGTGCTCAAGCCGGACAAAGAAAAGGAAGCCGAGGCGATCTTCCGCAAATGGGGCCTCGATTTCGCCGTCGTCGGCGAGACTACGCCGAGCAAGCGCTTTGTCGTGCGCCATGGCGGTGCGGTGGTTGCCGATCTGCCGATCAAAGAACTGGGCGACGAGGCGCCGGTCTACCGGCGACCGTTCACCGAACGTGGCAAACAAGCTGAGATCGATCCGGCTTCCGTGAAAGCGCCGGTGGGTATCGCCGAGGTGCTCGAAGCATTGATCGGCTCGCCGAATTTGTGCAGCAAACGCTGGGTATGGGAGCAATATGACCACGTTATTCTTGGCAATACCGTGCAGCGGCCGGGCGGCGATGCCGCGGTCATTCGGATTAATGACGGCCCCAAAGCGCTCGCGCTAACGGCTGACGTGACGCCGCGCTATTGCGAGGCCGATCCGTTCGAGGGCGGCAAGCAGGCGGTCGCAGAAGCCTGGCGTAATCTCAGCGTAGTCGGCGCGAAGCCGCTGGCGCTCACCGACAATCTCAATTTCGGCAATCCCGAGCGGCCGGAGATTATGGGACAATTCGTCGGCTGCGTGCGCGGCATCGGCGCGGCCGCTCGCGCGCTCGACTTTCCGGTCGTGTCTGGCAACGTCTCGCTCTACAACGAGACCAATGGCCGCGCCATTCTGCCGACCCCGACCATCGGCGGCGTCGGGCTGATCGATGAATTCACTAGATCGATGACGCTCGCCTTCAAAAGCGAAGGCGAGGCCATCCTTGTGATCGGCAGCACTCGCGGCTGGCTCGGTCAGTCGCTGTATTTGCGCGAGGTCTGCGGCCGGGAGGAGGGGGCTCCACCGCCTGTCGATCTCGTCGCCGAGCGGCGACACGGCGATTTCGTGCGCAGCTTGATCCGCGATGGCCTGATCACAGCGGCGCACGATGTTTCCGATGGTGGGCTCCTCGTTGCGCTGGTGGAAATGGCGATCGCCTCCGGAATCGGAGCGGTCTTGGAAGCGCCGTCCGAGGTTCCCGCCCACGCATTCTGGTTCGGCGAAGATCAAGCTCGTTACGTTGTTACGGCGAGGAACGTCGAGCCGATCATGGAACGCGCCAAGGCCGCTGGCGTGCCGGTGACCCCGCTCGGCGCCACCGGCGGCGCCCTGGTCTCACTTAGCGGCGAGCGGCCGGTGCGCGTTGCGGATCTAAAGCAGCGTTTCGAGGCATGGCTGCCGGCCTATATGGCGGGCTCGCATTGAGGGGCGGGCGACGCATTGCCGCTTGAAGCCGGCGCCACATTGACGCTTGCCGCCACCCGCCGCATTGTGGTCGCAACATTGCACAAATTGCTATGCTCGGGCCGTGCAATTGGCCCAAGGGCCGGTGACGACAACATGCCGATGGCTGCGAGCGATATTGAGCGCTTGATCCGCGCGCGCATACCTGATGCGGAGGTGACGATCCGCGATTTGGCTGGCGACGGCGACCATTACGCCGCAACCGTCATCGCCGAGTCGTTTCGCGGCAAGTCTCGCGTCCAGCAGCACCAGATTGTCTATGAGGCGCTCAAGGGCGAAATGGGCGGCAAGCTCCATGCCTTGGCGCTGCAAACCGGTACGCCGGAGCGCTGAGCCAGCCGCCGATCCGTCCGGCCAAGCTGCCATCAGCGCAGATTCCAAGCCGCACTCGCGAATTCTGTTATTTTGGCATGCAATGCCGGCATTGCAGTAGCGGCATTGCAGTGAAGGCATGGGCTTTGGGCGCGCTTTGGACTACATATATGCCCGGCATGCGGATGGGATTCGGCGTAAGAGGGTTGCGCCGCCGCCAAGAAGGACGATTGTGATGGGTATCGAGCAATTCATCGATAATGAGGTCAAAGCCAACGATATCGTGCTGTTCATGAAGGGCACGCCGCAATTCCCGATGTGCGGCTTTTCCGGGCAGCTCGTGCAAATTCTCGATTACCTGGGTGTCTCCTTTAAAGGGCTCGACGTCCTCGAAAACGATGACCTGCGCAGCGGCATCAAATCCTATTCCAATTGGCCGACGATCCCGCAGCTTTACGTCAAGGGCGAATTCGTCGGCGGCTGCGATATCGTGCGCGAAATGTTTCAGGCAGGCGAGCTGCAATCCTTGCTGAAGGGCAAAGGCATCCCAGTAAAGGAAAACACAGCCGCTTAGCGCTTTGCGATTTTCTGCCGCGTCCGGCGGAAGCGATCAGCGCATTCGGTTTGTGAGCAGCACGACCAGCGCCAAGACTAGCGCCAGGCCGACCAGGCTTTGTGCCGGAATGGCGGCAGCAAATTTCAGCACGTTATCGGCTACACCTGAGACGAAAACTCCAGACGAATCCGGCCCAACTATCAAATAAATTAAAATGACGGAGATAACCGTCAAGAAGCCGATTTCGACGAAGATCCAAAGATATTGTTTGGCTTTCTGCAGATAATCCAGCATAACACGCCCTCACGGAGCGCGGTTGCCGAGCGATCAGAACCGGCTCCAGCCCGCGATCATGCTTCAGCGGCGCCGGGTGAAGTGCTTACCCCACCCGAACGCCGTGCCGATTTTCTCGCCTTGTCGCTTAGCCCAAACGCTGCTTCAGGCCACTTTCCGTCCTGAAAACAGCCAGAGGATCACGCCAAGCGTGATCAGTCCGACGAGTCCGCCGTCGCCTAGCGCCTTAACCAGCGTCATGATGTTGTTGGTTACGTTGCCAAAGAACGGCAGGTTGGCGCCGACCAGAAGCGCAGCGACGATCGCTAGCGCAAGCAGCATCAACCCGATTTCAGTCAGTGATCCGATCCAGCCCTTGATTCGTTGTAACGCGTCCATGTGCGTTCTCCCTTGTAATTCGTTAGGAAGCCCCAGCCATTACGCATGCTACGTACGCGAAGTTGCGACAATTTGCGGCATCAACGCAGCTTAATTAGGCAGCTTTTCAAGTCGTGAGCCGCAAAACATAACGCGAGCGCACGCGATTCGTCCGCATTTACCGGCACATTGGGGTCGCAGCGCCTCGGGATAAGTGCGACGGCTTGCAACGGAATAACGACTCGGCAGAGCGCCCGAATCCGTCGGCAACGCGTTCCGAAACGCCTTCCGATGTCCGCTAGCGCGAATAATATTCGACGACGAGATGCGGCTCCATCATGACCGGATAGGGCACGTCGCTGAAAACCGGCACGCGGTTGAGTTTCGCCGTCATCTTTGAATGATCGACCTCGATGTAGTCCGGGACGTCGCGTTCGGCGAGCGCGTTGGCTTCCAGCACCAATGCAAGCTGCTTTGATTTGTCCTTGACCTCGATCGCGTCACCGACCCTGACGCGGAAGCTTGGGATGGTGACACGCCGGCCGTTCACCTTGATATGGCCGTGATTGATGAACTGACGTGCGGCAAAAACCGTGGGTACGAACTTGGCGCGATAGATCATAGTATCGAGCCGGCGTTCCAAAAGCCCGATCATGTGAGCGCCGGTGTCGCCCTTCAAGCGCCGCGCTTCTTCATAGATGCCGCGGAAGTGCCGCTCCGACATGTTGGCGTAATAGCCTTTGAGCTTCTGCTTGGCGCGTAACTGCACGCCGTAATCGGAGAGCTTACCTTTGCGGCGCTGGCCATGCTGGCCTGGGCCGTATTCGCGTTTGTTGATCGGTGACTTCGGCCGGCCCCAGATGTTTTGGCCCATCCGCCGGTCGATCTTGTACTTCGCCTCATGGCGCTTGGTCATCGCGTCCTCGCTGTTCGTTGCAATCGTAGCGCGGTGGTGCTCCGAAACTGCCGAAGCTCGGGATCGCGCCACATGGCTGAGGATCGCGCCCTCCTCTGTTCCTGAGCCATCGTGCCCGGGAACCGACAGGTTTGGCGCCGAAGCGCCGGCCCAAACCGCGGGTCGCGAAACACCGCGCGGGCCCCATGATCAGCAAGACCGGGGCCCGCGAAGTGCCGGGTTTTTAAGGCGAATGCGGCGTGCTGTCAAACCGGCAAGCGACCGGCAGAGACCGGCAAGAGCAAATCCATCAGGCGGAGAAATGCCGGCGCCGGATTGCTGTGGCACTCAAGAACTGACCGGTTCGGCGGACCGCATGCCGAAGCGCGCCAGGATTTCGGCCGGTGCGTGGCCGGACGTAAAGATCGCGCGCGTTGCCCCTTTGTCATTTGCGGCGGGCGCAACGTCGAGAAGATGCGCAACGCGGCGCGCGATAGCCGGTGCGGGATCGATGAAGTTCACCGGCCAAGGCGCAAGTTGTTCGAAGCGCGCGATCAGCAATGGATAATGCGTGCAGGCGAGCACCACCGTGTCGGTTCGCGCGCCCTCGTCGCGAAAGCAGGGGGCGATTTCGGTACGCAAGACGGCGTCGCTGACCGGGCGACTATGCAGCTCGGCCTCCGCGTAAGCCGCAAGTTTTTTCGATCCGACCAGATCGACCGTGCAGCCCTGCGCGTGGTCGCGAATGAGCGCGCGGGTATATTCGCGCTTGACGGTGGCTTCGGTGCCCAGCACGGCGACGCGTTGCGTACGCGATGCGGCACAAGCGGGCTTGATCGCAGGCACGGTGCCGACAAACGGCACGGCGAATTTTTTTCGCAAGGCCGGCAGTGCGATGGTCGAAGCAGTGTTGCAGGCAATTACGATAAGATCGGGCTTATGGTTTGCGATCGACTGACCAAGGAGACCGATGAGACGTTCGACCAGTATCGGCTCGGCCAGAGCGCCGTATGGGAAAGCGGCATCGTCGGCGAGATAGAGAAAGTCGGCATCGGGACGCGTCGCCGCGATCTCGCGATAGACGGTAAGCCCACCGAGCCCGGAATCGAATACCAGAATTGTCGGCCGTGCCCCCATTTTGTCCGACTAATCGCCCTCTCGCTGGTTCCAAAAACTACGTCACGCGACGGCGCCGGACAAGTTTCCGGCGTCGCGCCGGCCGGCGCATCGCGGCACTGAGCTTAGGCGCGGCCGAAAACACGGCGAAAAATCGTGTCGACATGCGCGAAATGAAACTTGAGATCGAACTTATCTGCAAGCTCGCTCTCGCTCAGATGCTTGCGCACGTCCTTGTCGGCTTTGAGCAGCGCGAGAAAGTCGCCTTCGCCGGCCCATGCTTTCATCGCATTGCGCTGAACCAGCCGATAGGCGTCCTCGCGGTCCACGCCTTTTTGCGTCAGCGCCAGCAGCACGCGCTGCGAATGAACGAGCCCGCCCAGCCGGTCGAGGTTCTTCTGCATATTTTCGGGATAGACGATGAGCTTGTCGATGATGCCGGCAAGACGCGAAAGGGCAAAATCGAGTGTTACAGTGGCGTCCGGCCCGATCATCCGCTCCACCGATGAATGCGAAATATCGCGCTCGTGCCACAGCGTGACATTTTCCAGGGCCGGCACGACATAGGCGCGCACCATGCGCGCGAGCCCGACCACGTTCTCCGACAGGACCGGATTACGCTTGTGCGGCATGGCGGAGGAGCCCTTTTGGCCTTCTGAAAAGAATTCCTCGGCTTCCAGGACTTCGCTGCGCTGCAAGTGACGGATTTCGGTTGCCAAGCGCTCGCATGAGGCGGCGACCACCGCGAGCGTGGCGAAATACATGGCATGCCGGTCGCGCGGGATGATCTGGGTTGAAATGGGCTCGACCGCGAGACCCATTTTTTCCGCAACGTAGGCTTCGACGCGGGGGTCCACGTGCGCGAAAGTGCCGACCGCGCCGGAGATCGCGGAAGTTGCCACCTCCTTGCGCGCCAATTCAAGGCGTTGTTTAGCGCGCGTGAATTCCGCGAAAGCGAAGGCGAGTTTCAATCCGAAGGTTGTCGGTTCGGCGTGAATGCCATGCGAGCGGCCAATCGTCGGCGTGAGCTTGTATTGTCGCGCGCGCCGTTCGAGCGCGGCATTGAGCGCGTCGATATCGGCGATGAGGAGATCGGCCGCGCGCACGAGTTGAACATTGAAACAAGTATCCAGGACGTCGGAGGACGTCATGCCTTGGTGGACAAAGCGTGCCTCTGGCCCGACGATTTCGGCGAGATGGGTAAGAAAAGCCACCACGTCATGCTTGACTTCGCGCTCGATCTCTTCGATCCGCGCGGCGTCGAATTTGGCCGCTTTGCCTTTTGTCCAGATCGCCTTGGCGGCATCCTTCGGGATCATGCCGAGCTCGGCCATGGCATCGGCGGCGTGGGCTTCGATCTCGAACCAGATGCGAAACCGCGTTTCCGGCGACCAGATCGCTGCCATCTGCGGACGCGTGTAACGCGGGATGGTCACGCTGCCTCACCTCGTACCAGCGCCGCCGCGTTGCGAATCGCCGCGATATTGGCGCGATAGGATTCCGGCGTACCACCCTTGAACACGGCCGAGCCGGCGACGAAGACATTGGCGCCTGCGCGAACGGCCTCGGGCGCGACTTCCGCCGTGATTCCACCATCGATCTCGACATCGATCGGCCGCGCGCCAACAAGCGCGCGCACACTGCGCAGCTTAGAGAGCGAGTCGGGAATGAATTTCTGACCGCCGAAGCCGGGATTGACCGACATCACCAGGACGAGATCGACGAGATCGATGACATGCTCGATTGAGCTTTCCGGCGTCCCGGGATTCATGGTCACGCCGACTTTTCTGCCGAGCGCACGGATCGCCTGCAGCGAACGATGGATGTGGGGCCCGGCTTCGACATGCACCGTAATAATGTCGGCGCCGGCTTTGGCGAACGCTTCGAGATAGGGATCGCAAGGTGCGATCATCAGATGGACATCGAGTGTCTTTTTGGTGTGCGGACGGATGGCGCGAACAATGTCTGGGCCGATGGAAATGTTGGGAACAAAATGGCCGTCCATGACATCGACATGGATCCAGTCAGCGCCGGCAGCATCAACGGCGCGCACCTCCTCGCCGAGTTTTGCAAAATCGGCGGCCAGGATCGATGGTGCGATGACGAGTGGACGAGGCATGGGAATCTCCCCCAAGCTTAGGGGTTCGCGTAACACGTCATTTCGGGCCGGGCAACGCGCCGGAATGGATGCCTGACCGCCGTTCGCGACGCTTGCCGCCTCGGGCGAGGCTGCGGCAAGGTTTGCGGATACTGCAAAGGAGGTTCTGTGGCGCGCACCGATGTCATTGTGCTGGGAGCCGGGATCGTCGGCACCTCGATTGGGGTCCACCTTGCGAAGCGGGGCCTCGCGGTCGCGCTGATCGACCGCGCAGCGCCCGGCGAGGAGACGTCGTATGGCAATGCCGGTGTCATCGAGGGCAATACCGTCTTTCCGCCGGCATTTCCGTCCGATTGGGTAGAACGCCTGCGCGTCGTGTTCAAGCGATCGCCGCAGGCAAACTATCATCTGTCATTCCTACCGAAGGTCGCGCCCTGGCTCGCCGCATTCTATGCAGCTTCACAACCGTCACGCCTGGTCGAGACCGCGCGTCTCATCCGTCCCCTCATGGCCCGTGCCGTTGCCGAGCACGAGGCTCTGAGCGGGGAGGCCGGGGCAGAGCGCTATTTCCGCCGCACGGGCTGGCTCAAGCTCTACCGCACTGATCGTGGATTCGCAGCGCAGAGGCGCGAACTGCAGCTCGCTAAAGACTTCGGCATCGCCAATGTGGCCCTCGACCGCGACGGAGCGCGCGCGCTCGAACCCTCACTCGCGCCGGTGTTCCGGCACGCCGTGCATTGGACGGGGGCGGTAAGCATCAGCAACCCGCTCGCGGTGACGCGCGCCTATGCGGCCCGCTTCGTCGCGCTGGGTGGGCTTAGCTTTTCCGGCGATGCGCGTTCGCTGCATCGCGTCGACCCGCATTGGCGTGTGGATACCTTCGCCGGACTGGTCGATGCCGGGGATGTCGTCGTGGCGCTGGGTCCGTGGGCGCCCGACCTGCTCGATCCGCTCGGCATCAGGCTGCCGCTCGCCGTCAAGCGCGGCTATCACCGCCATTTTAAGCCGGAGGGAAATGCTGCGCTAAGCCGGCCGGTGCTCGATGTGGAGAACGGGTACTGCATGACTCCGATGGAGCAGGGCATCCGCATTACCACGGGCGCCGAATTTGCGCCGCGCGATGCGCCGCCGACGCCGGTGCAATTTGATCGTTTGCTGCCGGAGGCGCGGGGCCTGTTCGCGCTCGGCGAGCCGGTCGAGGCACAGCCGTGGATAGGCGCGCGGCCGTGCTTTGCCGACTCCCTGCCGGTGATCGGGCCTGCGCCGGACCGGCGCGGGTTATGGCTGGCCTATGGCCACGGCCATTGGGGGCTGACGCTCGGCCCGGCAACGGGACGGCTGATCGCCGAGATGATCACCGGCGCGACGCCGTTCTGCGATCCGGCGCCTTACAGCGCGGAACGCTTCACTCGCTGATCGTTTTAACGACGCTCGACGCGGGACGCGTGTTGTTGCTCGACGAGAACTTATCCTGCGCCCTGACCATGTCGTCATACTTCGCCAGCGTAGTCACCGGCTCTTTCGGCACCATGTGCACGATCTTGTAGCCGCCGGCCTTGAGCTGGCGCAGCAATTCCGGCAGCGCTTCCGCGGTAGCGTGCTGGAAATCGTGCATCAGGATTATGCCCTTGCCGTTCTTGGCGAGCTTGGTCATCGCCGATTTGATCACGTCTTCCGGTTTGCGCAGCTTGAAATCGAAAGTGTCGAGATCGGTCGAAAAGATCGCCATGTTGCGCGTGCCGAGATAAGTCATCAGTTCTGGCGGCTGTTGCAGATCGGGAAAGCGGAAGAACGGCGCAGTCGGTCCGCCGACCGCCATGTGTACCGCGCTGACGCCCATTTCGATCTCTTCTTTGGCCAGTTCGATATCCTTGGCGTACGGGTTCTTCGCCAGGTCCTTATGCGACCAGGTGTGATTGCCGATCGTCATGCCGGCCGCGGCGAGCTCTCTGGACAGATCAGGTCGCCACGTGGCGTGTTTGCCGATCTCAAAGAATGTCGCCTTGATGCAATTGTCCTTGAGCGCTTTGAGCACCATCGGCGTATTCTCGGGCCACGGCCCGTCGTCGAAGGTCAGCACGACCTCTTTGTCGCGGAGAAAATCGTATTGTTTGAAGTGCTCGGTTCCGAATGCCGGACCGCCCGTGGTGTCGATTTCGACGACGCGCGAGAGGCCGATCGCATTGGGATTGTCGCAAGCAGGGATGCCTTTAGCAGATCCCGGATTGGTTGCGGCCGATGGCGCAGGCGCCGCCGGTGCTGACGATCCTGTTGCATTCTGCGTGGCTGCTGTTGGCGCCGCCGCGAGCATGGATCCACCAGCCTGGGCACCGGTATTTGCTTGTGACACCTGGACGACCGGCGCTTGAGAAACGCGCGGCTGCACCGCTTGCTGCTGCGCCGGCTGGCTCGCCGGTTGTGCCGCTCCGGTGTTTTGCCCCGGCGAAATAACGCGTGCCGCGAGAGCGATGATTGAGGACGGTCCGGCGGCTTTCTGTGCTGCGACTACGCCGAACGCCGCAAGTCCCAACGTCACCAAAGCCGCAATGACAGCTACTACGACGCGCATCGCGTCCTCCACTGTGGATTTTGTTGAGCTTATTTCAAGTGAAGGCGCAATCGCGCGGGGAGTCAATGAAAACCGCGGTGGAAAGGTTGAGAAACCCTCTTTGTGGTTTCTACGACCCATAGGGCGCTAATTCCCTGGTTCCGTTGGACTAGGAAGTGGCTCAATGGCCGAATTTGTCGTGCCAACTGGGCAGCGGGTCCCCCGGCAGAGCCCGCGCTGTAAAAACGCCGCGGGCAATGGCGCGCGCGACCACATTTGCCGCGAGCGTTCCGAGTTGGGCCAGTGCGAATACCGGATCGGCCAGTGGCCGGCGGCCGGTAGCAGCCGCGAACAGGGTGTCGCCATCGAGCGGGCTGTGCACCGGATAAATGGCGCGCGACATGCCGGATTGCGACATGACCGCCAGCCGATTGGCTTGCGCCTTGGTCAAAATCGCATCGGTGGCTACCACGACGAGGGTTGTATTGGCGCCGGGGACGCCTTTGATCACCGGCTGCAGCATTTGCGGCGAGAACCGCTCCGGCAGGCCGCGGCCGCCAAATTCAGAATTGACTTCAAACGGTGCTGCCCAAAACCAGGGTCCGCCTCCGATAACCACACTGCCGACGGCATTCACCGCGGCAAGGGCCCCCACGGTTATACCGTCCGGCGTCTGTGCCGAAGCTGAGCCGAGCCCGCCCTTGTAATTGACGGTGGTCGCGCCGGTGCCGGCGCCAAAGCTGCCAAGGGCAAAATCAACAGCGGCATTGGCGGCGGCGGCGTAGCCGAATTCGCGATAAGATGGAAACCGGCCCCAATTCTTGTTGCCGCCGCTTAACAGATCGAACAACACGGCGCCCGGCACAATGGGGACCCGCGCCGGACCGATGGCGAAGCCGCGGCCTTGTTCGCGCAGCCAAGCCTGCACGCCCGACGCTGCGTCGAGCCCAAAGGCCGAGCCGCCGGACACCACGATGGCGTCGACGCCCGGAACGGTCTGGGCCGGATTGAGGAGCTCGGTTTCTCGCGTGCCCGGTCCGCCGCCGCGCACATCGACCGAGGCAACCACCGGTTCGTCGAAAATGACAACGGTGGTGCCAGATCCGAGGTTGAAGTCCTCGGCCTGACCGACCTTGAGCCTGACGACGTCAGTGATCAGATTGCGCAAAGCCCATCCTCGCAAATTGGATTAAGCGGAACGGATTTTAGCGGGAAGGTCAATCGCTTGTACGGCACAATGTAAGCAGAAATTGAGCATCCTTCGCGCCCTGGTCACAACTTCGCGCGCCGAGCAGCCCGCGCTTGCGCAGCGAGGCAACGGCGGGCATTGAGTGCGGCAAGCGTGCATCAAAGCATACCGCCCAGCGCACGTTCAGGAGTGGGCCGTTGCCGAACGTTACAGTCCTCGCGGCGCTCGTTGCCGGCATGTTAAGTTTTCTATCGCCCTGCGTGCTGCCGCTGGTCCCGCCCTATTTGGTGTACCTCACCGGCACGTCGCTGGAACGCTTTGCCGACGCCGAACCCAAGCCCCGCGTGCGGCGTGACGCGCTCGCGGCTGCGGCGTTGTTCGTGCTCGGTTTTGCCACGGTATTTGTTGCGCTCGGCGCGAGCGCCACCGCGGCGGGCGCGGTGTTGCGCGCCTATTCCAATCAGCTCGGAATCGTCGCCGGCCTCGTGATCATCACCATGGGGCTGCATTTTCTCGGGCTCACTCCAATCGCTTGGCTGATGCGGGAGAAACGATTTGCGGTTGCGAAGCCGGTCGGCCTGTGGGGCGCCTATTTGATGGGTCTTGCTTTCGCATTTGGCTGGACGCCGTGCATCGGACCAATCCTCGCCGCGGTGCTTGCTTTGGCGGCGGCAGAGACGACAGTCCTCCAGGGCGTCGGTTTGCTGGCTGTGTATTCGCTCGGTCTTGGCGTTCCCTTCGTTATTGCCGCAATTGCGGTCGAGCCCTTCGCTGCCTTTCTCGCCCGGTTTCGCGTGCATTTTGGCCTGGTCGAAAAAGGCATGGGCAGCTTGCTCGTCCTCACTGGGATTGCTTTTCTCACTGGAGCGATCAGCGAAGTGAGCTATTGGCTGTTGGACACTTTTCCGGTGCTCGGCAGGATCGGCTAGGCGCCGTGCACCCGCGAAAAAAAGCCCGCCACAGCAGGCGGGCTTTTTCAAACCGTTGCGGCCGGACGCCTACATGCTGCATCCCGATGCGGGACATTCGACATAACCGATCTTGCCGCTCGGCTCCTTCTTCCAGATGTACATCACGTAATCGAGCTTGGTGATGTCGCCTTTTTTGTCATAGGCCAGGTCGCCAAGCACGGTAGAGAAACGCATGCCGGAATGCATCTGCTCGGCGATTTTCTTGGGCTCGAGCGATTTTGCCGCTTCGGCGGCCTGTTTGATGATCTGCACGCCGGCATAGCTATAGAGTGTGTAAGCTTCGGGTTCGAAACCCTTGGCGCGAAATTCCGCGACCGCCGCTTTAGCTTCCGGCCGATTGCGCGGGTCGGGGCCGTAGGTCATCAGCGTGCCCTCGACTCCCGGACCGCCGACCGTGGCGAATTCGTCCGAGGTGATGCCGTCGCCGCCCATCAGCGGCGCCTTGACGCCTTGATCGCGCATTTGCCGCACGATCAAACCACCCTCGGTATACAGCCCGCCGAAATAAACGAGATCCGGAGCCGCTTGTTTGATCTTTGAAACCAGCGCCGAATAGTCCTTGTCACCGGTGTTGATGCCTTCGTAGATCACTTCCTTCATGCCGCCGGCTTTGATCGCCTTTAAAGTTTCATCGGCAAGACCTTTGCCGTAAGTGGTCTTGTCGTGGACAAACGCGATCCTCTTGCCTTTGAAATGCGCGAGAATGTAGCCGCCGGCGACTTTGCCCTGTTGATCGTCACGCCCACAGGTGCGGAAAATGTTCCACAGGTTGCGCTCGGTGACCGTTGGATTGGTCGACGCCGGCGTGATTTCGAGTATGCCGTTCTCCTGGTAAACTTCCGAAGCGGGAATGGTGACGCCGGAATTGTAATGACCGATGACGAACTTGACGCCGTCGGCAGCAAAATTGTTGGCCACCGAAACGCCCTGCTTGGGGTCGGAGACGTCATCGCCGAACTCGACAGTCAGCTTCTTGCCGAGAATGCCGCCGGCCGCATTGATGTCGGTCGCTGCTTGTTCGACGCCATTTTTCATTTGTGCGCCGGTTGCGGCGTTGGGGCCGGTGATCGGCCCGCCGACACCGAACTTGACCTGGGCCGCGGCGGATTGCACGAGCGCAAACGCGAAGCCCAGCGCGAAACTGAGCGTGGCGATCCTCTTCATCTTTGGCTCCTTGAACAACTGACGATCGGCAGGTTCACCCGCGCCTAATGCTACGTCAACGGCGTTTTCGGCGCCAGCGCAATGGCCCATCGGGCTCATTGATCCAGGGATATTGGGCGATCATTCGACCGGCGCGCGCCGCTTGAAAGCCGAAAAATGCGAGCGCCATGCAGACTGAGCTATCGACCGCGTAATAATGGATTGAAAGCAGCGTGCCGTCGAACAGTGCGAAATGAATGAACCGAACTGCGGCGCCGAGCATCAGCGAATAGACGACGACTTGCCACCACGGCCGCCATGTCAACGCTACCGCGCGTCCGGCCAGCACAGCCGCGCCGCCGCCGAGAACGACCGTGACCAGCAAAAATACGCCGAGGGAGTCTTCTTCGTAGAGCAATTCGGGCACCACGCTAGAACGCCGTGTCGCGGTCATTCCACCTGTTGTCGCCCGCCTTCGAGATAGGCGGTTTTGACTTCCGGCCGGTCGAGCAATTCGCGGCCGGTGCCGGAGAGGGTGATAAGCCCGTTGACCATAACATAGCCGCGATGGGCGAGCTTGAGCGCGTGGAAAGCGTTCTGCTCGACCAGAAAGACGGTGAGCCCGTGCTCGGCATTGAGCGTTTTGATAGCGTCGAAGATCTGCCGGACGATCAGCGGTGCAAGGCCGAGCGAAGGCTCGTCCAAGAGAAGGAGCCGCGGCCGGCTCATGAGCGCACGCGCAATGGCCAACATCTGCTGCTCGCCGCCCGAAAGGGTGCCGCCGCGCTGGTGCAGGCGCTGCCGCAGACGCGGAAACAGGCTGAGCACGCGCTCAAGGTCGTGGCCGAACTCGGCCGGCTCGGCGACCAGCGCGCCCATCTGGAGGTTTTCCAAAACCGTCATGCGCGGAAAAATACGCCGGCCTTCCGGCGCCTGTGCCAGCTTCAGCCTGGCGATTTCATGGGTCGGCAGCCGGGTGATGTCGCGGCCGGCGAACAGGATCTGGCCATCGCGCGCGCGCGGATTGCCGCAGACGGTCATCATCAGAGTAGACTTGCCCGCACCGTTGGCACCGATGAGCGCAACGATCTCGCCATCATTGACGTCGATGTCGACGCCCTTGAGCGCCTTGACGTGCCCGTAATAGGCGGTCACGCCGCGCACCGACAGGAGCAGGGAGCTCATAGCCCGACCTCGGCTTCGACGCGCGCCACCTCTTCGTCGGCCACGCCGAGATAGGCGCCGATCACCTTCGGATCATTGCGCACCGCGTCAGGAGTGCCGTTGGCGATCTTCACGCCATAATCCAGCACGACGACGTGATCGGAAATGTTCATCACGACCGACATGTCGTGTTCGATTAACAGCATCGAGATGGCGCATTCATCACGGATTACGAGCAAGAGCTCGTTGAGCTCGGCGCTCTCGCGCGGATTTAATCCTGCGGCCGGTTCGTCGAGGCAGAGCAGCACCGGATCGGTGCACATGGCGCGCGCGATTTCGAGCCGCCGCTGCGCGCCATACGGCAATTCGCCCGCCGGGTCGTCGGCGCGATCCAGAAGGCCGAAGCGCTCAAGCCAGTTGCGCGCTTTGTCGAGTGCGGCGCGCTCGGCTGATGCGTAAGGTGGCAGACCAAGGAGCCCAAGCACCGTATAGCCAGAAGCCAGCATCAGCGGGTTGTGCTGCGCGACGAGCAGGTTTTCCAGAACCGTCATGCCGGCAAACAGCCGGATGTTCTGGAACGTGCGGGCCACCCGCGCCTGCTGCGCCACGAGATAATCCGGCATGCGCTCGAGCAGAAACAAAGCCCCATGCGGCCGCACCACGCCGCGTTGGCCGCTGTCGGTCAGCGCTTCGAGCGCTTGCCATAGTGACGAGTCGCCGCGCGCAAGCGCAACGCGGCCTTCAGTCGGCCGGTAAAAGCCGGTGATGCAGTTGAACACTGTCGTCTTACCGGCGCCGTTCGGCCCGATCAGCGCAGTGATGGTGCCGCGCTTGACTTCGAAGCTGAGATCATCGACGGCGAGGAGGCCGCCGAAACGCATGGTCAAGTGATCGACCCGCAGCACGGTGGAGCCGTCGCGCGCCGTCAACCGCGTCCCTCCGTGACCAGATCGACCGAGATGTTCCTTCGTTTCTTGAAAAAGACCGAGGGCACGCGCGTGGCAATCAATCCGCGTGGCCGCCAACGCATGATCGCGACCATCGCCAAGCCAAACAGCAGCATGCGGTATTGCGTCGGATCGAAAGTGGGTCCGAAAATCTGTTTGAGGAAGTCGATTCGGCGCATGATCTCGGTGCCGCCGATCATGAAGATGGCTGCGATGGCGACGCCGATCTGGCTGCCCATGCCACCCAAAACGACGATCGAAAGGATAGTCGCCGATTCGAGGAAGGTGAAGGATTCCGGCGAGATGAATCCCAAACGCGCCGCGAAGAACGAGCCGGCGAAGCCAGCGAACATCGCGCCCATGGCGAACGCCGTTAGTTTGGTATTTGTGGTGTTAATGCCAAGCGAGCGACAGGCGATCTCGTCCTCGCGTAACGCTTCCCAGGCACGGCCGATCGGCAGCCGGCGTAGGCGCACGTTGAAGTAACAAGTGACAAGCGCCAGCGCGAGGATCACGTAATACAAGAAGGCAACCCGGTAGAGCGGCGAGTATTCGAGGCCGAATACGGCGGCGAAACCGTCATCGTCGGCATTGAATGGAATCCCGAAGAGGGTCGGCCGCGGGATGCCGATAATTCCGGCATAGCCGTTGGTCACCGGCACCCAATTAATCAGGATAAGGCGAATGATCTCGCCAAACGCGAGCGTCACGATGGCGAGGTAATCGCCGCGCAGCCGCAGCACCGGGAAGCCGAGCAGGATTCCCCAGAACGATGCGAGCGTGCCGGCAAGCGGCAACAGGATCCAGAAGGAAAGGCCGAAGGTTTTCGCCAACAGCGCATAGGAATAGGCGCCGACCGCGTAGAAGGCGACGTAACCAAGGTCGAGGAGTCCGGCGAGGCCGACCACGATATTGAGGCCCCAGCCGAGCATCACGTAGATCAGGATTTGGATGCCGAAATTATCGATCCATCGCACCGCACCGTCAAAGCCCACAGCGAGCACCACAATCATCGGATAGACGATCACGAACGCAATGGCGAAAGGGATAAACCAGTTGCGCAGCACATTTCCTAGCACCGCCAGCGTCGGTTGCGGCAACCGCAGCGCGCCGCGCTCAAGCCGCGGCGCAATCGTCATCAAATAGAGAAAGCGCGACGCCGTAATGCTGCCGACGACCGCGAGCAACAGCGGCCAGCGCGTTGTCAGGATCAATACATCGCGGATATCGGTGATGGTCTGAAAACCGATCAGCGGCAAAAACACGCCAAGCGCAATCAGACCGGTAACCGCGGCGTCGCGCAGCGCGCCAACCAAACGGGTGCGAATCGTTGCCGCGCCGGCCCCCCGGTGCGCTTCCCCATGCCCCTCCGCCTGCGCCATCTCAAACCTTTTCGACATCCGGCCGGCCTAACAGGCCCTGCGGCAGGAAGATCAAGGTGATCGCCAGTACCGAGAATGCGGCGACATCCTTGTAGTCGATCGAGAAATACGCGGACCACATTGTCTCGATCAGGCCGATAAGGAGACCGCCCACGACTGCGCCCGGCAGCGAGCCGATCCCGCCGAGCACGGCAGCCGTGAAGGCTTTCACGCCAGGCACAAAGCCGTCCGAGAAGCTGACCACGCCGTAATAGACCAGGTACATGGTGCCGGCGACGGCGGCCAGCGCGGCGGCGATCACGAAGGTCGCGGCAATCGTGCGGTCGACATCGACGCCGACCAAGGCCGCCATTTTTTGATCCTGCTCGCAGGCGCGCTGGGCGCGCCCGAGACGGGTTCGCGCCACCAGGTACCAGAACGCCAGCAAGAGGACACCGGTGATCGCCCAGATGATGAGCTGTTTATAGGACAGCGTGACCGGAAAATTATTGCTATTGGACAAAACAAATTCGCCCTGCACCAGCGGCGGAATCGATTTGTTGCGCGGCCCCTGCGTGACTTGCACGAAGTTCGACAAGACGATCGACATACCGATCGCCGAGATCAGCGGCGCCAGGCGAAAGGAACCGCGCAATGGGCGGTAGGCCACCCGTTCGATCACCCAATTAATTAGCGAGGTGAACAACATCGCCACGATGAGCACGATAAAAAGTGCGAGAGCGACTGAGCCAATGGCGAGCCAGGAGGTGACGACGAGCAACGCGATCAGCGCGATGAATGCGGAAACCATGAACACATCGCCGTGGGCGAAGTTCACCATCCCAATAATGCCAAATACCATCGTGTAGCCGATGGCGATGAGGCCATAGATCGAACCGAGCGTGATGCCGTTGATCAGCTGTTGGGCGAAATAGTCCATGCATCGAAGCCTTGTGTCGAAGCCTTGCGTCGAAGTCTTCGCCAGACCCGCAGAACTCTTAACAGCGGGCGCTTAGAGCGGCAACGCTGCGAGCACGCCGGCAGGGGCGTGCGGGTCGGCAGTCCAGGTCGGCAAGTCCAGGTCGGCAGTCCAGATCGTACTTGCCGTTTTGTGCAATAATCGGCTGGAAACGGTTCACTTGTCTGCTCGGCGGCGGCGGGTTAGGCGTGACGGCAAGATCAAGGAGAGACCCTCATGGAACGGGTCAAAAGCGAGGACGCCATCGGCGCCAAGGGCCGGCCATTCACCGGCGCCGAATATCTTGAGAGTTTGCGCGACGGCCGCGAAGTCTACGTCTATGGCGAGCGGGTGAAGGACGTCACGACTCATCCGGCCTTTCGCAATGCCGCACGCTCGATCGCGCGGCTTTACGACGCGCTACACGATGAGAAAACGAAGGACTTGCTCACCTGCGAGACCGACACCGGCTCCGGCGGCTTTACGCACAGATTTTTCCGCGCCGCGCGCTCGCGTGAAGACCTGATAACGCAGCGCGACGCCATCGCTTGTTGGGCACGCATGTCCTATGGCTGGATGGGGCGCTCGCCGGACTACAAAGCGTCGCTGATGAACACGCTGGGCGCCAACTACGACTTCTACGGACGGTTCGCCAATAACGCCAAGGCCTGGTATCGGCGGGCGCAAGAGAACGTGCTGTTCATGAACCACGCCATCGTCAATCCACCGGTCGACCGCGCCAAACCGGTCGATCAGGTCAAGGACGTGTTCATCACCATTCAAAAGGATACCGACGCCGGCATCTATGTATCGGGCGCCAAGGTCGTCGCCACATCGTCGGCACTCACACACTATAACTTTCTCGGCCAGAACGCCGCGGTGCCGCTGCACGATACCGACCTTGCCGTGATGTTCATAGCGCCGATGAGTGCGCCCGGCGTGAAACTACTGTGCCGCACCTCTTATGAGATGATGGCGAGCGTGATGGGCACGCCGTTCGATTACCCGTTGTCGTCGCGGTTCGACGAGAACGATGCGATCTTCGTCTTCGACAACGTGTTCATTCCCTGGGAAGACGTGCTGCTTTACCGCGATCTGGAGAAGCTCAAGATATTTTTTGCGCAGTCCGGATTTCTTGCCGGCTACCAATTCCAGGGCTGCACGCGGATCGCCGTAAAGCTCGACTTTCTGGTGGGTGTCATCGCCAAGGCGTTGCACGCGGCCGGCTCGGACGAGTTTCGCGGCAATCAGGCGATGCTCGGCGAAGTTATTGCTTGGCGCAATCTGTTCTGGGCGCTGACTGACGCAATGGCTATGAACCCGACGCCGTGGGTGAACGGCGCGGTGCTGCCTAATCAGCAATCAGGCTCGAGCTATCGCGTTTTCGCCGGTGATGCCTATGGCCGCGTCAAGGAAATCGTCGAAAAGATCGTCGCCTCATCGCTGATTTATCTGCCCTCGTCGGCCAAAGATTTCAAAAATCCGGCGATCGACCGTTATCTGGCGCGGTACGTGCGCGGCTCCTACGGCATCGATTACAAAGAGCGCATCAAGGTCATGAAATTGCTGTGGGATGCGATCGGTACCGAATTCGGCGGGCGCCACGAGCTTTACGAGCGCAATTACGCCGGCAACCACGAGGATATCCGCATCCAGGCGCTGTGGAATGCGCGCGCCTCCGGCACGCTCGAACAAATGACGGCGCTCGCCGACCAATGCATGTCCGAATACGACGAAAACGGCTGGACCGATCCGGCTTGGCTCGATCCTGACGATGTCGCCTATCCTGGTCTGCCGCAGAAGGCGCGGGCAGCGGAGTAGGGCGGAGAGCCGGAGGTCATCTGGTCTCTGTTATCCGACCTCGCTGGCACGGTAGAATGCCGCAATGAGCTGGATCGACCAGCGGCCCGACGATGCAATGGACGGCGCCTTCACGGCGGTCGGGCCGGGTCCAATTGCCAGTGTCGATCCGCTTGTGTTTCGCGAAGCGATGAGCCGGCTCGGTGCCGCGGTGCATGTCGTCACCACTGCCGGGATGGCAGGAAAAACCGGCTTCACCGCGACCGCCGTCTGCCCGGTCTCCGATCAGCCGGCGATGCTGCTCGTTTGTCTCAATCGGCGCAGCGCCAGCGCGCCTTTGCTGGCGCAAAACGGCGTGTTCTGCGTCAACACATTGGGCGCCGCGGAAGAAAAACTCGCCGATCTGTTCGCAGGACGAAGCGGCGTACACCTGCACGAGCGGTTCTCCGCCGGCGAGTGGATCACGTTAAAGACCGGTGCTCCGGTTCTGGCATCAGCTGTCGTGTCATTCGATTGCCGCACGATCGAAACCAAGGCCATGGCTTCGCACAATATTGTGTTTGGGGCGGTGGAAGCGGTGCGAATGGGCCAGAGCGGACCGGCGCTCGTTTATCACGAACGCGGCTATAAGCGGGTCTGAACGCATCATGGGCAGGCCGCCAGGCCAACGTGATGCGCGTTCTTTTTCGGATGTTTTCCAATTATTTGTTGGGAAATCATCATCCGTTGTGCAAATCCCGGCGGCCGTTCGTAAACTGGCTTCTTCTTGCGCGTGATCGGCCTATGCTGACGCCATGATTGGCCAGGACCGGTCCGCAGCGCTGCCGCTCTTTCATCTTTACGGCGATCCGCCGGACGATCAGGCATTCGACTTCATTCACATCGAGCGGATCGCCTCGCGCTCGGTGATCCACGACTGGAACATTCGCGCTCACCGTCATCGCAACTTGTTTCAGATCCTCCTGATCGAGCGCGGCAGCGGCGAAATGACGTTCGATGCGGCGAAGCTTACCTTTGCCGCGCCCGCGGCCATTCTTATTCCGGCTGCAATCGCGCATGGCTTTCGCTTCGAACCAGACGTCACTGACGGTTGGGTGATCAGCTTTACCGAGGATGCAGGGGGTGCGCTTGCCGACCGCTCGGGCGAGGCGGTGGCGAGGCTGCGGTCGCTCGCTGCCGAACCAGTGATCCCGCTCGCCGACGACACCGAGCGCGGCCGCCTGTTCGCACTCGGCGCGGAATTGTTCGATGAGCAGGGTCTCGCCCGCGAAGGCTATCGCCTGGCAATGCGCGGCCTTCTTGTGCTGATCGCGGTGGCTGTGGCGCGCCTTGCCGCGAGCCGCGCGCGCACCGGAAGCATAACGCTGCGTCCAGCCGACGCCACGGTGGCGCAATTACGCGCGTTGCTGGATGAATTCTTCAACAAAGAAAGATTGTTGGGATTTTATGCGGAAAAGCTCGGCATGACGGTCGATCGTCTCAACGATCACGTCAAGCATGCGACGGGCGTCACCGCCGGACATCTGATCCGCCAGCGCGTGCTGAGCGAAGCCAAGCGCCAGCTCGTGTTCACGACGCAGCCGATCCACGACATTGCCAAGGAGCTCGCGTTCGCCGATCCGTCGCATTTCGCGCGGTTCTTCCGCAAGCAGACCGGCACGACACCGCACGAATTCCGCGAGCAGCGGGGCGGCTGACCGCCTTGGGCAGAACCGGGCAGAACGAATGAACGCCCAGAGCAATAGCTAGAAACTGTGTTATGAACGCTTCCACGTTGATCGCGCTCAAAATATGGCGCTAGCGGGTAGCGTGAAAAGCAGACATCGCGCCTCATCGTAGCCATGTTTTGCGATGAGCTAGTCGGGGTCGTCACCATTTTTTTTGACGGGTTTAAACGCGGAGCTGAAGCGTCGTGAGATTAGTTGGTCTGTTCGCCATAATTATCGTGAGTTCATTGCTTGGCACTTTTGGTGCGAATAGTGCGCCCAAGGTCGCCCCAGCATCCGTTTCGGGCCAAGTGTGGTCGTTTCAGACTCCCCTTGGCATCATTTATGGGATCATTCCACGCGAAGACGTGGATTATCCAAGCACGCGCCCCGCCGGAACCATCATCGTCAACACCAGCCAACGGCGGCTCTATTATTTGCTCGGTGGTGGTAGGGCAATTCGCTATGGCATCGCTGTTGGAATGGAGGGCTATGGCTGGTCGGGCGTCAGCACGGTTGCCGCCAAGCGCGAATGGCCGGACTGGACGCCCACGCCAGATATTCTGAGGCGGTTTCCCAATCTGCCTCATCACATGGTAGGCGGCCGGGATAATCCGCTGGGTGCGCGGGCGCTCTATCTCGGCGACACGCTATATCGCATCCACGGGACGAACGAGCCTTGGAAACTTGGCGGCGACGTATCTTCAGGCTGCATTCGCCTGTCCAACGATGACATCATCGACCTGTACAATCGTACTAGGATTGGCGCGACGGTCATCGTGCAGAAGTGATGTCCACGAATTCACTTTCCTAGTTCAACAAAAACTTGAGCACCGTATCGGCATAGACCCGTGGCTGCTCGATATTGGCGATGTGCGCCGCATCGAGCACCGCGAGTGAGGCGCCGGCAATGTGGTGACGGATGAATTCGTTGCCTTCAAGCGGGGTCGCCGGATCTTGCTTACCGGCGATCACCAGCGTCGGCGCGCTGATCTTTGCCAGAAGCGGGCGATGATCCATATCGCGGATGCCTTCGCCGCAGCCGATATAGCCATCTGGTTTTGTCGCCAAGAACATCTCGCGCATCTTCGCGATTGCTTGCGGATTGCGTTCGCGGAATTCCTTGGTGAACCAGCGTTCCATGTTGACGTCGACGATTGCCGCCAAACCCTTATCGCGCACCGTTTTGAGCCGGCCTTCCCAAAGTGTCTTGTCGGTAAAATATGAAGAGGTGTTGGACAGGATGAGCTTATCGACACGGTTTGGCGCATTGGCGCCGAGCCATTGCCCAACCATACCGCCCATCGACAGGCCGCACCAATTGATCTTGGGGATGGCAAGGGCGTCGAGCACGGCAAGCACGTCGCGGCCGAGCCGCTCCATCGTGTAGCGCCCCTTCGGCACGCTCGATTTGCCGTGGCCGCGGCGGTCGTAACGTATCAAGCGGAAATGCCGGTTCCACGCCGGCACCTGATCCTCCCACATATGAAGATTGGTGCCGAGCGAGTTGGACAGCATCAGCACTGGGCCATCCTGCGGCCCTTCGACTTCAACATGGATGATGCAGCCGTCGTCGGTTTTGATGTCCGGCATTCCTGTCCTCCCGTTTTTGTCGTGTTGTTGCTCTCCTAGCACTCTTTTCAGCCGCTGCGCGAGGCGGTAAGCCATGGATCGACGAAGGCACAGTCCCGCGCAAGGAGCCCGGTACAATGGCGATGACCATGAATGGCGAATACGAACTGCCGGTGCCGCCGCAAACGGTGTGGGAAAAACTCAACGATGCGGCGACGCTGAAAGCGTGTATCCCGGGTTGCGAACAGTTGGACAAAACGTCCGACACCGAATTTCAGGCGGTCGCGACCGTGAAGATCGGCCCGGTCAAAGCGAAGTTCAAAGGCAAGGTCGCGCTGTCCGATCTCGATCCGCCGAACGGCTATAAAATCTCCGGGCAGGGCGATGGCGGGGTCGCCGGCTTTGCCAAGGGCGGCGCCACGGTCAAGCTCACGCCAAAGAACGGCGGCACTCTTTTGTCGTACAATGTCGATGCCCAGATCGGCGGCAAGCTTGCGCAGCTCGGTCAGCGGCTCGTCAATGGCGCCGCCAAGAAAGTCGCCGACGATTTTTTTGCGAACTTTGCCAATGCCGTGAAGGCCGGATAGCGCGGCGTTGCCCCTGCCGCGAGCGCCGAATACGCGCCATAGTGCGCGGGCTTGATGGTCGGCTCGGCGCCGCAACCCGCTTGACCGGTGCCGGGCTCGCGGTTCAGAGTAATTGGCGTTCGCGGCGTCAAAACCGGCAAAATCGCTTCGAATTCACGCCCGAACCCCGCCGGCGATCGCGACCGGTTGGTAAATCGCGACGTTTTGACCGAAATTTCGTAGGAGGGACCCAATGGCAGGCGAGACGGCAGCCGTGTCCATGACGGTGAACGGCAAGCCCATCACCGCCAATGTCGATCCGCGCACGCTGCTCGTGCAGTTGCTGCGCGAACATTTGCGGCTCACCGGCACGCATGTCGGCTGCGATACGTCGCAATGCGGCGCATGTGTCGTGCAGGTCAACGGCAAGGCGATCAAATCTTGCACCGTCCTCGCGTTGCAGCTCCAAGGCGCTGACGTGCTGACGATCGAAGGACTGGCGCCGGCCGACGGACCGCTCCACCCGATGCAGGAAGCTTTCCGCGAAAATCACGGCTTGCAATGCGGCTTCTGCACGCCGGGCATGATCATGACCGCGGTCGATTTGGTCCGGCGCAAAGGCCATGAGCTGGATGACCGGACCATCCGCGAGGAGCTTGAAGGCAATATTTGCCGCTGCACCGGCTATCACAACATCGTCAAGGCGATCGCCGCAGGCGCGCGCGCCATGCGCGGCGGCGGCGCGGCCGCCAAAGCAGCCGAGTAAGTCGGCCGACTAGGGAAACTGAACAACAGACTGCCGGGAGGGCGAAGACCATGAGCGCGACCGGTATCGGCGCCGCGGTACGCCGTAAAGAAGACCGCCGCTTCATCACCGGCACTGGCCACTACACCGACGATATCAATCGGCCGGGGCAGGCTTACGCCTATTTCCTTCGTTCGCCGCACGCCCACGCGACCATCAAATCGATCGACATCAAGGCCGCGTCCAAGATGCCGAACGTGCTCGCGGTTCTCACTGGAGCCGAACTCGCCGCCGACCAGATCGGCAACCTGATCTGCGGCTGGATGATCCATTCAAAGGACGGCTCGCCGATGAAGATGGCGGCGCATCCGGCGCTGGCGAATGGCAAGGCGTGTCATGTCGGCGACCCAATTGCGGTCGTGGTCGCCGAGACGCTGGCGCAGGCGCGAGATGCCGCTGAAAAGATTGCTGTCGATTACGCCGCGCTGCCGGCAGTCGCAGATCCGGCTGCGGCGCAGAAAGCCGGCGCGCCGTCCATCCACGACATTGCCCCTAACAACACGATCTATCAGTGGCATCTCGGCGACGGCAAAGCGGTCGATGCGGCATTCCGCTCCGCCAAGCACGTGACCAAGCTCGACATTATCAACAACCGCCTGGTTCCGAACGCGATCGAGCCGCGCGCAGCAATCGGCGAGTACGATGCCGGCGTCGGCACCTTCACATTATGGAACACGACGCAAAATCCGCATGTCGCGCGGCTCGTCATCGCTGCCTTTGTCGGCATGGCGCCCGAGCACAAGCTGCGCGTCATCGCGCCGGACGTGGGCGGCGGCTTCGGATCGAAGATTTTCATCTATCCCGAGGAGGTCGTGGCGCTGTGGGCTTCCAAGCGCGTCGGGCGGCCGGTGAAGTGGGTCGCCGATCGCTCGGAAGCGTTCGTTGCCGATGCGCATGGACGCGATCACGTCACCCACGCCGAGATGGCGTTCGACGGCGAAGGCAAGATCCTGGGACTACGCGCCAAAACCATCGCCAATCTCGGCGCCTACATGTCGACCTTCTCGTCGTCGGTGCCGACTTACCTCTACGCGACGCTGTTGTCGGGCCAATACGAGATTCCGCAAATCTATTGCGAAGTCGATGCGGTCTACACCAATACGGTGCCGGTCGATGCCTATCGCGGCGCCGGCCGCCCCGAAGCGACGTTCGTGGTGGAACGGCTCGTCGAAGTCGGCGCCCGCGAAATGGGCCAGGACCCCGCCGAGCTACGGCGCAAGAACTTCATAAAAAAATTTCCGCATCAGACGCCGGTCATCATGGCCTACGACGCCGGCGACTATAATGCCTCGCTGAAAAAGGCACTTGAGCTTGCCGATCACAAAGGCTTCGGCAAGCGCAAGCGCGAATCCGCCCGCAACGGCAAGCTCCGCGGCCTTGGCTTCTCGACCTATATCGAGGCCTGCGGCATCGCGCCGTCGCAAGCTGTCGGCTCGCTCGGCGCCGGCGTCGGCCTGTGGGAATCCGCCGAGGTGCGCGTCAATCCGACGGGCAGTGTTGAAGTCCTCACCGGCAGTCACGCCCATGGCCAAGGCCATGAAACCACCTTTGCGCAACTGGTCTCGGAGCGGCTCGGCATTCCGATCGACAATATTTCGGTCGTGCATGGTGATACCGACAAGGTCCAATTCGGCATGGGCACCTATGGCTCGCGCTCCGGTGCAGTCGGCATGTCGGCCATTGCCAAGGCTCTCGACAAAATCGAGGCCAAAGCGAAGAAGGTGGCGGCCCATATGCTTGAGGCTGCCGAGGGCGATATCGAATTCAAGGACGGAAAATTCAGCGTCGCCGGCACCGACAAATCGGCGGCGTGGGGCGACGTCACGCTCAACGCCTATATCGCGCACAAGTTTTCCGGCCAGGAGCTCGAACCCGGCTTAAAGGAAGGGGCGTTTTACGATCCGACCAATTTTACTTTTCCGGCTGGCTGCCACATCTGCGAAGTGGAAGTGGATCCGGAGACCGGCAATACCGATATCGTGGCTTGGACTGCGGTCGACGACTTCGGTGTGATCGTCAATCCGATGATCGTCGAGGGCCAGGTCCACGGGGGCATTGCGCAGGGCGTGGGGCAGGCGTTGTGCGAGGGCGCGGTCTACGACAAAGACGGCCAGCTCGTCACCGGCTCGTTCATGGACTACTGCATGCCGCGCGCCGATCACCTGCCGGCGCTGCGAGTGGACACGACGATGACCAAATGTCCATCCAACCCACTTGGCATCAAAGGCTGCGGCGAAGCCGGCGCGATCGCGGCGCCGGCTGCGGTGATCAATGCCATTACCGACGCGATCGGTAGCGAAGGACTGACAATGCCGGCAACGCCGCATGTGGTATGGGCGGCTCTGCAAAAAGCAAACAGTATACCGAAAGCGGCATAAACAATTCTCTCCCTGCGCAGGCAGCGAGAGGCGGAGAATAGACGGAGGACTTGCGATGTATGCTTTCACCTTTCATCGTCCACAGACAGTGCGGCAGGCGGCCGGACTGCTCGGCAAAAATCCGGACGCCAAACTCCTTGCCGGCGGTCAGACGCTGCTGCCGACGATGAAACTGCGTCTTGCCGGCCCACCGCAGATCATCGACATGTCGCTGATCGAAGGCATGTCGGGGATCGAGCTGAGCGGCCGCTCGCTTACCATCGGCGCGATGACGCGGCACAACGAGGTCAACACTTCACCGGTCGTTCAGCAGGCCATTCCGGTCTTGGCGAAGCTTGCGGGCATGATCGGCGATCCCGCGGTCCGCCACATGGGCACGATCGGCGGCTCGATCGCCAACAACGATCCCAATGCGGATTATCCGGCGGCCGGTCTCGGCCTCGGCGCAACCATCATCACCAACAAGCGGCGTATCAAGGCCGACGACTTCTTCACCGGGATGTTCTCGACTGCGCTGGAGCCGACGGAAATCATCACCAAGGTGAGCTTTCCGATCCCGAAAAAAGCCGCCTACCAAAAATTCCGCAACCAGGCGTCGCGTTTCGCGCTGGTTGGCGTGTTCGTGTCGAAGCGCGGCGGCGACATCCGTGTCGCGGTGACCGGCGCCGGCGCCAATGGCGTGTTCCGCGTGCCATCGTTCGAAGAGGCGCTCAAGAAACGCTTCTCGCCGAAATCGCTCGAAGGCATGAGCATTCCGGCCGACGGCATGAACAGCGACATCCACGGCAGCGCCGAGTACCGCGCGCATCTCGTCGGCGTGCTGGCGCGCCGGGCGGTCGCCGAAGCGATTGGCAAGCCTGTCGGGTGATTGCGCCTGCCAGCAAACGGACCCTCACTCTATTTCTCCCCCTTTCAGGGGGAGAGAAGTGCAAGCCGCTGGCATCTTCCTCCCCCTGAAAAGGGGAGGATTAAGGTGGGGTCGCAAGTCGTTCCCAGTTCTTTGCCGGTTTGCCATGCGCAAAGGATTTGCCGAACGAACGGGACAAGACCGGCCGCGATGATTACATTGCCGGCATGAACAACATTTCGCCGCGGCCGCTGCCCGCCTCAATCGATGCAACCGTCGATCTGTTGGCCGAAGCCGATTATCTCGCCGACCGCTCGCTCGGCACGGTGCTTTATCTCGCGCTCAAGATGGGCCGGCCGATTTTCCTCGAAGGCGAGGCCGGCGTCGGCAAGACCGAAATCGCTAAGGTCCTGTCCGCTACGCTCAATCGCCGCTTGATCCGACTGCAGTGCTATGAGGGTCTCGATATCGCCGCCGCAGTCTACGAATGGAACTACGCCGCGCAGATGATCGCGATCCGCGTTGCCGAAGCCGAAGGCGAGCACGACCGCGAACGGCTCGAGCACGACGTATTCTCCGAGCGCTTTCTGATCAAGCGCCCGCTGTTGCAGGCGCTCGAACCGGACACTGCCGGCGCGCCGGTGCTCTTGATTGACGAAATTGATCGCACCGACGAAGCCTTCGAAGCTTTTCTGCTCGAAGTGCTCGCTGATTTTCAGGTGACGATCCCGGAAATGGGCACAGTCAAAGCCGAGCGGCCGCCGGTCGTCGTTATCACGTCGAACCGGACGCGCGAAGTCCACGATGCGCTCAAGCGCCGCTGTCTTTATCACTGGGTCGGCTATCCGAACGCCGAGCGCGAATTATCGATCGTGCGCGCCAAGGTGCCCGGCGTCGGCAAGAAGCTGTCACAGCAAGTCGTCGGATTCGTGCAGGCGCTGCGAAAGCAGGATCTGTTCAAGGCGCCGGGTGTCGCCGAAACGCTCGACTGGGCCGGCGCGCTGTCCGAACTCGACGTCACAGCGCTCGACCCGGCGACGGTGTCCGACACGCTCGGCGTGCTGCTTAAATATCAGGACGACATCGCGCGGCTGGAAGGCTCGAAGGTCAAGGAATTGCTCGATGAGGTGAGATCCGAGCTGCGCGCGGGGGAGTGAGGTACCTCCTCATTTGCTTTCCCCTTGGAGGGAAGGACAGTCGAGAGCCGGAGATAGAATTGCTGGATGTATGACTGATCCATCACCCCCCCGTCCGGCCGCGCCAGCCGATCCCTCCCTCAAGAGAGAAGGTGAGACTACAAGCGGCCGTCTCGCCGAGAACATCGTTTACTTTGCCCGTGCGCTACGCGCGGCCGGCATCCCGGTCGGACCCGGTTCAGTCCTCGATGCGCTGGAAGCGTTGCGCGTGGCTGGCATCGGCACGCGTGACGATTTCTATTGGACGCTGCATGCGGTGTTCGTGAAGCGGCACGAGCATTCGGTGCTGTTCGACCAGGCCTTCCGCATCTTTTTCCGCCGCCGCGGTTATATCGATCAGCTTTTGGCAATGATGCTGCCGCAAGCGCCGGCAGCACCACAGCGGGCGCCGCAAGCCGGTGCCACGCGCGTGCATGAGGCGCTGTTCGCAGGCCTCGACGACAAACTGAAGAAAGACCGCGACGTCGAGCTGGACGCCCGCCTGACCGTTTCCGACCGCGAGGTGCTGCAACAGAAGGATTTCGCGCAGATGACCACGGCTGAGATTGCCGCCGCCAAGGAGGCAATGAAACGCCTGGTGCTGCCGCTCGCCGAATTGCGCACCCGGCGGCTTACCCCGCATCCGCGCGGCCATCTAATCGACATTCGCCGCACCTTGCGGGCCAGCATGAAAGGCGGTGGCGATTTCATCGATCTGCGCTTCATCGGCCCGAAGACGCGGCCGCCGCCGCTCGTGGCGCTCCTCGATATATCCGGTTCGATGAGCCAATACAGCCGCATCTTCTTGCATTTTCTGCACGCGCTGACCGATGCGCGAAAGCGCGTCAGCACGTTTTTGTTTGGCACGCGGCTTACCAATGTGACGCGCGCGCTGCGCGAGCGCGATCCGGACGATGCGCTCGCTGCCTGCTCGGCGGCCGTGCCGGATTGGTCCGGCGGCACCCGCATTGCCTCCTCGCTGCGCGCGTTCAATAGGCTCTGGGCGCGGCGTGTGTTGGCGCAAGGCGCCGTGGTTTTGCTGATTACCGATGGTCTCGAGCGCGACGCCGACGAGACGCTGGCCTTCGAAATGGACCGGCTGCACCGGTCTTGCCGCCGGCTGATCTGGCTCAATCCGCTGCTTCGCTTCGAGGGGTTCGAGGCGCGCGCCCGCGGCATCAAAGCCATGCTGCCGCATGTTGACGAAATGCGGCCGATCCACAATCTCGAATCGATGGCCGGCCTGGTGGCCGCGCTCCAGCACCGCAGCGACAGCTCGGCCAACCCGAAAGTCTGGCTGCGGAAAGTCGCCTGACCACCTATATTCTTGCCGAATGCAGTTGTTGGAGAATGCCAATGCTTTCGACGGACACCGACATTCTCAAAGCCGCCGAGGATTGGCGCAACAGCGGCTGTGAGGTCGCACTCGCCACCGTGGTCGAGACTTGGGGTTCGGCGCCCCGTCCGGTTGGCTCGAATCTCGTCATTGATGGCGAGGGCAATTTTCTTGGCTCGGTATCTGGCGGCTGCGTCGAAGGCGCGGTGGTTGCCGAGGCGTTGGACGTGATCGAAAGCGGCAAGCCGAAAATGCTGGAATTCGGCGTCGCTGACGAGACCGCATGGCAAGTCGGTCTGTCGTGCGGTGGCACGATCCGGGTATTCGTGGAAAAGGTGGAGTAGGGGAGACAAATGGCAGATAACGAGTAGCGAATGAATAAGCCCTTCGCATTCGCCACACGCTATTCGCTTAGATCGTCATGAAGCTCGACATCCTGACCCGGCTTAATGCCGAACGCGCCGCGCGCCGCGCCGCGATCGTGATCACCGATGTCGAGAACGGCAAGCAACGATTCGTGAAAGCTGCAGATATCGGCAACGATCCGCTTCGCTCCTCACTCGCCGAACACTTGCGCACCGGCAAGAGCGGCATGGTGGAGAGCACCGAAGGCCGCGTGTTTCTCACCGTCTATGTGCCTGCGCCGCAGCTCGTGATTACCGGCGCAGTCCACATCAGCCAGGCGCTGGCGCCGATCGGCAACTTGCTTGGCTACGACGTGACCATCGTCGATCCGCGCACCGCGTTCGCTTCCCTGGAGCGCTTTCCAGACGTGAAGGTGATCGCCGAATGGCCGGACCGGGCATTGCCACGGCTGAACGTGGACCGCTACACCGCCTTCGTCGCGCTGACCCACGATCCGAAAATCGATGACCCCGCGCTTACCCATGCGCTGTCACGCGATTGTTTCTATATCGGCGCGCTAGGCTCGCGAAAAACCCACGCGCGGCGCATCGAGCGGCTCAAGGCGCAGGGTCTGAGCGAAGCCGATATTTCGCGCATTCATGCGCCGATCGGGCTCGATATCGGCGCGGTATCGCCCGCGGAAATCGCGGTGGCGATCATGGCGCAGATTACCGAACGGTTGCACGAAGCGGCCGAGATCGAACCTGGGGGTACGCGCGCCGCGGCGCCCACCGCCGTAACAGCCGCGTCATGAAATTTGGCGCGGTCTCCCTGAAAAACGCCCTCGGCGCTACGGCCGTGCACAGCATCCGCCAAGGCGGGCTGGTGCTCAAAAAGGGCACGCTGATCCGGCCGGTGGAGATCGCGGCGCTGGAGGCGGCCGGCATCAAAGAAGTTGTCGTCGCGCGGCTCGAACCCGGCGACGTTGGCGAGGACGTTGCCGCCGCCGAGATTGCCAAGGCGGTCGCCGGCGATGGCGTGCATGTCGACCGGGCATTCACCGGCCGCGCCAATTTGTTCGCACAAACTGCTGGCGTCCTCGTTCTCGACAAGGACGCGATCGACCGCCTCAACCGCGTCGACGAGGCCATCACATTCGCAACGCTGCCGGCCTTCAAACCGGTGGTCGCCGGTGAAATGATCGCGACCGTGAAAATCATTCCATTTGCAGTCAGCGGTCCGGCGCGCGATGCCGCGCTCGCCGGCCTGACGAAGCCATTGCTGCGGGTTGCGCCATATCGCGTGCGCAAAGTCGGTGTGGTGTCGACGGTCCTGCCCGGGCTTGCCAGCAAGGTCATCGAGAAGACTTTGAAGATTACCGCGGAGCGGCTGGCACCGGCCGGCGCGACGATCGTCGCCGAGCGGCGCGTACCGCATGATCGCGAAGCGGTCGCCCGCGCTCTCGACGAAGTACTCAAAACCGGCGCGGAATTAGCGATCGTATTCGGCGCCTCGGCGATCGCCGACCGCCGCGACGTCATTCCCGCCGCGCTTGAATCGATCGGCGGCCGCGTCGAACATTTCGGTATGCCGGTCGATCCGGGCAACCTCCTGATGATCGGCGACGCTGGGGGACGGTCAGTGCTCGGTGCGCCGGGCTGCGCGCGCAGTCCGAAGGAGAACGGCTTCGACTGGGTGCTGATGCGGCTGCTCGCCGGTTTGCCGGTGCGACGCGAAGACATTACCGGATTCGGCGTGGGCGGTCTGCTCATGGAAATCGTCACGCGGCCGCAGCCGCGCGATGAGCCTGTGAAGGCGAGCCGTTCCATTGCGGCTGTCGTGCTTGCGGCCGGAAGGTCGAGCCGCATGGGCGGTCCGAACAAGCTCCTCGCCGAGATTAGCGGCCGGCCACTTGTCCGTATGGTCGCTGAAGCGGCGCTTGCTTCACAGGCGCGCCCGGTGGTGGTGGTGACCGGGCACGAGCGCGAGCGGGTCGAAACGGCGCTCGCCGGCCTGCCGGTCAGCTTCGTGCATAATCCGCACTATGCCGAGGGTCTCGGTACTTCCCTAAGAGCCGGTATTGCCGCAGTGCCGGCGCAAGCCGACGGCGCCGTGGTCTGCCTCGGCGACATGCCGCAGGTCGATGCCGCCCTGATTGATCGGCTGATCGCAGCGATCGATCCCGACAAAGGGGCGCTGGTCGCGGTGCCAACGATCGACGGCAAGCGCGGCAATCCGGTGGTGTGGTCGCGCCGCTTTTTTGCCGATCTGATGGCGGTCGAGGGCGACGTCGGCGCGCGCCACCTGATCGGCCGCTATGGCGAGGCCGTTGTCGAAGTGCCGGTCACAGGTACTGGGGTGCTGACGGACATCGATACGCCGGAGGCGCTCGCGGCGCTCAGGGCGGAGCTGGAAAAGACGTAAAACTCGTTATTTGCTTTGCGTTTGTGCGGCGATTTGCTGCACGATCGGCGCCCATTTGCTCTGCTCGCCTTGAATGAAGGCCAAGACTTGCGCCGGCGACATCGATCGGTCATCGCGGCCGAGATCGGCCAGCCGCTTGTGAATCTCCGGGTCGCTCATCGCCTTGACTAGATCGGCATTCACCTTGCGCACGATGGTGTCCGGCGTTCCGGCCGGCGCCACCAAGGCTTGCCAGCCGACCGATTCGAAACCAGGAAGCGTCTCAGCAACGGTCGGCAGATTGGGCGCGTTCGGAATGCGCGCGGCTGAGGCGACGGCAACCGGCACCACGTTCCCCACCTCCGCCGCGCCGGCAATTCCCGAATAGGCATCGAAGACAAGCGACACGCGTTTACCCATCATGTCGCTGATGATCTGCGCCGTGCCGCCCGAATAGGGCACCATCAAGAATTTGATTTGCGCCTGCTTTTGCAGAAGTTCGCCGGTCAAATGCGTCAAACGGCCGATGCCGTTCACGCCGTAAGACAATTCGCCGGGTTTTTGCTTGGCCAACGCGATCACGTCCGGCAGGGTTTTTACGACGAGCCATGGCGCCGCGGTGATGAACATCGGCGCGCCGCCGAGATAACCGACCGGCGTAAAGTCGCGCGGGACTTGCACCGGCAGATTGTCGGCGCTTCCCGGAAGTGCCACGAAAGCGGATGCGGCGATGACACCGAAAGTATAGCCGTCGGGTGTCGCCGACGCGGCGGTGCGCGCGGCGATGGCGCCGCCGGCGCCCGGCTGATTGATCACCACCGCCTGCTGCCGCCATACGCGGCTTAATCCCTCGGCGATGATCCGCACTGGAACGTCGATCGAGCCTCCCGGCGCCGAATCGGTGATTAGCCGCACCGGACGATTGGGGTAATCCTGTGCCTGGGCAGTCGAAAGAAAGCCGATCAGTGCCGCTAGTAGTGACAGCGAACCTATGGCTGTCGGGCGTCGTGGTGCGTGCATTTATGTCCTCAAAGACGGTTGACCAGAAACTCAGCGGCGCGCTTGACGCGAACATCCCAGTGCGCTGCGCGACGACCGGTAACATGTATCGCGAAATGGGCGCAGCGAAAATGCTACGCGTTTTGGAGGAGGTCAGACATTCCTCGTTATCGCGCGGCCTGCGTGAGCCCGGTGGCGGGCTGCCTTGCAAGAACCGAGTAGGTCGGCGCTGCCAGGCAGGCTATAGGTTTGCAGGAATTGGGCCGGAAAACTGTGATGACAGTCTCTACCGCGGCTGGCTTTTCAGATGACCGCTCCGCCGAAGCGTCGCGGCGGCTCGCGATCGGGTTTCTTAATTGGGCGCATGCGCTCGATCATTTCGTCATTCTGATTTATCCCACAGTAGTCATCGAGCTTGCGGTGGTTTACGGCCGCTCCTATGCGGCGCTGATCGCACTCTCGACCGCCTCCTTCGTCGCCTTCGGCCTATTCTCGCTGCCAGCCGGCTGGCTTGGCGACCACTGGAGCCGGCGCAATCTGATGATCGCCTTCTATATCGGCTGCGGCGTGTCGCTGGTAGGCGCGGCGCTCGCGCCTTCATTGACTGGTTTGGCGATTGCGCTGTTTTCACTTGGTCTGTTCGCAGCAATTTATCATCCCGTCGGCACCGCCATGATTGTCGAAAATGCGACGGAGCGCGGCCGCACGCTCGCCTTTAACGGCGTCTGCGGCAATCTTGGCGTCTCGCTCGCGGCTGGGATCACAGCGGCGCTGACGGCGGCGTTGTCCTGGCGCGGCGCTTTTCTCGTGCCCGGCATCGTCTGCATCGTCACTGGAGCGATTTATTATTGGTTCGGCCCGCCCGAACGGCGCTACGCCGGTGCACGCTCACGCTCGCCCGACGTTTATCTCACGCCGACAATTGCCGCGGTCATTTTCGCGTTGTTTGTTATTGTAGCGCTCAGCGCCGGTTTGGTCTTCAACACGATCTCGGTCGCTTTGCCTAAAATCGTTGACGAACGGATCGGCAACGGGATTTCGCTCGTCTTGGTCGGCGGCCTGACGACCGCGGTTTTCCTGTGCGGCGCGGCTGCCCAGATTACCGTGGGCCGGCTCGTCGAGCGCATCCCGCCGCATATATTGTTTGCCGCAATCGCGATCATGCAATTCAGCGGTGTCGTCTGGTCGGCTTATGCGAGCGGACCGATGCTTCTTGTCGCGCTCGCCTTTACGATGGCGGCGATCTACGGCCAGATCACGGTCAACGATTTGCTCATCGCGCGCTATACCGCAGATGCCTGGCGCGGACGAATTTATGCGGTGCGCTATTTCATCACTTTCATGATCTCAGGCGTCGCGGTGTCGATGATCGCGGCGCTCTACGGCCGCGGCGGCTTCGGCCTCGTGCTCGGCGTCACCGCGATGGTGGCAATGGGCTTCCTCGTCGCCGCGATCGCGATCGCGATCCTCGCCAACGGTGTCGAGAAAGCGCGGCTGCCGCAGCCCGCGGAGTAGCGATAGTCACCCGAACTATTAAAGCTGTCGATTACTTGAGATGAGACTTATTAGCCCTTCGTAGGGCACTCGATTGCTCCGGCAAACTCCCTTGATAGCGAGGATTTGGCGAGCAGGATCCGCCATTCCCCCTGATCTCGTAGCGACACATTTCAAGGGTCTCGATACGGCAATTTTCGATGCCCCCCATCGCGCCGCCCCAATAGTGGCACCAGGGCCCTTCATAGGCATCGGCATTTTTCGTCCCGCCGAGAAAAACCAACCCCATCGCCGCGGTCAGCAGGCCAGCGATCACAAGCTTTCGCATCGCATTCCTCGATTGTTGAACAGGGCAATTACTTCGCAGAGCTAGCGCTTATTCCGTCCCCGAGAGGTCAACTTACCGTGACGTCGCGACGGCTACGCGCTTGCGTACAGACCGGTGCCGGCGCGCCCGGATTGCACGCGCCTAGGCTATCCCTACATGCCCGCTTCGCACCGGATCAGGCGCAAGTCAGCGCGCTCCCGGAATATCCGCCAGATCGGAACCTAGATTACCTAGAGCTTACCTAGTGTGGCGATTTGCGAGATTCGACTAGAAGAAATCCATCTTGTTCGATTCACGCAGTGAATCGTCGCCCGCGCCCGCGAAAACACCGCAGATTTTGAGAATACGTGAAGGTTTGCAGCCTCTATGGGCAGGGTTTTTATTACATTCCGGGCACTGAGACCTGCATTAAGTTCGGCGGGTTCTTGCGGACGGAATGGGATTTCAATTCCGCCCCCTCGTTTGTGACGTTCTTCAATGGCGCCAACGCGCAGTTCTCGCGCGGCGGCGATCAGGCAACTTGGCGCGCGCGTGCCGTCCTGTCGGGCGACATTCGCGAGCAGACCAGCTATGGCACGCTGCGCGCATATTTCGCGGCTGGCTGGCAAAACAGCGTCAACGACAATCCAACGCTGAGTAACCCGGGTACCTCCGTCGCAGCAACCGGCGGCGCCGCGGGCCTGGGCAACAACAGCAACGTCTATCTGTTGCGCGCCTTTATGCAGTGGGGCGGGTTGACCTTTGGTAGAACCGCGTCGTTCTACGACTTCTTTTCCACTTCGAAATACACCCACCAGACGAACTTCCTCTGGCAGGAGATGGGTGGCGACGGCATCTACATGTGGGGCTATACCCAGCAACTAGGGAATGGCATGGCGGCGAACCTCTCGGTCGAGGACAATACGCAGTTCGCCCATCCGATAGTAGATCTCGGCGCCGCTGCTACCGGTTTGGGCCAGGCCGCGGCCGGTGGCCCCGCACTAGCCGCCGTCGCCGCACCCAACAATGATCCGTTTAACAATGCCGGTTTCCTGGTTCCGGATATTGTCGGGTCTCTCAGAATTGATCAGGTTTGGGGCGGCGCCCAAATCGCGGCTGTTCTGCACGACAATCGCGTGCGGTACTACCAGCCACCGGGGACATTCGCCGGAACCGTCCCCGGTGTCATTAACGGTGCCGCTTATCCCAAGGACAAGTGGGGCTTTGCCATCAGTGAGGGGCTCGAACTCAACCTGGCGAACGTGGGCTGGGCCAAAGGCGATACCTTTGCGGTTCAGTCTCAATACTGTGTCGGCGCCGTCGAGCGTTGCATCAACAACTCCGGCTCGCGGCAGTCCGATCTGGGCTGGAGCCTAGTCAACAGTGGCAATCGTATCGGGCTCGGCTGGGTCGATGACGGCTTTGAGGCCAATACGGCCGCGACCGGCGCCACTGGTATCCAGCTGTCGACGGCTTGGAACGTGGTCGCGGCGGTCCAGCACTACTGGGTACCGGATGTCCGTACCTCGCTGTACGGCGCCTATGCCAACTACAGGGCGAACAGTACGGTGGTCGATACGCGGGTCTGTGCGCCAACCCACCTAGCGCAGCCGGGGGTCTCTGCGACTGGCTGCCTCGATTGGGCGGCCTGGCAAATCGGCTCGCGCACCATTTGGAATCCGACAAGAAATCTCGATATCGGCGTGGACGTGGTTTACTCCGATCTGACCAAATCGGCGTTCAGCGGCGGCACCACAACCTTCGCGCCAACGGGTGCGGCCACCAACACGTTCACGGTTGGATCGACCCACGTATTGTCCGCAATCGTGCGCGCTCAGTACAACTTCTATCCATGACCGCGGCCAACGCGATCAGGTATTTCTGCAATCCCCAGGCGGCGCCCGCCGCCTGGGGAACTCCCTTTGTGAATGCGGCGTCGGCTCTGGAGAGGGCGCGATGAAACAGACCTTCTCCAAAACCGTCCAGTGTCAGAGTCCGGTCGACCATCAGCGCGATCGTTTGCTTGTCGCGATGGCGGTTCGGATGGCGCGGGCGGCGCTCGGTTGGAGTCAATCCGAGCTCGGCCAATTTCTCGGGATGTCGCAGCGCGCCATCCACCGCATCGAACAGGGCCATAGTGAGCCGCGGCGGACGACGCTGCTCGCGATTGAGACGCTGCTCAGCAAAGCGGGAATGAGGATCGAGGACCGTAGCGACGGCGGGTTCAGCCTCATTGTGCCCGCGTCGATGTTGGGCGACGCCGGCGCTACTATGAATGTCGCCGCGCCGAGCCTCGCTGATTTCTCGGCTGACGCCGACGAGAGCGATGCGGCGGTAGAACTGGCGCGGCACTGACGACCGGAGCTGCGGCCGTCGAATTGCCGCGCGATTGATTATTGAGGCCGATTATCTCGATCCCGGCGATCACGCCGACGAAACAGCGGCGACGCTAAGATCTGTTCTTCACCGAAAGCTGGCAGCCCCCGCTGCGTTTGAGGCAGCCACCTCATAATCTTTTTCCAGAACACGATCGGATGCACGCGCGACGTCTCCTGGGCGACTACTACATCGTCAGTGACCGGCTCGATGACAAGCTCGGCGACGCAATCGAGGTTTTAGGCGCGCCCTGAATTGCTTCGTCGCTTGGGCTCCTCGCAATGACAACTCATTCCGCGTGGCTGCGATCTCATCATAGAGGTCGCATCCCATGCGGACGAGTAGCAGTCGGTAACACGATGCGGCTCATTTTTCAGTAGGAGCAAGCGTCAGACTCCGACTCGACGACGCGCTGGTTTATTCCCGCGTGCTGTAAGATTCTGATGTTATCCACAAACTTTCTCGAGCGAACAAATAGGGGTCGAAATTAGGCGGGCACGCAATCGAAGTGGAGCGTGAAACGCCTCAAAATTTTTGGTTGTGCTCGAAAATGCAGGCACTCATTCTGAACGACATAAGATTTCATCGCGGTAAAAATTTTGTGTTTGGATTTCAGGAATAAAAATCTTGTGGAGCAATCTAGGTCTCGTCAGTAAGGGGCTCTGTTGTTAGATCATAAAACATGAACTACGGGGGCGAAAAATGATCTACTCTGCGATTGGCAAAACGCACTTCCAGCTTGTGTCGGTTATTTAAGCCACTACGATCATTCAAATGAAAGTGATCGTGTTGTGCCAGTCGTAGAGCTCACTTCGTCTTTTGTGCGTCAAACCTCGTGTCCGCCCGGACAACGCAAGGTCGATTATTTCGATTCCAAACAAAGAGGATTTTTAATCGAGATTCGCTGCTCTGGGCGCAAAACCTACTATCAGCGCTATTGCGATGAGCGCGCTCGAGAACGCCAATACAAGATCGGCCGCGCTGACGTTTTGACCACGGAAAAAGCCCGGCGGATCGGCCGCTCAATTCTCGCCAAAGCACTACTTGGCGAAAATCCGCAACTACGCCGTCAAGAGCTTCGAGCTATTCCAAGCTTGAGCGACTTTGTTGCCGACAAATATCTGCCATTCATCAAGACGTATAAGAGAAGCTGGTGCACCGACGAGACGGTGTTGCGGATTCATATCTTGCCGTCGCTCGGCAGAATGGCGTTGGACGAAATCACCGCCGAGCACATCATCGCGCTGGTCGCGCAGATGCTGCAGGAGGGATATGCAGCCGGCACGTCCAACCGCGTCGTCATGATACTGCGCTACCTGTACAATCTTGCCGCCAAGTGGAAAGTCCCGGGAGTTGCGAGTAATCCGACGAGTGGCGTCGAGCTCGGCCAGGAGGCACAGCGCAATCGGTTTTTGAGCAGGGACGAGGCACAGCGGCTCGTCAATGCGATCACCGTCGATGAGAATCAAACTGCTGCCAATGCAATCTTGTTGTTGATGCTCACCGGAGCGAGGCGAAACGAAATTACACAAGCTAAGTGGGAGCACGTGTTGTGGAATGAGCGCAAGCTTCTTGTGCCGTTGTCCAAATCAGGCAAGCCACGATGGATCGCGCTTAATACGTCGGCAATGTCGCTCCTCGGCTCGATCCCCAGGGCTGATGGAAATGAATATATTTTCCCATCACCGATTACCGGGCGGCCCTCGCCGTCGCTGTGGTTTCCATGGCGCCGCATCCGTGCGCGAGCCGGATTAGAGGATGTGCGACTTCACGACTTGCGACACTCGTTTGCAAGTTTCCTGGTTAACGAAGGTGTGTCGCTCTATGTCGTGCAGGCTCTGCTTGGTCATGCAAACGCCCGCACGACGCAGCGCTATGCCCACCTTGCCAGCGATACGTTGAGTGATGCGACCGAAATCGTGGACAGTATCGTTATCGCTCGACCGCCAATGACTGCTCCGCCCAGCTCGGCGCAGGTCGCCATCTGATGAGCAGAATTGCCGGTTGCCCCCTCCCTAACCCTCCCCCGCTTGCGGGGGAGGGGAGGGTGGGGGAAATTTGCATCGGCGAGCAGGTGACTTTGCTAGTCCGACTTAGACCGCTCTACGCGCCGCGAGCGCCATACCGATCATCGCGGTTCCGCCGAACAAGAGGTTGATGCCGACCAGCAAGCCGAGCGCCCAGGTCGCTGTCTCCGGCAGTCCCGCAAAAATGATGCCGGCGAGGATGAGATCGACAATGCCGCTTGCCAGCATCCATCCCCAGCGCCCGGAAAGCTGGGTGCGATGCTCGAAGGCATACATCAGCGTGACAATTCCCTCGATCAAGAAGAACGCAATCAGTACCAGCGTGAGCGATACCGAGCCGCTGATTGGCCAACGGATCAGCACAATCCCTGCTGCGATACTGATTACGCCCGAGAGCAGCGACCACCAGAAGCCTGGCGCGTTGCGCATCCAGAACGTGGTGACCAGACCGACGATGCCGCTAATGAGAAACAGCCAGCCGATAACGAGCGTGAATGTAAGTGTTGCGATAACCGGCACGACAATCGCCGCAGCGCCGAGGAGGACAAGAACGATGCCCTCGATTAGAAACAGCATCCAGTGCTCGTGGATCGCATTCGCCACCGCGCGCTGCAGGTCAGTACTCGGGCCCGGTTGATACATCGTCATGATCCGCTCCTCTGAAATGCGGCCAATTCGACATCCACCGCCGTGCCAAGGCGCGCGCTGTGGGAACGAGTTGGGACCGACTTGGAACCGACTTGGAACGAGTTGCAGGCGGCAGTGTTACATAAAAGCCGACCTTGCATAAGCGGCTTTGGCTACTTATCTGGATCGGGTGTGACGGAGCAACGGCTCCGTCACGGGACGGCCACGGTGACGATTGGCGACGCCGGATGTACGCGCGCCGTTTCGTTCGTGGCCGTTAGCATTTGGTGCGCAGTTGTTTCGCCGCGCCAGGTGTTTTCGCCGCACCACCATTCACTGCTTTAGGCTCGCAATCAGCGCCATGGCTCCGGCCGGCGCGCGAATTTTCCCTTCGTGAATGACGTAAGCGAACACCTCGCGCGACGCGGGTTTTCGCGGCGATGCGGCGCCGACGCGCGGCAAGTCGTCGGGCTCTTTCCCCTCCGCCCAGGACCGCAGCTGGCCTGCCCAAGCCTCGATTTCTTTCTCCGGATAGGCAGTCGGTATCGTATCCTTGCCGCGTTGCAGCCGCGCATAGACGAACTTGCCGGTTAAGTCGGCGATATTCGGATATTTCACATGATCGGTGTACACGACCGGCATGTCGAACTTGCGCAACAGCGCGACGAATTCCGGCGTGCGGAAGCTGTCGTGGCGGACCTCGATGACATGGCGCAGCGCATGCCCGCCGAAGCGGTCCGGCAACAATTCGAGAAAGCCGCCAAAATCGGCAGGGTCGAATTTTTTGGTCGGCGCAAATTGCCACAGCAAGGGGCCAAGCCGGTCGCCTAATTCGGTCACGCCGGAATCGAGGAACCGTTTGATCGAGTCGCCCGCCTCCTTGAGCACCCGCCGGTTAGTCGCAAAGCGTGGGCCCTTGAGCGAGAACAAGAAACCTTTCGGTACTTCGCTTGCCCATTTCCGAAACGTCGCCGGCGTCTGGGTGCGATAGAACGTGCCGTTGACCTCGATCGAGGTCAGGCGTGCGGCGGCAAAGCTGAGTTCCTTGCTATGCGACAAGCCCGGCGGATAGAACAGGCCGCGCCAGGGCGCGAAGGTCCAACCGCCGACGCCGATGTAAGTTGGGCCGGATTTCGCAGTCAATCTGCCTGTCATTGATGCCTGTTAGCTTTGCCTTTGCAAGCGGCGATGGTGAGTTGCTTATGATCTATCGTTAGCTTGCGGCGTGATCTTTTGGGATCATGCTCTTACGGCCACGGTGACAGGCGACGCCGGATGAACGCGCGCCTCTCGCTCGTGGTCGTTTCGTTTTTGGAGGTCATTGCGAGCCGACGGGTCCGGCCCGAAGTGGCCGGCCCGATGACAGGCTCCGCGAAGCAATCCAGGCTGCGATGCGGTCTGGATTGCTTCGTTGCTACGCTCCTCGCAATGACGAAAGCAAAAGGCCCGGGATCACTCCCGGGCCTTCGCATTTCGATGCTTCGAAATGGACTTAGAAATCCATCCCGCCGCCGGGCGGCATTGCCGGCATGTTGTCTTTCTTCTTCGGCAGTTCGGCCACCATCGCTTCGGTGGTGATCAGCAGGCCGGCGACCGAAGAAGCGCCTTGCAGCGCCTGACGCACGACCTTGGTCGGGTCGATGATGCCCTTCTTCACCATGTCGCCATACTCGCCGTCCTGGGCGTCGAAACCATAGCTGTACTGGTCCTTCTCCAGGATCTTGCCGACGATGACGGAGCCGTCCTCACCGGAATTGATGGCGATCTGGCGAGCCGGCGAGGAGAGCGCCTTGCGCACGATCTCGACGCCATGCTTCTGGTCTTCGTTTTGCGTGCGCACGCGCTTGAGCGCCTCGGTGGCGCGCAACAGCGCCACGCCGCCGCCGGGCAGGATGCCTTCTTCGACAGCCGCGCGGGTCGCATGCATCGCGTCATCGACGCGATCCTTGCGCTCCTTCACCTCGACCTCGGTGGCGCCGCCGACGCGGATCACCGCGACGCCGCCCGCGAGCTTGGCAAGCCGCTCTTGCAGCTTCTCGCGGTCGTAATCGGAGGTGGTCTCCTCGATCTGCGCCTTGATCTGGCTGATGCGGTCCTCGATGTCCTTCTTCTTACCGGAGCCATTGACGATCGTGGTGTTCTCCTTGTCGATCATCACCTTCTTGGCGCGGCCGAGCATATTCACCGTGACGTTCTCGAGCTTGATGCCGAGATCCTCGCTGATCGCGGTGCCGCCGGTCAGGACGGCGATATCCTGCAGCATCGCCTTGCGGCGATCGCCGAAGCCCGGAGCCTTCACGGCGGCGACTTTCAATCCACCGCGCAGCTTGTTGACGACGAGCGTGGCAAGCGCCTCGCCCTCGACGTCTTCGGCAACGATCAGAAGCGGCTTGCCGGTTTGCACCACGGCTTCAAGGAGCGGCAACAGCTCGTTGAGCGCCGAGAGCTTCTTCTCGTTGATGAGGATGTAGGGATCCTCCATCTCCACCCGCATCTTGTCGGCGTTGGTGATGAAGTAGGGCGAGATATAGCCGCGGTCGAACTGCATGCCTTCGACCACGTCCAGCTCGGTCTCCAGGCTCTTGGCCTCTTCGACCGTGATCACGCCTTCATTGCCGACCTTCTTCATCGCCTCGGCGAGGAAGCGGCCGATCTCCTGGTCGCCGTTGGCCGAAATCGTGCCGACCTGGGCGATCTCTTCGTTCGACGTGACTTTCTTGGAGTTCTTCTTGAGTTCCTCGACCACGGTCTCGACCGCGATGTCGATGCCGCGCTTGAGGTCCATCGGGTTCATGCCGGCGGCAACCGCCTTGGCGCCTTCCTTGACGATAGCGGCGGCGAGCACGGTCGCCGTCGTGGTGCCGTCACCGGCGATGTCGGAGGTCTTGGATGCGACCTCGCGCACCATCTGCGCGCCCATATTCTCGAACTTGTCCTCGAGTTCGATTTCCTTGGCGACGGTGACGCCGTCCTTGGTGATGCGCGGCGCGCCGAACGATTTGTCCAGCACGACATTGCGGCCCTTAGGGCCGAGCGTCACCCTCACGGCGTTGGCGAGGATGTCGACGCCACGCAACATCTTGTCGCGCGCGTCAACTGAGAATCTGACTTCCTTGGCAGCCATTTGCGTATCTCCTGAAACTGCGAACTAAAGGGGTTAGGCGGCTTTCCTTCTGGCGACCGTCTCGTCAAGCACGCCCATGATGTCGGACTCCTTCATGATCAGGAGCTCCTGGCCGTCGATCTTGACCTCGGTGCCCGACCATTTGCCGAACAGCACGCGATCGCCGACCTTGACGTCGATGGGGATCAGCTTGCCGGACTCGTCGCGGCCGCCCGGGCCGACGGCGATGACCTCGCCTTGGGACGGTTTCTCCTTGGCGGTATCGGGGATGATGATGCCGCCGGCAGACTTTTCCTCGGCATCGATGCGCTTAACGACGACACGGTCGTGAAGCGGACGAAACTTCATGGTGTCCTCCTAACATATTGAAAAGATTACAGAGTGCGTGTGGGCGCGGCCGCCCGGAAAAGCTCGGAAATGGCTTCTTTCCTCTCCCGGATGACCGCTTGGTGGCGACATAGGGGCCTATTTTTTGCCCGCAAGAGGCGCCGGCAAAATTCTTAGCACTCACTGATGCGGATTGCCAACAATTTTCAAATGGGCGTTAACGCCCATCGGTTCCCGGCCAGCTAGGCCAAAATTTGTTGATGACTGTTGAGGAAACGCTTCCCAAGACCCAGCCGTTGACGGCGCGTTCAAGTGTAACGCAGCCGAGCGGGTTAGTACGGGCTGCTTTGCTAGCAGAGAAGTTTGGATGCTGCTAGCGCCTTGAAGATAAACAGCTTTCTCACTTTTGAGGCTTGCAATGGAGGAGCGAGTCTCGAAATATTCCCGGTGGCGGGATTCGGAGGGCAACTATGGTTTCGAAGGATTGGGTTTCGCAAGACTTTCGCCGGCAGCTCGAGGGTTACGGCCTAACCACAGCTAATATTCTCTACCGGCGGCCGGATCACCCTTGGCTGTTACAAACCTACGTCTGGCAGGACTATGACCTCTGTCCGGCGTTTCCGGCGCTCAACAAGTTCCTCAATTTCT
>Ga0193751_1000076_pt1 | contig 86784 bp, 89 predicted proteins | sample L1c2metaG_FD_143050 | JGI IMG/M metagenome (GOLD analysis project Ga0193751, IMG submission 143050) | Soil microbial communities from a riparian zone of the East river system, Colorado, United States - L1c2 | ecosystem: Environmental > Terrestrial > Soil > Riparian zone | place: USA: East River...
GCGAAAGCCACCGGCAACGGCTACTCCCTATCACCTAACGCCACCGCGCTCCGCCTCGACTCTACCCCTGCGAAACGCCACGGCGTTGACGCGCGCACGCCGGCAATGGCAGCCTCGTTCGCCTGAGGTCAACGACGATGCCGACAATCGCGCCGCCGACAGCCGCACGCCGCAACCGAACGCTGGATGACGCCCTCGGCGAGGCGCGCGCGACCTACGTCGCGCGGCGGCCGCAATCGAAGGCGCAGCACGCGGCGGCGCGCACGGTCATGCCGGGCGGAAACACCCGCACGGTGCTGTTTTACGGGCCGTTCCCGATCTGCGCGGCAAGCGGGGAGGGTGCCTATCTCACCGACATCGACGGGCATCGTTATTTGAACCTGCTGGGCGAGTACACGGCGGGGCTCTACGGTCACTCGCATCCGGTGATCCGGGCGGCGATCGACGCCGCGCTCGACAACGGCATCAACTACGGCGCGCACAACCGGATGGAGGCGGAGCTCGCCGCCATCGTGTGCGCGCGCTTTCCGGCGATCGAGCTCGTGCGCTTCACCAATTCCGGCACCGAGGCGAACCTGATGGCGCTGGCGACCGCGCGCCACGCGACCGGGCGGTCCAAGATCATGGTGTTCAAGGGCGGCTACCACGGCGGGCTGCTCTATTTCGGCGGCGGCGGCATCCCCATCAACGCGCCCTATCCGTTCGTGCTCGCGCGCTACAACGATTGCGACGGCACGCGGGCGACGATCCGGCGCGAGGCCGCCGACCTCGCCGCCATCCTGGTCGAGCCGATGATGGGATCGGCCGGCTGCATCCCGGCCGCGCGTTCCTTTCTCGGCATGCTGCGCGAGGAGTCGGCAGCGGCGGGAACCGTGCTGATCTTCGATGAAGTGATGACCTCCCGGTTCTCCGCGGGCGGCGCGCAAGCGCTCGACGGGATCACGCCGGCCATGACGACGCTCGGCAAGTACATCGGCGGCGGGATGTCGTTCGGCGCGTTCGGCGGGCGGCGCGATCTCATGCGGATCTACGACCCGACCGCGGCCGGCGCGATGCCGCATGCGGGGACGTTCAACAATAACGTGCTGTCGATGGCCGCCGGCGTTGCCGGCATGACGAAGGTGTTCACGCCGGAAGCGGCGGCGGCCCTGCACGCGCGCGGGGAGCAGCTGCGGGCGAGACTCAATGCGGTCTTCACGGCGGCCGGCGTGGCGTTGCAGATGACGGGGCGCTCCTCGCTGATGGGGCTGCACGCGGTCAACGGGCCGGTCCGCTCGGTCGACGATCTGACGGGGTCGAACGACGCCGCCAAGGAGCTCGTGTTCCTCGACCTGCTGGAGCGCGGCTACTACATGGCCCGGCGCGGGTTCATCGCGCTCTCCCTGATGGTCACCGACGCCGATCTCGACGGGTTCGTGGCGGCGGTCAAGGACGTGGTGGCGGAGCGCGCAGACGTGCTGCCGCGCGGCTGATGCCGAGACTTATTTGGTGTCCAGGTCTTTCATGGCGGCGACGGCAGCCGCGGCGTCCACCGCCCTGAGCTTATAGGTTGCGAAGGTTCCGTTTTTGGCCTCAGCGCCGCCAGGCCATCGGGCTGACTTGCGGCCGCGGCCATCCTCCACCTACCTTGCAGGTCCCAGGAGGGCAGCATGACGCAGGTTTTGTCGGGAATACGCGCCATATCGCAGGCGCCGCCCAGGCCCTGCGAGTGGCTGGAAATCGCCGCCGGCGTGTTCTGGTCGCGCGTTGCCCTCCCGTTCCGGCTCAACCATGTCAACGTCTACCTGATCGATGACGGGGACTCGTGGAACGTCATCGACACGGGAATTGCAAACGCTCAGGCGCAAGAAATATGGGGCCGTCTGCTGGGCGGCCGGATGGCCGGCAGGCCCGTGTCAAAAATCCTGATAACGCACCATCACCCGGACCACGTCGGGCTGGCGAGCTGGTTGGCGGACAAGGTCGACGCCGAGGTCGTCATGTCCGGGACGGAGTACCTCCTGGGCCTGACCTATTGGCTCGACAGCGACGCCATGAAAGCCGATCACTACCGCGCGTTCTATCGCACCCGCGGGCTGGAGGCCGGGATTGCCGAATCCATCGTCGACCGCTCGGCGCGGTACCAATCCTTGACCAGTCCTCTGCCGTTTTCGTTTCGCCGGGTGATGCACGGCGACACGCTGAAGCTCCGTTCGCGGGCCTTGCAGGTCATGACCGGCGGCGGACACGCCCCCGAGCAGGTGATGCTTTACTGTCCGGACGCCCGCATTTTGTTCGCCGCCGATCAGATCATGCTGGGAATTACCCCGAACGTCAGCGTCTCCCCGCGCAACCCGAACGGGGACGTGCTGGGGCTGTTTCTCGCGTCGTTGCAAAAGCTGGCCGCGGAGATCGACGACGATGTCCTTGTTCTGCCGGGGCACAATTTGCCGTTCACGGGCATTCGTCCCCGCGTGCGCGACGTGGCCCACCATCATGACGAGCGCCTGGCGGCCATCGTCGGATTTTGCGCGCAGGCGCCCCGCTCCGCCGCCGATCTGCTCAAGATTCTGTTCCGCTATCCGCTCGACCGCGGCGTCATGGCACTGGCCTTCGGCGAGGCGTGCGCGCACGTGAACCGGTTGCTCGAGGACGGCAGAATCGCCGCACGGCTCGAAGCGGATGGAGTGGAACGCTATGTGGCATAGCGCGATGTCTCATGCGCGAATAGCGAATAGCGAGTAGCGAATAGCGAGTAGCGAATAGAAAGGAAGCTCAGGAAAAATCTTACTATTCGCTATTCGCTATTCGCTATTCGCTAGAAGGCACCCGATGCAATTCGCGCGCCGGCAATTCTTGCACCTCGCGGCGTCCGCCGCCGTCCTGGCCGCCGCCCGCTTCGCGCGGGCGCAAGCCTATCCGGCGCGGCCGGTTCGCGTGATCGTGCCGTTCGCCCCCGGAGGCACCACCGACTTGATTGCGCGTTTGATCGCCCAACGACTCTCGGAACGGTTGGGCCAACAGTTCGTGGTCGAGAACCGGCCGGGCGCGAGCACCAATATCGCCACGCAAGCCGTCGTCCGTGCACCCGCGGACGGCTATACGCTTTTATTGGTCCCTCCGCCGAGCGCGATCAACGCGACCCTCTATAAGGACCTCCCGTTCAATGTCCTGCGCGACATCGCGCCGATTGCAAGCGTCATGCGTGCGCCCTACGTCATGGAAGTCAATCCGTCGGTGCCGGCCAGGACCGTTCCCGAGTTCATCGCCTACGCCAAGGCCAATCCGGGCAAAATCAGCATGGCATCGGCCGGGGCCGGCACCGGGCCGCACCTGACCGGCGAATTGCTCAAGATGGTGACCGGCATCGAGATGACGCACGTGCCGTATCGCGGCGGCGCGCCGGCGCTCAACGACCTCATGGCCGGACAGGTCCAGGTGTTTTTCGCGAGCGCACCCGAGACGATCGAGCACATCAAGGCCGGGACGGTCCGCGCGCTGGCGGTGACGGCGCCAACCCGCTCGGAGGTCCTGGCCGGCCTGCCGACCTTGGACGCCTTCGTGCCGGGGTTCGAGGCGAGCTACTGGGCCGGGTTCGGCGCGCCCAAAAATACACCCGTCGAGATCGTCGACCGCCTCAACCGGGAAATAAATGCCGCGCTCGGCGATCCGACCCTGCAGGCACGCCTCGCCGCATTGGGCGCCACGGAACTCGTTGGTTCGCCCGGCGACTTCGGCCGGCTCATCGCCGAGCAAACGGAGAAATGGGGCAAGGTCGTGAAGTCCGTCGGGATAAAACCCGAGTAGCCGCGCCGGACTTCCGCTCGCCGGCGCGGGGCCGCCGCCACCGGGACGAAGTGCCGGGGGGTCGCGGCTGACGCCGCTTATCCGGGCTGCTCATCGCGGAACCACCGTGCACGAACGCCGGCCCGTGCCGCGGCTTCCGGGCAGCGCGGAAAACCGCTAGCATCCGGCCATCCGTTCAAGGGAGAACAAGAATGAAACGGCTACTGACCACGCTCGCATGCGCGAGCGCGCTCGCGTTTGCGGCGCCGGCGCTTGCGGCCCCTGACATGGCGCTGACGCGCCTCGATTGCGGCACGCCGCAGGCGCCCACGGCCGTCAATCAGCGTTTCTCCGACATCTACGCTTATGGCGATCTGAAACTGCAGTTCGTCTACAGCTGCTATCTGATCAAGCACGGCGATGAATATCTGCTGTGGGACACCGGGCATGCGATGACCGCGCCCAATGTGGCGCCGAAGGTGAGCATCGTCGACCAGCTCGCGAAGCTCGACCTCAAGCCGGATCAGATCAAGTATGTCGGCATCAGCCACTACCACGGCGATCACACCGGCCAGGTCGCCTCCTTTCCGCACGCGATGCTGCTGATCGGGAAGGGCGACTGGGACAGGATCGCGAGCCCGAATCCGCCGGAAGGCGTCAACTACAAGCCGTTCGAAGGCTGGACCAAGGGCGAGAACAAGCTCGAGACGCTGGCGGCCGACAAGGACGTGTTCGGCGACGGCAGCGTCATCGTGCTCTACACGCCCGGCCATACGCCCGGCCACCACAGCCTGCTCGTCAAGCTGCCGCAGGCCGGCGCCGTGATCATCAGCGGCGACGCGGTGCACTTCCGCGAAAACTACGACTCCGACGGCGTGCCGGCGTTCAACTACGATCGCGCGCAGACGATCGCGTCGATCGAGCGGCTCAAGAAGATTGTCGCGAATCTCAAGGCGACCGTCATCATCCAGCACGACGCGCGCGACATCGACAAGCTGCCGGCGTTCCCGGCGTCGGCGAAATAGCGCCTGTAGCCCGCATGACCCCAGCGAAAGCGGGGGGATATGCGGGGCCCCGGATGTCGCGGCTGACGCCGCCCGTCCTTCCTGCGGGTTCACAGAGGTGACGCCATGAGACTTCCGCGCCGCAAATTCCTCCGCCTCGCAGCGGGCGCCGCGGCGGTGCCGGCCGTCGCGCATCGCGCGTGGGCGCGGTCATACCCGACGCGTCCGGTCACGATCATCGTCCCGTTCGCCCCCGGCGGCGGCGCCGACGTTTCCGGGCGCATCGTCGGCGAGTACATGTCGCGCGCGCTGGGGCAGCGATTCGTCATCGAGAATTATCCCGGCGCCGGAGGCACCACCGCCTCGATCCGGGCGATGCGCGCCACCCCCGACGGCTACACCATCGAAGTGGGCCACATCGGCACCCACGCCATCGCGGTCTGGCTCTACCCGCAACTCGCCTACAAGCCGGACGTCGACTTCGCGCCGATCGGGTTGATCGTGGAGAACCCGATTCTGATCACGGCGCGGAAGGATTTTCCCGCGACCAACCTCAAGGAATTCGTTGCCTACGTGAAGGCCAACGCCGAAAAGCTCAACATGGGACACGCGGGGGTCGGCTCCATCATGTTCAGCTTCGGCCTCCTGTTCAACTCGGTCCTGGGCGTGAAGCCCACCTTGGTGCCGTTCAACGGCGGCGGGCCGGCAACGACCGCGCTGCTGGGCGGCCAAATCGACTACACGTGCAGCGTGATCACGGACGTGAGTCCGCACGTCAGCGCGGGGGTGCTCAAGGGCTTTGCGGTCGCGGCCAACGAACGCAACGCAGCCCTGCCGGACGTGCCCACCACCAAGGAAGCCGGACTGCCGCAGTTCAACTCTGCGCCGTGGATCGCCTTGTTTGCGCCGAAGGACACGCCGCGACCCATCCTGGATGATCTCAGCGGCGCCCTCGACCGGGCATTGGATGATCAAGACGTGCGCAAGCGTTTTTTCGAGCTGGGCGGCGTGGTTCCGGACAAATCGCGGCGCGGCCAGCAGGCACTCGCGACGTTGGTCAAAGCCGAGATTGCCCGCTGGGAGCCGATCATGAAGGCGGCGGACCTCAAGCGGTCATGAACCCGCCGCGCGTCGCCGAACCGTCATTGCGAGGAGCCCCGCAGGGGCGACGAAGCAATCCAGGGGCGACGCGCCGCATCGCGACCTTCCTGGCCGCCCTGGTGCTGAGCCTTGCCGCGCCCGGCCTCGGCCATGCGCAGGAGACGAAGCTGACCGTCATGGTCTTTCGCGGCGGACAGAACCTGCCGCTGTTCGCCGCGCAGGAGCAGGGCTTTCTCGCCCAACGCGGGCTCCTGGTGAACGTCGTCTATGCGCCGAGCGCCGACGAATTGCCGCGCGTGCTCGCGGACGGGCGCGTGCAGATCATCCACAGCACGGCGGACAACGCGGTCAAAATCCTCGACGTCGACAAGCTCGACGTGGCGCTCGTCGTCGGCGGCGACAACGCCCACAACCGCATCATCGTCCAGCAGGACATCGCGCGACTCGAGGACCTGCGCGGCAAGACCATCGTGCTCGACACGTCGACGTCGGGTTATGCGTTCGTGCTCTACGCGATCCTCAAGCGGCACGGCCTCGACAAGGGCGACTATGCCCTGAAAACAGTCGGCGCGACCCCGCCGCGGCTCGAGGCCCTGCTCGGCGACAAGAGCAACAAGGCGGCCGTGCTCAACCCGCCGTTCTCGATTCAGGCCGTCAAGGCGGGTCTCAAGGACCTGGGCTCCACGGTTTCGATGATGGGGCCCTATCAGGGCCCGGCCGGCTACACGCTGCGATCCTGGGCGAGCGCGAACGACGCGGTGCTCGTCAAATATCTTCAGGCCTATATCGCGGGCGTGCGCTGGGTGCTCGACCCCGCCAACAAGGCGGCCGCGGTCGAGATGCTGGCGCGGCGGCTGGAGCTTTCGCCCGACATCGCGGCGGCCGTCTACGCCGTCGTGACCGACAAGCAGGAGGGGTTCGCCCGGGACGGCCGGTTCGACCGCGAGGGCTTCAGGAACGTGCTGCAGCTGCGCGCCGAATACGAGGGCGTCGCGCCGGCCGCGCCGGAAAAATATCTCGACCTCTCGTACTATGCGCGTGCGCTCGACGGGCTGTAGGCTTGTTCGGCCCTATGGGATGCGGGACCTATCAATCGGATGACCCACCACCGCTGCCCCGACGCCGAGCATGTGCTGGATCAGCTCGAGCGTTTTGCCGAGGACGCTGGATGACTGACCCGCCTGAAGCTGCTTCTTCAGCTCGACAAGACCCCGGTCGGCATCGACAAGACGCTGCGCCAGAGCCTTTGCGACATAAAGCAGCGCGGTCGGGTCTTTCTCGAGCAACTCCGCGTCCGCAACATAAAACTGCGAGTCCTCCAAGGCGCGCACTTCCGCGGTATGCGGCTGATCCAACAGCGCAGAAAGTTCACCGAGAACTGCGCCAAGCTGCTCCACCCTGGCAATCTCGATGGAGTCCTTGAGGACAACGACCGCGCCTTTTTTCAGGATCAGGAACAGATCGGTTTTCAATCCGGCGCTCAAGACGGTTTCGCCGGCAAGGCGAGTCACCACCGGAAGGCGCGTGAGAAGCTTATCGAACACGGCACCATCTGGGCCCATGGCATGCTCGCCGGCTTGGTTTGTCCTCACACCATGCAAGCATGCAGAGGGCGCTTTATGTCAAGTGATCAGGCCAGTGGAGGATGTGCCGCGAAAACGAATGCCCAGGCCAAGCGGCCGGGGCAGCGGGCCGGACTGGACCGCGCGGCTCTTCTGAATGCTGCGGCGTGGCTCGATGTCGGCCTCGGGTCAAGCTGCGCAATGCTCGCAGCGGGCATTTTATCGTGCGAAAGAATAGCCTCGATAGCGGACGGAGGCGGACGGTCGCTAGCGCGGCCCGTGGCGGACTTGCGGCGCTCTCGACAACCGGCGTCCGCGATGGTGAGGTTGGCGCCAAGCGCGGCGGAACCCACCGGAGGACCAGGCCCATGGACCAACGCACGGTCGATTTCATCATCGTTGGCGCCGGGTCGGCGGGCGCGGCGCTCGCCAATCGCCTCACGGAGAACGGCCGTTTTCACGTTCTGCTGCTGGAGGCCGGAGGCAAGACCCATCCGCTGTCGCAGGTACCGATCAGCTTCGCGCGCTTCATCAACCGGCCCGGCGTGAATTGGCTCTATGCCTCCGAGCCGCAGGACAATACGGGAGGGCGCGCAATCCCGGTTCCACGCGGGCGCATGCTCGGCGGGTCGAGTGCCATCAACGGGATGGTGTGGGTGCGCGGGCAGCGGCAGGACTACGATCATTGGGCCCAGCTCGGCAACCGCGGCTGGAGCTACCAGGACGTGCTGCCGATCTTCCGGAGCATGGAAAGCTACGCCGGCGGCGACGACGAGATCCGGGGCCGTGCGGGGCCCCTGAAGATCACCAGCAGCGACGAGAGCGGCCGCCTCTACGACAGCTTCTTCGCCGCCGCCGAATCCATCGGGATCAAGCGCACGCGCGACTACAACGGCTTTGACCAGGACGGCATCGCCGTGACGCAGGCCTCGATCAGCCGTGGCCGGCGCATGAGCACGGCGAAGTGCTATCTCGACCCGGCGCGAGAGCGAGCAAACCTCACCATCGAAACGGATGCGATGGTTGAAGGCCTCGTGCTCGAAGGCCGCCGCTGCACCGGTGTCCGCTACTCCAGCCGCGGCTCGAAGCGCGAGGCGCGTGCTGCCCGCGAAGTCATCGTCGCGGCCGGCACCATCGCGTCACCGCAGCTGCTGGAGCTTTCCGGCATCGGCCAGGGGGCACGCCTCGCGGGCCTCGGCATCGAGGTTCGCCATGATCTGGCCGGGGTCGGCGAGAACCTGCGGGACCACTGGGCGCCGCGCATGAAATGGCGCGTCGGCCGGCACGGCGTCACCTTCAACGAGCGCGCGCGCGGCCTCGGGGCGCTGTGGCATGGGCTGCTCTACCTGACGGCGCGCAAGGGGTTCCTGAGCCATCCGGCGTCTCCGCTGCGCGCCTTCTTCAAGACGCGCGAAGGGCTCGAGAGCCCGGACGCCATGTTCACCATGCAGCCCTTCCTGTCGACGCCGAACGTGAAGCTTGCGAAGGAGCCCGGGATGACCATCATCACGCACCAGCTGCGCCCGGAGAGCAAGGGCAGCGTGCATATCAGCGCGCCGGATCCCGGCAAGCACCCTGCGATCCGCTTCAACTTTCTGGCCGAGCGCGCCGACCGCGATTGCGTGCTCGCAAGCATGCGCATCGTGCGGCGGCTGGTCGCCGCGCCCGCCCTGGCGTGGCTCGCGGCCGAGGAGTTTGCGCCGGGTCCGCGCGTGAGCTCGGACGCGGAGTTGCTCGACTTCGTCACGCGCACGGCCGAGACGACCTATCATCCGGTCGGAACATGCAGAATGGGCAGCGACCCGCTTGCCGTGGTCGACGACCAGCTGCGGGTGCGCGGGATCGCCGGCCTGCGCGTCGCCGACGCCTCGATCATGCCGACCTTGACGTCCGGCAATACCAATGCGCCGTCGATCATGATCGGGGAGAAGGCCGCCCGCATGGCCTTGCAGGCAGCGGCCTGATCGGTGCGGCGCCCGCAACGCCCTGCTGTTCAAGATCGACGAACCGGGCATAAGCTGCATCGTGCGAGCCACGAATCGGCCGGCTCCGATCGCCGCCGTCAGGGAGGATGACATGCCGTCGCGCTGGAGCGCTCGCCGCACGCGGTTTCGCGCAATTCTGGCCGGGAGCGCGTGCGTGCATCCCGCTTCCGTGCACGACGCCGTCTCCGCGCGCATTGCCGCCGATCTGGATTTCGAATTGGGCATGTTTGCCGGCTCGGTGGCGTCGCTGGCCGTACTCGGTGCGCCCGACCTCATCGTGCTGACGCTGAGCGAGTTCGCCGATCAGGCCTATCGCATCGGCCGGGCCGCCGAGCTGCCGCTGCTGGTCGACGCCGACCACGGCTACGGCAACGCCCTCAACGTCATGCGCACGGTGGAGGAGCTGGAGACGGCCGGCGTAGCGGCTCTCTCCATCGAGGATACGGAGCTGCCGCGCGGGTATGGGCCCGCGGACAAGGCGGAGCTGCTCTCCCTCGAGGAGGGTGTCGGCAAGATGAAGGCCGCCTTGGCGGCGCGGCGCGATCCGGACCTGGCGATTGCGGGGCGCACGAGCGCCATGGCCATCACCGGCGTCGAGGATGCGATCAGACGCGCCAAGGCCTACGAATCGGCCGGGGTCGATGCCATGTTCCTGGTCGGCATCACGACCAAGGAGCAGCTCGAGGCTGCGGCGGCGCAGCTGCGCATCCCCATCATCCTCGGCGGCGGCGGCACCCTCGGGGACCGCGCGTATCTCGCCGGCAAGGGCGTGCGCGTGTCGCTGCAGGGCCACCAGCCCTTCCAGGCGGCGGTACGCGCGATCCACGACACGTTGATGGCGCTACGCGACGGCACCGCGCCGGCAGACCTGAAGAACCTCGCGTCCAAGGAGCTGATGGCCAAGGTGACGCGCTCGGCCGACTACGCCGGCTGGACCCGTGACTTCCTCGGCGGTGCCGGCAAGGGCTGAACAGAGCATGATGCCGAAAAAGCCTGCCCCGGACGCGATCCGGGGTGGGTACCGGTTTTCGGAAAACATCATGCTCCAACAATAACCCAGAGCGGGATGACGATTCGAAGAAAAGTCATCCCGCTTTAGGGCCCGCGCGGCGCGCGCTTTCTCACCGGTCCGATCGTTCCGGTTGGTCGATCTCGCGTGCCGCGAGTCTGCGGATCGGGCACAGGACGTAATGCAGGTCCGTCAGATTCGTTTGATCGGCATGCATGGCGTCCCTGTTCTTTCGAGCAGCAGCCCGCTCAGAATGGAATTTCCGCTTCCTGGCGGGGCGTCCGCGATTTCGACCGCGACCGTGGGGCCCGCATGTCCGGCAAAGAAGTTCGTCGCCTGGACGGGCTACCAGATCACGAACGCACCGCAACTCGCGCCGGCACAGCCGGCGCCGATGCACCGGATCGAGCGGGATATCGATCGCGCAATCGACGCGGTCGCGACGAGACTGCGGGAAATCGAATCACTCAAAAGCATGCTTCTCGAGCGGCGCGACCGGCCTGCCGATTGATCCGTGCAAACGCCCGAACCCGGGAACGCATCATTTGCGCGGCAACCGTCACTTCCGTTACAGTATTTCCGCATTGGAGGATCGGCATGGAACTTCGCCGTAGAACCTTTCTGCATCTCGCCGCGGGCGTGGCCGCGCTGACGGCGATGTCGCGGGCCGCTTGGGCGCAGAGCTATCCGGCGCGGTCGGTGCGGATCATGGTCGGCTACCCCGCCGGTTACGCGCCCGATATTGTGGCGCGCCTCGTGGCTCAGTCCCTGTCGGAGCGGCTCGGGCAGCAGTTCGTCGTCGAGAACCGGCCGGGTGCCGGCAGCAACATCGGCACCGAGCTCGTCGTGCGGGCAGCCCCGGACGGCTACATGCTCCTTCTCCTCACCTCGACGAACGCGGTCAACGCGTCGCTCTACGCGAACCTCAGCTTCAATGTGATCCACGATATCGTGCCTGTCGCGCGGATTGGCGGCACCCCCTTCGTCATGGTGGTCAATCCATCATTGGCGGCCAAGACCGTTCCTGAATTGATCGCCTATGCCAAGGCCAACCCGGCCAAGATCAACGTGGCGTCGAACGGCATCGGAACAACGCCCCATGTCGCGTTCGAGCTGTTCAAGATGATGACCGGGATCGACATGGTGCACGTTCCGTACCGCGGCAACTACATGACCGACCTGCTCGGCGGCCAAGTGCAGGCCGCCTTCAGCCCGATTGCCTCCGCGCTCGAGTACATCCGAACAGGTAAGCTGCGCGCGCTGGCGGTTACCACAGGAACGCGTCAGGAGGCGCTCCCGGACGTCCCCGCGGTGGCGGAATTTGTGCCCGGTTACGAGGCGATCGGCTGGTACGGCATCGGCGCGCCCAGCCGCACACCCGCTGAGATCATCGAGAAGCTCAACCGGGAGGCCAACGCCGCTCTCACCGACCCGCAGATGAAAGCGCGCTTTGCCGACCTCGGCCTTGCCCCGGTGACCGGCGCGCCCGCCGATTTCGGCAATTTCATTGCGGCGGAAACCGACAAGTGGGGGAAGGTGATCCGCGAGGCCAACATCAAGCTCGAGTAAGAGTAGACGGCGCTGTCGTATTCCGTAATCCCCGTTACGCGAAGCGCGCAGCCTCGCGTCCGAGCTGGGTCATGAGCGGTAGGGCTCATAACGAGCACATCACGTCCGCTTTTCCCGCAACAGCGGACGTTACGCGGACATGACGATGGGTCGTGGACGTGGCGCTGTCCGAAATGGGTCAAAACCAATAAGGCTCACAACAAGCATGTGTTGTCCGCTCTGACTCGCAAAGCGGACATTGATCGGTGGCTCGGCAATGTCCGCTTAGAGCACGATCCCGAAAAGTGGGTACCGGTTTTCGGAAAATATCATGCTCAAACTACAAGCTGGAGCGGGATGGCGATTCGAAGAAAAGTCATCCCGCTCTAGTGCCGACAGCCGACATGAGACCGATCATTCGATCAATTGCCCGTGAGAGCATAGGTAGTCGCACATCGAGATGGTGTAGAGGTCGCGATCAAACAGACCGCGCGACGACAAATGAACCGCTGGCTTTGCCTCACCCGATCAGTATTTCGCCACGGAGCGCCGAACCGGTAGTTCAAGCCGATGCGGAACACGTCGTCGGTGCCCCGCGTATGGAAGGCGCTGGTGAGGCTCTGCGACAGTGTAGTTGTAAAGTTTCCTATGCCGACTGTGAGCGGTAGGCCGCTGGCCGATATGCTTTGATCGAGGCTGCCGAAATCCAGGTGGAGGTACTCGGCTTTGATCGACCAGTTCCGGTCGATCGCACCCTCGATGCCGCCGCCAACACCCAACCGGCGCGCGTCGTGTTCACCGAGCCTGTCGCGAGCGGAGAAAACGTGGTGCCGCCGACGGTTCCATCGACGTAGTCGGCCTTGATTTCGCCCACCGCGAGGCCGCCGGTGGCGTAGAGCAGGATACGGTCGAACGTCACGCCGACCCGGCCGCGCAAGGTCCCGAACCACGGCAGACGATAGCTTGCCGTGCCGAACAGGGTTCCGGTCGTGCCGGGACACAGCACGGGCGCCGCGCCCGCGGCGACAGGACATATGGTGACGTCCCCGCGCTGTCCGGTCGCCTGGATGTCCCCCTCGAAGCCCGCGACATAGCGATCGAACTGCCAGTTATGGCCGGCTTGAAAACCGCCGAGCGCGCCGTTGAGTTTGGCGCGGTCGTTGCCGAAGGACATTGCCATCGCGGTCGCCGTGGCGGGGGGCCCGACCGGACCGGTGACCGTCGCGGTCGTGGTCACGGTCTCAGTGAGATCCGTGGATGCGCGGCCCCAGTGTAACCGAACGTTTCCGCCGACATAGAAGCCCGTCCAGCTGAAGACTGGCGGGGGCGGCGGCGCCTTGTAGAGCGGCGCCTTGACCGGCAAATCCGCCGCCAGCACCGAGGTCCCGGCGAACAGGACAAAGGCCGTGCCGGCGAGCAGCAGCTTTTTCATGACCCCCCTATGGACGCGTTAGACTTCGCATCCGTCCCCGGAGGAAGGGTAACCCATGCCCAATAAAAATGGGTGGCAGAATAGTCACCGCCCGGAAGAATCATGCAGCAGAGAATTCGTCCCAATCGCGTCGGTCGCCGGGCAGGATCGGAGCCAGTCCGGACGCTGGCGCGAAGCATGATGTCTCTTACGGGTCCAAAAGCGGTCCTCCCGGGCAGGCTGCGGCATGTCCGCTATCCCGCCCATAGCGGAAGTCGCGGCGCGCTCCAGCTATGTCCGAGAAGTGCCATTTCCGGACTCATGCACTGCACAACCAAAGAGCTATTCGATCACGTCGTCCGCCTGCGCTAGCAGCGTGCCAGGCAGCTCGAGACCGAGAACCTTGGCGGTCTTCAGATTGATGATCAATTCAAAATGCGTGGGCTGTTCAATCGGCAGGTCGGCGGGCTTTGCGCCTTTAATGATGCGATCCACAAAGAACGCAGCGCGGCGCGAGAGTTCCGGCGTTCGGGCCGCGTACGCCATCAAGCCGCCGTCCTGAACCTGCTGCCGATAGACGAACATGGTTGGCAGGCGGCGGTTGAGTGCCCTTTCGGCCAACACCTTGGCCTGCGCCACGTAGATACCGTCAGAAGTCACAACGATGCCCTGCTGGCCGCGTGCGGCCAGTGAGTCCAGGACCGTGTCGAAAGTACTTTCGTCGGCCTCGGTGATCTCAAGTTCGACCTTCAGCGAGTGAGCTGCGGCCTGGAAAGCCTGCTCCCATGGCGAGCCCCGGGCGTAGGATGGTTGCCTGCCAGAGACCAGAACGCCGGCTTTCGTCAGGTTCGGCACTGCCTGCTTAAGGATTTCGAGGCGCTTGCCATAGAGGTCCGTATCCAGCGTTGTCAAACCCGTGAGATTGCCGCCGGGCCGTGCAAGACTTTGTACCAGTCCCGCGCCGATCAGATCGGGGTGCAGGAACGTCACAATAGGAATCGACGAGGTTGCCTGTTTGGCGGCAATTGTCTCGCGTGTGCCGGTGACGACGATGACATCGACTCGGCGGCGTACGAGGTCGGCCATGAAGCCGTCTACCAGGCCGTCGTTGCCCGCCGCAAAGCGCGGTTCGTACTTGATGTTCCGCCCATCCACGTAGCCGAGCTCGGCCATCTGTTGCAGAAACGGGCGAAAATTCGCCGGGTCGGTCGGGCTTGCTCCGATCGAAACAAGGCCAATGACCGGTTGCGCGGGCTGGGCTGTGGCTGTGAAAGGACACGTCGCTGCCCCGCCGAGCAGCGTGATGAACTCGCGCCGCCTCAGTTGAATGGATTGCATCCGCTGCCTCTCGCCGGGAGCCGGTGACAGCATAACGGATCAGGAAGGATTAAGTCAGGGGTCGCTGCGGTGCAGGATTTCAGCCTTGTCGGCTTGGGGTCAAACTCGGACCTACGGGCGCATCCCAGCGACACGTCTGCTCCTGCCCCGTAAGCGGACATTGTTCGGGGCAGCCTGGAGTGCACCCCTTGGAGTGGACAGGTCGGCATGTCCGAGAAGTGCCGGAAGGAGACATCCACTCCTCTATTCGAGCACCTCGTCGGCGCGGGCGAGCAGCGTCGGCGGCACGGTAAGGCCAAGCGCCTTCGCGGTCCTGAGATTGATGACCAACTCGAACTTCGTCGATTGCACGACCGGCAGATCGTCAGGTCTGGCACCATTGAGAATGCGACCCACATAGATACCCATCTGGAGCGATGTATCCTTACGGGAAGTTGAGTAGCTCATCAGGCCGCCGGCGGAGACGAACTCCGGCCACTCGTACATGACGGGTATCTTGTGACTGGCTGCGAGCGCCACCAATTGGTCGCGACGTACTTGGAAAAATAAATCGGCGCTCATGAGGAGCGCACCCGCTCCCCGTCGTGCCAGCGTGGCAAAGGCGTGGTCGATTTCGCTGTCGGTGTTCGCGCTTAGAATGAACACCTCCTGCCCGATTCCACGGGCAGTCTCCTGGACCTCCTTCACCTGCATTTCGGCAATCTGGCTCCTCGGGTTCACGAGAAAGGCGATCACGCGCGTCTCGGGAACCAATTCGAGGAGCAACTCCAGACGCTTCGGTCCAAGTGAGGTGGTGAAGACATAGACGCCGGTGGCATTAGCCCCGGGGCGGTTGAGGCTCTTGACGAGACCATCGCGGACCGGGTCGCTGCCGCTCTGGAAGACGATTGGAATTGTCTTCGTCGCCGCTAGCGCCGCCCGGGCCGTTTGCGGGCCGCCGGTCGTGACGATGATGGCTACCTGGCGGCGAACCAGATCGGTCGCGAGCGCCTGTAATCGTTCGTATTGCCCTTCCGCCCAACGATAGTCGATCGTCAAGTTCTTGTGCTCGACATAGCCGGTTTCGCTCAATCCTTGATGGAAGGCAGCCAGACCTTCTCTCCCAGTCTCAGTATCGGCTGATAAAGGGCTAAGCCGACCGATCGTGCGTACATCCGGCGGGCTGAGCGCGCGCCACACGCGGCCATAGAGCCGCAGCGCCTCCAAGCAGCGTGATGAACGTGCGCCGTCTCATGTCCGCCCCAGGCTCAGCACAAGGCATCGTACCGGCTCAAGCTAGCACACTTACAGGGGCCGGGGCGGCCTTGAGATTGATCACCAGTTCGTACTTTGTCGGCGCATGCACCGGGAGATCGCCCGGCCTCTCACCCTTGAGGATGCGATCGACGTAGCCGGCCGCGCGCCGAAACTGGTCGATTCGATCAGGTCCATAGGAGATCAGGCCTCCGCCGCGGAAGTCCCAGCGCGCTCCGAATCGATCCGAATTGAGCTTGCGCTTCATTCGATGACCTTGTCGGCGCGCAGCACAAGGTTGGCGGGGATTTCCTGGCCCATCGCCTTAGCCGTCCTGAGATTGATCACCAGTTCGAACCGGGTCGGCTGCTCGACTGGAATGTCGGCTGGCTTAGTTGCCGCGCAGCACCTTGACGACCATCCGTGCCTCCTGACGACGCTTTAAACAATGCCCAGAAGGCAAAATAACCTGCGACGCTATTCCGGCAGGCCGGTGACGCGGAGCGCCTCGCCCAGCGCGGCGGCGAGGGCCGGCATCCAATTCGCGCCGGCAAATAGCCGACTGTAACGGAATATGGGCTGCAATTCCAAAACGCGCGCTGCGGCTGTTTTTGCTTCGTCAAGCTGCCCGAGCTTCGCAAGCGCCGCCGCCAGCGCGACGTAGGATATGCTGAAGCCTGGATCGGATTGGATGGCCTTGCGGGCGGCGGCGGCCGCTTCCTCGTATTGGCCGCGGTAAAAACGCCCAATCGCAATCGCGAAGAAGGCAGAGCTGCGGAACGGATCGAACGGGCTCAACCGCAAGCCGCGCTCTGCCCATTCGCATGCGCGCTCGGCTTCTCCGCCAAGCGCCAGGATGACGCTGCCTTGGATGTAGGTGACGGCCGAGGAGGGGCTGACGGCAAGCGCTGCCTCGAATGCTGCGAAGGCGGCGGCACGATCGTGCTTGTCCATCCCGATGACAAATCCGGCGAAAGACAGCGCAAGCGCATCGTCCTGACCGTGCGCTATGGCAGCTTCGGCATGGCGGATCGAGGCCATCCGGTTCTCCTCGTGCAGCCCGCCGCGCAGGAAGAGTGAGTGATGGCACTCCGCCGCGTAGGCGTGCGCCAGCGCATAGGCCGGGTCGAGCGCGAGGGCGCGCTCCAGCAGCACCAGCGCCCTCGTCGATGGCGCCGGCATTCTCGTATAAACGTCGGAGTGCGCCTGCAAGACCAGGTCATAGGCGTCGAGGCTGTCCGGCCGCTTGCGTTTGACGCGCTCGATCTCAGCCACACGCAGGCTCGGCTCGATGGTGCCGACCACGGACAGCGTGATCTCGTCCTGAAGAGCGAAAATATCGTCGGACCTGCGGTCATAGCGCTCGGCCCAAATGTGCGCCCCGGTTGCGGTGTCGATGAGCTGCCCGGTGATGCGCACGCGATCCGCGGCCTTGCGCACACTGCCTTCGAGCACATAACGCACGCCAAGCTCGCGACCGACCTGCTTCACGTCGGTTGTCCGACCCTTGTAGGCGAATGTCGAATTACGCGCGATGACGAACAGCCACTTGATACGCGACAGGCCGGTAATGATATCCTCCACCATCCCGTCGGCGAAATATTCCTGCTCCGGATCCCCGCTCATATTCTGGAACGGCAGCACCGCGATCGATGGCCTGTCGGGCAGCGCCAGGGGTCCCGAGTGCTTTTCCAGAGCCTCGCGCCCGCTTCCCGCTCCCGGCTTCGCCTCGGCGGCGACGCCGACTTGGAGTGAATAAACCCGGATCGGATCATCGATATTCTTAAGTTGTGTCGCTCCGAGATCGCTGACCGCCAGATCGAGCCGCGCCTTCACCTGCCGATAGGCGTCTTCGGAAAGACAGATCGCGCCGGGCTTGGCAATACCTTCCAATCGCGCAGCGATATTGACGCCGTCGCCCATCAGATCGCCATCGCTTTCCTCGACGATATCGCCGAGATGGATGCCGATGCGAAATTCAATGCGCCGTTCAGGCGGCAGGCCCGCATTGCGCTCGAGCATGCTGCTCTGCACTTCGACGGCGCAGCGCACGGCATCAACGACGCTGCGGAACTCGACCAGCGCTCCGTCGCCGGTACGCTTCACGACCCGCCCGTGATGCACGGCGATGGTTGGATCGATCAAATCGCTCCGAAGTGCCCGCAGCCGCGCCAGCGTACGATCCTCGTCCGCGCGTGTCAGCCGGCTATAACCGACAACGTCGGCCGCCAGAATTGCCGCGATTTTTCGTGTCTCTCTCACGCCGTCCCTCTGACCCTTCTCAATAGCATGAATTCCCTGGCGATATCGCCGGACGCGGCAGGGACGCGAGTTATCTCGCGCCCCCCGCACGGAACCGTACGTCCGGTTTTCCCGCATGCGGCTCCCACCTCGGGTGCGTGACGGCAAAACGATTGGCCCACTTTGGTCCGTCCATCATTTTGCCTGGCGCACTTGCTCAACCACCTTCGCGGAGCACGAGGCTGGCGGGAATCTCATGACCGAAAGACGTGGTGTGGCGCATTGCGCGGCGATTGGTGCAAGGAGCCGATGCGATAAATGCGTCCCGGTTCTTGCGCGCGCACGGCGAGCGGCCAGCCCGCCGCCGCGCCACCCAGCACACCGAGAAAATCCCGCCGTCGCATGCTCGCCTCCGGTCTCATCAGAACGCAGGGTCCACTTTGTGCCACAAGCGGAAATGGGCAGCCTCATTCGATCACCTCGTCAGCGAGCGCCGAGAAGGTGGGCGGCACTTGGATGCCAAGCGCTTTTGCCGTCTTGAGATTGATGACAAACTCGAATTTGATCGACCGGTAGATCGGCAAATCGGCCGGCTTGGCACCTTTAAGGATTTGGCCGGCATAATCCCCGACCTGGCGATACCCCGCCGCAAGGCTGATGCCATAGCTCATCAATCCTCCGGCAACCGCATACTCGCGAAACTGATAAATGGCCGGCAACCTGAATTGCGCGGCCAGCGCAATAATGCGGTCGCGCCTGGTGTCGAAGAACGGGTCGGCAGTGACGAGCAATGCGGCGGAGTGCTGTTGGGCGAGCGTTGCAAACGATGATTCCAACTCCCGGTCGTTTCCCGCATACGCGATCTCAATTCGCGAGTCGACGCTTCGAACCGCCTCCCGGACCTCTCGCGCTTGGGCATCGGCCTGCTGATAGTTCGGATTGATGAGCACACCGATCACGGTTGCGCTCGGCACCAGTTCGTGCAGCATTCCGAGCCGTTTCGCTTCCGGCGCGGTGGTCAACAGGCTGACGCCGGTAGCGTTCCCGCCCGGCCGGTTGATGCTGGCGACCAACCCCATTTGGACTGGATCGCCCCCGGTCGTGAACACAATCGGAATCAAGGAAGTTGCCGCTCTCGCCGCCAGCACGGACGGCTCGCCCCCGGTCGCAACCAATACCGCGACCTGGGCGCGAACGAGTTCAGCCGCAAGCGCCGGCAAACGATCATACCGACCCTCGGCCCAGCGGTATTCGACTGCGACGTTATGGCCTTCGACGTAACCGTGCGTACCGAGGCCGGCACGGAATGCGTCCAGCAAATTCCGGGAGTCATTGAGCCCCCTGCTGCTCATGAAGCCGACGACTGGGATCGCCGGCTGCTGCGCGTGCGTTGCGGTCGGCCGAATGATGGAAGTCGCTGCCGCGCTGGCGACAAGCGTGATGAACTCGCGTCGTTGCATGCGCCCCCCTGAGAACACGCCCGGAACGTAGCATTTTGCGACCGGGCGCAGGGGGAAATCGCACACAACCGACCCCGAGCGCGGAGCAGGCCCGATGTCCGGCGCAAGTCCGGTCTTGCCCCATGAGCGGACGTTGATGGCCCTGAGCGGAACGTCCGAGATGTGCCACTGACGGACTCATGCGGTGCAGCGAATTGCTTCCTTATTCAACCACCTCGTCGGCGCGCGCAAGCAACGCCGGCGGCACCGTGATGCCGAGCATCTTGGCGGTCGGGGCATTGATGACCAGCTCGAACCGACCGTTCGGTGGCACGTCTGCCTTCTGCCGAGAGCGGAAGTCGCGGCGCGCTTTCGCCATGTCGCAAAAGTGCCAACAAGAGATTACAGCAAAAGGCGCCTCTATTCGATTACCTTGTCGGCGCGGGCGAGCAGCGAGGGCGGCACGTCGAGGCCGAGCGCCTTGGCGGTCTTGAGATTAATGGCCAGGTCAAACTTTGTCGGCTGCACCACGGGTAGATCGGTCGGCTTCTCCCCTTTGAGAATGCGCCCAACGTATGTTCCCGCCTGACGATATCCGTCGGCGAGGCTGGTTCCGTAACTCATCAGTCCGCCGGACTCCACAAACTCATGCGTATTATAGATCGTGGGAACTGCATGGCGCGCCGCCAACGCGACGAGTTGCTCGCGCCGGCTGTAGAAGAATGCATCGTTTCCCACGACGAGCGCGCCGATCTGCTGCGCGACGGCTGTTGCGAAGGCCGTGCCGATGTCGTGTTCCGTGATGGCGTCCAGGATATGGATTTGCCGCCTGAGCGCAAGCGCGGCCGCCTGAACGTCCTTCGTTTCCGGCTCGGAATTGGGATTCGACGTGTTGACGAGGAGGCCGATCGCATTGGCATTAGGAACCAGCTCGCGGAGCAGCTCCAGACGCTTTGCCCCGAGCAAGGAGATCAATGGGGTCACGCCGGTGATGTTACCGCCAGGCCGATTGAAACTGGTGACGAGCCCGCCCTGGACGGGGTCGAGGTCGCCCATGACAAATACAATCGGAATCGTCGTGGTTGCCGCCTTCGCCGCGAGTGCTGAAACGCTGCCGCCGGTTGCGGCTATCACCGCGACCTGACGCCGAACCAAATCGGCCGCCAGGAGCGGCAATCGATCATATTGATTCTCCGCCCAGCGGTATTCGATCGCCACGTTGCGGCCATCGTCATAGCCGCCTTCGCTCAGGCCCTGGCGGAACCCTGCTACGAGAGGCGCGAAAAGACCAGGGGATTGGTTGTTGAGGAATCCGATCACCGGCATCGCTGGCTGCTGCGCGCGCGCCGGCAGCGGCCAAACCGCCGCCGAGCCCGCTACAAGCCTGATAAATTCGCGCCGCCGCATGTGACCGCCCGAGCTCGTGACCGCCCGAGCTCGCCGACTCCAGGATAGCAGTTTTCCCTCTGGATTGTCCGTGTAAAGGAGCACGCCCCGGGCGGCGGTCGAGGGGCAGCTTCCGCGCGGTAGCGACACAGCTGGGTGATCAGCTCAGTCGACGCCGAACCTTGATCGCACGCCGCGTCGAGTCTATGTATCGGACCGCCGGGGCATCGCAGGCTCCCGGCGTCTCACAGACGGTTCCCCGTCCAAGTCCTGCTCGCGGTCCGCGCACTCACGCGGACAGGAGCACGATCATGAATGCGGAGCCATTTTCCGTGTCTAAGCCCACAGCTCGCCTCGGCCGCGTCGCTATCCTATGGCGGGGCGATGAAGCGGCGCGCCGCAGTGCCACGCCAAGCACCAGCCGATTCAAGGCCGTCTTCGCGGCGCTCGCCGACGTCGGCGTCGATGCGGAACCGGTGGTCTACGAGGACGATGTCCTCGACGCCGTGCGCACACGGCTCGCCACGCTCGATGGCGTGCTCGTCTGGGTCAACCCGATTCACGAGGGGCGCAACCGCGCCAATCTTGACGCGCTGCTGCGCGAGGTCGCGGCGCGCGGCGTCTGGGTGAGCGCCCATCCCGATGTGATCCTCAAGATGGGCACCAAGGAGGTGCTCCATCGTACCCGCACGATGGGCTGGGGCTGCGACACGGCCCTCTATCGAACGGCCGAGGCGATGCGCGTCGAATTGCCGGCGCGGCTCGCCGCCGGCCCGCGCGTGATCAAGCGCAACCGCGGCAACGGCGGCCAGGGCGTCTGGAAGGTCGAGACGCTGGCAAGCCCACGCAACCGGTCGATGGTACGCGTGCTGGATGCCACCAAGGACGCATCGGAGGAGCTGGCGCTGGACGAGTTTCTCCAGCGGTGCGCCGCGTATTTCGATGACGGCTGCGTGATCGATCAGCCGTTCCAGGCGCGCCTGAGCGAAGGTGTGATGCGCTGCTACATGGCGGGCGATCGCTGCGCCGGCTTCGGCCACCAGAAGGTCAAGGCCCTGGTCGACGCACCGGCCGCGCGCGCCGAGGCCGGAACACGGCTCTACACCGGCAATGCCGACCCGCGCTTCCAGCGCCTGCGCCGGTTGATGGAAGACGAGTGGACGCCGCAGCTGAGCTCCTTGCTGGATATCCCGCGGCGCGACCTGCCGATGATCTGGGACGCGGACTTCATGCTCGGCCCCCCCGGCGCCGACGGGACCGACAGCTACGTGCTTGGCGAGATCAACGTCAGTTCGGTGTTCCCGATCCCCGACGAGGCGTCGGCGGAGATCGCCCGCCGCGTTGCCGATCGGCTGCGGTCGAAGCTTTGAATGTGGTCCTAGAGCATGTCCCGTTCCTTCGGAATCCGGACAAGCTCTAGAAGCATTAAGTGGCGCATGTTCTTATCGGCGAACCGGTGCCCACTTCGCCGGAACATGCGCTAGAGGAGACCAGCGACGGTCGGAACCGGCGCGAGTAGGAAAATTGTGCACCGGGATGATTGCGGCCTGGCCTGATGTCCGCGTTGGGTCCCATTGCGGACATCGGGTTGCTCTCCATAGCCGCCGGCAACCGACCGCTAGAGCATGATCCCGAAAAAGCCTGCCCCGGACGTGATCCGGGGTGGGCACCGGTTTTCGGAAAAGATCATGCTCCACCAACAAGCTGGAGCGGGATGACGATTCGAAGAAAAGTCATCCCGCTCTAGCTGAGATCGGCAGTAGAGCCCACGTCCGCCGCGACGATGAAGGGGCTTATACGAGCTGTTTGCTGCATGTGCGCCTGTTTGGCGGCTTCGCGTCTATCTAAGGTGATGCCACAAGCGGACCGAAGCGATCCTGCATCACTTGCTTGCCCCGCTCCCGAAGCGAGTCGTTGCGAGCCGCCGAAGACGCAGTGAGGAGGTTGGCTAGCGTCGAGCTCTGGTGCTGGACCCACTCGACGCGGGGCTTGCGCCGATGGACGTAGCTTTCGAGGGCGGTTTCCCGGGTTGCCGCCACGCGCAACTCCTCGGCGAGCACGCAGGCATCCTCCATCGCCATGCAGCCGCCTTGGCCCATCATTGGCGAGCTGGCGTGCGCGGCATCCCCGACGAGCACCACCCGGCCGGCACGTATATTCACGCGCTCCATCCACTCCATGGCCGAGCAGATGACTTCTTCGTCGCCTTCGAGCGCGGCCAGATACGCCGCAACGCGCGGGCCGAAGGTCGAAAAGCGCTGCCGCAACCGGGCGAGGCGTCCCTCCGGCGGATCGCGGAAGTGCGGATGGGCGACATAGGCGAAGGAGTAGGTACGCCCGCCGCCCAAGGGCACGAGCCCGAAGAGGCAGCCATCGCCCAGATGGATCTGAAATGCGCCAAGGCCGGCGGGGCGGATCGGCGCGACGCTGCGCCAATTCATGGCGCCGAGATAGCTTGGCGCTGTGCTGGTCAGGGCCAGCGCGCGCACCGTCGACCTGATCCCATCGGCGCCGACCACGAGATCAAAATCTCCGCGCGAGCCGTCGGAGAATCCGACCGACACGCGGGCATCATCCTGTACCAGGGAGGTGACTTCCGTGCCGAGCCGGCAGCGCACCTGGGCGACGCCCGGCAGCAGCGCGCCTTGCAGCTTCGTCCGTTCGATGCCGACGCAGGGCCCGTCATGGCCCCACAGCGCCTCGAGATCGGTGTCCGACAGCACCTCGCCCTGCTCGTCGCAGAACTGCCATCGAGTGACGACCGTGCCGGCTGCCTCAACGCCTGAGGCAAGGCCAAGCGCCGCCAGCATGCGCATGCCGTTGGCGTGGACGAGGAATCCGGCCCCTGCCGCCTGCCAGGTCTCTCGCCGCTCCACGAGCTCGACCTTAAAACCGTGCTGGTGCAGCGCGGCAGCGGTGGTCAGGCCGGCCATGCCGCCGCCGACGACCAGGATCTTGTCGACCTTCGCCATGGGCTCTCCAATGGCATCGCACTGAATCGACACTGCGCAGTTCGGAAAGGACTAGCCGGATCGGCAATCGCCTATCTTGGACTCGGCGGAACAATGACCTGGACTAAAGTGAAACCGTGCGGCCAATCGCTTGGATCAAAATAAAATTATGCGATAATAACGACGCCGCCGGCCATCCTCATGCGAACAAATCGCAGGTGAAGCTCATGCCAGAGGTCTGCGCCACTTTCAGGTTTTCGACCGCCGGCCTGCCGGAGCCGGCGCGCGCCCAAACCGTGCGATACCTCCACGAGCGCGAGCGCACCGTGCTGCCGGCTGGGCTCGAGCCGCTCGAGCCGCTCGAACCGCTGTCTGATCACCCACCGCACGTTGACGTGGTCAAGCGGACGCTGCCGGGATTGGCCCTCGTGTCTGGAACGTTCTCCGGCCTGCGCCACGCGGCACGACCCAGAGGCGCCGCCGGGCATGGCGAGAACGATCTTTTGCTCTGCGTCAATGTCCGCGGGTGCAGCTTGGCGCAGCAGCGCGACCGGGAGCTGACGCTGCGCGACGGTGACGCTTTCTTTGCGACGCGAAGCCTGGCCGGGTTCAACATCGTGCGGCCGACGCCCGCGCGCTTCATCGGCTGCCGAGTGCCGCGCCAGGCCGTGGCAGCGCTGCTTGGTCGGCTCGACGATACGCCAATGACCTTCGTGCCGCACGACACGGAAGCGCTGCACCTGCTCGTCACCTACGCCGGTGCCATTGCCGATGCGCTGCCGCTGACGACGCCCGAGCTGCAACGGCTCACCGTCAGCCACATGCAAGATCTCATCGCGGCGATCATCGCGGCCACGCGCGGCGGTCGCGCAATTGCAGAGGGACGCGGGATCGCCGCCGCGCGGCTCAGGGCGATCATGACCGACATCTGTGCTCATCTTGGCGACGGCGAGTTGTCGGTCGCCGAGGTCGCACGGCGCCAGCGCGTGACAGCGCGCTACGTGCACAAGCTATTCGAGAACGAAGGCCTCACCTTCTCATCCTTTGTGCTGGGCCGGCGCCTCGCGCGCGCACACCGCATGCTGAGCGATCCGCGACTTGCCGGTTGCACCATCGGCTCGGTCGCATTCGATGTCGGCTTCGGCGATCTGTCCTACTTCAACCGCACATTCCGTCGCCGCTATGGAGCCGCGCCAAGGGAGATAAGGCAGTCGGCGATGAGGGCCGATCCTCCCGCGTGAACGAGACGCTCAAGTTGGCGACTTCGGCACCGAATTGTCGATTTCCGCTTCCGGCACATTCCGGACGTTCCGATCGGGGCGATCAATGTCCGCTCATGACGGATGCCCGCGCGCGCAGGGCCAGCGCAAAATGCCCGGACATGGCACGTTCCGGGCGTTCCGATCGGGGCGATCGATGTCCGGTATTGAGGCTGGATCGGATGTCGCAGATGGACCCGGAGCCGACATCTTTGCACCGCGGCAAGAGTCGTCGAAAGGTTCCTACTCGATGACCTCATCGGCGCGGGAGAGGAGCGTCGGCGGCATCGTGAGGCCGAGGCCCTTGGCCGTTTTGAGGTTGATGACCAGCTCGAACTTGGTCGGTTGCTGCACGGGAAGATCGGCCGGCTTCTCACCCTTTAAAATTCGTGCGGCATAAATTCCAGCCTGGCGATAAGTATTCGCGATATTCGCTCCATAGCTGATTAAGCCGCCGGAATCGGCGAACTCGCGGAACGGAAAGATCGCCGGAATCTTGGCGCGTGCCGTCTGCGCCGCGAATTGATCCCTCCTCACGAGAAAAAACGGATCCGATCCAACAACCAATGCGTTGGGGCGCAAATCGGCGAGAGACCCGAAAACCGCGTCAAGCTCGCTTGGGATGCTGGCGTTCAGCATCTTGATCTGCAGCCCGTTGGCCTGCGCCGCGGCCTCCGCGTCTCTGATCTCAGGTACAGCGTCGGGACTGGTCGGCATTATCCGGCCGCTCAATAACCTAGTACAGCTGAGCGAAAGTGAGGGACTCATTTTGGCTCAGCGGGTTGACGGTATTGCAGCCACACTCCAGGGGAAGTGGAGTCAGAATTTCCACTGGCCGGTACTAGCCTGAACTCATGCCCGACCCGGACGCAAGCTCGATACAGGCAAAATCCCACGGTAACCTAGTGCTGCGGTGCCGTTACTGTTTGCAGGAACCATTCAACCGAGGGCTCGTTTCACCGGCGAGGAAGTGCCCGGAGGTCAGTCATGCATCCTTCCGATCACGCGTCGGGGCAAAAAGCGGCCCTCAGGCAATCGGAGACCGAGGTCGTCATCCGGCCTTTCGATCCGTTGACCGCGACACGGGCCGATTGGACGGCTTTCCATGCCTACCGACGCGCGCGCCACGAGGAAGCGTGGGCGGACGATCCGATCCTCACCGATGAGCAGGAGGAGGAGGACGAGCGAGACCCCGACCCGGAGGGCGATTCCCTGCACTGGGTCGCAAGCGCGAATGGCCGTATTGTTGCAAGCCTCTCGACCTACCTGCCGAAGCCGGACAGACCGCATTTCGCCGAGCGCGCGCGCTTCCTCCACGCCTACGGCTCGGTGTTGCGGCCGTGGCGCAGGCGCGGGCTGGGAAGGCGGCTGCTCGCCCAGGTGCACGAGCTGATGTGCGCGCACGACAAGACCCTGCTGACCCTGTCCACGCACGAGCCGGATGGGCATGGCTTTCTCCGCCACATCGGCGCGGCGCAGAAGATGCGCTCGGTCGAGAATGGGCTGCGCGTGGATGGTCTCGACTGGACGATGCTCGACCGCTGGGAAGCCGCAACCTTGCGCGCGCTGCCCGGAGGCGAATTCGTCAGCTACGGCCCGCGGGTGCCGGCGGAAGTGCTCGAGCCGCAATTGCCGTTCCGTACCGCCCTCCTGGAAGACGCGCTGCGGGACGAATTGGAGCATGCGCCCATTCGCACCGAGATGAGCACGATGAACGAGTGGTACCGCAACCTCGATCGCGTCGGGGGCGCCCATCATCTGATCGTTCTGCGCGATAGCGACGGCGCCGTCGTCGGTATCACCGACATTGCGTGGGATAGCCGCGCGCCCGATCGCATCTACCAGATACTGACCGGCGTGCGGCGCGACAAGCGCGGACTAGGCCTTGCCAAGGGATTGAAGGCCGCCATGCTCCGCACCATCCGGACGCAATTCCCTGCGGTCTCCCAGGTGGTCACCTACAATGCCCGGTCGAACGCCGCGATGCTGGCGATCAACAACCGGCTCGGCTTCACTGTGCATCGGCACTATGGCACTTATCAGATCGATCGCCAGGCGATCGGCGCCTGGATCACCCGCCGGGCTGATGTCAAGTTCGAAGGGCTTACGTCACCACCTCGCGACGCGTAAGCGCCAGGGTCGATCGACCGTTTGGTGGGAACGGAACGCGTGGCGCGATGTCGCCTAATGGCACAAAGCGGACCTGCTCGCCGCGGCGGAGAACGTCCGCTTACGGGGCTAAGCCGGACATAGATGCCGTCGAGCCTGTTCGGTTGCTTTCGACCCAAAGCGGTCATAGGGCCTGATCAGCGACCGGCCGGTTGCCTGATATTTTTTTACTCGGCGCCCGGTCGCAAAGTAATAAGCTGGGGTTACAGAGCTCGCCCCATGGTGCGCTCAACTCGACAGGAGAGCCCTATGAATGGATTTCGCTCGCTGGCGACGACGACCACGATGGTGTGTCTCGCAATTGCCATGGCTGCGGATGGTGCAGCCGGCCAGCAGCCGGTCAAATCGGCCAAAGAGCAGTTCGTGGGGACCTGGACATGACGATTCGAAGATAAAGTCATCCCGCGCTGGACTGACCGAGGAGTCCTGATGTTACGGTTTGGCGTTTTTCTGCCATCGTATGTGTATCCCGGCGATCCCCCGCCCGCAGCTGCCGCCCTCCAGAGCTACGCGCGACTGGCCGAGGAACTGGGCTTTGACAGCATTTGGGTCTTCGACCACTTGCTTGATGCTCCTCCTTCCTACAAGGCGGCCTTCCTCGAGCCGGCCACGACGCTCGCGTTGGCTGCGCTCGCGACCAAGCGCGTGACCATTGGCACCGGCGTTCTGGTGCTTCCACTGAGGGACCCTGTTCTCACCGCCAAGGCGTTCGCCAACATCGATCTCCTGTCCGAGGGGCGCCTTATCTTCGGTGTTGGCGTAGGCTGGGCCGAGCAGGAGTTCCAAGCCTCCCAGGTCGCGCTCGCCGAACGTGGCCGCCGAATGGATGAGAGTCTGGATATTATTCTCGGGCTATGGACGCACGACACGTTCGCCTACAAGGGCCGCTGCTTCAACGTCCCCGAAATTAGCTTGCTGCCGCGCCCGCTGCAGAGGCCACACCCGCCGATCTGGGTTGCCGGCGGCACGGTGCCGATGGGAAAAAGCCGGCATATCACTGCCCGGCGGGGATACTCACCCGTGCCTTCGATCCGCCGGGCGGCGCGGCTCGGGCAAGGTCTCATGACAGCCTACCGATCGGCACCGGGGAGCGACGTGTCCTGCATCCTCGAAACGCGCGACCTCCTCGCCCAGGAGATGAAAGCGGCAGGCCGCGATCCGGGCAGCGTCAGGTTCGCCCATCACGATCACGTTCACATCGACATTGAGCCGACGCACGAGCGCCTTGCCGCAGTTCTCCATCGCTTCACGCACAATAGCTTCGAGGATATGGCGCCGATTTACCTTATGGGACACCCCGACGATCTCGTCCCCCTGTTCCAAGCCCGCATCGATGCCGGCGTGGAAGAAGTAACATTCAACTTCATGACGCCCGATCCGCGCCAGCTTGAATTGTTCATGAGCCGCGTCCGGCCGCACCTCAAATCGGAGCACAGCTTGGGCACGGGCGCAGACTCGCCAGCGAAAGTCCGCCTTTTGCCTGCGGTCAAGCCCGGGTGATTTCTCTCACGGGTCGGGGCAGCCACGGCGACAAGGCTTGGCCGCCCGTATTATCCTGGTACGATGGACCCAAAAGACACCACCCGCTGGCAGTGCGGCGGCAGCGTTGTCGTGGTGCTGGTGGGCCGCGTGCCGGGTGTCATAGCCTCGCGTGACGGGAGCGCGCGATTATCATCACTACCTTACCAGCCCGTACGGAGAAAACCCATGAACCACATCATTACGCCAAAGTTCCTGGTCGGCGTCTTATCATGGACTGCCTTCTTTTTTATCGGCCTCCCTTTGGAAAATGCGTGGGCTCAACAGTGCCTGCCCTTTAGCCAACCTTGTCCTCGCGGGTATCAAAGCGTGACAATCCCACCGGGTACGTATTACGGCTGTTATAATGGTGGTCACATCTGTCAACCGTACCAACAACCTGTCTACCCATTCCCCCTAGGGCAGAACGTGCCGTTTTGCACACAGTACCCATACGGGGCGGGATGCCGCGGACGATGAAGCGGGGCAGGTTCCCTGCACGGCCAATCCCTCCTCGCGATAAAGCCGGTCGCTGCGGTCGACACTGGAATGCGATACCGCACGGGATGTGATGATTGTGCATCAGCCTAGCTTCCTGACTATCGCGTTGATGTGACCTGCCTTTTCGTCTCGGTCGCCACGACAGGGGACGCGCATTGGGGGCGGTAAGTGGTGCCCGTTCGTGATCATCCCGCTTCGTCATCCTCCATCCTGCCAAGTGCTTCTGGGGCAGACCGGATCACGTGCCGGAAGCCCGCTTTCGAACCGGAAGCCGACACTTGCAAAAAATCGCAAACGTTGCCGCGAAGCAACAGTTTTCCGGCGCAACCCATCGTATAGTGCCCTCCGTTAGTCTCGGGCTGGGGGGCTGCCATGAAACACGTCGTCTCTGCGACGCTCGTCGCGAGCGCGCTGGCGCTCGGAACCACGGCCGCGAGCGCGGCCGACATGCCGCTCAAGGCGCCGCCGCTGGCGCTGGTGTTCAGCTGGACCGGCGGGTACATCGGCGGCAACATCGGGTGGATCCGCGGCAACGCCGACTACGATACGGTCTGCCCGGCCTTGAATCCGAACTGCCCGCTGCTGATTCCATTCTTCGCGTTCAACAGTGTCATTCCCGGGATTGGACCGATCATCACGTTCGTGCCCAATCCCTTCAGCACGCTCCCGGGCGGCAGCGCGAGCAACAGTTCGTTCATGGGCGGCGGCCAGATCGGCTACAACGTCCAGTCCGGCCACGTCGTGTTCGGCGCTGAAGCGGATCTCAACGCCACGCATATCCACACCACGCTGACGCGCAATGCCGGCGATTTCACCGGCTTTCCGCCCGGCTTCTTCGGCAACGTCGCGGCAACTTCCAACTTCGACAACGACTGGATCGGCACGGTGCGCGGCCGGCTGGGTCTCGCCTGGGATCGGGTGATGCTCTACGGGACCGGCGGCATCGCCTTCGCCGGTACCACCTCGAGCACCGCATTCGTCTACACGCCGCCCGCGAACGCGATCCCGGCGTTCATACAGCCGGGCCCCACCGGCGCCAGCTCGTCGCAAGTCATCGCCGGCTGGACTGTTGGGGTCGGCGGCGAATGGTTCGTGGGCGAGCGGGTGAGCGTCGGCGCGGAATACCGTCACTCCGATTTCGGTCATCAGAACGTCGCGCTCGGCTTCGACACGGCAAACGCGCCGGTCTCCACTAGCATCCACTACACGACAGATCAGGTGACGCTGCGCGCCAACTGGCACTTTGATGGGAGGCCTTGATCCGGGGCCGGACATGACGACGAAGAAGCCGGATCAATTCAATCGGAACCCGCACCAAACCGATCAGACCGGGACCGCGCCGCCCATCGTCGTGCGGTGCATAAGGCGGCGCTGCGGCAGGTCGTAGTCCTGGATCGCGCGGTGCTGGACCGTGCAGTTGTCCCACAGCAACAGGTCGCCGGCGTGCCATTGGTGCCGGTAGATGAACGCCGGCTTGGCGATGTGGTCGGCGAGCGCGCAGATCAGCGCCCCGGCTTCCTCATCGCCGAGGCCTTCGATCGCCGTACAGTCGTCGCGCATCACGTACAGGCATTTGCGCCCGGTATGCGGGTGCGTGCGCACGATCGGATGCATGACCGGCGGGTTGCGCTCGATCTCCGCCTGGGTCGGCGCCAGCGCCCGCTTGCGGCCGCGGAAATCGAACACGGCGCGCTTGCCGTCGAGCAATCGCTGCAGCGTCGCCGGCAACGCATCCCACGCCGCGGCCGCGCTGGCAAACTCGGTGTCGCCGAGCGGCAGGCCGTGCAGCGTCGGGATTTCGTGGGCGTACAGCATCGTGCCGCGCGGCGGGCGGGCGGCATAGCACATGTCGCTGTGCCAGTTCTCGCCGGCGCGGCGAATGCCGATCGGCTTTCCGTCATCGCTGATGTTCGACACCACGACGATTTGCGGGCAGCCCGGCACGCTCCAGCGCTCGCCGAAGATGTTGAACTCGATGGTGCCGAACCGGCGGGTGAACGCGACCTGCTGCGCGGGCGTTATCCGCTGGTCGCGGAAAAAAATCACGCCGTGCGCGTTGTAGGCATGCTCGATTTCGGCGAAGACGTTGTCGCCCAGCGGCTGCGCAAGATCGACGCCGCGGATTTCCGCGCCCACGGCGGCGCCGGTCGGAACGATCTCCAGGCTCATCGGCACCGGTCTCGAGTTGGATCTCGCGGCATCCTAATGGGTAAACGGCGTCGCTGACAACGCGGGCTCGTAGCCCGCATGACCCCCGCGAAGGCGCTACGGCATGCACACATCTCTCTGTTCCCCTCCCCCCGCGCGCGAAGCGCGTGGCGGGGAGGGGTTAGCCACGTGTCGAAGACCAAGAAGATCGGCTTCGTCGCCGCCAAGCCGATCCCGCAGGTGCTGCAGAACGTCAACAGCTTCACGCTCGGTGCGCGCTCGGTCGATCCGAGCATCACCACCCAGGTGATCTTCACCGGCGAGTGGTCGCTGCCCGTGAAGGAAGCCGAGGCCACCAACAGCCTCGCCGACGGCGGCGTCGACGTCATCACCGTGCACGTGGACGCGCCGAAGGTCGCCATGGAGACGGCGGAGCGGCGCGGCATCTTTTGCTGCGGCTATCACGCCAACCAGCAGAAGCTCGCCCCCAAGGGCTATCTGACCGGCGCCGAGTGGAACTGGGAAAAGGTCTACCGCATGTTCGTCGAGAAGGCGCAAAAGGGCGAGCCGCTGCCCAACTTCGTGCGCGGCGGGCTCGCCGACGGCTTCGTGAAAATGTCGCCGTACGGGCCGGCGGTGCCCGAGGCGGCGCGCAAGCACGCCGACGCGGTGAAGGCCGAGATTCTCAAGGGCGGCTACGCCGTGTTCAAGGGCCCGCTCAAGGACAACAAGGGCAAGGAGGTCGTGGCCTCCGGCAAGGCCTATACGGAAACCGCGATCGAGCTTGAGTCCATGGACTATCTCGTCGACGGGGTCGTGGGCTCGACCGCCTGACCATGGTTGTCCTTTCCGCCGCGGACCGGGCCGCGGAGGCCGCTGCCCCATCGCAGAGCGACGCGACCGAGCGGGACAGCACCTATCCGCTGCGACGAGCGCTCGAGGCCTTGCTGGTGCCTTCGATGGCGCTCGTCCTGGCGGCGGGCGCGTTCTCGCTGTTCCTGCTGTTGCTGGGAAAGTCGCCGGCGGATTTCTTCGCGCTGGTCTGGCGCGGCGCGTTCGGCAGCTGGTTCTCGCTGCAGAACACGCTGCAGCGCGCCGCTCCGCTCCTGCTCACGGCGCTGTGCGTCGCCGTTCCGGCCCATCTCGGCCTCGTCGTCATCGGCGGGGAGGGCGCGGTCGTGCTCGGGGGCCTCGCCGGCGCCGCCATCGCGGCGCCGCTGATCGGTGCGCCGCCGCTCGTCGTGCAGGTCGCCATGGGCATCGCCGGCATCGCGGCCGGCGGCGCCTGGATCGGGCTCGCCGGCTGGCTGCGCGCGCGGCGCGGCATCAACGAAACCATCTCGAGCCTGCTGCTCGCCTACGTGGCGCTCGCGCTGTTCAATCACATCGTCGAGGGACCGCTGCGCGATCCGTTGAGCCTCAACAAGCCGTCGACCGCGCCGATCGGCGACGCCAACATGCTGGGGACTTTGCTGGGCACCGACGTCCATGCCGGGCTGCCCATCGGCATCATCGCCTGCATCGCGTTCTGGGTGCTGATCTATCGCACCAGCTTCGGCTTCGCCTGCCGGGTCACCGGCGGCAACATCCGCGCGGCGCAATTGCAGGGGCTGCCGGTGGCGCGCCTGATCGTGCTCGCCTGCGCGCTCGGCGGCGCCTGCGCCGGCCTCGCCGGCGCGATCGAGGTGGCGGCCGTGCACGGCAACGCCAATGCCTCGCTCGCGGCCGGCTACGGCTACGCCGGTATCCTCATCGCCTTCCTTGCGCGCCACAATCCGCTCGCCATCGCCCCCATGGCGCTGCTCGTCGGCGGCATCACGGCGAGCGGCGGCCTGGTGCAGCGGCGCTTGAACGTGCCCGACGCCACCGTGCTCGTGCTGCAAGGCATGATCTTCTTCTCGATTCTCACCAGCGAAACCTTCTACGGCCGCCTGCGCTGGTTCCAGCCGCGGAGCACCGTGTGATGGACCAGCTCGGCACCGTCGCGGTCGCGTTGCTCGCCGGGTCGCTGCGGGTGAGCACGCCGTTCCTGTTCGTGAGCATCGGCGAATGCCTCACCGAAAAGGCTGGGCGCATCAACCTCGGCAACGAGGGGGCGCTGGTCCTGGGCGCGATGATCGCCTACGCGACGTCGTATCAGACCGGCTCGCCCTGGCTCGGCGTCGCCGCCGCCATGCTGGCCGGCGCGGCGCTCGGCGGCATTCACGGCGCGGTGTGCGGGCTTGCCCGTGTCAACGACGTCGCCATGGGCATCGCCATCATGCTGGGCGGCACCGGCGTCGCCTTCTTCTTCGGCAAGCCGTACGTGCAGCCGAGCGCGCCGCTGCTGCCGACCATTCCGCTCGGCTTCTGGTCGGACGTGTCGCAGGTGCGCAGCGCCCTCGACGTGAGTCCACTGTTCTTCCTCGGCGTCGCGCTGGCGCTGGCGCTCGCCTGGATCTTCCGCAACACCCGCGCCGGCCTCACCGTGCGCATCGTCGGCGACAGCGCCGACGCCGCCAAGGCCATGGGCCTGCCGATCGAGCGCATCCGCTTCCTCACCACCATGATCGGCAGCGGGCTTGCCGGCATCGGCGGCGCGTTCCTGTCGCTGTGCTATCCGGCGAGCTGGAACGAGGGCCTCTCGTCCGGCCAGGGCCTGGTGGCGGTCGCGCTGGTGGTGTTCGCGCGCTGGAACCCGCTCAACTGCATCTACGCCGCGCTGCTGTTCGGCGCCGCCGGGGCGCTCGGCCCGACGCTGCAGACGATCGGCATCAGCAAGGGCTATTATCTGTTCTACGCCGCCCCTTACGTGCTCACCCTCGTCATGATGATATTGACCGTCACCCCGGGGCGCTCGCTGCGCGGCATGCCGGGCGAGCTGTCGTTGATGCGGTAACACACACGGTCATGGCCGGGCTTGTCCCGGCCATCCACGTCTTGTTTGCTGAAGTAAGGCGTGGATGCCCGGCACAAGGCCGGGCATGACGGCTGAAGGAGGAGAAACCCAATGAACGGACTAGGTGGACTCAACAAATCCCCGAACGGCGTCGTGATCGGGCTGGTCCAGCTGCAGCTGCCGGTGGTCGCGACCCCGGCCGATCTGGCGCGGCAGACCGAGACCATCGTCGCCATGGTGGCCAAGGCGCGGCGCAACCTGCCCACCATGGATCTGGTCGTCTTTCCCGAATACGCCCTGCACGGGCTCTCCATGGACACCAACCCGCAGATCATGTGCGCGCTCGACGGCCCCGAGGTCGCGGCGTTCCGGAAGGCGTGCGTCGACAACGCCATCTGGGGCTGCTTCTCGCTGATGGAGCGCAATCCCGCCGGCAACCCCTACAATTCCGGCATCATCGTCTCCGACCAGGGCGAGATCGCACTTTATTACCGCAAGCTGCATCCCTGGGTGCCGGTCGAGCCGTGGGAGCCCGGCGACCTCGGCATCCCGGTGGTGACGGGCCCGAAGGGCGCCAAGATCGCGCTCATCATCTGCCACGACGGCATGTTCCCGGAGATGGCGCGCGAGGCCGCCTACAAGGGCGCCGAGATCATGCTGCGGACCGCCGGCTACACCGCGCCGATCCGCGAGTCGTGGCGCTTCACCAACCAGTCGAACGCGTTCTGCAACCTGATGGTCACCGCCAACGTGTGCATGTGCGGCTCCGACGGCACGTTCGATTCCATGGGCGAAGGCATGATCGTCAACTTCGACGGCACGATCGTGGCGCACGGAACCTCCGGCCGCGCCAACGAGATCATCACCGCCGAGGTGCGGCCCGACCTGGTGCGCGAGGCGCGCGCCAACTGGGGCGTCGAGAACAATATCTATCAGCTCGGCCATCGCGGCTTCACGGCGGTCGCCGGCGGCGCGCAGGATTGCCCCTACACCTACATGCGTGACCTCGTGGCCGGCCGCTATCGGCTGCCGTGGGAGGACGAGGTCAAGGCGGTCGACGGAACCTCGTGCGGCTTCCCCACGCCGACCCGGCGCTATGGGTCCGCCCACGCGGAGGCGGCCGAATGACCCCCTCGCTTGCGCGCGCCGAAGCCGGGCCCGAGGGCCGCTACGTCAAGGCCGATCCCTATGCGTGGCCCTATGACGGCGACCTGCGCGCCGCCAACACCGCGCTGATCGTCATCGACATGCAGACGGATTTCTGCGGCAAGGGCGGCTACGTCGACGCCATGGGCTACGACCTCTCGCTCACCCGCGCGCCGATCGAGCCGATCCGCGGCGTGCTCGCCGCCATGCGGGCGAAGCACTATCACGTCATCCACACCCGCGAGGGGCACCGGCCGGATCTCGCCGACCTGCCCGACAACAAGCGCTGGCGCTCGCGCCAGATCGGCGCCGGCATCGGCGACCCGGGACCGTGCGGCCGCATCCTGGTGCGCGGCGAGCCCGGCTGGGAGATCATCCCCGAGCTCGCCCCGGCCGCCGGCGAGAGCGTGATCGACAAGCCCGGCAAGGGCAGCTTCTGCGCCACCGATCTCGAGCTCATTCTGCGCACGCGCGGCATCCGCAACCTCGTGCTCACCGGCATCACCACCGACGTGTGCGTGCACACCACCATGCGCGAGGCCAACGACCGCGGGTTCGAGTGCGTGCTGCTGGAGGATTGCTGCGGCGCGACCGATCACGGCAACCATCTCGCCGCCGTCAAGATGGTCAAGATGCAGGGCGGCGTGTTCGGCGCGGTGAGCACGAGCGACGCGCTCGTCGCCGCCATCTGAGGGCGGGCGCCATGCGGGCGATCGGAGTCGAGGCGGTCGGCGTCACCAAGCGCTTCGGCGCCTTCACCGCGCTCGACAACGTGTCGCTCAGGATCGCCAAGGCGAGCGTGCACGCGCTGCTCGGCGAGAACGGCGCCGGCAAGTCGACCTTGGTCAAATGCCTGCTCGGCTATTACCGCGCCGACGACGGCGCGTTCATCGTCGATGCGCGCGAAGCCGCGATCGAGCGTCCGGCCGATGCCGACCGGCTCGGCCTCGGCATGGTCTATCAGCACTTCACCTTGGTGCCGTCGATGACGGCGGCGGAAAACCTGGTGATGTCGCGCGCCGACGTGCCGCAGATCATCGACTGGAAGGCGGAGCGCGCGCGCCTCGACGCCTTCCTGGAGAAGATGCCGTTCCGCGTGCCGCTCGACCTGCCGGTCGGGCTGCTCGCCAGCGGCGAGCGGCAGAAGACCGAGATCCTCAAGCAGCTCTATCTCGACCGCCGCTTCCTGGTGCTCGACGAGCCGACCTCGACCCTCACTCCGCGCGAGGCCGAGGAGGTGCTGGGCCTCATCCGCGCCATCACCGAGCGCGGCGACATCACCACCGTCATCATCACCCACAAGCTCAAGGAGGTCGCCGCCTTTGCCGACGAGGTGACGGTGCTGCGCAAGGGCCGCGTCGCCGGCGGCGGCAGCGCGCGCGAGCTCGGCGCGGCCGACCTCACCGCGCTGATGATCGGCGAGCTCGACGTGGCCGAGAACCCGGACCGGCGCGGCACGCCGGAGGGCGATGCGCGGCTGCGCCTGCGCGGGCTGCGCAGCGAACCCGCGCTCGGCCGGGCCCGGGTGGAGATCGATGCGCTCGACGTGCGCGCCGGCGAGATCCTCGGTGTCGCCGGCATCTCCGGCAACGGCCAGAGCACGCTGGTCGAGATCATCGGCGGCCAGCGCAAGCCGGCGGCGGGCGAGATGGTGGTGTCCGGCGCGCCCTATCATGCCTCGCGCGAGGAGGCACAGGCGCTGAAAGTTCGGGTGTTGCCGGAAGAGCCGCTGCGCAACGGCTGCGTGCCGTCGATGAGCGTGCGCGACAATCTCAACCTGCGCCGGTTCGACCGCGCCACGGACGGGGCGCGGCGCGCCTGGCCCGACCGCGCCGACATGGCGAATTGGGCGCGCGGCATGATCGCCGCCTACGGCATCAAGGCGCCGTCCGATCAGGTGCCGATCGCCATGCTGTCCGGCGGCAACGTGCAGCGCACCGTGCTCGCGCGCGAGCTCGACGGCACGGTCGCGCTGCTGGTGGCGGCCAATCCCTGCTTCGGGCTCGACGTCAAGGCGGTGGCCGAAATCCGCGCCCGCATCGTCGCGGCGCGCAACGCCGGCACCGCCGTGCTGCTCTTGTCCGAGGACCTCGACGAGATCCTCGAGCTGTCCGACCGCATCGTCGTCATGCGCGAAGGCGCGATCGTCTACGAGACGCCCGGCGCCGGCGCCGACGCGCGCACCATCGGCGGCTACATGGTGGGCCGCGCATGAGGATGCGCGAGGATGAGCGGCGTTTCCTCTCGAGACTCTAAAAACCGGAAGAAACTGCGCGGGCGTGGTCGATGACTCTAAAGCTCGGCATCGTCGGCACCGGAAGCGTCGGCTGCGCCATCGCGCTCGCCGCGGTGACGCGCGGCAGCGCGCGCGAGATCGTGCTGGTCAACCGCACCCGCGAGACCGCGCAAGCGGTGGCGACCGACCTGCGCTACGGCACGCCGCTTGCGCCCAAGGTCGACATCGCGGACGGCGACTACGCCGCGCTCGCCGGCGCGGGCGTGGTGCTGATCACCTCGGGGGTCAACGAGAAAACCGGCGGCGCCACCGACCGCAACGATCCGCAGGGGCGGCTGCGGCTGCTCGCCAAGAACGCCGCGATCTATCGCGACATCGTCCCGCCGATCGTGCGCGCCGCGCCGGACGCGGTGCTGGTCGCCGTCACCGATCCGCCCGATCCGCTCGCCGACATCGCCCGCGCGGCGGCCGGGCACGACCGCGTGCTGAGCGCCGGCACGTTCCTCGACAGCCTGCGCTTTCGCGTGCATCTCGGACGGCATTTCGGCGTCGACCCCGCCCACGTGGATGCCCAGGTGATCGGCGACCACGGCACCTCGCAGGTGTTCCTGTGGTCGTCCGCGCGCATCGCCGGCGTGCCGGTGACGCAGCTTCTGCAGGCGCGCGGCGAGACGCTGGCGGATACGCGCGCGCAGCTCGAGCAGGACGTGCGCTACGCCAACATCTCCATCATCGAGGGCCATGACGCCAGCCAGTACGGCATCGGCATCGTGGCGGCGCGCATCGCCGAGATGGTGCTGCGCGACGAGCGCGCCGCGGTTCCGGTCGGCAGCTATCAGCCCGGGTTCGGCGTCACGCTGTCGCTACCGAGCGTGGTCGGCCGCGCCGGCGTCGTCGCGGCGTTGCCGCCGGACCTGTCGGCGGAGGAGCGCGCCGGGCTGGAAAAAAGCGCGCAGGCCCTGCGCACCGCGCTGCAGTCGGTCGGAACATAGAGAGGGTCGCGATAGCGGCCTGCGTTGGCTTGCCGGCGCCGGGCCGGCGGAACCTGCCTGTCGGGTCGGCGTTGTACCGTCATCCAGTCAACAGGAGTAACGCGCATGTGCGACTATAGCCTGCAGCACCTGGCGTCCCGGAGCGCGAACGTGGGCGACAAGCTCGTCTCGACCAACTTCATCGGCACCATCACCCGCGGCTTCGCCGAAGTCGGCGCTCCCAACGTGGCGGTCTGCCTTCTGCCCGGGACCGAGATCGCGTTCGACCGCGAGGTCGCCTATTACGACCTGCCGGGGTTCCCGAGCGTGCGGACGGCCCAGAACGTGGCGCGGTTCCGCCAGGTCGAGAAGGACAAGCCCTACGTCCACCACGACGCGCTGGAATTTCCCGACGGGCAGATCGTGCTGCTCACCGCGCTGTGCGAGGGCCAGCACGCGACCGTCCTGCAGTTGCCGGTGATCAAGCAGCCGGAAGGCCGGGCGGAAGCGAGCCTGCCCGAGGAAATTTCTGCCGCGCTCACGCTCTGAAGCGGCGTAGAGATATCGAGGTTCCAGATTATGTGAGCGGCCGTGCCGCTCATCCTTATCGTCATGGCCGGGCTTGTCCCGGCCATCCCCGACTTGGTTTGTTTGTGCTTCCAAGACGTGGATGCCCGGCACCAGACCGGGCATGACGGAAAGTTGCGGCGCCTTCAGGCATCCGCCCGCCGGGCGATGAACACGCCTTCGCTCAGCTGGAACGTCAGGTCGCCCGCCTTGTCGTGCGGCGCGAGGAACGCGGCCACGTCCGGCGTCGTCTGCGCCAGCATCCCGCGCAGCAGCCGCTGCATGGTCGCGTCGTGGCGGTTGGCCCAGCTGGAAAACTCCATCGTCTTGCCCATCTGCTCTTCGTGCGCGACCGTGAAGCCGTGCTGCGCGAGCGCGTCGCGCCATTCCTGCAGGGTCCAGGCGCGGATATGGCTCGGGTCGCGGAAGCGCTCGAACGCGTTGACGTAGTCGCCGACGCTGCCCTCCGGCACCACGTTGTCGACCAGCGCGAACACGCCGCCGCGCTTGAGCACGCGCCGCGCCTCGCCGAGGAAGCGCGGGATGCTGTCGAAATGGTGCGGGGCGATGCGGCAGGTGACGAGGTCGAAGGTCTCGTCCTCGAACGGCAGCGCCTCGGCCTTGGCGTAGGCGACGCGCAGGTTGGCGAGCTTGCGCTTGTCCACCTGCTCGCGCACCAGGCTGAGCATTTCCTCGGTGATGTCGGTCGCCCACACCCGCGCCACGTGCGGGGCGAACGTATACGCTGTGTGGCCGGCGCCGGTCGCCACGTCGAGCGCCTGCCAATCGGGCTTCGGCCGGGTCAGCTCGACCAGGCGGTCGAGGCTCTTGCCCTGGGCGTGCGGCTTGCTCGTGAGATAGCCGCGCGCGGTTGCGCCGAATTGCTCCTGCACCAGCGTCTTGGACATGCGTCCACCTTTGCTTCTCTTGGGGCCCGGACCGGATACGCGGCACCGTATAGCACCGCCGCGGCCGGCCCGCTAAGTCCTTCCGCCCGCTCGGCCATTCCCGCATGGGAGCCGCGCCGCCAGGGATGGCTCATCGCATTGCCCGCCCGGGACGAACCGGCTAAACCGGCTGGTCGCTTGCCCCTGCCGGGCCCTGCGCCCGCGATCCGGCCGTTGGAACTGCCATCATTATCCGGAGCTGCCGTCATTATTATGTCCGTCCTGCCCGCCTTCGGCCGCGAAACCCGCGTCAACCTCCTGATCGGCACCGGCCACTTCCTCTCGCACTTCTACTTATTGTGCCTGCCGCTGATGTTCCTGTCGTGGCAGGGGACGTTCCGGGTGTCGTTCGCCGAGCTCGGGCTGGCGATCACCCTGATGTCCGGCGCCACCGCCCTGCTGCAGACCCCGGTCGGCTTCCTGGTCGACCGCTACGGCGCGCGGCCGTTCCTGGTCGGCGGCGCCCTGCTGATGACCCTGTCGATTTCGGCCATGAGCTTCGCCACCGCCTATTGGCAGATCCTCGCCCTGTCGCTCTTCTCGGGCATCGGCAATTCGGTCGTCCACCCGGCGGACTATTCGATCCTCGCCGGCTCGATCCACCGCACCCGCATGGGCCGCTCGTTCGCCATCCACACCTTCAACGGCAACCTCGGCTCGGTATGCGCGCCGCCGGTCACCGCCGCGCTGGTGCTGCTGATGGGCTGGCGCGAGACGCTGCTGGTGTACGGCCTCGTCGGCATCCCGCTGGTGCTCGCCATCCTGTGGCAGAGCGGCATCCTGCGCGAGCAGGTGCGCGACATGGAGGTGGTGCGCCGCCCGGCCCTGTCGGGAGGCGCGTTCCTGCTCACCCGCCCCATGCTGCTGTTCTTCGGCTTCTTCCTGTTGTCCGCCATGGCAACCTCGGGCCTGCAGGCCTGGCTGATCACCGTGCTGCACGAGGTGCGCGGCATGGACATCAAGACCGCCTCGACCGCGCTCACCGCCTACATGGCGGGCGCGACCAGCGGCATCCTGGTCGGCGGCTGGATGGCGGACCGCTCCGAGCGCCTGCTGGCGTTCGCCGTCACGGCGACGATCGCGGCCTCCGCGATGATCCTGCTGGTCGGCATCCTGCCGATGGCGCAGGTCGCGGTTATTGTGGCGCTGTTCGTCGGCGGCGTGCTGATCGGCGCGAGCCGCACGCCGCGCGACCTGATGGTCAAGGACGCTTCACCGCCCGGCCAGATCGGCAAGGTGTTCGGCTTCGTCAGCGCCGGGCTGCCGCTCGGGCAGGCACTGACCCCAGTCCCGTTCGGCATCCTCATCGACATGGGCCGGCCCGACCTGGTGCTCGTCCTCGTCGCGACGATCCTGCTCGCGAGCCTGCTGTTCATCGGCACCGCCCGCGCCAGCGCCAGGGCCGACGCGGTGCCGGTCGCCGCCGAATAACATTCCTCAAGCAATCAAACCCTCAGCACAGGAAGTCACCCCGTGATCGATCTTTATACCTGGACGACGCCCAACGGCCGCAAGGTCTCCATCATGCTGGAAGAGCTGGGGCTGCCCTACACCAGCCATCCGATCGACATCGGCAAGGACGAGCAGTTCAAGCCGGACTTTCTCGCGATCAGCCCCAACAACCGCATCCCGGCGATCATCGACCGCGACAACGGCTACCATCTGATGGAATCCGGCGCGATCATGATGTACCTCGCGGAAAAGACCGGCAAGCTGATGCCCAAGGATCTCGAGAAGCGCTATCGCGTGACCGAGTGGCTGATGTGGCAGATGGGCGGCATCGGCCCGATGCTGGGCCAGGTGCATCACTTCGTGAAATACAACAAGGGCAAGGCGCCCTACGCCGAGGAGCGCTACCTCAAGGAGGCGCATCGGCTGTACGGCGTGCTCGACCGGCGCCTCGCCGGCCGCGAGTACGTGGCCGACGAGTACTCGATCGCCGACATCGCCATCTGGCCGTGGATTTCGCGCTTCGAGTGGCAGACCATCGATTTGGCACAATACGCCAACGTCAAGCGCTGGTACCTCGCCATCGCCAACCGGCCGGCGGTGCAGCGCGGCTATGACGTGCCGAAGAAGGTGAGCGACATTCCGATGCCGTGAGGCGACGGCGTCAAACGATCCGGCGCAGCGCGGCGGGCAGGCGGCGCGTGAGCACGCGGGTTGCCACCAGCGGCAGGTCGAGCAGGCCCGGCAGCGGATCGTCCGCCGCGAACGCGGCGAACTCCAGCGGGCGGCGGAACGAGGCGACGTAATCCTTGGGCGCGAGCTGGCCGCCCGCCATCTCCCGGCACGCCGACACGAAGTCGCGCGAGAGGTGCATCCAGCCGGCCCCGGCCCGGCCGCGCGTCACGGGCAGCATTTCGCCCATGGCGAGGCGCCAGAACAGGTGCGGGAAATCGACGCCGGCGCGGCGGCCGAGCGCGATCCAGGTCCAGGCGCGGGCGTTCACGTCGAGCAGCTTGTAGCGGTTGTCGCGCGCGTCGTATTTGAACTCGACCTCGACCATGCCGTCGTAGCCGAGCGAGCCGAGGAAGCGGCCCGCGAGGTCTTCCACCTCGCGCTGCTCGATCGTCTGCACGAACGTGCTGGTATAGCCGAAATCGATCGGATATTGCCGCGCGCGCCGCGCCACCAACGAGGCGACCGGCTGCCCGCCGTCCCAAATGCCCGCGTAGGAGAACTGCGCCGCGCCGCGGCCGGGGATCAATTCCTGCACCACGACCGCATCGGCGCCGACCAGCGCGGCCGCGTCGTCGTAGCGCGCCAGCAACGCGGCACGGTCGTCGGCCCGCCAGGCCTTGGCCAGGGTGAAGGCATTGCCGGTGTGCTTGACCGCCGGCTTGAGGATCACCGGAAAGCGCAGGTCCGCGTTGACGACATCCTGCCGGTTGCCGGCGGCGCAACTGCGCGGCAGGTCGAGGCCGAGCGCCGCGGCGCGCTCGTTCATGCGGTGCTTGTCGTAGGCCCACTGCATGACGTCCCACGGCGGCGTGCGCACGCGGAACACGGCGGAGAGCGCCGCGTGGTTTTGCGAGATCAGCCGGGCCTCTTCGTCGGCGCACGGCACCAGCACCCAGCCGTCGAGCCCGTGGCGGCGGCCGAGGTCGAGCAGGAACTCCGCCGCGTCGGCGTCGTTCGGCCCCGGCCAGGCCAGGCCTCTTGTGGTGAAGCGCGACAGCCGGGCGAGAAAATTGTCGTCGGTCGCGAACCACGCCGGGATGCCATGCCGGCCGAGGCTGCGCACCACGGCGAGCGCTCCGTGCGAGCCGCCGAGGACCAGCGCGCCGCAGCCCTTGGCCGGAAAATCCGGGCGTTCGCCGGCCGCGTCGTCGGCAGGCGACAGGCGCGGCACCGCGGCGCCATGCGTATGCGTCTGCGCCGGTGTCGCCGCCGGAAGATCGATGAGAGCGTCGAGGCTGTCGGGTCGCATGCGATCGACCTCGCGACGATGCGCCGCCGTCACCGGCCGGCCGCGACCACCGCATGGGCCAGCGCCGGCCCGGTATAAACCGTGCCCGCGACGAAGCGCATCATCGGGCCGAAGCTCGCGACCGCGCTGGCGCCGACGAAGTGCAGGCCCGGCACGGAGGATTCAAATCCCCGGGCGAGCACCGGAGAGCCTTCGACGCAGTCGATGCGATGCAGCAGCTCGGGGGAAAGGATGCGATATTTGGCGATGTCGATGCGGTAGCCGGTCGCCAGCACGACGTGATCCACGTCCAGCGCGGCGCCGTCGTCGAGCCGCAGGCGGATGCCGTCGCCCGCGGGCTGCGCATCGCGCACGGCGCGTCCGCCGGCGACGGCGATCTCGCCCCAGCGCGGCCGCAGCCACGCGGTCGCCGCCGGCCGCAGGCAGCGCGTGCCGATGCGGTTGCGCAGCGCCGGCGGGATGCGGTGCATGAGCGCGGGCGCGTCGACCAGCCAGTTCAACGGGAATGGGCCGACCGAGAACGTCGGCGTCATCATCTCGTGCAGCCGCCAGACGAAACTCGTCGCTCCGTGGCCGGGCGTTTCCGCACCGATCCAGTGGATCGGCCCGCGGCACAGCAGCTCCGCTTGCGCGCCGGCCTCCCGCAGCAGCACCGCGGACTCGCAGGCGCTTTGCCCTCGGCCGATGACCGCGACGCGCCGGCCGCGGAATTGCTCGAAGTCCGCGTGCTCGCACGAGTGGCTGACGAGGCGCTCCGGCAGTCCGGCAAATTCCGCCGGCCGGAAATCCTGGTTCTTGAGGCCGAGCGCGACGACGACGCGCCCCGCCTCGACCGTGTCACCGCCTTCGAGCCGCAGCGCGAACCCGTTCGCGCCCGGTCCGACCCGCGTCACCTTGCGCCGGTCGAGATCGGGCACGGCGTGCCGCTGGAACCATTCGCCATAGGCGATGAAGCTCTCGATCGGCAGCGGCCGCGCCGCGGCGCCGGCGTTCTCGCGCGCGAAGGCGTCGAGCGAGAGATTGTCGTCGAGGTCGGCGATGCCGGTCGCGTGCCGCAGCTTCATGCCCTTGGGCATGTTGCGGCGCCAGAACGCCATGGTGTGGCCGAACGCGCGCGTCGCCAGCCCGGCCGCGCGCAGGTGCGCCGCCGCCGCGAGCCCGTACGGCCCGGCCCCGATCACCGCGACGTCGCAGCGGCCGACCGGCCGCGTAAGTTCCGCGAGCGCGCCGTCGCCGCTCGCCGTCGCCGGCGGTTCGGCCACGGCAAGGCTGTCCGATCGCATTATCCGTCGTCCTTCCACGCACCTGTGGCCGTCGCCCGCCCTTGCGCATACGCCACAATGGTCAATATCTGGTTGCCGGAGGCCGGCTAATCAAAGCGATTGCGCCGCGGCAATTTTTTGCCGGCGGGGAAAGAATGTCATCGTTAATGCCAAGTAAACGCCGCGCGCCCGCGGCCACCGCCACGAGCGCCAGCAAGTTCCCGACGGCTCGCCGATCGGCGACGAACGCGCTCCCTTTCTCACAATTAATGTGCCCGACAGGACACCGTAATGTCGTCTCCCCATTATGCGTGGGGCCCTGCGGGGGCATTCATCCGTTACGGAGACCTTGAATGACTCAAGCTCAAACCAACGCTTCCGCGCCCGCCGGGCGCAAGGTGCTGACCGCGCGCCGCCTGACGCTGCTTGCGTCGGTCGCCGGCGTCGGCATCGCCGTCCTCCTCGGCGGACCGGGCTACCGGCCGGTCGACCTGCCCGCATTCACCGCGTCGGCCCAGGCGGCCGAGGCAGCACAGCATCCCGCCGGCTTCGCCGATCTCGTCGCCCGCGTGAAGCCCGCCGTCATCCCGGTGCGCGTGAGCATCGACCAGGGCGCTCACCTGACGAGCATGAACGAGGACGGCGGCGACAAGACGCCGTTCGACCAGTTCTTCCGTCAATTCGGATTCGAGAATGGGCCGGACCGCATGCCGCAGCGTCACCAGACGATCACCGGCGAAGGCTCGGGCTTCTTCATCTCGGCCGACGGCTACGCGGTGACCAACAATCACGTGGTCGACCACGCCAAGTCCGTCGAGGTCACGACCGACGACGGCACCAAGCATACCGCCAAGGTGGTCGGCACCGACCCGAAGACCGACTTGGCCCTGATCAAGGTCGACGGCAAGAGCGACTTCGCCTACGTGAAGTTCGCCGAGCATGCGCCGCGCGTCGGCGACTGGGTGGTGGCGGTCGGCAATCCGTTCGGTCTCGGCGGCACCGTGACGGCCGGGATCGTCTCGGCGCGCGGCCGCGACATCGGCTCCGGCCCGTACGACGACTACATCCAGATCGACGCGCCCATCAACAAGGGCAATTCCGGCGGGCCGGCGTTCGACGTCGACGGCAACGTCATCGGCGTGAACACCGCGATCTTCTCGCCGTCCGGCGGCTCGATCGGCATCGGCTTCGACATTCCCGCCGATACCGCGAAGCTGGTCGTGGCGCAGCTCAAGAGCAAGGGCAACGTGACCCGCGGCTGGATGGGCGTGCAGGTGCAGCCGGTGACGGCGGACATTGCCGACAGCCTCGGCCTGAAGCAGGCGCAAGGCGCGCTGGTCGCCGAGCCGCAGGCCAACAGCCCCGCCGCCAAGGCCGGCATCGAGGCGGGCGACGTCATCACGGCGATCAACGGAACGCCGCTGAAGGACTCGCGCGAGCTCGCCCGTCAGGTGAGCGTGATGGCGCCCGGCACGTCGGTCAAGTTCGACATCGTGCACAAGGGCGAGGCCAAGAGCGTGATGCTGACGCTCGGCGAGATGCCCAACGAGCTGCAGGCGAAGGCCGACGAGCCGGCGGTGCCCACCGCCGGCGGGACGCATCTCGGCCTCGCCCTCGCCCCGGCGAACGAGGTGTCGGGCGCGGGCGGCGAGGGCGTCGCGGTGGTGGGTGTCGAACCCGACAGCGCGGCGGCGGAGCACGGCTTCAAGACCGGCGACGTCGTCCTCGATGTCGGCGGCAAGGCGGTCGGCAGCGTCTCCGACGTGCGCCGGGCGCTGAGCGACGCCCGTGCGAACGGCAAGCGCCACGTGCTGATGCGGGTGAAGACCGCGGACGGTACGCGGTTCGTGGCGATGCCGCTCGCCGCCGGCTGATGCTCCAACAAGAAGAGCGCCCGCCGGTGCCGAAGGTCTCCTCGGCACACGAGTAGCCTAACCGAGGCGCCCCGGGGGGACGGGTCCAAGCGGCCCGTCCCCCCTTTATTTTGACAACTCATTCAACAAACAATCCGTCATCCCGAGGCGTAGGCGGCCTTCGGCCGCCGTTCTTGGTGCGAAAGAACGCCGACGCGGAACGTCGGCCATGCGCAGCGAGCGTCGACGGATGGAAGCAAGGTCGGTGCTTGTTGCCATCCTTCGAGACGCGCCCTACGGCCGCTCCTCAGGATGACGGCGAGTTTGTTTCACGCACTTCAGGATGACAGCGGATTGGCGCCGACGAATTTCTGCGTCGTCCACACGTTGATGATGGTCGTCGGCCCGCCGAGCTCGTCGGTCGAGCTGAGAACGGCGTGCACTTTCAGCGACTTTTCAACTAGTTGATTGGTGCCCGCGCTCCGCCGCGCGATCACCGGTCCGCCAGCAGGATCGGATCGGCCGGCATCGACAGGACGGCGCGAACCCCGCTCGGGGCGTAATCGATATTCGCCGTGCCGCGCAGGGTCTTGAGCTCCATGTCGATCAGGCGCGATCCGAACCCGCGTTCGACCTTCTTCTTTGTCGCGGGCGCCCCCGACTCGATCCAGTGAATGACCAGCTGCTCGCTGCTGCGGGCTTCGAGCGCCCAGGTCACGGAAACCGCGCCCTGCGCGGTGGACAGCGCGCCGTATTTGACCGCGTTGGTCGCCAGCTCGTGCGCGACCATGCCCAGCGCCAACGCCGCGGCCGGCCGCAAGGCGACCGCCGGACCCTCGATGTGCACCCGGTCGTGCTCCTTGGCCCGGTAGGGCGCCAGCGCGGCCGCGAACACTTCGTTGAGCGCGACTTCGCTCCAGCGGTCCCGGCTCACCAGCCCATAGGTCCGGCCCATCGCCTGGATGCGCGCGGTGAACGCATCCATGAACGCCTGTGGGGACGCGGCCGTCGCCAGCGTCTGCTGCGCCATGGCGCTGACCACCGCCAGCATGTTGCGCACCCGGTGGTTCAGCTCTTCCACCATGGTGCGCTGCTGCGCTTCCGCCGCGACCAGCCCGGTCACGTCGAAGAACGTCAATACGACGCCGTCGATCGCGTTGTCGCGGCCGTGGTACGGCAGGATGCGCATGAGATAATGGACGTTGCTCTCCCGCTGCCGGCCTCGCCGCTCGATGGTTTCGCCGCGCTCCAGCACGACCTGGATATCGTGCCGCAGGTCGCCGTTCTCGATATTGCTGACGATGTCGGTCAGCGGTCGGCCGCGGTCGGTCGCGATCAGGTTGAAGATCGGCGCGATGGCCGGGGTGAAGCTGCGGATGACGAGCCGATGGTCGAGGAAGACGGTGCCGATCCGCGTGCTTTCGAACAGGTTGCGCAGGTCGGCGTGGGCGCGATCGACCTCTTCGACCTTGCTGTTGAGCTCGGCGTTGACGGTCTGCAGCTCCTCGTTGATGGACTGCATCTCCTCCTTCGAGGTTTCCAGCTCCTCGTTGGCCGATTGCAGCTCCTCGTTGACCGACACCATCTCCTCGTTGGCGGCCTTGAGCTCTTCCAGCGCCGTCTCGTATTCCTCGATCGTCGACTGCAGCCGTTCGCGGGTATCGCGCAGCTCGCGCTCGATCTGCTCGGTATTGGCTTCGCCGGCGGCGTGCCGGGCGGCCGCTTCTGAGGGGGCTTCCGGCGGACCGAGATCGCTGAACAGCACGAGAAACAGCGGATCGGTCGCGTGGTCGCGCAGCGGTTCCACGGTGAGCCGGATCGCCTGCATGCGGTCGTCGAACGCCACCATGATGGGGTCGCGTACCGCCGAGCGCCGGGTCTCCATCGCCTCCTGCAGCGCCGCGCGCAGCTCCAGGCGCAGTCCCACGCGCGCCGACGCCAAAAGCTGGCGGCTCGGCATGCCGGCCGCCGGCTCCAGGTATTTTCCGGTGCGCGCCGAGTAGTGGATGATGTCGCCGTCGCGGTTGACGACGACATGCGCCGGCGCGAATTGCTCGAGCACCCGCGTTTCGACGGCGCGCCGCAGGCCGGCCGTGCCGCCCGGGTCATGCCGCTCGTCGGCGCCGCCCGCGGAGAAATGCGCGGGGGTGAACGCCGGGAATTGCAGCGGCGAGACGACGTGGTCGCGCCGCTGGAACAGCCGCTGCTTGCGGTCGACCCGCTCGAACAGGTCGGCGTGCTGGCTGATGCTCTCGGACGTGCCGAGAAACAGGAAGCCGCCCGGCTTGAGCGCGAAGTGGAAGATCGGGATCACCCGCGCCTGGGCACCGCCGCCGAGATAGATCAGCAGGTTGCGGCAGGAGATCAGGTCGATGCGCGAGAACGGCGGATCGCGGATGACGCTGTGGGCGGAGAAGATGCAGAAGTCGCGGATCTCCTTGGTGACCATGAAGGTCGCATCGTCGCGCAGGAAAAATCGTTCGAGCCGGGCCGGCTTGATGTGCTGCAGCAGGGGCTGGGGATAGCGGCCCGCGCGGGCGATGTTGAGCGCGGCATTGTCGATGTCGGTGGCGAAGATCTGGATCTTCGGCGGGCCGCGCAACGTGTCCATGTGCTCGCGCACCAGCATGGCGATCGAGTAGACCTCCTCTCCGGTGGCGCAGCCAGGCACCCAGATGCGCACGGTGTCGGCCGCGCCTTTGCCCTGGAACACGCGGGGAATGACCAGGCTTTCCAGCGCCTCGAAGGCCTCCTCGTCGCGGAAGAAGTTGGTCACGCCGATCAGGAGGTCGCGGAACAACAGCGTCACCTCGTCCGGCTCCTTGCGCAGGCGCTCGACGTAGCCGGCGAGGTCGGTCATCAGCAGGATGTCCATGCGCCGATGCACCCGGCGCATGAAGGTCTTCTGCTTGTAGCCGCTGAAATCGTGCCCCACCTGATCCTTCAGGATGGCGGCGATGGTCTTTTGCGTCTCGGCAACGTCCGGGGCGATGGCTGGGTCGTCCGGGACGTCCGCCTGCGGTCCGCGGTTTCTCTCCGCGAAGCTCACCAGCCGCGCCCCCATGGCTTCGACCGGGACCACCAGGTCGACGAGGCCGGTCGCGATCGCGGTGGTCGGCATGCTGCTCTGGCGCGGGCCGTGGCCGTCCGCGCCTTGCGCCAGGGTCAGCCCGCCGTGCTCCTTGATCGCCTTGATGCCGAGCGTGCCGTCGCTGCCGCCGCCCGACAGCACGACGCCGACGGCGTGCTCGCCCTGCTCTTCCGCCAGCGAGCTGAAAAAAACGTCGATCGGCGTGCGATGGATTTCCGAGCCGCGCGGCTCCAGGTGCAGCCGGTCATGCATGACGGTGAGCACATGGTCGGACGGACATACGTACACGTGGTTCGGCGCGATCGCCTCGTCCGCGTGGACGTTGGTCACCGGCATTTCGGTGTAACGGCTGAGGATTTCGGGAAGCGTCGTCTCGTAGCCGCGCGGCATGTGGGTGACCACCACGAAGGCCATCCCGGGTTCCGGCGGCATGCCGCGGAAAAACCCTTCCAGCGCCTCGACCCCTCCGGCGGAGGCGCCGATACCGACGATGGGAAATGGCGCGTTATCGGTCACTGGCGGCATCCCGGACGATGCGCCGTCCGGCGGGCGGATTTCCACGATCTTTGAGCCTAGGCCCATTCCCGCAAGCCCGCAAGGCAAGCGCGACTGTCGGCGCCTTCCCGCGCGCTGCCGCCGCGCCACGCGCGCTCCGGTCAGGGCCGCGCCAAAAAGTCCTGCGAGCGATCGAGATATTCGTACGAATCGGCGAGGCGGCGCCACTGGTCGGCCAGGAAGGCGAAGTTCTTCTTGACCTCGGCGTCGGCGGCGTTCTCGGCCTTGATCTCGCAATCGGCCGCCCGGCGCAGGCAGTCACTCGCGAGGGGGGACGGTTTACGCAGCATGCACGCTCTCCAGGATTGCGAACGGGAGCGCAACGGCCTCTCGGCCACCCGGCCCAGCCGGTACCCCAAAGATGCATTCGGTTAACGGCGGAGTCCAGTATTTTTTGACACAAACAGAAAAATGTCGGTCCCCGTGGGCTTGTGTAGTTTTACATTTTGCGGTGCGGAAAATTCCGACGGGATGAGGCTACCTGTTCGACGGAAGCGTCGAGAAGCATCGGCGCGAGCCGTCCCGCCGCTGGCAATTCCAATCGGCGCCGTCGAACCCCGGCTTGGCTTCGCTCGCCGGCGCGACGTTCATGGCATAGCTCTCCGGCGCGAAGCCCGTTTCATTCGGCGCGAGCGCGGCGCCTTCGCCGCAGCACGCTTCGGCGACAGGATTGCGCAGGCTGTCTTTGCCGGCAGACTGATCCTTGCCGAGCCCGGTGGAGCTGATCGCCAGCATCGCCGCCGCTGCGATGGCCAAAGCGCGCAATGCCATGGAAATCTCCTGTTCTCTCTGGCCCAACGCCCGCGCTCCGCCTGCGGTTCCCGTTCCGATTGCGCACCGCAGCCAAGAGGTAGCCTGATAGCTCATGCCGCCTTGGCCGCGGTCTGCGCGCACACCCGCAGGTCGGCGACGAACCGGCGGTATTCCGCCGCCTTGTCGCGTTCGTCGTCGATGCGCAGCAGATAGGACGGGTGGATGGTGACCAGAAACCGGCCGTCTTCGCGGTCGACGATCTCGCCGCGCATTTTGCTGATCGTCACCGGGCGCCCGAACAGGCTGCGCGCCGCGGTGGCGCCCAGCGCGACCGTCAGGTCCGGCTTCACGATGGCGCGCTCGCGGTCGAGCCACCAGCGGCAGCGGTCGATCTCGTAGGCGTTGGGCCGCTTGTGCAGCCGGCGCTTGCCGCGCGGCTCGAATTTGAAGTGCTTGACCGCGTTGGTGACGAAAATGGCGGCGCGGTCGAGCCCGGCCTCGCCGATGGCGCGATCGAGCATGCGGCCGGCGGGGCCGACGAACGGCTTGCCGGCGAGGTCTTCGTCGTTGCCGGGCTGCTCGCCCACGAACATGACTTTTGCCGGCGCCGGCCCTTCGCCCGGCACCACCTGGGTGGCGTGGCGGTAGAGCGGGCAGCGCGTGCAGGCGGCTTCCGCCGCGCGCAGCCCGGCGAGCGTGGTGATTTCCGTGCGGGCCATTCCGTTGCTCCAATAGGCTAATGGTAACCGGGTTCATTTGTTCTTGGGGGCGGGGCGGGAACAAACGGGCGATGGCGGTATTGATCCGCAGCAACGGAGCAAACATGCCACCCCCGGAGCCCGCGACGGGCGATAGCGTCGCCCTCGACGATAGCGTCGCCCTCGACAGTGTCGCCCTCGGGACTAATGCAACGCCGATCTTGGGCGTCGTCCTGGGCATCCTGGTGTTCGCGGTGCTGGCGCTGAACGCCTTGGCTTATTGAAAGCGCAGCCATGATGACCGAGCGCAAGCGCCAATCCGGGCTCGATCCGACACGTGCGCGCCGGCGGGCGCCGCGCGACCCGGAGGGCGCGCCCGACTCGCCGCCGCAGCCGGGCGACGTCCCGTTTGCCGGCACCGGCATCGCGCCGGCCGCGGGCGCGGACGAGCGGCCGCTCGATACCGACGAAGAGGCGCCGCCGCGCGAGGGCAATTTCCAGCGGCGGCTGGCACGGGAGATCGCGCATCCGCGCAGCCTGGCCGAGCATCCCGACGGCTCGGCGCCGCCGCTCGACCGGCTGACCCAGGACCTCGATCCGCGCAAGGACCTGTAGCGCGCCGCGCATACGTGTCCTTTGGAACCTGTGCGCTGCCGCGCGGGTTGATCCGGCGGCTTGCAATGTCGGCACCGGGCCGGTGGAGGTTCCATGCAGACCGATCAAACAACCGTCGAGGACGCCGGCACGGGCTGGAACCGGCGGCTTTTTCTCACCGCCGGAGCTACCTCGGCGGCGGTCCCGCTGTTCGCCCGCGGCCTGCAGGCGGAAACCATCGACCGGCCGCAGCGGGTCGCCCAAGACCCGCGCGATCCCGCCAATCTCACCCTCGACGTCAACGGCCGCCGCCATCGGCTGGCGCTCGACGTGCGCACCAGCCTGCTCGACGCATTGCGCGAACGCCTCGGGCTCACCGGCGCCAAGAAAGGCTGCGACCACGGCCAATGCGGCGCCTGCACGGTGCTGGTCGAGGGGCGGCGCGTGCTCTCCTGTCTCACCCTGGCGCTCGCCGCCGACAACCGCCCCGTCACCACGATCGAGGGCCTCGCCGGGCCCGACGGCACGCTGCATCCCATGCAGCAGGCGTTCATCGATCACGACGCCTTCCAGTGCGGCTACTGCACGCCGGGCCAGATCATGTCGGCGGTGGCGTGCGTGCACGAAGGCCACGCCGGCCGCGACGCCGACATCCGCGAATACATGAGCGGCAACCTGTGCCGCTGCGCCGCCTATCCCAACATCGTCGCCGCCATCAAGCAGGCCCGCACGGGCATGAAAGAGGCGTGACATGCAGCCGTTCGCCTATGACCGCGTCGACAGCGCCAAGGCGGCGGTCGCCGCTTTCGGCCAAGCGCCCGCCGCCGATCCTCAAAACGATCGTCAGTATTTGGCCGGCGGCACCACCCTGTTCGACCTGATGAAGCTCGACGTGATGCGGCCGCTGGCCGTGATCGACATCAACGCGCTCGAGCGCACCGCGCTCGGGCGCATCGAGACGGGCGAGCGCGGGCTCAAGCTCGGCGCCATGGCCCGCATGGCGGACGCCGCCGAGCATCCCGCCGTCAAGCGCGACTATCCGGTCATCGCCCAGGCGCTGCAACTGGGGGCGAGCCAGCAGATCCGCAACATGGCGAGCCTCGGCGGCAACGTCCTGCAGCGCACGCGCTGTCCGTATTTCCGCGACACGTCCTATGCCGCCTGCAACAAGCGCGTGCCCGGCTCGGGCTGCGCCGCCATCGCGGGCTTCCACCGCAACCATGCGGTGCTCGGCGTCAGCGACGCCTGCATCGCGACCTACCCGGGGGATTTCGCCCAGGCGCTGATTGCGCTCGATGCGTCTGTCGAGCTGTCCGGTCCGCACGGCGAGCGCAGGGTCGCGTTTGCCGCGCTGCATCGTGCGCCCGGCGACAAGCCGCAACGCGAGACCACGCTGGCGCCGGGCGAGCTCATCACCGCCTTTACGGTCCCGGCCGCCGCCTGGACGCGCCGTTCGCTCTATCTGAAAGTGCGCGACCGCGAGTCCTACGAGTTCGCGCTCGCGTCCGCCGCCGTCGCCCTCGATCTCGGCGACGGCGGCGCGGTGCGCGACGCGCGCATCGCGCTCGGCGGCGTCGCCACCGTTCCGTGGCGCGCCAAGCGCGCCGAAGCGGCGCTCAAGGGCAAGCCGCTCGACGAGCAGGCGGCGGAGGCGGCGGCGGACGTCGCCTTCGCGGACGCGCGTCCGCACCGGGACAACGCCTACAAGGTCGCGCTCGGCAAGCGCACGCTGACCCGCGCGTTGCTGCAGGCGGCGGCGATGGAGATCTGACATGGCAGTCGCGGCCGCTCCCGAACCGCAAGCCAACATGGGCCAACCGGCGCCGCGCCTCGACGCGCGCCTGAAGGTGACCGGCGAGGCGCGCTACGCCGCCGATTTCCCGGTCGCCAATCCGGCTTACGCGGTGCTCGTCACCAGCGCGATCGCCAAGGGCCGCATCGCCAATCTCGACACCGAGGCCGCCAAGGCGGTCCCCGGCGTGCTCGACGTCTTCACCCGGGACAACACGGCCGAGCTCAAGGAGGTCAAGTTCAGTCCGGGCGGCGGCGGCGGCTCGACCTCGATCCAGACGCTCGGCCCGGAGATCGCGCACGACGGCCAGATCATCGCCATGGTGGTGGCCGACACCTTCGAGGCGGCGCGCGAGGCCGCCTACGCGGTCACGGCGACCTACGCGGCCGAGAAGCCGAGCGCGACCTTCGGGTCGGACGGCCTGACCGAGGACGACCTCACCAAGGTGTCGGAGCGGCACAAGAAGATGCCGCAGGCCGGCGACGCCGCGGCCGCGCTCGCCGCGGCCGACGTGGTGATCGACGCCGAATACGGCACGCCGGCGCAGCACCACAATCCGATCGAGCTGTTCGCCACCACCTGCGTGTGGAACGACGGCAACCTGACGGTCTACGAGCCGAGCCAGTTCGTCTACGGCCTGAAGAACGGCTTGGCGCAGCGCATGGGCATCGCGCCCGAGAAGGTGCACGCGGTCAGCCCCTACGTGGGCGGCGCCTTCGGCTGCAAGGGCCAGCTCACCCCGCGCACCGGCCTGGTGGCGCTGGCGGCGCGCAAGCTCAATCGGCCGGTCAAGCTGGTGGCGACCCGTGCCCAGGGCTTCACCATCGCGACCTACCGGGCGGAGACGCGCCATCACGTCCGCCTCGGCGCGCGGCGCGACGGCAAGATCGTCGGCTACAGCCACGAAGGCTGGGAGATCACCTCGCGGCCCGATCCTTATGCGGTCGCCGGCGTCTCGGAAAGCGCGCACCTCTATGCGTTCGGGGCCGTCGCCACCAAGGTCAGCGTGGTGCACGCCGACCGCAACACGCCCGGCTTCATGCGCTCGCCGCCGGTGGTGCCCTACATCTACGCGCTCGAGAGCGCCATGGACGAGCTTGCGGTCAAGCTCGGCATGGACCCGGTCGAGCTGCGCCGCGTCAACGACACCACCAGCGACCCGATCACCGGCAAGCCCTATTCCAGCCGCTCGCTGATGCGCTGCTACGACGCGGCGGCGGCCGCCTTTGGCTGGTCGCGCCGCGACCCGCAGCCGCGCGCCATGCGCGACGGCGACTGGCTCGTCGGACTCGGCTGCGCCACCGCGGTCTATCCCACCCACGTCGGCGCCTGCACCGCGCGCGTGCGCCTGCTCTCGAACGGCACGACGCGGGTGCAGGTCGCCGCGCACGAGATCGGCAACGGCGTCTACACGGTGGTCGGCCAGATGGCGGCCGAGCAGCTCGGCGTGCCGCTGTCCGCGGTCAGCGTCGAGGTGGGCGACAGCCTGCTGCCCCCGGCGCCGGTTGCCGGCGGCTCCAACACCACGGCGAGCGCCTGCTCGGCGGTGCTCAAGGCGTGCGAGGCCATCCGCCGCAGGCTGACGGGACCGGCCGGCGAGATGCTCGAGGATCAGTTCAAGCGGCTCGGCGTCGGCGCGATCGAGGAATACGCCGAGTTCATTCCGCCCGGCGCCCCGCCCGACGCGATCAAGCAGCTTTACGCCGGCAAGCCGACGCTGGTGGGCGGCGCCCAGGGCGCCAAGCTGATGTACGCAACCGGGGCGGAGTTCGTCGAGGTGCGGGTCAACGCCCGCACCCGGGAAATCCGCGTGCCGCGCATCGTCGGCGCGTTCGCGGCCGGCCGCCTGATGAACACCCGCACGGTGCGCAGCCAGTACCTGGGCGGCATGATCTGGGGCATCAGCTCGGCCCTGCACGAGGCGACCGAGATCGACCGCGGCACCGCGCGCTACGTCAACGACAATCTGGCCGATTATCTGATGCCGGTGAACGCCGACATCGACCAGGTCGAGGTTATCCTGGTTCCCGAGCAGGACGACTTCGTCAATCCGGCCGGCGTCAAGGGCCTCGGCGAGCTCGCCAACGTCGGCACCGCGGCCGCCGTCGCCAGCGCGGTCTATCACGCCACCGGGGTTCGCGTGCGCGAGCTGCCCATCCGCATCGAGAAGCTGCTGGACGCGTGAAGCCCCATGGCGTCATGGCCGGGCTTGTCCCGGCCATCCACGTCTTTCTTGCTGAAGCGAAGCGAAGGCGTGGATGCCCGGCACAAGGCCGGGCATGACGGACGCGTTGCCATTGATCCCCGCCGCCGATCGAACCCCTACGATGAAACTTCCGGGCACGATGGGCGTTTAACAACGTCCGGCCCACGACGGTGTGTGCGGTTGCGACGGAGGAAGCGATGCTTACGTCCTCAAGCTATTGTTTGAGCGGCTCGCCGCAACTATGCGCCTTCTGCCGGCGGCCGTTCCCGTTCGTGGAGGGACGCCGCGAGGCGTTCCACAGCCGGGCGGCCCACGATTACTTCTGCGACGCGCAGTGCGCCGAGGCCCTCCTGTCCGCGCGGATGGCGGCGTCCGAACGGAGGGCGGCATGAAACGCTGCGCCCACTGCAACGGCCCGCTCGGCTTCCTGACGCATCGGCACTGGTCGTTGCGGTTCTGCTCGCTGGCGCACAAGAAGGCCTACCTGCACCGGCTGCAGCACCACAAGCGCCAGCAGGAGGAGTTCCGCGCGGTCGGCTATCTGGAATGGCTGCACGCCAAGCCGCACTGACCTGCCGTTGATGCAGGCAGCGGCCGGGGAGGGATGGCATTGAGTGAAGTTCAGCAATTCCCGACCGCCGGCGATGCCGCGATACGCGCGCGCATCGTTCGGCCGCGCCCGCGCGTTTCCCCTTCGGCCGCGCTGGCCAAGACCGCCCGGGCGCACGGGCTGCGCCTGATCACGCCGAAAGCCTTGACGATCGCGCGCCGCCGCTGCGGGCGCGGCTTTGCCTATTACGACGCCGACGGCGTCCGCCTGCGCGATCCCGTAACGGTGTCCCGCCTGGCGCGCCTCGCCGTGCCGCCCGCCTATGTCGAGGTGCGCTATGCCGAGGACGCGAGCGCGCATCTGCAGGCGATCGGGCAGGACGCGGCCGGGCGCTTGCAATACCGCTATCATCCCGCCTGGGAAAAAGTGCGCGAGCTGCGCAAGGCGCGCCGCCTCGTGCGCTTCGCCGCGGTGCTTCCGCGCATCCGGCGCGTGGTCGCCCAGCATCTGGCGGAGGATTCCCTGGCGCGCGAGGCGGTGCTGGCCGCCGTCATCGAGCGGGTGGCGCGCAGCGCCATCCGGCCGGGCAGCGAGGACTACGCGCGCCTCAACGGCACCCGCGGCGCCGCCACGCTGCTCAAGTCCAACCTCGGCATCGACGGGCAGACCGTGACGCTCACCTTTCGCGCCAAGGGCGGCAAGGTCGTGCGCAAGGAATTCACCGCGCCGCTGCTGGTTCCCATGCTGGAGCGCCTGCGCGGGCTTCCCGGCCGGCGCCTGTTCCAATATCGCGACGCCGCCGGCGAGGTACGCCTGGTCACGGCGCGCGCCGTCAACAGCTTCCTGCGCGAGATCGCCGGCGGCGTGACGATCTCGCTCAAGGACTTCCGCACCCTGCTGGCGTCCGCCGCGGTGCTCGAAGCGCTCGCCCGGCAGGTGCCGGCGGAGAGCGCCCGCCAGCGCCGCCGCCAGGTGCTCGACGCGGTGCGCAAGGCCGCCGACAACCTCGCCAACACGCCGGCGATCTGCCGCCGCAGCTACGTGCACGCGGCGGTCGTCGCCGCCTTCGAGGAGGGCGTGCTCGAAGGCTTCGCCGAAACCCTCAAGCGCAGCCGCTCGGCCGCGCGCCGCGAGCAATTGCTCACCCGCATCATGGCGATCGTCGGCTGAGGGCCGTCACGCGGGCGGAGCTTGGCGAGGGAATAATCTCGACCAGCTCGCGCGCGAGAGCACCGACGCTGACGGCGCTTCGTCATGTTCCTGCCCGACCAGCGGGTCCGCGGCGCGCTCGAGTTCAACCGAATGCGCCGCGCCATCGCGGCGAACACCGTTTTTCGGTGCCCCTTCTCACCAAGCGGGACTGTCATGCCAAAACGGCATGACAGGTCCTGGCGGAAGCCCCTGCCTGAAACGGCGCCGTGAGACATGAAACTACCGGAGCGACGGCCTACCGGGAAAATTCGGCACCGCTAGAAGGGGGCTTGGAGAAAACTGTTCCACTCGGAAGTCATGTGTCATCTGCCGGACAAAGACTGGAACAAAATCGTCTGATCGCTATTTCTAACTTCGGACATCAAGGCGCCACACCGATCGCGTTTAGTGTGTGGCGCAGACCTTGTGCTTCCGCTTGGGGGACGGACTTCCAAGCGTGCATGGAATCGTTGGGACTCGGTGGCGGAAACGCCATCGCGGCGCTGCTGTTGCTCGATTGACCTCCTACGGATGCTTCTGCGCGCCGCTGACGGCGGTGCAAAGTAAGAAGCCGGACCACGATGAGGAAATCCGGGCTGTCTGTGCCGGTCGCGGCGCTGCTCAGCGGCCTTCTCACGGCCGCTGCTGCGCAGGAGTTCGCGCGCGATTCTGCATTTCCACCGCGCGAACCTGCTCTAAGCACAAATTCACTCGGCCCGGAGCATGCGATCCCGCCCAGCTCCGTCGCAACCGCGAAGGGCAATCCGCTCACCGGCAATCCGCTGTGGGCGATTGCGATCGGCGAACTATCGGAAACCCACGCGCGTCCGATCTTTTCTCCGTCGCGCCGCCCACCGGCGCCCGCGGTCCCTGCCGCGCTCGCGGCACGGCCGGTCAAGGCCGCTTCCCCGGTTAAACCGGAACCGGACCATCCGCTGCTCGAATTGCTGGGCACGATCGTGGGCGGGTCCGTTGAAATCGGCGTCTTCACCGATGAAGCCTCGCACGACGTGATCCGTATCAAGGCCGGCGAGGCCCATGACGGGTGGACACTGAGCGCGGTGTCCGGCCGTGCGGCAATTTTCCAGAAACAGGGTCACGGCGCGGCGACTCTTGTGCTGCCGGCGCCCGGCGGCGGAGCGAACGCGCCAGGCATTGCCAACACGCCCGGCATTGCCGTGGAACCCGTCGTGACCCCGGGCAACAGGCGGACGATCGGCGGCCTGCCGCCGTACAGGTTCGCTCCCCCAGTCATCCCGGCAAACACGAAAGGAGAACCGAAGCGACCACCGCGGGAAGGTTGATCCCCCAAAGTCAAAACGTTGGATGAGGAGACGTCCATGGCCACACGATCCAAACTGCTCGCGTGCCTGCCTGGAGTGGTTGCAGCCATGTCGCTGGCGGCGACCGGTGCGAACGCAGCGTGCGTCTTCACGCCGCCGCTCACGACCCAGACCAAATGCGTGACCGCCATCGCCATACCGGGCAATCCGCTCCGCTCATTCGACATCAGCTTCGTCAATGAGAAACGATCGGAATATTATTTCGCCGACCGCTCGAACGCCGCGGTCCAGGTCATCGACATCGAGACCCTCGCGTGGAAGCGGTCGCTCGGCGGATTCGTCGGGATCAAGCTCAACGGCAGCGGCGGCGTCAACAACAACATTTCCGGGCCGGACGGCGTGACGAGCTACGGACGCTGGGTCTACGCCGGCGACGGCGACAGCACGCTCAAGGTGTTCGACCTCCAGGCGCCGCCGGCGCAAGCGCTCAAGCAGGTCGTCCCGACCGGAGGATCGACCCGGGTCGACGAAATGGCGTTGACGTCGGACGGCAATTTGCTGCTCGCCGCCAACAATGCCGAGGACCCGCCCTTTGCCACGCTGTTCCAAGCGAACGGCAATAAGGGAAAGAGCGACGTCGACTTCATTTCCCGGATCACCGTCGCCAGCACGATCATGCCCACCGGCTTCGGCCTGTCGCTCGAGCAGCCCAGCTGGGATCCAGGGACGGAACGCTTCTACACGTCGATCCCGATCATCGCCAACAACCCGGCCGGCTGCAATTACGGTCAATTGGCCGGACCGATCACCTGCGACGGCGGCGTTCTCGTGGCCGATCCCAAGCAGATCACGCAGCCGTTCACGACGCTCGGTGCCTTCGACGCGACGACGAAGACCGGCGTGGTCGCGCTGCACGCCTGCGGGCCGAACGGATCCACGGTCGGGCCGAACGAAAATATCCTGCTCGGCTGCACGCCGCAGAACAACCCGAGCGACGTGATCACGCTGGTGTTGAACGCGGTGAGCCGGGTGCAGACCCCGGTCGCCAACATCACCGGGTCCGACGAGGTCTGGTTCAACGCGGGCGACAACCGCTACTACACGGGGTCCAATCGGGACTGCACGGTCCCGGGATCTCCCTGCCCCAACGCGAGCCAGCAGACGGCGGTGCTCGGCGTGATCGACGCCGGGACGAACAAATTGATCGAGAAAGTCCGGCAATCCTCCAACTCGCATTCGGTGGCGGCCGCATCCAAGGGCAACTTCATCTTCGTCCCGCAGGTCGCGCCGGTTGCGGTCGTCGGCAGCGGCGGCGACACCACAACTGTGGGTGCCGGCATCTGCGGCACCAACAACGGATGCGTCGCGGTGTTCCAGCACAAGGTCAACGACAAGAAGGACGTCGCGGACAACGACAAATGAGGACCGAAGCGGCCTGACGCGGCCGTTCGGCGCAAGCAACCAACCAGGAGGCCGGGCATCGCCCGGCCTCCTCCTTATTGCGGGTGGTCCCCGATGAGAAGCGGACATCTCGCAACGTTTTGCAGAGCACGGCGGCGCCGGCGCGCAACGCGTCGAGCGGCCGCCGATTTGGCGATGGCCGGCGAACAGGCCTGGTGGTATTCCTGCGAAGCTTGGGGAATTCATGCGGGAGCACCGCGATGGCGACTTACTCGATCGATGATCTCGGGCGCCGCGACGTCCTGAAAATGTCGGCGATGATCGGCGTCGCGAGCGCGGTCTCGACCAGGTTCGCGTTGGCGCAGGTTCCCTCGCAGCGGACGCCGGATCAAATACTCGGCCCCTTCTACCCGCTGAAGCCGTTCGACCAGAATGCCGATCTGACAAGGGTGCCCGGTCGGCCGGGGCGCGCTGAAGGCCAGGTCCTTCACGTCATGGGGCGGGTGCTGAACCTGAAGGGGGAGCCCGTTGGCAATGCCAAGGTCGAAGTATGGCAAGCCAACGCGCACGGGCGCTACACGCACCCCAGCGATTCGAATCCCGCGCCGCTCGATGAAAACTTCGAGGGCGCAGCCGTGCTGACCGCCGACCCGGACGGCCGATATCGGTTCAAGACGATCAAGCCCGCCGCGTACCCGGCGGGGCCGAATTCAATGCGGCCGGCGCACATTCACTTTCAGGTTTCCGGCCGGCAAGACAGGCTGGTGACCCAGATGTATTTCGACGGCGACCCGTACAACGCCGCGGATCGCTTTTTGCAGACCGCGGGCAGAACGGAATTGCTCGTGACCAAGCTGCTGCCGCCGACGGCCGAATTGGAGCCGGACTCGAAATTGGTCGTGTTCGATATCGTGCTGAACGCAGGCTAGAGCATGTTCCGATGAGATCGACGCAGTTCGTAGGGTGGGCAAAGGCGGCCAAAACTTTTGCCGCATCGGCACGGTGCGCGTTCCGCCGTGCCCACGCGGAGCGGCCTGACCTCATGCACCTTGGCAACGCCCGACCGCGTGGGCACGGCGGACCCGGCGTCGTGCATCAAACGAAGCGTTGCGGCCGCCTTTGCCCACCCTACGCGTGATTCCACGCGATCGAAATATGCTCTAGGCCGGCAAATCAAGCACTCACATATTCGCGCTTGATTGCATCGAGGAAGGCCGTCATCTCGGTACCTGCGCTCTGTCGACATGTCCGCCGGACCGACAAAAATCACAGTGAGCATAACCACTCCGCTTTCGGGTGGATAGAGCGCGATCCCATTCGGGCCTCCGCCTGCTTATTTTTTCACCGCCTTGTAATGGGGTCGATCGTCGTTAGATCCCTGGTGTTGAATCTTAACCGATGAGGTACTTAAATGAATAATCCGAACCAGAATCCGCAACCGACGCAAGGAACCGACCAGAAGGCCGGTCAGCAGCAAGGCGGCGGCCAACAGGGACCGGGCCAGCAGCAGCAGGGCCAGGGCGGGCAACCGAAGCCCGGCCAGCAGCAGGGCCAGAGTGGACAGCCGAAGCCCGGTCAGCAGCAGCAAAATACGCCGACCCCGGGCGGCCAGCAGGGCGACCACAAGAAGAGCTGACGACAGCGTTTCGCAACGCCGATGCGACCCGACGCCGCCGTCAACCCGGCGGCGTTGGGCTGTCGCGGTGCATTGACCGATCAGTCGTCAGCGTCCGCGCAGGCCTGCCCTCGCGCAGGCGCTAGGGGCATGCACACATCTTTCTGTTCCCCTCCCCCCATTCGCGCAGCGAATGGGGGGAGGGGTTAGGGGTGGGGGGCGCTTCAGCAAATTCGGAGCAAGAATAGTCCCCCCACCCCGCTGCGCGCTCCGCGCGTAGCCGACGCTCCGCGCCCGCGTTCTTCAACACTAAGAACGGCGGCCGGAGGCCGCCTACCGACCCTCCCCGCCAACGGGCGGGAGGGTAGGAGCAAGCGTCACAATCGGCGCCATATCGATGCGTCCGAGATCTGTGCATGCCCTAGCGTGCTGGCGGGGGCGGACGATCCGGTAATCACCGGCTTTCAATAGAATTTCGATGTTCGCGATGACTGGAAGCCCTGCGCGGGGACAAGCTTCGCGGGGCATGGCAAGCCAGAGAATTGGTCCCATCGAAGTTATTGTCACTCTCAATTTGAATTGCGACGTCCGTCGGCCGAACATTTTCAGTGTTTTTGCACCAGGTCGTAGATGCGTTGGAAGATGGGGACGATGTGCTGCAAGGCACGATCGCAAGCCTCGCCATCCGCGCCGCCGGTGTGAAAGCGCAACACCGTCCAGGTGGCGGCGCTGCCGAGGTCGACGACGGGAGCGATGACCACCGCGCAGGCCTTGCGGCAACCCGCGAAAGTTTGCAGATCGGCGACGATCAGGCGCTCGATCTCTTCCTTCGTCATGGGCAGCTTGTCCATATCGGCGAACTCGCGCGCTGGATCGTCCAAGCCTGAATGAAGCAGACCTGCATGATGAGGTAGCCCAAGGGATATGGGGACGCGCGGCAAATTAGCGAGGCCGCGCACCGGGAATTGACCCGGCGATGCAAACGCCGGGAGGACAATGCGCTTGCTGGACACAGCAAGCGTGAACGGCTTATGAGTCGCAAGCTGAGCTTTCAGCTGCCGCTTGCGCGCCCGCGGGCTGCGCTAAGGACCGAGAGGCGGGTGCGATGGATCGCAGGGCATTCCTCAAATCGATCGCCGGCGCCGGCAGCGTGGCGGCGGCCGGGCTTGCCGCGCCGGCGATCTCGCGGGGCGCCGCGGCGCGCGCCCTGCGCTTCGTGCCGCAGGCCGATCTTGCCAATTTCGATCCGGTCTGGTCCAGCACCATCGTGGTGCGCAACGCCTCGGCGTTGGTCTGGGACATGCTGTACGGCATCGACGAGAAGCTCGCGCCGCAGCGCCAGATGGTGGAAGCCGAGGAAGTCTCGAGCGACGGCCTCACCTGGACGTTCCGCCTGCGCCCGGGGCTCAAGTGGCATGACGGCGAGCCGGTCCTCGCCAAGGACGCGGTGGCGAGCCTCGCCCGCTGGGCGGTGCGCGACTCGATGGGCCAGATGATTCGCGGCATCCAGAACGAGCTGACCACGGTCGACGACCGCACGTTCCGCTGGGTGCTCAAGAAGCCCTATCCGCGCATGCTGTTCGCGCTCGCCAAGAACACGACCGCGGCCTTCATGATGCCGGAGCGGATGGCGAGCACCGACCCGTTCAAGCAGATCACCGACTACGTCGGCAGCGGGCCGATGAAGTTCGTGCGCGGCGAATGGGTGCCCGGCGTCAAGGCGGCGTTCGAGAAATTCGCCGACTATGTGCCGCGCCGGGAGCCGGCCGCGTGGCTCGCCGGCGGCAAGGCCATGCTGCTCGACCGCGTCGAGTGGGTGATCATGCCGGATCCCGGCACCGCCTCCGCCGCGCTGCAGAACGGCGAGATCGATTGGTGGGAGAATCCGATCCCCGACCTCGTTCCGGTGCTCAAGAGCAACCGCAACATCATGGTCGACATTGCCGATCCGCTCGGCAACATCGGCTCCTTCCGCATGAACCACCTCTACCCGCCGTTCAACGACGTGCGCGCGCGGCGGGCGCTGCTCATGGCGATGAGCCAGGAAGACTACATGCGCGCGGTGGCGGGCGACGACGACAAGGTGTGGAAGCCGCTGCCGGGCTACTTCGTCCCCGGCACCCCGCTCTACACCGAGGAGGGCGGCGAGATTCTCAAAGGCCCGCGCAACCTCGATGCCGCCAAGCGGCTGCTCGCCGAGAGCGGCTATTCCGGCGAGCCGGTGTCGTGCATCGTGGCGCAGGACCAGCCGGTCCTCAAGGCGATGGGCGAGGTGACCGCCGACCTGCTCAAGCGCATGGGCATGACGGTCGACTTCGTCGCGACCGACTGGGGCACGGTGGGGGCGCGCCGTGCGGTGAAGGCGCCGCCCGGCCAGGGCGGCTGGCACATGTTCCACACGTGGCATGGCGGCGCCGGCTGCGTGAACCCGGCGCCCAATTTTGCCGTCCGCGCCAACGGCGACGCCGCCTGGTTCGGCTGGCCCAAGAGCGAGGCGGTCGAGAGCGAGGTGACCAACTGGTTCGAGGCCAAAAACCTCGACGAGGAGAAGGCCGCCATCCGCCGCCTCAACAAGGCGGCGCTCGATCATGTCGTCTACGCGCCGACCGGCTTCTTTCTGACCTATCAGGCATGGCGCAAGAATGTGTCCGGCGTCGTCAAGGGTCCGCTGCCGTTCTTTTGGGGCGTCAGCAAGACGGCTTGATCTCCCGCCGCTCCGGTCCGCAGTAAACCGGAACGGGCCTCAAGAAATAATCAGGCCGGTCTCAAGAGCAAATCAAGCGTTGGACAAAGCCTTTCGGCCGTATTCTCGGGTATGGCCTCACCCTAGAGCGGGACGATCTTTCTTCGAATCGTCATCCCGCTCTAATTTATTGTTTGAGCATGATCTTTTCCGAAAACCGGTACCCACCCCGGATCACGTCCGGGGCCGGCTTTTTCGGGATCATGCTCTAATTGTCCAATATCTGCCGGATGCGCGCGGCCAGGGTCGCGCTCGACAGCGGCTTCTGCATCATCTCGACGCCGGGATCGAGGCGGCCCTGGTGCACGATGGCGTTGCGCGTATAGCCGGTCATGAACAGAACCTTGATGCCCGGCCGTTGCGCCTTGACCTTGTCGGCGAGCACGCGTCCGTTCATGCCCGGCAGCACCACGTCGGTGAGCAGCAGGTCGAAGCGCGTGCCGTCGCCGTCGAGGAGCTTCAGCGCGTTCTCGCCGTTGGGCGCCTCCTTTATGCTGTAGCGCAGGCCGCGCAGCGTCTCCGCCACGTAGGCGCGCACCTCCTGGTCGTCCTCGACCAGCAGGATGGCCTCGCCGTCGCGCGCCCCCGCTATGACGACACGCTCGGGCTCCTCGAGCGCAGTCGGATGCAACAGCCGCGGCAGGTAGAGCTTGACCGTGGTCCCCTCGCCGAGCTCGCTGTAGATCTTCACGTGCCCGCCCGACTGCTTGACGAAGCCGAACACCTGGGAGAGCCCGAGCCCGGTGCCCTGGCCCGGCGCCTTGGTGGTGAAGAACGGCTCGAAGGCGCGGGCGAGCACGCCCTCGCTCATGCCCGAGCCGGTGTCGGTCGCCGCGATCTGCACGTATTGTCCCGGCTTCACGTCCTCGTTGAGGCGGCAATAGGCCTCGTCCAGATAGCAATTGGCGGTCTCGATCGTCAGCTTGCCGCCGTCCGGCATGGCGTCGCGGGCGTTGACCGCGAGGTTGAGCAGGGCGGCCTCCAGCTGGGCCGGATCGGCTTCCACCATCCACAGGCCGCCGGCCCCCACCGCTTCCAGCGAGATCGCCTCGCCGAGCGTGCGGCGGAGGAAGTCCGACATGCCGCTCACCAGCTTGTTGGCGTCGATCGCCTGCGGATTGAGCGGCTGTTGCCGCGAGAACGCCAGCAGCCGTTGCGTCAGCTCGGCCGCCCGTTGCGCGCCGCGCATGGCGTTGTCCACGGCGCGCTGCAGCCGCACCTGCGCGCCCTCGCGCCAGGAGTCCAGCTGCCGCTGCGCGCCTTCGAGGTTGCCGATGATGACCATCAGCAGGTTGTTGAAATCGTGGGCGATGCCGCCGGTGAGCTGGCCGACCGCCTCCATCTTCTGCGCCTGGCGCAGCGCCCCCTCCGCGGCGTCGCGGCGGTCCGACTCCTCGTACAGATTTTTCGTCCGCCGCAGCACCAGTGCCAGGGTCGCGAACAGGAACAAGGTGGCCGGAACGCCGAAGATCAGGTGCAGCGCCATCCCGCTCATCCACTGCCAGCGCGTCGTCGCCGTATCCACGCCGGCGCTCACGTACAGCGGTTGGGCGCCGATTCGGCGCACCTGGAAGCGGCGTTCGATCCCGTCGACCGCCGACTTCGTCGTGTAGAATCCGCCTTGCGGGTTCTGTGCCAGCATCCGCTGGAAGCCGCTCGACGGGCCGAGCCGCGCTTGCGGCCCGACTTCGACCGGGTAGCGCGCCAGGAACGTGCCGTCCCGGCGGATCAGGGCGTATTGCAGGCCTTCGCCATAGGCCAGGGTCGCGTAGAAGCGGTAGAAGTCGACCGGCCGGATCGACACTTCCACCACGCCGGCGAACGCGTCGTCCTTGGCGCCGCGCCGCCGGCTCACCGTGAAGAACGGGCGGTGGTTGAACTCGGAGATATGCACCTCGCCGATATAGGTGCCCGCATCCCCGGTCCGGTGGGCCTGAAAATAATCCTCTTCCGCATAGCTCTTGTTCGGCGCCGGATACGCCGACGTGGTGACGAGCGGGCGGCCGTCCCGGTCGAATATCCAAATGGACTGCACCTCCGAGAGCGTGCCGACGATGTTGTTGAGCTGGGTGTTCAGCCGCGCCTCCTCGCGCCGGATGTCCGCGTCGGACATTCCGGCGGCGAGCTCGTCGACGCTGTCGAGGGCGAGACTGATGGATTGCAGGACCTTGCGCAGGTGCTCCTGCAGCACGTCGACCGAGCGCTGAATCCGCTCGTCGGTGAGCGCCGCGCTCGACCGGTAGCCGACCCACGAGCCGTAGCCGAACAACAGGAGCGGCACGATCAGGGCCGCCGCCATGGCGAGCTTGATGAGCCGAAGCGTGGCCGCGCGTCCAGCATTGTCCTGCCCGGAGGGGCCGCTATCCGACATGCTCAGGCTTTCGTCCGCTTCCTCCGGATCGGGCCGGAGCATGCCCCACAACGCGAGATTCCGGCAAGCAGGCCGCTCGATGCGCGCCGCGTATGTATTTTTACATAATAGCGGCGGCGTTACGCGCGCCGTCTGCTCGGTCCCACGCGGCGGAACGCCGCCTCGACCAGCTGAAACGCCCCGAAGGCGATGAAGCCCAGGGCGGCGAGGCCCAAGGCCGCCCAGCCGTACGGCTGCTGCTGCAAAATCTGCAGGGCGCCGTGCAGCCCCTTGGCGGCGGCGGCGCGATGGTCGACCGCGGCGACCAGCAGGAACGCGCCGATCAGCAGGAACACGATCGCGCGGCCCGCCTGGCCGAACCGGAACAGCGCTTCGGCGAACCCGCGCCGCAGCCCCGCCACGTCGAGATGCCGTTCGGGCCGCCGGGCGAACGCCCGCGCGCCGACGCCGAACCCGACGGCGACGACGGCAGGCCGGCGACGCCGACCAGCCAGCGGCCGAACGGCAGGTCCATCGCCCGGGCCGTCCACAGATGCACGTCGTGTTCGCCGCCGGCGTGGCGCGCCCATCCGATCGCGATCGCCGCGGCCCAGGCGGCAAGGCCGACGTAGAACAGGGCGTTCGCGCCGTACACCGCGCGGCGCAGCAAGCCCCGGGGACTGCGGCCGTGCCCGTCGACGTCGGCGAGCGCCTGCACCAGCCGCCACGCGGCAAAACATACGAGCCCGGCCGCCAGCAGGGCGAGCAGCGCGACGCCGAGCGGCTGCGAGATCAGGGCGAGGAAAATTTCGCGGCTGTCCGCCGTCCGGGTGCGCGCGCCGACCGCGGCACCGAGCGCGAACACGCCGATGATCAAATACACGAGCCCGCGCGCGGCATAGCCGATCCGCGCCAGCGGCCCATAGATGTCGCGCGGCGCCACCTTGCGGCGCTTGCCTGCGCGGTGCGGGAGGGACAGCGCAGGCCTCATGGCGTCACGCCTCGATAGTGCTGCGGCCGCGGTGCGCCGTCGAAGACAAGAGCGCGTATCAGCAAATTGTTCCCATGGTCAGTAAATTGTTCCGACGGGACGGCTGCGCATGTCTGCATATTTGCTATGCGCCCTTGTCCGCCGGCCGGGAACCATCATGCCGCACCGTCGTTTTCCCACGTGGCCGGCCTGCGGCCGGTAGCTCAAGGAGAGAACGCTTCAAGGAGAGAACTCATGATGTACAAAACGATCCTCGCGGCGTCGGCGGTGCTTGTCCTCGGTTCCGGATCTGCGGCTGTCGCGCAGTACTACGCGCCCGAATACCGCGCCCCGGCCGCGCAGCCCGGGTTCGTCATCACCGACGAACGTTATCGTTCGTTCAGCGGCACCGAGCCGGGCTGGCAGCATCGCGGCACCCAGGCCGGCCGTCATCGCGGCGACACCAACGGCTTCTGACGCGGCCTAGAGCATGTTCCGATGAGATCGACGCGGTTCGTAGGGTCGTAGGGTGGGCAAAGGCGGCCAAAACTTTTGCCGCATCGGCACGGTGCGCGTTCCGCCGTGCCCACGCGGAGAGGCCTGACCTCATGCACCTTGGCAATGCCCGACCGCGTGGGCACGGCGGACCCGGCGTCGTGCATCAAACGAAGCTTTGGGGCCGCCTTTGCCCACCCTACGCGTGATTCCACGCGATCGAAATAGCTCTAGCGCGCGAATCAAGCGGCCGGCCTTCGGGCCGGCCGCTTCCCGCTGAGGCTGCAGCAAACAATTGTCGTTATCCTGACAGCATCACCGGCCTCAATCCTGACAGCATCACCGGCCTCATCCTGAGGGGCCGCCGAAGGCGGCGTCTCGAAGGATGGCGGCGCGCACGTACCGTGCATCCATTCCCCGCCTTCGCGGGGACGGGCTCTTCGAGACGCGCCCTGCGGGCGCACCTCAGGATGAGGTCGGTGATGTGTCATCCTGTGATGCGAGCGCGGCGAGCCGCGAAGGATGACGTTCGTTTTGTCAGCGTCACAATCCCGATCCGGGAATGAAGCAGCGGATATTCTGCGCGGGATCGAGCCACAGCATCGGACGGCCGAGCTGGTTGGGCTCGGTGATGACGGCTTCCTCCGGCACTTCGGTCCACGCGCCGTTGACCGCACCCAGTATTTAGGACTCGCCCCGGCCGCTCAATGCGCTTACGGTGAGCGCACCTGCCACTGGTGTCCCGCGATCCAGGCGTCGCAGTCTCTGGGCTTGCGAAAGGCGACCGAACAGTGCGTATGGACTATTCAACCCCGTTGGGCAGCAACCGGCTTCTCCGGCTGATCGCGGCCGAGGATTTCGCTCGCCTGCAACCCCATCTCAAGAGCGTCCCCCTGCCGCCGGGGCGCGTGCTGTATCCGTTCGGGGCGGCGATCGAGCACGTCTATTTTCCCGTCAGCGGCATGATATCGCTGCTCGCGGTCATGCGGAGCGGAGAGCAGATCGAAACCGGCGTCATCGGCCGGGACGGGGTCGCCGGCGCATCGGTGGCAATCGACGGATGGACCTCGGGGGCCCAGGCCACGGTGCAGATCGAAGGAGCGGCTTGGCAAATCCCGGCCGGCGATTTCCTGAAAATCTACCGGACGAGCGACGGGTTCCGCTCCCTCATCAACCGCTACGTCGGCATCGTCCTGTTTCAGGCGCAGCAGAGCGCGGCCTGCAACGCCATTCACTCTCTCGAGGCCCGCCTGTGCCGCTGGATGTTGCACGTTCAGGACACCCTGCAGGAAGACGTCATCGCGTTGACGCAGGAATTCCTCTCGCACATGCTGGGCGTGCGCCGGACGTCGGTTTCGCTGTGCGCGCATGCGCTGCAGAAATCCGGATTGATTCAATATGCCCGCGGCAAGATCAAAATCGTCGACCGCGAGGGACTGCAAGAGAAGGCCTGCGAGTGTCACGCGAACATCCGCGAGTACATGGAGCAGGTCATCCCTTCCGGGCAGGGGCGCCAGGTCGGCGCGTCTTCCGCATCGAACGATCGGTAGAAGGCGCCGCGGCGCCGGAAAAAGGACCCTCTTGCATGCCGACCTACACGTTCGCGCTGCGGGATGGGGGACCTCCGATCGAGGACGAGACCGGCATCGGCTTGACCGATCGCGCGCAGGCTCTGGGATACGCGCACCAGGTCGCGCATGAGCTGATGAAGTCTCGCGAGCGGAAGACGCGGAGCTGGCGCCTGGACGTTTTCGAGGAAGGCGAGCGGATATACGAGATTCCGTTCGCCCGGATCGACAGCACGCTCGACGGCCTGCCCCCGCAATTGCGCGGCTCGCTGGAGCAGGTTTGCGATTCGCTGCGATCCCTCAGGGAGACCGTCCACGCCAGCCGCGTCGCCGTTCGCGAATCGAAGGCGCTGGTGGCGCGCTCGCGCGGCCGGCCGTACTTGGCGACCGACCGCGGCGAAAGGACGATAAGAGGGCGCTAAAGCGGATTTCGCTCGCGTGGAATCACGCGTAGGGTGGGCAAAGGCGGCCGCAAAGCTTCGTTTGATGCACGACGCCGGGTCCGCCGTGCCCACGCGGTCGGGCGTTGCCAAAGATGCATGCGATCAGGCCTCTCCGCGTGGGCACGGCGGACCGCGCACCGTGCCGATGCGGCAAAAGTCTTGGCCGCCTTTGCCCACCCTACGAACTGCGTCGATCTCATCGGAACATGCTCTAGAAACGCTTTGTCCGTTACGCGGTCGCGTTCAGCGCAGATTTACTTTCGGGAATTGCAACCGGAATTGCCTGCTCGGGCCCGGTGTTCGGCGCGCCCGGCGAGATCGGTCCAGCGTTGGGCGAGCTGAACAAGCTCGGCTCTGGCTTCCGGCGTGCTGGAGCGCTGCGTCGCCCGCAGGCATTCGGCGGCATATTCCCTGTACTTCGCCGGCGTGCTCATGGTCTCCGCGCCCTGTCCCTGACGCATGCGAAACACCAGGGTGGATCAATCGTTCCAGTGCGATGCGCAATGAGAGGAAATGTTGCACGATCAGGGGAAATAAAGAGTTAAGCCGAAGTCCCCGCGGACGACGCCAACCGCAAAGACAAAGGCTCCGGCCGAAGCCGGAGCCTTCGCCTTTCAGTGCGCTCCGAGAATTCCTAGCGTTGCGGATTCTGCCCGCCGCCTTGCTGGCCGCCGCCCTGCTGTCCGCCCTGGCCGGGCTTCTGCGTCTGCTGGCCCGGGTTCTGCTGCCCGCCTTGGCCACCCTGCTGCCCGCCTTGGCCGGGCTGCTGGGACTGCTGGCCCGGCTTCGGATTCTGCGTATTCGGGTTGTTCATCGAGGAACTCCTGTTTCCCGCCTCGCGATGATCAACGGCAGCGAACCTCGGATGTTCCGAACATTCGGCAATTGACGTCGTCGCAGGATATTCGGTAAGCGGTCGATATGTCGAAAGACACTGTACCGCCGCTGGTCAGGCGGCGCTGCGCGCCTCCTGGTTCACGACCGACTCGGCGATTTCCGTCAGCGTTTCGTCGGTGGCCTTCTCTTCCTGCAGCGTGGCCTCCAGCAGCCCGGCGGCCTGATCGAGGCCCAGCTCCTCGGCCCAGGTCTTCAAGGTCCCGTAGCGCGATATTTCGTAATGCTCGACGGCCTGCGCGCCCGCCAGGAGGCCGGCGTCGAGCGCCGGAGATCCCTTGTATTCCTTCATGATCTCCTGGCCTTCCTCGATCAGGCCGACGATCGCCTCGCAGGTTTTTCCCTGCGGCTTCTTGCCGATCATCTCGAACACCTGCTCCAGCCGCTCGACGTGGCCCTCGGTCTCCGATTCATGCTTCTCGAACGCGGCGCGCAGCTCCTCGGACTGCGCCGCCTTCGCCATCTTGGGGAGGGCGGTGAGAATTTTCTTCTCGGCGAAATAGATGTCCTTCAGCGTGTCGTGGAATAGCTCGTCGAGCTGCTTGGGTTCTTTGGCCATTGCCGGTTTCTCCATGGGGTGAGTTCGGTGCTCAACGCCGCCCGCGCGAACGGGTTCCGCGTTCACGTCGCTCGCAGCAGAGAAATCCGGAATTTGACGGGCAGGAACGCAGGCGAAGTGACGCAGCAGCGGACGCCGGCTTCTCAGCCGGCCGCCCACGTCACCGTCTCGTACACGGCAAGCGCCGCGCAGGCCGCCGCAAGGACGAGGGCGAACCGCACCATGAGGCGCTCGTCCCAGCCCTCCTGGCGTTCTCTCGGCGGCTTGGGCGTATGTGCGGGCGCCCGCTTCATCCGTGCAGCCCGCCCAGCAGCCACACGATCAGGATGATCGGCAGCGGGATCCCGATAAGCCACAACAACAGACCGCGTCCCATGGTCGTCTCCCGAGTGGTGTTTCCAAGCGGTGTCGCAGCACCAACGCGCGCCCGCCGCCAAGGTTCCCGCTCGGCGCGCCGTGACACACCGCGCGACGTCTCTTCCTCTGCGTTGCTGGCGGCCATGTTTCTTTTCCGTCGCTCAGGAACGAAATGGAAAGCCTGCTGTTATTGAAGCGTCCAGGAGGCGGCCGATGAGCGACCCAAACAATACCCTATCAAATAAGACACAGTCGGGTGCCGGAATGTCATCGGCAACGCGGGACCTCCGCAGCCAGGCGGTCGACGCCATGGCGAAAGTCTCCGACGCCGCCCAACAGGCGGTCGGCGAGGCGAAGAGATCCGCCAGCTCGCTCGCCGCGGAAGCGACCCAGCGGGCCAAGGGCGCGCTGCAGGAGCGTATCGTCACCGGTGCCGACCTGATCGGGCACGTGGCGGCCTCCACCAGGGTGGCGGCCGACAGTCTCGATCCGAACGCGCCGCAGATCGCCGGCTTCGTGCGCGAGGCGGGCGAGCGGATGGAAGAATTCTCGCGCGGCGTTCGCGACCGGTCCATCGACGACCTGATCGAAACCTCGACGGACTTCGCCCGGCGGCAGCCGGCCGCTCTGTTCGGAGCCGCCGCGGCGTGCGGTTTCCTCCTCTTCCGCCTGTTCAAAGCCTCGTCCTCGTCCTCGTCCGCTCCCGCTGAGCGGCGCGACGGCGGTCATCGGCCCGGTGATGTCTATCCGACGCAAGCCGAATCCCCGCCGATAACCTCCGGACAATTCCATGGCCCATGAATCGTCGCATGAGTCATCGTCGCATGGGTCATCGTCGCATGAGTCGCTGGGTGACTCCGCCCTCGTTCGCGCGTTGACCGACCTGTTGGCCGACCTTTCCGACCTCATCCAAAAAGAGCTGCGGCTGGCGCGCGCGGAAATCACGCAGAAGCTCACGGTCGGAATTCGCGGCGGACTATGGATGGCGGCGGCCGGCCTCCTCGCCTTCGTGGCGTTGCTGTTTGCCCTCGAGGGCGTGGTTTTCGCCCTCGCGAGCGCCGGCATGCCCCTGCAGTGGTCGTGCTTCCTCGTCGCCGCCGTCATTGCCGTCACCGCGGCACTGGCCTTCTACGCGGGACGCGCACCGGCCGACACCCGGCTCGCCCCGCGAGCCACCCGCCAATTCGGCGAAACGTTGCGAACCGCCAAGGAGCAGCTCAAATGACCGCCCAGCAAACCGACATCTATTCGCAAGCCGCCGACTGGCTGGTGGGCGCTGCCCGCCGCAAGCCGGAAGCTCTGCTGCTGTTTGCCGCCGGATGTGCCCTCATGATGCGCGGCACCGGCAAAGGCGCCGCTGCGCGCCAGCCCGGCGACGTCTACGGTCAGGCTCCGTGGCGCGACCAGGCGAGCCCCGCGGCATCGGCCGCAACGGGCCTCGGCAACGCGGCGGAAAAAGTGAGCCGGTACGCCGGCGAGGTCAGGGACCGCCTCGGCGACAAGGCCGACGCCTACGCCTCGTCCGTGTCCGATTACGCCGACGATGCGCGCCGGCGGGTGGGCGACTATGCCGAAGGGCTCCGGCAAAATGTCTCGGCCGCGTCGGACCAGGTCGCTGCCACGGCCCGATCGGCCGTGCAGACCACATCCGAAACGCTGCGTGAGCAGCCGTTGCTGATTGCCGCCATGGGCCTCGCGGCCGGGGCCGCGGTCGCGGCGCTGTTTCCCACCAGCGACGTCGAGCGGCGAACGCTCGGGCCGGCCGGCGATGCGCTTGCCGGCGCGGCGGGTCGAGCCGGCGAAGACTTGATGGAGCGCGCGGCGCGTACCGGCGAGCAGGTGCAGAAGGCCGCCGCCGAACGCGGATTGAGCTCCGATGGACTCAAGGACATGGCCCACCAGGCGGCGGAGACTTTCGTGCGTAACGCCGCCGAGGCGGCCCGCGAGCCGCGCGGACCGACGACGAGTTCCGGCGGACCCTCGATGCCGCGGTCGGTGCCGCAATGACCGCCGAGGATCTCGATAGGCTGGAGGACGAGGTCGCGCTCGCGCGCACGCGGGTAGCCGACGACGTCGCCCGCCTGCGCTCGCCTGCCGCCTTCGCGGACTTCAAGGACGATATCGGGCACGCCTTGTCCGGCACCGCCCAGCGGGCGGCGGCCGACCTGACGGCCGATATCAAGAGCCGTGCCGCCGCAAACCCGGCCGCGGTCCTGGCGATCGGGGCCGGGCTGCTGTGGCGGTTCGCCCACCGGCCGCCGATCGCGACGGTGCTCGTCGGCATCGGCGTGGCGAGCCTGCTGCGTACCAGCCCCTCCAGTCCACCCTCCGCGGTGGTCACGCGCGGCAACGAGATGCTGCAGGCCGCAAACGCGATGGCGGGCGATTTGAGCGAGCATGCGCGCGAGGCGCTGCAGACCGTCGGCGCAAAGGCCGGCGAGCTGACCGAGCAGGCCCGCGAAGCGCTGCAGGCCGCCAACGCCAAGGCCGGCGAGTGGAGCGAGCAGGTGCGCGAGGCTGCGACATCAGCCGCCGCAAGTGTGTCGGAGACGTCAGGCCGAGTATCGGAGGAGGTGACGCAAGCGGCGGCGCAGGCCTCCGAGCAGGCGAGGCAATTCGCCACGCGGGCCTCGCAGTCCGCGGAACGGGTCGCCGACGCGGCAGAACGCGTCCTTCCCGGAAGCACGTCACGCGACACGTTGTTGCTGGGTGTCGCTGCCCTGTCGATCGGGGCGGCCGCCCTGATCAATTATCGGCGCACCGAAGCATAAGCGGCCGACCGCAATCCCTGACGTCACGCCCGGCCCCGGATCAAGTCCGGGGCAGGCTCTTGTGCCGGGCATCCGTCTTGAAATTTTCGATGAATCAAAGACGTGGATGGCCGGGACACCCCCGGGACGAAGTGCCCGGGGGCGGCCATGACGGTGGTGCGTGACGCGGGTCAAGCGGGTGTCGCGCTCTCGGAGTCTTCCACGAGCCAGCGCTCGTTGCTCAATGCCTGCCTGAACTGGCGTGCCGCGGCGTTCATGTCCCTTGATTTTCCGGTGCGTACGGCCTCGACCAGCAAAGCGCGCGCGAAGCTCCAGCGCGGAAGCCGCGTCAGCTCCGCCGGGATGTTGTTGTCGATGACGCCGAGGGCTTGTTGCGCTGTCTTTATCGTCCCCGGCATGCCGCTCGCCCGGATGCGTACCTCTGCCGGAAGTTTCATGTTGCCCTGACTTCGGCGTTGATCGGGTGAACTATCGCGGGATTCCACGGCTCTTGTCGCCGGCGACGGCCGGCCCTTTCTCTGCTTTGAGGAGCTTCTTGATGGTCCGGGCGCTTGCGCGAGCGACGGTCTTCTTCCTCTGCTTCGACCCTTTTCCGATATTTTCCTGCTTCTTGCCGCTCATGTCCTTGCCCATCTCGGCTGCGTCCTCATTGCGGCTTCCCGGGACGCGCCCCGCCACAAGGACGGCCTTCAGGGCAGGACGCGCAGCTCATCGTCGTCCGGCGGGCGTTCCGCATCGTCCGCCAGGCGCCGCCATCTGGCAGCGACCGCGGTCAGCCGGAGACGTCGACGGTCATCGCTCGCGTCCTCGGCAAGGTCGATGTAGCGCGTGGCTTTCTGCCGGCAGGTGGCGGGGTTCATGCCACGACAAGTCCGCCGTGGATCACTTTGTTCCAAAACCCCGTTGCCCGCGATGCCGGATCTGCGACCCGCGATCGTTCAGGCATGTGTCTTTTGGCACTTTCCGCCCCTGCCGGTCCGGGAGCGGCGCCCTTTGTGCCTGGCGGCGCTCTGATCTAGGGTCGGGCATGTCCGAGGCGCCCCCGCCAGCACCCGTACCGCCGCTGCTTCTGTGCCCGCATTGCGCCATCGAGATGCGCCTGCTCGGGATCGAGCCGGAGAACGACAGGCGCGACCTGTTCACCTTCGAATGCACAACGTGCGGACGGCTCGAAGTCAGGGGCGTGCGCGTGAGCTAGCCGCCTGGCCTTGCCCTTGTTCGGAACCGTGCGATTTTCGATGAATTATCGGTGGGAGGTTTGCTCTCCACCCAGGCTTCGCCGCATGGCGCTCACCGACAAGCTCAAGATTGCGCTCGACGAGACGCGCCTTCTGATCCTCGGCAGCCAGATCCTGTTCGGCTTCCAGCTCAACGCCATGTTCCAGGACGGGTTCGAGGAGCTTTCGACGTTCGCCCGCGGCCTCAACGTCTGCGGCTTCTTCCTGATGGCGGGCACGGTCGGCCTGTTGACGGCGCCGTCCATGCAGCACCGCATCGTCGAGCGCGGGTACGACAGCCGGCGCCTGCACGGCGCCGCGACGCGTTTCGCCGAGCTGGCGCTGCTGCCGTTCGCCGTGAGTCTCGGCCTGACTTTCTATCTCGTATTGGAGCGTCATGCCGGCGTCGCGCTCGCCGCCTGCGGCGGCGCGCTGTTCTCTGCCCTGGCGATCCTGTTCTGGTTCGGCGTCGCGCGCATGATCGAAAGACCGGAGGAACCCATGGACGACGCGGATGACGAAGGGAATACCCCGCTGCACACGCGCATCGATCAGATGCTCACCGAGGCGCGGGTGATTCTGCCCGGCGCCCAGGCGATGCTGGGATTCCAGTTCGCCGTCATGCTGACGAAGACGTTCGACCGATTGCCGCAAGACGCGAAGCTCGTCCACGTCGCGGCGCTGTCGCTCGTTGCCGTGGCGGTCATCCTGCTGATGACGCCCGCCGCCATCCATCGGCTGACGTTCCGCGGGGAAGACGATGAACGCTTTCTCCGCATCGGCTCGCGCTTCCTCATCGCCGCGGCGGCGCCGCTCGGTCTCGGCATCAGCCTGGACATGTTCGTCGCCATCGTGCGGGTGACGGGTTCGCCGGGGCTGGGGAGCGCCGGGGCCGGCCTCACCGCCATTCTGTTCACGGTCCTGTGGTTCGTGCAGCCGCTGATGTTGCGCTCAAGGACGGTGTGACGGCGTCGGCCTCCCCGCGGCTTCACGTGCGAGCCGGGAGGCGGTGCCGGAGAGCACCACGCCCGATGGCGTCTTGCGATCCTTCGGCACCCCCGCCTTTGCCCACTTCGAACCGGTTCTCCCCGAGTTGCCTGGATTCAGAGGTCGGTCGGCGCCCACTGCCATGCTGGCCGGCGGCGCCTTATTGCATGTCCAGGAATGTCTCTTCGCGCCGCAACAAAGCACTCCGCAAGCCGGCAAAGCCCATTGGATTGCCGGCCATGATGCGCCAGCCTCTTCGTGGCAGCCATAGCCTTTCTTCCGAAGTATAGGGTTGAAAACACCAGGAAGTCTGTCGGCTGCCCGACAAATTCCGTGGCGTGGGATGATTATAATACCTCAGCGGGGGCGTACGCCGAGGGAGAGGTTTGGGGTGGTGAAGAAAATTCGCAATCGGCTTCTGGCCTCGCTGCCGGGGGCGGATCTGTCCTTGCTGCGCCGCCATCTTCGCGAAGTTCCCATCAAGCAGGGGGAAATCCTCGAGGAACGCGGCCGCCCGGTCGACCGGGTGCATTTTCCCGAAACGGGAATGATCTCGCTCATCGTTGCCATGCCGGAGGATCGAACCGTGGAGGTGGGCACGGTCGGGGACGAGGGTGCGATAGCGCTCATGGCGGGATTGGGCTCTCGTCTTTCGTCCATCCGCGCGCTCGTCCAGGTCTCGGGAACGGCCTTGCGGATATCCGCCTCGAATTTTCGCGCCGCCGCCAACCAAAGCCAGCGCATCAGGGACATGATCGTAAGATATGCCGAGCTGGAGCTGGGACAGGTCCAGCAAACGGCGGCGTGCAACGGTCTGCATGACGCCAGATCGCGCATGTGTCGCTGGCTGCTCCAAACAAGCGACAAGACCGACAGCGATCTAATCCCATTTACGCATGAATTCATCGCGCAGATGCTCGGCGTGCAACGAACGACCATCTCGCAGATCGCCGCGAAACTGCAGTCTCGCGGGCTCATCCACACCCGTCACGGAGAAATTCGCATCCTCGATCGTGCGGGCCTGAAGAAGGATGCTTGCGAGTGTTATGAATTTATTCGACGGCATGTCGATCGACTGGTTCCACAAACATGACGACCGGCACGGACACTTGTCGGCGGCGCCGGCACCGGCAGGGTCATGAAAAACGATTCGACGGCCGAATATTCAAGCGCAAATGTTTTGCGCGCTAATTGGGGACCGCAAAATGCCACTCCGCCGGTTTTTGGACAGCAATTCCGCATTTGGCCCCGATGACCTGCGGGCCATGATGACGGCTTTCGAGGCCGCCCTGGACAAGCTCGGCTTGAAGGATCGGACCGACCCGGCGACCGAGCTGGTGGCGAAGCGGATCATCGCGCTGGCCAAGCGCGGCGAGCGCGATCCGGCGAAGCTGTGCGAGGCCGTGGTGAGATCATTCACCGATGGCGATGCGGCTGCGGGGTAAGCCGATTTTTGTAATCCGTCACCCCTGAGGTCCCGTCGCGCAGTCCGTAGGGTGGGCAAAGGCGCCCCCGGAGTGCTTTGTTTGACGCACGGTGCCGGCTCCGCCGTGCCCACGCGGTCGGGTTTTGCCAAACGGCGTCAGCGGCGAAGCCCCGCTGACCCTCGCCGGGAGAGAATTCCACCGATTCCTCTCGACAACGTAAATGGTGATTATACCCTTGACGCCACAGGCACTAAATGTAGTGTTTTCCGTAGGTTATGACATACCCGTAGAAAATAATGCTTTGGGGTATTAAAGTCGCTATTTTTGACGCCCCAACGGGCCTAGCTAGGAGGCATGTGCCCCGCCCCAGCCCGTGCCCTGGATCGACCGCCGACCCCCACGGCGGCCCCGGAAATCGCGGTCACGCCCGAGATGATCGAGGCGGGAGTCGGCGTGCTTTGGGAGAGCGGAGCGGTCGAAAATCCTATGGAAGGGGTTGATCAGGAGTTGGTTCGGAAGATTTTTTCTGCGATGTCTCACGTATCAAGAGGTCAGTCATAGTATTAAGTAATACCCTGAGGTCTTCGCTTACCTTATTAACGTCATCTATGAACTTGAATATTTGTTTAGTGCCGAGTGGTTGGTACTTTTGCGATTTTTGTCTAATATCAAACCGTGCGGGCCTTAGTGTAGTGGCACCATGGAGAGTGGCGGCTTTTTCTCCGTAATATATCGTATGATGTGCCAATCGATCTCTTGTATCCTTCAAGCCTCTTAATCTTTCGCTTGCCTTATTCCATTTCGGCTTGAGTGCCTCATACAGTGGCTCCTGCGAGAACAATTCTCCAATGATACTAAGCCAAACGTTGAAGTTGATTATCGAATACAATATTATACCTACCTTGTTGCCTTCAGGTGTTCTTAGCAATAGACTGGTGATTGCGACCAACGTATCTTCCATTCCACCCCATTGAGAAAGTGCTAGGCCCACGTTTGCAAATGGCGCCTGTCTGTGCACGGACTTCCATTGTTCTCCCATTTCCTGATCATGCGTTGCCCATTGAGCAGCAAACTCTTCCTTGTGTTCTTGTGAACCTAACTTGGCAACAATAGGTCTTAGGAAGTTGAGTATTGCGAGTCGCGCTCGCAATTTGAGCATTTCCCGCCGCGCTTGGAGACGCCCGCGTATGCCGCGAAGACCTATGACCATGGATTACACCGAAGAAGAAACGGTGAGCACCCAATGGATGACAACGACAGGGAACTCATTCTGGAGATTTTTCATGCGATGATTTTAGTGCGCTCGTCATGTCCTCAGCGAGGGTAACAAGATCAGAGCTAATACTCGCAACAGCTTTTGTAAAATCCATGATTTCCATCTTGGTAAGCGGTTTGTACTTCTTAATTTTTGGTCTGACATCAAATTTCGACGGCCGCAGATAAGCTCGGCCGGGCGTTCCTTCCTCCATATGAGAAGGCTCATGGGCTAGTCGGTCTCTAATATCCTTGATTTTCCTTATGCGCTCGCTGATCTTGTTCCATCGAGGTTTGAATGATACAAACCGTGGTTCTTGTAAGTATAAGTCGTTTATGATAGTTAGCCACACATTGAAATTTATGATCGAGTACATGATGAGACCAACCTTGTCCGTTCCGGGACCGAGAAGCAAGATTTCAGCAATAACTACCAATACCTCTTCCATGCGAGCCCACGCACTGAGGGCGCCGCCCATAACTACATACATAACTCCTTCGTCTGTATCAGTTAACTCCTTTGCGTCGGCCTTTATTTCCTCTTGCATGCTACGGAGTCTGGCCTGAAGATGGTCAAGACCATTGCGCATTGAACCCAATGCAAACGCTACTCCGCGGAGCGAAAACCAGATGGCGAGAAGCTTGCGCCAGAACCGACGAAACAACATTGACTACACCGAAGAAGAAGCGGCACGCCGCTTTGAGGCCGCCTTGCGCGGGGCAAGAACGATCGGGCATAAACCGATAAAAAGCATGACTCCGAAGCGGCCCAAAAAGCAACGGAAGCCTACCAAGTAGCGGGGATTAGCTTGTTGGGGTAACGTCAGTTGCTCTATACGGACATAGTGCGGGTATGCTGCGAACAATTCCAGAGAAACCAGCCAAAAGTAGCGGTACTGTTGTGTCCTTGGCGAGATCGCGAACTGTTGGGCTTATCAAGCCAGTCAATATTAGCAGACTAGAGCAGCACGTCACGGCGTTGTGCAGAACGTCGCCCTTATCCTTCAATCGATCGAGATGAAAGCTAGGTGTTCTATTCGTGTACGCATCCCAGACGACGTTTATGATTAAGAACAGTGATATCCAAAGAAAGTAATATCCCGCCAGCGACCCAACATCTGACGGCAGCAACAAATACGTCAGAAGGGTGTCAGTCAGGATCCAACCTCATCAGCGATTTACGATCCAGCCCCAAATAGCACCGACCAGACCACCACCAGCTGTGGTGAGGTCAAAGTAATGAGGCTGAATTTCGTGAATCCAATTCCGGGCGGTGATTGCGAATGCTATGTCTAGCGCACCCATCACAGCCAGGGCGAGGCCGGCGCCGGCGATAGCAGCCTTGCAGATAGCAACGACCAGAAGGACGTTGCGCCAAGCAACGGGCATAGGCTGTTCCGGTGTCTCGGAGTGAGATGATCCGACGGTGGCCATCACCCGACCCTCTTGGCTATCACATGATACCACCAGGAGAGTCAATTAATAGTTGCCAAAATGGCACTATCACAGAAATAAGCGCCATTGGCGGCTTTTGTTCCGAACCATAGGAAACCTACGGTATTGGGCCGTCAATCGGTCCCCATACCAAATATTGTGCCGAGTTTGCGAAGTTTCTTTCGCCAGCGCCTAAACCGTCTGGTTTCGTGCCTAATTGACGGTCCTGTCAGGCCCCCGGTACGTGAGGCGCTTGCCGCTGGCACCCTTGACGGCGCGCACCGCACGTTCCCCATCCTCGCAACCGAGTGCGGAACGGTTGTTATAACGGAAGTCAAATTCGGCGAGATAGCGGTGTAGATGCTTCTCGCTGCAACGCTGGTAGACGCCCTTCATGCCGCGTTTGAAAAGAGAGAAGTAGCCTTCCAGCGTATTCGTGTGGATGGCGTAGCCTTCACCGGTCTCCGGCTCATTGACGTACCGGACGTACTCTTCCTCGCTATGGTCAACCGTTTCGTGACGCGCAACCGTCTTGCCGACCGTGCGATAGTATCTCGCTTGATCGGTCATCAGGTGTGCTTCTTCGGAAAGGTTGGCACTGACAATGGGCGCCACGTTTTCGGCGTTCGCTTGGTCAACGTGGAAACTGCGGACTTGCTTGGTATCGCGGTCAACGAGAGAAAGAACCGCATTCTTGTGGCCAACTCCTTGCCGTACTTTCTCGCCCTTCACACGACCAATGAAAGTTTCGTCCGCCTCGACTGCGCCGCCGCTGCGGCCCATGGGCGCGCGCAATCCGCCGGCCCGCATCGCTTCGCGGATACGGTGCGCCATAAACCAAGCCGACCGATAGGTAACGTCGAGGGTCCGGTGCAGCTGGTGCGCGGAAACGCCCTTCTTGGAAGAACACATGAGGTGGAAGCCTTGCAGCCACTTATGCAGGGCGATATGCGACCGCTCCATCACCGTTCCCATGGTCACGGTGAAATCCTTCCGGCACTCCTTTTTGGCGCATCGGTAAGAGGCCCCTGCGCTTCGTGGGGTAAGCGTGGTTGAGGACGCCGCAATGCGGGCAAACCGGGCCTTCCGGCCACAAAAGGGTCTCCAGAAAGGCCCGCGCCGCATCGTAATTCCGAAAGTGTTCGCCTGAAAACCGGTCCATTTCCGCCTCCCACAGCCCCTATGCCATTGTGTCAACGGCATAATCACCACGTAAATTGTTTCGATTACACTGTCCACTGTTGGACGGCGGAAACCTATCCTCTCAAAGGTTGCTGGCCCGCGGATGGAGACCACACGTGGCCGGGTCGAGGTTCAACCGGGCGTCCGATTGCCGGGGATGAATTGCCAGTCGAAGGGCTTGCACCCCTCCGCCCAAGGCTTTGTCGGCCTGCGGCATCCGGCCACACCCGATTGAAGAATGAAGGTATACCTGACATTCTCTATCGTATTGACGCCCGTCGCCTGAAGCGCGCCCAACCGCTCGGGCCTGAGCGACAAGATTTTTGCCGTGGTCAAGAAACGCTGCAGCGCAGCAAGAATGGGCACGGCGCTTGTAAATATCAGGTGAAATACAAGCATGGCGGCCAACGGCGGTGCGGCAGGCTACGGTTCGAAAGAGTCAATCTAATTGTTTTCATTGGCAAAGATATCGCGAAGAAAAAGATGCAGTGCAGCACGAGCGAGTCAACGGAGCGACATAACAAGTGCGAACAAGCGCCGACGCCGGAAGTGCTGACGCTTGGTGGCCCGATTCCAACCGCGTGCGCCGCGGAGCGCGGCCAGCCGAACGTTCGGCTCGCAAGCGCGCGCGTCGGACGGCCGGTCGGCATTGTTATTTCCTGCCAACCCCTGCTGAAACCGCGGTTCGGGACGCGCGCAGGCGCTGCCTTGGGGAACGAATCCCCTCCGCGGTTCGTTACGCCGATACCATGAAGAAGCACAATCGCGGCCTGCCGCGCCCGGCAGGGCGACAATCCCGGCTCGCCGCCCTGCGCAACAGGAAGATGGCCCGCTCGGTCGGCACCTTCATCCGCGGCAGCACGGGGAGGTTCTACGAGTGGCTCGGCGCTTCCGCCGCGCGGATACCGCGCGGGCCGCCGATCTGGATCTGCGGCGATTGCCATGTGGGCAACCTCGGGCCGATTGCCGGCGCCGAAGGCGACATCCAAATCCACATCCGCGATTTCGACCACGCTACGGTCGGCAACCCGTCCTACGACCTGATCCGGCTCGGCTTGTCGCTCGCGGCCGACGCGCGCGGCTCGGATCTGTCCGGCGTGACCACCGCGCGCATGCTCGAGCACCTGGTCGAGAAGTACGCGGCGAGCCTGACGCGGCGCCGCGGACCCGATGCGCGCAAGGACGGCGGCCCTGCCTCCTTGCGCAAGCTGGTGCACGTGGCGGCCAGCCGGTCGTGGAAGCAACTCGCCAACGAACGCATCGACGGCACTGAACCGACCATCCCGCTGGGCGAGCGGTTCTGGCCGATATCCGCGCAAGAGCGCGCTGAAATCAGGCGAATTGCGTCAAGCGACGAGGTGCGCTCCCTGGTGACCTGCCTGCGCGAGAGAAAAACCCAGGCGACGCTCAAATTTCTCGACGCGGCATACTGGGTGAAGGGCTGCAGCTCGCTCGGCCGGCTGCGCTACGCCGTTCTGCTCGGCGTCGAAGACAAGCGGGGAAAGACCGACGATCATTGTCTGATCGACATAAAGCAGGCTGTTGCGTCCGCCGCGCCCGTGCACGGCCGACGCCGCGTTCCCGGCAATGCCGCGCAACGCGTCGTCGAAGGTGCGCGCCGTCTTTCCCCGTCCATCGGCGAGCGCATGCAGGGCGCGCGCTTCCTCGGGCGCCCGGTATTCGTCCGCGAGCTTCGCCCCCAGGATATGAAGCCGCCGATCAGCAGGCTGTCGACCGAAGCGGCGCTCAAGCTCGCCGGATTCTTGGCAACCGTGGTGGGACAGGCGCATGCCCGTCAAATGGACGGCGAGACGCGGCGGTCGTGGAGGCAAGAGCTCATGGGCACGCTCCGGACGAAGAACGAAGCGCCGTCGTGGTTGTGGACCAATGTGGTGGAATTGCTGGGAAGGCATGAACGGGCCTATCTCGAACATTGCCGACGGCTGTAGCGCTCTCTGACACTCGCCCGGCGCCGGCAACCGGAACGCTACCCGCCGGAATTGCCGCCCGCCAGATCGCAGCCATCAACTTGACGCGATCCAAAAGTGTCACTGATGTCCCCGAACTAAACAACAAGGCCTGGCATGGCGAGCCAAGGAGCAGGCGATCTACCGCTTCGCCACCTGCACCCGCCCGGGCCGCCGGCGCAACAGCCGGCGCAGCAGGCGCGCGCGTCCCGGCCGGCGCACCAGCTTGACGTCGCTCACCAGCTTGGCGCCGCCGCGCCGCCGTTCGAGCACGATCTTGCGGCTGTGGAAGGCTTCGAGCTCGGGCCGGTGCCCGACGCTCACCACGGTCGTATCCTCCGGCCGCTCGCTCAGCAGCGCCATCAGGGCGTCCTGGCTTTTCGGGTCGAGTGCCGCGGTCGCCTCGTCGAGCACGATGATGTCCGGGTTGTGCAGAAATATGCGGGCGAACGCCAGGCGCTGCTTCTCGCCGCCCGACAGGGTCTGGTCCCACGGCCCCTCCTCGTCGATGCGCTCCACCAGGTGCCCGAGCCCGACGTGGCGGAAGGCCTTCGCGACCTCCTCGACGCTGCGGCTGTCGGCCGCGTCCGGATAGGTCGCCGCCCGGCGCAGCGTGCCGATCGGGATGTACGGCCGCTGCGGCAGCAGCATCAGCTTCGCACCCTGCTGCACCTGGATGGTGCCTTCGCCCCACGGCCACAGGCCGGCGATCGCGCGCACCAGCGTGCTCTTGCCGGTCCCCGACTCGCCGGCCACCAGCACGCGCTCGCCCGGCTTGATCGCGATGTCGGTGTCGTCCACCACCGCGGTGCCGTCGTCGAGCGTCACCGAGAGGTCGCGCAGGCGCAACGCCGCGCCTTCGCCGTCGTCGCTGCGCTGGATCCGTCCCACGCCGTCGCCGCTCTCCGCCTCCTCGAGCGCGTCGAGCGAGGTCATCAGCGAGGCGGCGCGGCGCGCGGACGCGGTCCAGTCGGCGAGCTTCGGGTAGTTGTCGACCAGCCAGTTGAACGCCGCCTGCACGATGGTGAAGGCGGACGCCGCCTGCATCACCTGGCCGAGCGACATGCTGCCGTCGAGGAACTTGGGCGCGCACAGGATGATCGGCAGCACCGGCGCGATGTAGCTCGACGTCTGCGACACGATCGTCGTCTTCATGTTCTGCACGCAGATGTCGCGCCAGGTGCGCAGCACCTTGCGCAGCGAGCGGTCGACGCCCGAGCGCTCCTCGTCCTCGCCCTGGATGAGCGCGATGCTCTCGCCGTTCTCGCGCAGCCGGGTGAGCAGGTAGCGCAGCTCGGCTTCCGACTGGTTCTTGCGTTCGGAGACGGCGACGAAACGGCGGCCGATGAGGACCATCGATCCGCTCGCCACCACGGCGTAGAGCACCGCCGCGACCACCAGGAAGCCCGGGACGTGGATGGCGACGCCGCCGAGCGTGAAATCGAGGGCGCCGCCGATCGTCCACAGCACCGCGATGAAGGTCGCGGCGGACAGGAACGCCTGCAGCACGCCGGTGACGAAGTCGACCGGCGATTCGGTCGCGATTCGCACGTCGTCGGCGATCCGGTATTCCGGG
>Ga0193751_1000077_pt1 | contig 86621 bp, 77 predicted proteins | sample L1c2metaG_FD_143050 | JGI IMG/M metagenome (GOLD analysis project Ga0193751, IMG submission 143050) | Soil microbial communities from a riparian zone of the East river system, Colorado, United States - L1c2 | ecosystem: Environmental > Terrestrial > Soil > Riparian zone | place: USA: East River...
AAGAGCGTGGCGAAGGCCGCCTCGATCTCTCGGTTGGAGCTGGCGTTGAGGACCTGAATTTGCAATCCAAGGGCGCGTGCCGCCTCCGGCATGTCTCGCAAGGTGGCCTCCGTAGTCGAGGCATTGGCCGGATTCACCAGCACGGCAACACGAACGGCCTTAGGTACCAGATCGTGCAAGAGCCCCAGCCGCTTGGCTATAAGCTCCGCGACGAAGAAATTGACGCCGGTTGCGTTGCCGCCCGGCCGAGCAAAGTCGGCAACAAGGCCCAACTTGACCGGGTCAGCACCGACGCTGAAGACGATCGGAATTGTCGTGGTTGCGGCTTTGGCCGCAAGCGCAGCAGGATTGCTGCCCGATGTCGCGACAACGGAAACGCGACGATGAACAAGGTCGGCCATGAGCGACGGCAGGCGATCGTATTGGCCGTCCAGCCAGTGGTACTCTACAGTCACGTTTTGATCCGCGACGTAGCCGGCTTCGTTGAGGCCCTTCTGAAACGCCGCCGCGATACGCGCGGAGCCATCGGGCGACCGTGGGCTGACGAAGGCGACGACCGGCAGCGCCGGCTGCTGCGCGCGCGCCGCAAGCGGCCAAGCCGCCGCCACGCCGCCGAGAAGGGTGATGAACGCGCGTCGTTGCATGTCCGCCCCAGGCGCAAGCTCAGCACAAGGCATCGTACCGGCTCAAACTAGCACACTTAAAGCGGGGCCCGGTATGAGTTCGGGCCAGGTCGTTGAGTGGCCGGGCGATGTCCGAGATGGGTCAAAAGCGGAAAAGCTCACGTCGAGCATATGTTGTCCGCTCTTACTCCCAAAGCGGACATAGATCGGTGCCTCGGCAATGTCCGCTTAGTGCCAAGAGGAGACATCGCGCGCCCCTTTCAAATGCTCCGCCGCCGGAGTAGTTTTACCGACGAGCTACTGACGGGACTTGCCGTAATCCTCTTTTCAGCGGCAGCGGTTATGCCATCGGCAGGCATTGCATCCTTACTAAGTCGCCGCTTTTTTCTGGCGCCGTCGACCTAGGAGGCATCAATGAATGAACCGCTCGTCGTCCGACGCGAAACCCAGATCGCCGCCCCGCCTGCTACGGTTTTCGCCTTCCTCACCGATCCGGAAAAGATCATCAGCTGGATGGGCGCCGAGGCAACAACCGAGGCGCATCCGGGCGGGCTTTATCTCCTCAAAGGCGTCGGCGGCGACCACGCCCGCGTGGCGCGCGGCGCGTTCCGGGAGGTCGTGCCGGTCCACCGTCTCGCCTACACCTTCGGTTGGGAGGGTGGCCACGAGGTGCCGCCAGGATCGAGCTTGATCGAGATCGATCTGATCGAGCGAAACGGCGGCACGTTGTTGCGCATGACCCATAGCGGTCTTCTTAACGAGGCGCAGTGCGCCAGCCATAATAGGGGCTGGGCGCATTACCTGGACCGGCTGACCATTGCAGCCGGCGGCGGAAATCCCGGAATCGATCGGGGACCAGCGCAGCGCTGATGAGCTTGGGTCACCTGCGTGCTCTGAGCGGCGGGCTGCCAACGCGTCGGATCATTTCTGAAGCAAAACCGCATTGACGCGCATCTTCGGGGATGGGTCGTGACAAGAATGGTGCGTCAACGCATGATCCCTCCATGGTGCTTTCGTCGACGCTTTCTTGGCTTGTCGATGCCGCCGCCGAGGCCGCGGGCGCCGACCGGCTGTTGGCCGAACTCGGCGCACATCTGCTCGCCGATGGCCTGCCGCTCGCGGGCGGCGCTCTGACGCTCGCCGTTCCGCACCCGCTCATTGCCAGACGTACATGGCTGTGGCGCGCCGACGGCAGGGAAGTCATTGAAGCTTTGGGGTTTGCGCCTGGCGCGCCTATGGCGGTGCAGGAGTCAGGTTCGCCGAACAATGCCGGCCGGCGCTGGCTGGCAACCGTCGCGGCGGGCGTCGTCCACGAGGATGCTATCGGACCAAAGAACGATGGGCCTTTGTTGAGCTGGATCGGGCCGCGTCCGTTCACGCCGAGCGAGATCGACAATCTGCGTCAGGCGGCACGCTTTGCCGCCGCGCCGCTCGCCGCCCTCGCGGCGCGCGCTACGTTGACGGCGGCCCTGGAAGCCTATCTCGGCCGGCGCAGCGCGGCGCGGGTGCTGGCGGCACCCTTACGCCGCGATATCGGCGAGACCATCCAGGCGGCACTCCTCTACGCCGATCTGCGCGGATTCACCGCGCTATCGGATAACAATCCTCCCGCCGTGGTCATCGCAGCGCTGAATACCTGGTTCGATCGCATCGCGGGCGCGGTTCATGCTTTCGGCGGCGAGGTGCTCAAATTTATCGGCGACGGTATGTTGGCGATCTTTCCGGTCATCGGAGAAACGCCGCGGGGCGCCTGCGATGCCGCATTGCGCGCGGTGTCCGCCGCGCGCGTCGGCATGGCACATCTGGATGAGCAGCGGCTGCGGCAGGGGTTGCCAGCTCTACCCTTCGGCGCCGCTTTGCATCTTGGCGCGATTCTCTGGGGCAATATCGGCGCAGCGGATCGCCTGGATTTCACTGCCATCGGCCCCGCCGTCAATTTGGTTAGCCGGCTGGAGGGGCTGTGCAAACCGCTACGCGAGACGGTCCTTGTGTCCGGCGCGCTTGCCGCCGAGACGGAGACGCCGCTGATCGCGCTTGGAACGCATACGCTCCGCGGTATCGCATCGCCATGCGCGGTCTTCACCCTGCCGAACCCCGCAAGCTGGAAGTGACTAATATAAATCGGAATTCCACAATGTCCGAGTTGGGTCAATTGCGAAATGGCGGCATCGTTCGGCCACGTCCGGTTTAGCCCCAATAGCGGACATTGGTCGGGGCCGCTAGCACGTCCGGAAAGTGCCATCAAAAGCGGAAATTGCTCGAGGCGGTGTCGGCTTCGCTCACAGAACGCCCTTGATATTCCGCTATTCCTTCTTGCGCGGATCGTCAGCCGGGTTCACGTAGGTGATGCCTCCCGGTCCAATGAATTGAATTTGAATGATCACCTCCTCATTTCCCGTCCAACCATAATGCGCGTGTCCTGCCGGGTGCATCCAGAATGAACCCGGCTTAAATAATTCATCTTTCAATTCGAGTTTTTCGCCTACGCCGATACCGAAACTGCCGCTAATCACCGTGCCGTACTCGGTATAAGGATGGGTGTGTGGCGGAACGTGGTAGTTGGGCGGAAATTTGAGTCGCTGAACCACCACCTCGCCGGATTTCCTCGGGTCGCCCATCAAAATGGCGACTTGGCCGCCCTTTGGAACGTTTGGAGCTTCCTTCCATGCCAGTGCATCGGGTTTCACCAAGACATCGTGCATGGCATCTTGCCCGAGTGCCGAACCAGCCAGTGCAGTGAAGGCTGCGCAAGCAGCACATCGGAGACCACGCCAGAGGGTTCGGTGGCTGCTCCGGGATCGGCAAACGCTAGCGCGGCTATCGCGACGCTCGGCATCCAAGCTCTTGAGGTGCATGATGGGCCTCCTCCGGGTTGCAGACAGCTCCTTTGATTTGCAGTTTGGCGCCCAATCTGCCGGAAAGATTACCGGTCGGGTGTCAATACGTCCAATGCATTTCTTGTTCTATATTCGATACAGATTTCGTATGATGATCCATGAATCTTCGTCACCTCCACACGTTCGTCGAGATTGCCGAGGCGGGCGGCGTCGCGCGTGCGGCCGCTCGACTCCACATGACCCAGCCCACCGCCTCCCGTCAGCTCCATGACCTCGAGGTCGAACTAGGCGTGCGCCTGTTCGACCGCATCGGACGCCGCGTCCAATTGACATCCGAAGGCGAGGACCTGCTTCAGCGCAGTCGACGCCTACTGAGCGAAGCCGAAGCGCTTGGCGAGCGAGCACGCGCACTCAAATCCGGGCAGATGGGAGTACTCCGGTTAGGCGCTACTCCGCAATTGATTGAGAGTCTGCTGGTGGATTTCCTCGCGCAGTACCAGCGGCGCCATCCTGGCGTCGAGGTCCACCCCATCGAGGATGGCGGCGTCCGCCTGCTGGGCCGGCTCGAGCGCGGCGACGTTCACCTGACCATCACGACGGAAGGTGACGAACGCTTTCGCAGTCGATTGCTCTACCCGGTATACCTACTGGCGGTACTGCCCAAGAACCACCGCCTGAGCCGCCGCGCCGCGCTTGATGTCGCGGAGTTGGCTGATGAGCCGCTCCTGCCACTGAGCCGCGGCTTTGGCTCGCGTGAATGGCTCTATGCCGCCTGTCAGGTTGCGCACATCCGGCCGCGCGTGTTCTTCGATAGCGCCGCCCCCCAGACTCTCATCGCACTGGCGGCCGGCGGGTACGGAATCGCGGTGATTCCCGCGGGTGTGCTGATCCCCCGCGGGAAGGTTCGGGCCGTCCCGTTGCTCCTCCGCGGGACACCGGTCGGAAGATGGCAGACGGTCGCCTGGCATCCACAGCGGTTCCTGGCTCCCTACGCCGGGCATTTCGTAGAGGAGCTTGTGGTCTATACCTCGCGAACGTATCCGAACCGCGACCTCACACGGCGCGCGCCGTCGCTGCCGCGGCCGAAGGAGCCGGTCAGCTGATCTTCGTGGGAGAGTCCGCTTTGGGTCAAAAGCGGTAAGGCTCAGAGCGAGCATATATTGTCCGGTATTCCCCCATGAGCGGACATTGATGGTCCTGATCGAGTCGTCCGCTAAGGGAGAGTCGAGGATGGGCGCGGCAGCTTGGGCCATTCGCCCAAAGCGGCGGAACGAAGAACCGCGCGCGCTTCGTGATCATCTGAATACTCCTCATGCTGGATCGCGTTCGCAGCCCATCCGACGCGTTCGGATTGACCACGGCGGCTTCGGCGGAGTCGACAGCCTGTCGGGCGCTGGCCGAGGGTTGGGGATTGCCCTCTGGGGCAATACGCTCCCCATGCGGTCTCGCGCCGTGGCGAGCGTTCGCCTCGGATTGGACCACCGTTGAACAAATGGTAGAGTCGAGGATGGGCGCGGTAGCTTGGGCCATTCGGCAACGGCCCGTTTCCCATCCCCGCTCATCAAACCGAACGTGCCGATTTCCGGCATTCGGCTTTCCGACTGGCTTAATCGAGAGACACACGGGGAGTGAACCAACCGCGCGCGGAGTCTGCACGGTGGCCAGCTCTCCTTCGTCCCTCAACACAGCAACCTCGGACGGCGCCTGTCATTGATGGTGTTCTCAGGCTCATCGCCAATCACCACGACGTCGCCATCTTCGAAAGCACGCCAGAAGTCAGGGCCCTTTGCTCCACCGGCATTACCCGGCTTCAACGCTCCTACGACCCTGTCCGACTCCCGCCAGTGCCGCCGCCTGTCGCGACGTTGAGGCCGCTACCCTCGCCCATGACGGGTCTCCCCCGATTACTCGCACCACCTTTCCGACGTGCCGTGCCCACTACCCCGGCGGATCGAGCGGGTGCGCGTGTCGATTGTTTCCCCGCTTGTGCAGCCTTCCCCAAATGGCAGGAGGGTCGGCATCCGCATTGTCACTTTCGAGGCCTGCTCAGGCGCCGCAAGCCGCCAAGCCCGCCGCCAACTTCCGTCACCAAGATTCGGCGATAGCTCCCTCTGTCCTCTGTCCTCTGTCCTCTGTCCTCTGTCCTCTGTCCTCTGTCCTCTGTCCTCTGTCCTCTGTCCTCTGTCCTCTGTCCTCTGTCCTCTGTCCTTTGTCCTCTGTCCTCTGTCCTCTGTCCTCTGTCCTCTGTCCTCTGTCCTCTGTCCTCTGTCCTCTGTCCTCTGCCCTCTGTCCTCTGTCCTCTGTCCTTGTCTTCCCTACTTATCCAGCCAGAACGTGTCGAGGCGCACCACGTCGTAGATGCCGAAATAGTCATAAGGGTTATGGCCCTTGACGTAGTTCCACCACACGTCGTTGATCTGCTCCCATGCCACGGGCAGCACCGGCGGGTCCTGCTCCATGATGTCCTCCGCCTGCCTCATCAGGGCGAGGCGCTTCCCGGGATCGACCTCCTGGTCGATCTCCGGCACCAGGGCGTCGAACTTCTCATTGTGCCAGAACGAGTAGTTCTGCGGGCCGCCGGTGCGGTACCACGCATTGAAGTAGTCGGACGGATCGAGCAGCGTCGACACGATGGCGCCGATTGCGAGGTCGAAGTGGCCGTTCGCCGTGTCGTCGAACCACACCGATTCCACCACGGTGCGCAGGTTGCACTCGACCTTGAGGCCTTCCTGCAGCATCGCCTGGATCGCCTGCGCCCACAGCTTGAAGCTCGCGACGTCGCGCACCAGGAAATCCAACCCCTTGATGCCGTCACCGTGGCCGGCGGCGGTGAGCAGGGCGCGCGCCTCCTTCAGCGCTGCGCTCGGGTCATCCTGGTAGCCGACCCGCTTGGCAAGCTCCTTGGGCGGCGTGGCAAAGTCGGAGAACGGGTAGAGGAAACCGCCGACCCGCATCGGGGCGACGTCCTTGACGACGTCGACCAGCACCGGCCGGTCGAAGGCGAGATGCAGCGCGCGGCGAACCCGCGGATCGTCGAACGGCTTCTTCTTGCTGTTGACCCAGGTGCCCTGGATGACGCTCTGGTTGAACGCCGTGGTGGACATGCCGGGCGTCGCCTTGGCCCTGCGCGCCGTCACCGGATCGACGATGCGGCCGTAGTCGATGCGGTTGGACAGGATGGCGGAGCCGAGGTCCGGCGAGAACGGGAGCAGGCTGTAGAACTGGATGCCGTCGAGATAAGGCAGGCCCTTGTTCCAGTAGTTGGCGTGCTTCTCCATGATCCGGGTCTCGTTCTCGACGTATTTGACGCTGCGGAAGGGACCGGTGCCGGGGATGTCCAAGACCTTGCGCAGGTTGTAGCCGTTGTCCTCCAGGGTCTTCTTGCGCACGATGACGTTCCAGCCGCTGGCGATGGCCGCCATCATGAAGCTCGACGAGCGCGGCTCCGACAGCTTGAACTGGACGGTGTACTTGTCGGGTGCCGTGATCTCGCCGACCGCGCGGAACAGGACGCTGCGCGGAATGCTGATGCCCTGCGGCGGCTTGCGGATGCGGTCGAACGTGGCCTTGACGTCCTCCGCGGTGAGGTCGGCGCCGTCATGAAACTCGACGCCCTTGCGCAGATGGAACGTGTAGATCTTGCCGTCCTCGGAGATCTCCCAGCTATGTGCCAGATCCGGGATGATGGTCTTGCCGCTGTCGCGCGGGTCGTGGCGGATCAAGTTGTCGAACATGCAGCCTTGCGCACCGAGGCTGTTGATCGTGCCGGACTGGTGCACGTCGAAATGCGGCGGGCGCATGGTGATGCCGTAGCGCAAGACGCCGCCGCGTTTGGGATTGGGCTCGGGCGCGCTCAGCTGGAACTTCGATCCGTCGAACTCGCTGGGCACTGCGGCGAGCGCGCGGTACGGCAACAAGCCGGCGGCCGTCATCGCGGCGCCGGCCTTGAGGACGCCGCGGCGGCTCCACCGCGGGTGCATGATGGGCTGGTCGCTCATGTTGTCTCCCCGTGGGCTTTGTCTTTATGGTTATGTTGCAACGATAACATAACGAAATAGGGGGAGCCACCGCTTGAATCACCGAGCCTCGGCGGCACAGGGGGGCCCGGCTGCGGCGTCCGCGCCGGCCGCACCCGTTCTGGAGATCGACGGCCTGCAGACCTACTTCTTCGCCCCCGACGGCGTGGTGCGCGCCGTGGACGGCGTATCCTGTGCGGTACACAGCGGCGAGACGCTCGGCGTGGTCGGCGAGTCGGGCTGCGGCAAGAGCGTGACCGCGCTCTCGGTGCTGCGCCTGGTCGCGAGCCCGCCTGGCCGCATCGTCGGCGGTGCCATCCGCCTGCTCGGCAGGAATCTGCTGACCTTAAGCGAAAGCGAGATGGAAAAAATTCGCGGCAACGACATCTCGATGATCTTCCAGGAGCCGATGACGTCGCTCAACCCGCTGCTCACCGTGGGACGGCAGATCAGCGAGGCCATCGTGCTGCACCAGAAGCTGTCGCAGCGCGACGCCATGGACCAGGCGGTGGAGACCTTGCGCCGCGTCCACATCCCGGAGCCGGAGCAGCGCGTGCGCGCCTATCCGCACCAGCTCTCGGGCGGGATGCGCCAGCGGGTGATGATCGCCATGGCGCTGTCGTGCAACCCCAAGGTCCTGATCGCCGACGAGCCGACCACCGCGCTCGACGTCACCATCCAGGCGCAGATCCTCGACCTGATGCGCGAGTTGCAGGACACCTTGGGCATGGCCATCATCCTGATCACCCACGACATGGGCGTGGTGGCGGAGACCGCCGACCGCGTGGTGGTCATGTATGCCGGCCGCAAGGTCGAGGAGGCAGCGGTCGACGACCTGTTCGAGCATCCCGGTCATCCCTACACGCGCGGCCTGTTCGGCTCGATCCCCAATGTCGAGGTGGCGGCGCGCAGCAACCCGCGGCGCCTGCGGCTTACCGAGATCAAGGGCATGGTGCCGTCGCTCGCCAACCTGCCGCAAGGATGCAGCTTCGCGCCGCGCTGCGCCTTTGCGACCGACGAGTGCCGCGCCTCCTACCCGCCGCTGCGCCAGCTCCGGCCCGGCCACCTGGTGGCGTGCTGGCACGCCGAGCGCCTGATCGGCGGCGCCGCATGAGCCCGCTCCTCGAGGTCCGCGACCTCAAGAAGCATTTTCCCATCCATCGCGGGGTGCTCGCGCGGGTGAGCGGCCACGTCTATGCGGTCGACGGCGTGTCGTTCTCGATCGGGCGCGGCGAGACGCTGGGTCTGGTCGGCGAATCGGGCTGCGGCAAGTCGACGGTCGGCCGCACCCTGCTCAAGCTTCTGCAGCCGACCAGCGGCCGCATCCTGGTGGACGGCGTCGACATCACCGATCTCGACGCGGCGCGGATGTTTCCCTATCGCGAGAAGATGCAGATGATCTACCAGGATCCTTATGCGTCGCTCAATCCGCGCATGACCGCCGGCGACATCGTCGGCGAGCCGCTGATCATCCACCGCGTGGCGGCGCGCCAGGAACGCCGGGACCGCGTCGCCGCCTTGTTCGAGCGCGTGGGGTTGCGGCCGGAGCTCATCAGCTCCTATCCCCACGAGTTCTCCGGCGGCCAGCGCCAGCGCATCGGCATCGCGCGGGCCTTGGCGCTCGACCCGGAGCTGATCATCGGCGACGAGCCGGTCTCCGCGCTCGACGTGTCGATCCAGGCGCAGATCATCAACCTGCTGATGGACCTGCAGGACGAGTACCGGCTGTCCTATCTGTTCGTCGCCCACGATCTCGCGGTGGTCGAGCATATCAGCCATCGGGTCGCCGTGATGTATCTCGGCCGCATCGTCGAGATCACCGACAAGACGAGCCTGTTCGAGATGCCGCTGCATCCCTATTCCGAGGCCCTGCTGTCCGCCGTGCCGGTGCCCAAGGCGCGCGCGCGCGGCCGCAAGCGCATGATCCTTTCCGGCGACGTGCCGAGCCCGATCAACCCGCCGTCCGGCTGTCACTTCCACACCCGCTGTCCCTACGCGACGCCGCGCTGCCGCAGCGAGGTCCCGACCTTGCGCGAGGTCATGCCCGCGCACTGGACGGCCTGCCACCTGCACGACGGCGGCGTGAAGTTCCCGCTGGGACCAAGCGTGTAGGGTGGGCAAAGGCGCGTCTTCGCGCCGTGCCCACCATCAGGGATCAGGTGTCGGTGGTCAGAGATCAGAAAACACCGGCCCATCTGATGCCTGATTACTGACGTGGGCACGCGCCTTCGGCGCTTTGCCCACCCTACTATTCAAACCGCGCCGCGCAGGCGCGGGTCGAGCACGTCGCGGATGCCGTCGCCGAGCAGGTTGAAGGCGAGCACCGTGAGGGTGATCGCGGCGCCGGGGAACAGCACCAGCCACCACGGCGGGACGAGCCCGGCATTGAGCGAATCGGCCAGCATGTTGCCCCAGGTCGGGGTGGGCGGCGGAATGCCGACGCCGAGAAAGCCGAGCGAGGCTTCGATGATGATGGCGACGCCCAGATGGGTGGTCGCCAGGATCAGGTAGGGCGCGACGCATTGCGGCAGAATGTGCTGCGCCATGATGCGCAGGTGCGACGCGCCCAGCCCGCGCGCGGCCTCCACATAGGCCAGCTCCTTGAGCGACAGCACCACGGCGCGGATCACCCGTCCGCCGAACGGGATGCGGGTGATCGCGATGGCGACGATCACGGTTCCCATGCCGGCACCGAGCGCCATGGCGATCGCCATCGCCAGGATGAGATCGGGAAACGACTGCATGAACTCGATGATGCGCTGGCTGATGATGTCGAACCGCCCGCCGAAATAGCCGCAGGCGAGCCCCCAGAAGGCGCCCAGGGTGGTCCCCAGCACCACGGCGCCGACCGCGACGGTCAGCGATGCGCGGCTGCCGTGGATCACGCGGCTGAGCGTGTCGCGGCCGATCTGGTCGCTGCCGAAATAGTGACGCTCCGACGGCGGCTTGGTCATGGCACGGAAATCGGATTTCAGCGGATCGTACGGCGCGATCGCCGGCGCCGCGATCGCCATCGTCAGGATGGCGGCGGCGATCACACCCCAGAACGCCGACATCGGCGAGCGGCGCGCGAACCAGCGCAAACCGCCCGCGATCCGCCGCAGCGGCGAGGGCGGCGCGCCGGAGGCGGCTTGTGCTTGCGCCAGCGCGGTGTCGTGAACGGTCGTGCTCATCCGTAGCGTATCCGCGGATCGAGCCAGGCGGAGACGAGATCGACCGCGATGTTCAGCACGACGAACACGACGGCATAGAGGAACACCAGGTTCTGCATGACGAACACGTCGCGCTCGCTCACCGCGAGCGCCATGGTGTAGCCCAGCCCCGGCGTGCCGAAGGCGCGCTCCACCGGGATCGAGCCGGCGAGCACGAAGCCGAGCAGGACGCCGGACAGCGTGATGACCGGCAGCAGCGCATTGGGCAGCGCGTGCAGCGCCACCACCACCCGGCGGTTCAGCCCCTTGGCGCGGGCGGTGCGGATATAGTCCTCGCGGATCACCTCGAGCAGGCTCGAGCGCGCCATGCGGGCGATGTAGGCGGCCTGGCCGAGGCCGAGCACGATCGCCGGCCCGATGACGATCTGCAGGTTGGCCCACGGATCGTCGATGAACGACACGCTGGCCAGCGGCGCCCGATAGCCGAATACGAACAGGAGCCCGAGCACGATCAGCATGCCGAGCCAGAAGCCGGGCACCGCCAGGAACAGGATGCTCAGGAAGCGCGCGACATTGTCGCCCAGGCTGTTGGGACGCAGCGCGCTGATCACCGCCACCGGGATGCCGACGAGCCACGACAGCACCACCGAGATCAGCGCGATCTCGGCGGTCAGCGGCCCGCGCCGTGCGACCATCTCGGCGACGCTCTCGGAGCGGAAGAACGAGTGGCCGAGATTGCCGCGGACGATGTCCTGCACCCAGTGCAGGTACTGCACCGGCAGCGGATCGCTCAGGCCGAGGTCGGCCATGTAGCGCGCGCGCTCGGCGTCGCTGAGCCTGGTGAAGCCCTCGGGGCCGAAGATGGCGATCAGCGGGTCTCCAGGGAGGATGCGCAGCACCACGAACACGACGATCGAGACGCCGACCACCGCGATCGCACCGAAAGCAAGCCGACGCAGGATATAGCTGTGCATGACCGTGGTCCGTCCGTCCTCCCCATAACCGAAGCTGGGAGGCCGCCGAAGTCAAGCCAATACGGAGCGATGTATCCTTACGGTAAGTTGAGGAGCTCATCAGACCACCGCTGCGCCACGATCTCTCGGCCATGCCGGTGTAACCCGGCACGACGCGGCGGCGCGCGATCAGCGCCGCTCCGTATTGGCCCATCGTTTCAACGCAGGCGCGCTATCGGCGGATTTACTTGCCCGCGACGCGGCCGCATCGTTTGGCCACGTCCGGGTTGGCCGCAGTAGCGGACATCGGCCGGGGCCGTGGGCATGTCCGAAAAGTGCCGTTAAGCGACGGTCGTCATCGGAAGCAATTCCAACTTCGCAGACGATTTTTCCAACAACCGGGCTTGCGCCGTGCGCCGGGGATCATTGCGATAATTCTGAAAGTCCGCATCGGATGCGAAGCTGATTATGTGCATCTCGACGGTGCCATCCGGAGTCCGAAGACGGCGCTCCAAACACCCGTTGAACTCGGGCAACAGCGGCAAGACGGCATCCTCGTAGGCGCGAAAGTCCTCGATACCTTCGGTAGGTATTCGCACTATGAGCACAAAGGTTACGCGGCCGGCTTGATAGGCGGTCACCGGGCAATCCCAAGCCAAGAGAGTCGGCCATTGAAGACGCGGCATCCTGCGGTCACTGCCTTACCGCGTCAATGACGGCTCCGGGTCGAAATGCGGCATCGCCGGATGTCCGTGCGATGTCCGCTCCTCCCCCGACGACGGAGATTCGTCGGGGGCAGCCCGTGGGCCGTCGCAGTTGACCGGAACGGGGCCACTGTTCGATCGGTTGCCCCTCTCCGGCCCGGTTGCCCGGGCCGAACCTCCTTGACAACATAAATTATGTCTCTATATTCCTTTCATTATCGACGGCATGCGGAGCCGCAACCATGACCTTTGTCCCTGGACGGAGCAGGACTCCGGCGGCGCGGTGCTCGCAGCGGCGGCGCGCCGCAAGCGGAGCGCCGAGCGGCCGGGCGCGCGCCTCGTGCCGCGCTGCAGCAGGCGACGCGGCCGCGCTTGTAAGTATCAGGCGAAATACAAGCGTCGCCGAGAATGCAGTGCAGCACATGGACATGCGGGAGCGGTCCGAACGCTTGTAAAGTCCTGTTAAATGCGGCGCGCGAAGGTGGATGCTGCGCAGCAAACGGAGAGCCGATGCCGACCAGTATCAAGCGCGAACAAGCGGCGACCATGCCGGCGAGATATTTCGATCCTCATCTTCGAGACGCGCCCTGCGGGCGCTCCGCAGAATGAGGGCTGAGATGTTTCACAGTCACGCTTCGCCGGCGTCAGCCCACCGCGCCGCTCGCGCGCAGCCGGGCGATGTCCGCGTCGGCGCAGCCGATCTGGCGCAGCACCTCGTCGCTGTGCTGGCCGACGTCTGGCGCCTGGCGCGGCACAACCTTGTCCGCGTCCGCCACCCAGAACGGCGAATTGACCGTGAGCATGGTGTCGTTTTCGAACGGCACCAGCACCTCGTTCGCCAGCATCTGCCGGTCGCCGGGAATATCCTCGATCGTCGCCACCGCGCCGGTGACGAGGCCGTCGGCGTCGAGGATCGCGCGCCAGTCGGCGAGATCCTTGGCGGCGAACGCGGCGTCGAGAATCGCGATCAATTCGCGCGCGTGCGCCTGGCGGGACGGGTGGGTGGCGAAACGCGGATCGTGCACCAGCTCCGCCCGATCGACGCACGCGGCGAGCCGCGGCCATTGCCGCTCCTGGTCGAGCAGCGAGAGCATGAGCCAGCGCTGGTCGCGGCACAGGTAATGATTGGTCAGGGCGTTGAGCGAGTTCTCGCGCGGCTGGCGCGGGTAGAACGTGGCGCCGCACAGCTGCGCCTGGATGAGAACCCCGTTCGCCCAGGCGCCGTTCGCCATCAGCGAGGATCCCACGTGCCCGCCCTTGCCGGTGCGCGCGCGCCGATAGAGCGCGGTGACGATGGCGGCATAGAGCGCCATCGCCGAGGGATGATCGCCCATGCCGGCGACCGAGCGGGCGGGCGGCGCGCCGGCGTGCGAGCGCACCACGTCCATGAGGCCGGAGCGCGCCCACCAGGCATTGCTGTCGAACCCCGGCCGATGCGCCTCCTCGCCCACCTCGCCGTAGCCGGTGAACGACGCATAGACGAGGCGCGGGTTGAGCGGGGCGATGTCCGCATAGGTCACGCCCAGGCGCCGGCGCACCGGTGGCGGGTAATTGGTGATGAACACGTCGGCGTCCGCGGCGAGACGATGCAGCACCGCGCGGGCCTCGGGCTTGGTCAGGTCGAGCGCGATGCTCTTCTTGTTGCGGCCCTCGAGCATCCAGCCGTAGTTGTGCGGGCTCGACGGATTGCCGGCGACCTGCGGCAGCGCGCGGTAGGGATCGCCGCGGCCCGGCGGCTCGATCTTGATCACCTCGGCGCCGAAATCGGACAGCACCGTGGCGGCCGCCGGCGCCGCGATGAAGCTCGCGCAGTCGATCACCTTGAGGCCTTCGAAGATTCCCTGCTCCACCGCTGCGCTCCGTTGATCATGCCGGCGACGATTTCATCCGCGCTTCGCCCGCTCCACGTGCTCGGCGATGAAGCGCGGCAGCGCAAAGGCGGCGCTGTGGACCTCCGGGGTCCAGTACCTGGTGGGGAACTCCCCGGCGTCGCGGTATCGCTGCGCGATGGTCGCGGGCGCAAGCGCGCGCAGGCTCGCGTCGTCGCTCGCCCATCCCATGGCCATGTGGCCGCCCACATAGGTCGGGATGGCGGCGACGTAGCAGCCGGCGTCGGCGAACAGCCTGGCGAAATGGCCGACGCTCGCAACGAGCTCGTCCGGCTGCAGGAACGGCACGCCGTTCTGGGTCACCATCACGCCGCCCGTGCCGAGGCAACGCTTGCAGGCCGCGTAGAAATCGCGGGTGAACAGCACGGCGCCCGGGCCTTGCGGATCGGTCGAATCGACGATGATCACGTCGAAGCGCCGGTCGGTCGCGGCAACGAAGTTCATGCCGTCGTCGATCACCAGCGCGAAGCGCGGATCGGACAGCACCGGCCCGGTGAACGCGGGGAAGTGCTCCCTGGCGAAGTCCACCACGGACGCGTCGATCTCGACCTGGGTCAGGCGCCGGACCGCCTTGTGCTTGAGCACCTCCTCGGCGATGCCGCAATCGCCGCCGCCGACGATCAGCACGTCGCGGGCGTTGCCGTGGGCGAGGATCGGCACGTGCGTCATCATCTCGTGATAGATGAACTCGTCGCGCGTCGTGACCTGGATCGCCCCGTCGAGCATCAGCACCTTGCCGAACAGCGCGTGCTCGAACAGCACGAGATGCTGGTGCGCGGTGCGCGTTTCATGCAGCACCCGCTCGACCGCGTAGGTCATGCGGAAGCCGAGCGCATCGAACAGGGTCTCGGGGATCCAGCGCATGACGGATGTCGGATGTCAGATGTCAGATGTCGGCTTGACCAGTCCCGTCATCTGACATCCGACCTCCGTCATCTGTCATCCGGCTCTGGCCGCGCAACAGCTCGCTCACCGCAATGCGCTTGGGATTGAAGGCCTTGCGCAGCACCGGCACGCACTTGTCCGGGCTCGCCTTGCCGCACATGAAAATGTCGAGCGCCGCGTAATGCGCCTCGGGCCAGGAGTGAATCGAGATGTGGCTTTCCGCCAGCACCGCCACGCCGGAAATGCCGCCGCTCGGCTCGAAGTGATGCAGATGGATATGCAGGAGCGTCGCGCCCGCCGCGTCGACGCAGCGGCGCAGGGTCGTCTCGATGTGATCGCGGTCGTCGAGCCGCTGCGCGCCGTAGAGGTCGACGATGAGATGCACGCCGGCGCACTGCACTCCGTTCCTGACCACGAAGTGATCGCTGTGCGGCTTGGCCGGCTTCGGCCGGGACGGCGCGGCCGCGACGGCTTCCTTCCGGGACGGGCTCGCGGCGCCCAAGCCCGAGCCCAATCGGAGGAGAACGTCCTTGGCCATGCCCGTCCCGCCCAACCGGAGATCGAACCCGCGCGCCGGACAAAGCCGGCTTTACGGAAAGCGAATGCCGCCGGACCAGACCCTCACGCGGACCGTTCACAGCGGCTCAAGCCCACATAAGCCCAACGTTTCAAGCGATCAAGAGGTTTCTACCGCAAGGAGATTTCGCCGTCGTGCCATACGACAAACCGCCGTCACGCCTGGGCTTTCGCGCAATCCTGCGCCTCGACCACCGCCACCGCCGTCATGTTGACGACGCCGCGGGCGGTGACCGACGGCGTCAGGATATGCGCCGGCCGCGCCGCGCCGATGAGAATCGGCCCGACCGGGAGCGCGTCGCCGAGCCCCTTGATCATCTGGTAGGCGATATTGGCGGCGTCGAGATTGGGCATGATCAGCACGTTGGCCTCGCCCTTGAGGCGGGAGTGCGGATAGACCCGATCCCGGTAGGAGGGGTTCAGCGCCGACTCGCCGTCCATCTCGCCGTCCGCCTCCAGGTCGGGAGCGCGGCCGACCAGCAGCTCGCTGGCACGGCGCATCTTGGCGGCGGACGCCGTGTCGTAGCTGCCGAAGTCCGAGTGGGAGACGAGGGCGATCTTCGGCACGATGCCGAACCGGCGCACGTGGGCGGCCGCCAGCACCGCCATCTCGACCACTTCCTCGGCGGTCGGCTCCGCCGTCACCTGGGTGTCGGCAAGGAAGTAGACCCCCTTGCCGGTGATCACGAGCGAGAGCGCGGCGAAGTCGCGCAGCCCGGGCGCGAGCCCGATGATGTCGCGAATGGTGTTCAGATGCGCCACGTAGCGGCCTTCGACCCCGCAGATCATGGCATCGGCCTCGCCGCGCCGCAGCATGAGAGCGGCGATGACGGTGGCATTGGTGCGCACGATGGTGCGTGCCGTGTCGGGCGTCATGCCGTGGCGCCCGGCGGCTTCCACATAGGTCACGACGAACGCGCGATAGCGCGGATCGTCCTCCGGATTGATCAGCTCGAAATCCCGCCCGGGCCGGATCGACAGGCCGTAGCGGGCAAGGCGCTGCTCGATCACCGCCGGGCGGCCGACCAGGATCGGCAGCGCGAGCCCCTCCTCCACCACGACCTGCACCGCCCGCAGGATGCGCTCGTCCTCGCCCTCGGCGTAGACGATGCGCTTGGGCGCGGTCTTCGCCTGGGCGAACACCGGCTTCATGATGAAGCCGGAGCGGAACACGAACCGGTTGAGCCGTTCGCCGTAGGTGGCGAAATCCGCGATCGGCCGCGCCGCCACGCCGGAATCCATGGCGGCCCGCGCCACCGCCGGCGCGATGCGCAGGATCAGGCGCGGATCGAACGGATTGGGGATCAGCGAGCCGGTGCCGAAGGTGGGCGCCACGCCGCCATAGGCGCGGGCGGCGACGTCGGAGGGCGCCTCGCGGGCGAGCGCCGCGATCGCCTCGACGGCGGCCTGCTTCATCGCTTCGTTGATGGTGGTCGCGCCGACGTCGAGCGCGCCGCGGAAAATATAGGGGAAGCACAGGACGTTGTTGACCTGATTGGGGTAGTCGGAGCGTCCGGTGCAGATCAGCGCGTCGGGCCGGACCTTGAGGACTTCCTCCGGCATGATCTCGGGCACCGGATTGGCGAGCGCCATGATCAGCGGCTGCGGCGCCATGCGCGCGACCATGTCCGGCTTGAGCACGCCGGCGGCGGACAGGCCGAGGAACACGTCGGCGCCCGCGATCGCCTCGCCGAGGGTGCGCAGGTCGGTCTTCTGGGCGTAGACCGCCTTCCAGCGGTCCATCAGGGTCGCGCGGCCGGCGTAGACCAGGCCCTCGATGTCGCAGACCCAGATGTTCTCCCGCCGGGCGCCGAGGGTGACCAGGAGGTTGAGGCAGGCGAGCGCCGCGGCGCCGGCCCCGGACGCGACGATCTTGATGTTGTCGAGCGGCTTGCCGGTGAGCAGCAACGCGTTGCGCACCGCGGCGGCGACGATGATGGCGGTGCCGTGCTGGTCGTCGTGGAACACCGGAATCTTCATGCGCGCCTTGAGCTTGTCCTCGATGTCGAAGCATTCCGGCGCCTTGAAGTCCTCCAGGTTGATGCCCCCGAAGGTCGGCTCGAGCGCGGCGACGACGGCGACCACGTGGTCGACCTCGTGCGCGTCGATCTCGATGTCGAACACGTCGATGCCGGCGAACTTCTTGAACAGGACCGCCTTGCCTTCCATGACCGGCTTGCCGGCGAGCGCCCCGATGTTGCCGAGGCCGAGCACGGCGGTGCCGTTCGACACCACGGCGACGAGATTGGCGCGCGCCGTGAGCGTCGCCGCCTCGGCCGGGTCGGCCGCGATCGCCTCGCAGGCGGCGGCCACGCCCGGCGTATAGGCGAGCGCGAGATCGTGCTGGGTGGCGAGCGGCTTGGTCGGCTGGATCTCCAGCTTTCCGGGCCGCGGCAAGCGGTGATAGGCGAGCGCGGTGGAGCGCAGATCCTCGGACAAATTGGCCGGCACGAGCCTCTCCCCCGGTTGGTCGAACGGCGACGATTAAACCCTAACCGTGGCCCGACCGGAATGGCTGCGCCGGCGCGTGCGCGTGCATGCTAATCTTTGCACAAGATAAAATGGGGCGGACAGGGCCATGAGCATTCGTTTCGGGGGCTGCGCCTGTTGCGCCGGTCAATTGCGCGCGCCGGCCTCCGCCGTGAGCCGGCGGAGCTTCGTCGCGGGCGGGCTCGCCGGCCTTGGCGCCGTCGCGACGGGCTTGGGCGGAGCGCGACCCGCCATGGCGCAGGCCCCGGCGGCCGGCACCGGCAAGCCGCAGCGCATCGACGTGCATCATCACTACATTCCGCCGTTTCACGCCGCGTTCATCGCGTCGCGCCGCGACCGCGGGCGCCCCCCGCAATGGTCGGTCGCCATGTCGCTCGAGGAGATGGACAAGAACGGCATTGCGACCGCCGTCACGTCGCTGGCGCAGCCGGGTGTCTGGTTCGGCGACGTCGCGGAAGGCCGCCAGCTGGCGCGCGAATGCAACGAATGGGGCGCCCAGATGGTGCGCGATCATCCCGGCCGCTTCGGCCTGTTCGCCGCCATCCCGCTGCCCGACGCCGAGGGCAGCCTCTGCGAGATCGAATACGCGTTCGACGTGCTCAAGGCGGACGGCATCGGCCTGTTCACCAGCTACCGCGACAAATACCTGGGCGATCCGTCGTTCGCGCCGGTGTTCGACGAGCTCAACCGCCGCAAGGCCGTGGTCTACACCCACCCGATCGCGCCGGACTGCTGCAAGTCGCTGGTGCCGGGCGTGCCGCCCTCGACCATCGAGTACGCGACCGACACCACGCGCACCATTGCCGGGCTGGTGTTCAGCGGCACCACCGTGCGCTGCCCCGACATCCGCTTCATCTTCTCCCACAGCGGCGGGACGCTGCCGTTCCTGACCGCCCGCTTCGAGCGGCTCGACGAAGAGCGCAAGGATGGACGGCTGCCGAATGGGCCGATCCCGGAACTGCAGAAGCTCTATTACGAGGTGGCGCAGGGCAACACGGCGGCGCAACTCGCGGCGCTCACCACGCTCGCGAGCCTCTCGCACGTGCTGTTCGGCACGGATTTCCCGTTCCGCCCGGGCGCCGAGGCGGTGGCGGGCGTCGCCGCGTACAAGTTCGCCGCCGCCGACCTGCGCGCCATCGAGCGGGAGAACGCCCTCGCCCTGCTGCCGCGGCTGCGGGCTTAGCGTTGAGAACGCATTTGAACCGCCTCGCCGCCTCCCGCGCAACCAACCAACAGGGTGGCAAGCGAGCGGAGAGGTGCCCGACCATGACGGCAGCCCAGGTTTTCGACGGACCCACCATGTCCATGACGCAATCCGCTCGGCCGACGTTGTCGTCCATCGCCCCGCGTTGGATCCTGGCGAACGCCCTGCCCCAGGTCCTGCTTGTCGCTGGGTCGTGGGCCTATCTGGGCATGAACGGAATAACCTTGGCCGTGCTGTTCACGCCCGGCGGCTTCGCCAAGCTCCCGCACCCGGCCTGGTTCGTGATCGCGGCGGCGACCCTCTACGTGATCATGACCGTATGGCTGCGCGGCGCGGTGGTGCGCCCCCTGGTGCCGCGCTTCTCCATCCTGGGATGGGTGCCGGCGGCGATCCTGTCCGGCGCCCTCATGCTGGCCCTGACCGTGACCGCAAGCCTGGTCGGCCTCGCCGTATCCAAGGGCTTGGCGTTGTCCGGCGGCCACGCGCCGTCGGTGCCGGTGCCGAGCGGCCTGGCGTTCGCCCCCTTCGTGGTGGGAATCATCCTGGGAGCGGAAATCATCGGACTGATCGTGGGCGGCGTGCCCGGCCTGCTCCTCGGCGGCGGCGAAGCGCTGGCTGCATGCCGGGTGACCCGCAGCAAGGGCAGCTGGATCATCTGGACCGCGGCCGCCTGGTCGATGATCGTGACGATCATCACGCTGCACGCGTTCCTGGTCGTGTTCTTCCCGGCGACGCCGGCCGGCGCCCTGAACGCCCTCGCCGTCGCGGCGCCGATCCTGCTCGGTGTCGCCGCCGCCCTCATGACGCTGCCGGCGCTCGCCAAGCTCGCGCGCCAAGCCGACGCCGGATGAAGGGGGCGCCCCGTGCGACCAATCCGCCGCTACGCGTCCTTGACCGGCAGGTTGAGCCTGATGTGCAGCTCGCGCAGCTGCTTGGCGCTCACCTCGGACGGCGCGCCCATCAGCAGGTCCTCGGCGCGCTGGTTCATCGGGAACAGCACGACCTCGCGCAGGTTCTCCTCGCCGCACAACAGCATGACGATGCGGTCGATGCCGGGCGCGATGCCGCCGTGCGGCGGCGCCCCGAACGAGAGCGCGCGCAGCATGCCGCCGAACTTCTGCTCCAGCACGCTGTCGTCATAGCCGGCGATGGCGAACGCCTTCTTCATCACGTCCGGGCGATGGTTGCGGATCGCTCCCGAGGACAGCTCCACGCCGTTGCACACGATGTCGTACTGGATCGCTTTGATCCCCAGGATCGTGGCGTGGTCGTTCGGGTCGAGCTTGATGAAATCCTCGGGGTCGACATTCGGCATCGAGAACGGGTTGTGCGAGAAGTCGATTTTCTTCTCCTCCTCGTTCCATTCGTACATGGGAAAATCGACGATCCAGCAGAACGCGAAGCGATCCTTGGCGACGAGCCCAAGCTCCTCGCCGATCTTCGTGCGCGCCGCTCCCGCAAGCCTGGCGGCGGCCGCCGGCTTGTCGGCGGCGAAGAACAGAGCGTCGCCGGGCGTGATGCCGGCCTTGGCGGCGATCCGCGCCTGCACGTCGGCCGGGATGAATTTCGCGATCGGCCCTTTTCCGCCGTCCGCCTCGAACACGATGTAGCCCAAGCCCGGCGCGCCCATGTCGGCGCGGGCCCATTCGTTGAGCTTGTCGAAGAACGAGCGCGGTTGCGCCGCCGCGCGCGGCGCCGGGATCGCCCGCACGACGCCGCCTGCCTTGATCACGTTCTTGAACGCGTTGAACGTGACGTTCGCCTCGTTGAACTCCTGCGTCACGTCCGCGATTTCGATCGGGTTGCGCAAGTCCGGCTTGTCGGTGCCGTACTTGAGCATCGCTTCCTTGTAGGGAATGAGCGGGAACTTCGGCGTCACCGGCTTGCCGTCGGCGAACTCCTCGAACACGCCGCGCAGCACGGGCTCGACCGCCGTGAACACGTCCTCCTGGGTGACGAAGCTCATCTCCACGTCGAGCTGATAGAACTCGCCGGGCGAGCGGTCGGCGCGCGCGTCCTCGTCGCGAAAGCACGGGGCGATCTGAAAATAGCGGTCGAAGCCGGAGACCATCGCCAGCTGCTTGAACTGCTGCGGCGCCTGGGGCAGCGCGTAGAACTTGCCCGGATGCAGCCGCGAGGGCACCAGAAAATCGCGCGCGCCCTCGGGCGAGGAGGCGGTGAGGATCGGCGTCTGGAACTCGAAGAAGCCCTGCTCCTTCATGCGGCGGCGAATGCTGTCGATGATCTTGCCGCGTTTCATGATATTGGCGTGCAAACGCTCGCGCCGCAGGTCGAGGAAGCGGTATTTGAGCCGGATCTCCTCGGGATATTCCTGATCGCCGAACACCGGCATGGGCAGCTCGGCCGCCGGCCCCAGCACCTCGATGTCGGCGACGAACAGTTCGACCGCGCCGGTCGCAAGCTCGGGGTTCTCGGTGCCGGCCGGCCGCCGGCGCACCTTGCCGTCGATGCGCACCACCCACTCGGAGTGCAACTTTTCCGCCGCCTTGAACGCGGGGCTGTCGGGGTCGGCGACGCACTGGGTGAGCCCGTAATGATCGCGCAAATCGATGAACAACAGCCCGCCGTGGTCGCGGATGCGATGGCACCAGCCGGACAGCCGCACGTCGGCGCCGATGTCGCTCTCACGGAGCGCGCCGCAGGTATGGGTGCGGTAGCGATGCATGTCCGGTCCCGTGGGAAGGCGGGCGGGCCCGCCGGAGCGGCGGAAAAGCACACGCGCCGTGCGGCTTGTCAAGAACGCGGCAGCAGCCGCATTGCCCCGCCCTCGACAGGATGCCGGCGATCTGCACACTCGTCGCGACCGGGACGAGGATCGCGCCAGATGCTTCGCATGACCACCGCGGAAGCGACCGTCGCCGCGCTCCTCGCCCACGGCATCGACACGGTCTATGCGCTGCCCGGCATCCACAACGACGACCTGTTCGACGCCATGTTCAAGGCGTCCGACCGGTTGCGCACGGTGCATACGCGTCACGAGCAGGGTGCCGCCTACATGGCGCTCGGCGCCGCGCTCGCGACCAACCGGCCGCAGGCCTACACGGTGGTGCCTGGGCCCGGACTATTGAACACCGGCGCGGCGCTGCTCACCGCCTACGGCATGAACGCGCCGGTCCTGGCGCTGATCGGGCAGATCCCCGATGCGGACATCGGCCGCGGCTTCGGGCATCTGCACGAGATCCGCGACCAGGCCGGAATCGTTGCGCGGCTGGTCGACTGGTCGGCCCGCATCCGCGCGCCGCACGAGGCGCCCCGCCTCGTGGCCGAGGCGATCCGCGCGATGCGCACCGGCCGGCCGGGCCCGGCCGCGCTCGAATGCGCCATGGACATGTGGGGCCGCGCCGGACCGGTCGCGCCGCCGCAACCGCTGCCGGCCGCGGACGTGCCGGTCGACGAGGACGCGATCCTGGCGGCAGCCAAGCGCCTCGGCGCGGCCGCGCGCATCCTGATCGTGTGCGGCGGCGGCGCGCAGGACGCGAGCGCCGAGGTCGCGCAGCTTGCCGCCATGCTGCAGGCCCCGGTGCTCGGCTTTCGCCGCGGCCGCGGCGTGCTCGACAGCCGCGATCCGTTGAGCGTGACGTTTCCACTCGGCCACGAGCTGTGGGCGCAGGCCGACGCGGTGCTCGCGATCGGCACGCGCATCCATTTGCAGCAGACCATGTGGGGGATCGACGACGCGCTCGCGATCATCCGGGTCAACGCCGATCCGGAAGAGCCGGCACGGTTGCGCAAGCCGGCGGTGGCGCTGATCGGCGACGCGCCGCCGATTCTGCGGCGGCTGATCGACGTGCTGCCGGCGCACAACCGGGCCCGCCCCTCGCGCAAGGACGAGATGCAGGAGCGCCAGGCGAAGCTGCGCGCGCGGCTGGCAAAGCTCGCGCCCCAACTCGCGTACCTCGCGGCGATCCGCGCCGAACTCCCCGAGGACGGCATTTTCGTCGACGAGGTGACCCAGGTCGGCTTTGCGGCCCGGCTCGCGCTGCCGGTGCACAAGCCGCGCACGTTCCTCTCGCCCGGCTACCAGGACAACCTCGGCTGGGGCTTTGCCACCGCGCTCGGCGCGCAGGACGCCCGGCGCGACGTGCCGGTGCTTGCCATCTCCGGCGACGGCGGCTTCCTCTACACCGCGAGCGAGATGGCGAGCGCGATGCGCCACCGCATCCCGCTCGTCACCGTGCTGTTCGTCGACGGCGCGTTCGGCAACGTGCGGCGCATCCAGGAGGAGCGCTACGGCAACCGGCAGATCGCGAGCGACCTCGCCAACCCGGACTTCGTGAAATTCGCCGAGAGCTTCGGCGCCGCCGCCGAGCGCGTCCGCTCCCCCGCGGAATTGCGCCCGGCGCTGCGCCGCGGCTTTGCCCGCCGCGACGGGCCGACCCTGATCGAGGTGCCGGTCGGCCCGATGCCGAGCCCGTGGGAGTTCATTTTCCTTCCCAGGGTGCGGGGCGGGTGACGGCCGAAATTCAACCGAGCACGCGAGCAGGATCGCGCCTCGGCTTGCGGTCGGTCAGGGTCGGCAGTCGTTTCACTCGGCTGCCCACTTCCTGCCGTGCCAAGCGCAATTCATAAAGCGTTTGCAGGTTGAGCCAAAACTCCGAGCTGGTCGCGAACCAATGACCGAGACGCAAAGCGGTATCGGCCGTAATGCCGCGTTGGCCGTTGAGGATTCCGGTCACCCGGTTCACCGGCACGTCGAGCTGCCGGGCCAGTTCGGCGGCCGAAATGCCAAGCTCCTTGAGCTCTTCGGCCAAGTGTTCACCGGGGTGGATTGGTGTGCGCGCCATGATGTCTCCTAATGGTAATCGACGATCTCGACGTTGATCGGCCCTGGCGAACCGCCTGGCCACTCGAAGCAAATCCGCCATTGATCGTTGATGCGGATGCTGTATTGGCCCTCACGTTCACCGTGAAGCGCTTCCAGCTGATTGCCGCCGAGGGTGGCGAGGGTGGCGAGGTCCTTCAGGCTGGTTGCCGCCTCGAGGCGGTCAAGCCGGATTTCGGCCTGCCGTGAGAACCCGGAGAACTCCCTGACGCGCTCGCCATTCGCAAAACGTTCGGTTTTCCTGTCCCGATAACTCACGATCATTGGAATTAGTTTAGCATGTTTTACGGTTTACGTAAACCGTAAATGCGTGGCCGAAGCGGGCATGCGTCGGCCTTATTTGCCGATCTTGTCCTGTACCCGCTGGTCGAAACGTTCGACGTTGACGACGACGCGCTGGTGCAGGCCGTCGCCGATCGGCTCCTTGTCGTCGCGCGCCTCGACGCGGAAGTCGAGGGTGCGGCCGTCGACCCCGGTGAGCGCCGCGGTCGCGCGCACGCGCATGCCCACCGGCGTTGCCGCATAGTGGCGCACGTCGAGCCGGATGCCGAGGCTCTGGTGCCCGGCCGGCAGCAGCTTTTCCACGGCGTCGAGCGCCGCCGCTTCCATCAGATTGATCATCACCGGCGTCGCCAGCACGCGCACCCGCCCGCTGCCGACGAACGGCGCCGTATGCTCCTCGCCGATGACGAGTTCCGCCGCACCGGCGAGCCCGACGGTCAGTTTGGACAGATCGATCATTGGCGTCCCTAGAGTTGGAGCATGATCTTATCCGAAAACCGGTACCCACTTTTCGGGATCATGCTCTGCTCCATCCCGGCACGCACACGCGGCGGCCGGTCTGCGTTTCCTCGACCCGCACCTGCGTGCGGTAGATCTCCGACAATATCTCGGCGGTGACGACCTCGTGCGGCGGCCCGATGGCGCGCAAGCCGCCGTCGGCGATGACGGCCACCTGGGTCGCGACCAGCAGCGCGTGGTCGGGATCGTGGGTCGAGAGCACGATGCCGTAACCACCGGCCGCAAGGTCGCGGATGCGGCCGAGCACCATGGTCTGGTTGCCGAAATCGAGGCTCGCGGTCGGCTCGTCGAGCACCAGGATCGGCGCCTCCTGGGCGAGCGCGCGGGCGATCAGCGCAAGCTGGCGCTGGCCGCCGGATATGCGGGTGTAGTCGTGCCCGGCGAGCTCGGCGATGCCGAGGCCGGCAAGCTTGTCGCGGGCGATGCGCTCGTCGGCGGGGCCGGGGCTGGCGAACGTTCCGAGCCGCGCCGTGCGTCCCATCAGCACCACGTCGAGCACAGTGAAGGAGAACTCGGTCACGTGCGCCTGCGGCACGTAGGCCATGGCGCGGGCGATGTCGGCGGGCGCGAGTTGCGCCAGCGGCCGGTCGTCGACCAGCACCGCGCCGCCGAGCGGACGCTGCAGCCCCAGCAGGGTGCGAAACAGCGTCGTCTTGCCGGCACCGTTGGGCCCGAGCAGGCACAGCACCTCGCCCGCCGCGAGCGTGAGCGCGATGTGGCTTGCGACCAGATGGCCGCGATAGCCGATGGCAAGATCGTCGGCGACAAGCCGCATGATCATCCCCAGCTGCCGCGGTCGCGCGCCAGCAGCCACAGGAAGAACGGGGCGCCGAGCACCGCGGTGAGGATGCCGAGCGGGGTCTCGACCCGGGCAAGGCTGCGCGCCAGCAGGTCGACCACCAGCATGAAGGCGGCGCCGAGCAGCATCGCGGTGGGCAGCAGGCGGCCGAAGTTCGGGCCAACGATCATGCGGGCGATGTGCGGGATCATCAGCCCGACCCAGCCGATCACGCCGGACACGGCAACGACGCTCGCGGTCATCAGGGTGGCGGCGAGGATGACCAGCGCGCGCAGCCGTCCGACGTCGACGCCGAGCGCGCGCGCCTCGTCGTCGCCGAGCGCGAGCACGCCGATGCGCCAGCGCATGAGCACGAGGGGAATGAGGCCCACGAACACCAGCGGCGCGACCAGGGCGAGATCGTCGACCTTCACCCCGGCGAGGCTGCCGAGCAGCCAGAAGGTGATGGCCGGCAGCTGGTCGTAAGGATCGGCCAGGATCTTCACCAGCGAAATGCAAGCGCCGGCGAGCGCCCCGATGACGACACCGGAGAGCACCAGCACCAGGGTGCGCTCGTGCCGGCGCAGCGCCGCGGCGATCAGGTAGACGAGCACGACGGTGGCAAGCCCGGCGAGGAATGCCAGCGCCTGGATGCCGGCGACCGGCAGCGCCAGCAATATGCCGAGCACGGCGCCGAAGCCGGCGCCGGCCGCAACGCCGAGGATATCCGGCGAAACCAACGGATTGCGGAACAGGGTCTGGTACGCGGTGCCGGCGCCGGCGAGCGCCATGCCGACCAGGGCCGCGGCGCCAACCCGCGGGAGCCGCACGCGCGTGAGGACGATTTCGCCGGCGGTCGGCACGCTGTCGCCCAATCCGAGCAGCCGCCACGCGGCATGCGCGACGTCGGCCGCTCGCAGCGGAAACGGTCCGGTGGCAACGGCGAGCCCGAACGCGGCCACCAGCGCGACGATCAGCATGGGGACGGCAAGCCGGCGCATGCTCACCGCCGTTCCGCCCCTGCCCCCGGGACCGGTTGGCTGGCCGAATCCGCCGTCCCGGCCGCGCACAGGAGATTGGGAAACGGCGGAAAAAATGCGACAAAAATGGTATATTCCATGCCGTTGAGGCCTTGATTCAGCCGCCCGCTGGGTCCGGCGTCGGCTACCACTGGCCGCCGCCGACCATATCGCGTCTTTCGACTTGCGGCAGCCGCCCGTCACCGCGCAAATAGCCGCCCATGAATGTAATCACGACGACGCAGCATCTGGCCGAGGCGTGCGCGCGGCTTGCCAAGCACCCCTACGTGACCGTCGACACCGAGTTCCTGCGCGAGTCCACGTATTTTCCCATCCTCTGCGTCGCCCAGATGGCGAGCGTCGAGGAAGCGGTGGTCGTCGATGCGCGGGCGGAGGGGATCGATCTTGCGCCGTTCTTCGAGCTGATGGCGGACGAGCGCGTGCTCAAGGTGTTTCACGCCGCGCGGCAAGACATCGAAATCGTCTGGCACCAGGCCGGACTGATCCCGCATCCGGTCTTCGACACCCAGGTCGCCGCCATGGTGCTGGGCTATGGCGATTCGATCTCCTACGACCAGCTGGTGCAGCGCATTACCGGCGACACCCTCGACAAGTCGCATCGCTTTACCGACTGGGCGCGGCGCCCGCTGACCGCGCAGCAGATCGCCTATGCGATCTCCGACGTGACGCATCTGCGCGACGTGTACCTCGCGCTGTCGGCGGATCTAAAGCGGCGCGAGCGGGCCGACTGGGTGAGCGAGGAGATGGAGGTCCTCACCTCGCCCGACACCTATCGGCTCGACCCGGACAGCGCCTGGGAACGCCTCAAGACCCGCGTGCGCAAGCCCAAGGACCTTGCCGTGCTGATCGAGCTTGCCGCCTGGCGCGAGCGCGAGGCGCAGGCGCGCGACGTGCCGCGCGGGCGCGTGCTCAAGGACGATGCGCTGGCCGACATCGCGGTCCATGCGCCGACCACCGCCGAGAAGCTCGGCAGCCTGCGCTCGCTGCCCCGGGGCTTCGAGCGGTCGAAATGGGGCGAGTCGATCCTCGCCGCCGTCGCGCGCGGGCTCGCGCGCGATCCCAAATCCCTGCCGCGGCTCGAACGCGCCAAGTCGGGCGCGAACGGGGCGGCGACCGTCGAGCTGCTCAAGGTGCTGCTGCGCATGACCTCGGAGCGCCACGCGGTCGCCGCCAAGGTGATTGCGACGGTCGACGATCTCGACCGCATCGCGGCGGGCGACGACGCCGAGGTGCCGGCGCTCAAAGGCTGGCGGCGCGAGCTGTTCGGCGAAAAGGCGCTCGCCCTCAAGCGCGGGCAACTGGCCCTGGCGATGGAAGACGGTCGCGTGGTGGCGGTGGACCGCGGCTAGTTTAGCCGCGGCGTTTACGTCGTCGTCATCACCGGCTCGCGGCCGACCAGGCGCGCGAGCTGCCGCAGCCGGTTGAACAGCCGCTCACCGGCGAGCGCGGCAAGGTCATCCTTGAGGCGCAGCACCAGGCGCCCGCGCTCCACCACCATGGGGGTGCGCGGCAGGATGCCCGGCATCGCGGCGGACACCAGGTAGCCGACGCGCAACGCGGCGCCGAGCACGCGGGCACGGTCGAGCATGCGCGGCGACACCAGTTCGCGCAGCCGCGGCGAAAGCTCGTCGTCGATCAGGCCGACGTGGCGGAAGAACACCGCAAGCGCCAGGTAGGCGCGCCCCGGATGGTCGATGCCGACGAAGGCCGCGTGCGCGATGATGTTGAGCGACTGCTCGCCGCGATAGTCCGGGTGCGCGCGCCAGCCGATGTCGGCGAGCAGGCAGGCGGCATGGCGGTAGCGCCGCTCGTCCGCAGTCTCGTCGAGGCCGGAGGTCGCCATGAACCGGTCGGTCCATTGGATCAATTCCTCGCCGTTTGCGGGCGAGCGCGATCGCAGCAGGTTGAGGTCCTGGGCGGCGGCGAGCAGCGCGTCGCGCGCGCGCTCCTGCGGGTCGAGCAGCGAATAGAGCAGGCCTTCGCGCACGCCGAGGGCGGAGAACACCACGTGCTTGGGGCGCGCCAGGCGCACCACGTGCTCGAGCACCAGCGCCGCGTAGGCGAGCAGCGGCCGGCGGGCGTCGTTGACCACCTCGATGCGCGAGAGCATGTCCGGGTCGATGCGGTGCGCGAGGCGCGAGAACTCCAGGGCCTCGCGCGCGGGAATGCGGTAGCCGTGCATCACATGCAGCGGATAGCCGGTCTGCCACATGTGCAGCCGCGCGAGCGCGCGCCAGGTGCCGCCGACCGCGTAGAAGGTGCGTCCCTCGCCGGCCGCCAACGTCGGCACGTCGTCGAGCGCCTGGCGGACGATCTTCTCCGCCTTCTTGACCGATTTCGCCGAACTGTCCTGCAGGGCGAGGCCGCCGAGCGGCAACGTCACGCCCGCCTTCACGCGCGTGCCGTGCACGTCGACGAGCTCGAGCGAGCCGCCGCCGAGGTCGCCGACGATGCCGTCGGGCCGGTGAATGCCGGACACGACGCCGAGCGCCGAGTAATGCGCTTCGCGCCGGCCGGACAGGACGTCGACTTCGGCGCGGCAGATGCGCGCCGCCTCGGCGATGAAGGTAGGGCCGTTGCTGGCGTCGCGGCAGGCGGCGGTCGCCAACACCCAGAGCTTGCGCACGCCGGCGATGTCGGCAAGCGCGCGGAACCGGCGCAGCGCGGCGAGCGCCTTGTCGACCGCATCGGCGCTGAGCAGCCCGGTCGACTGCACCTCGCGGCCGAGCCCGGCCAGCACCTTTTCGTTGAAGATCGCCGTGGGGCTTCGCGCCAGTCCCTCGTAGATGACCACGCGCACCGAGTTCGAGCCGATGTCGATCACGGCGATCGGCGGGCCGTGATCGAGGCGGCCTTGGGCCTCGGGTTCGGCCGGCGCGAACCGCCTAAGCACGGTCGCGCTGGCGGACAAGGCTGCGCGGGGATGATTCTTTGAGCGATTTGCCACGGCCGGACAGGCTCGGATTGGTCATGAAATACTTTTGCGCGTTGAACGGCTCCTCGCCGGCGGCGGCCTTTATGCGCATCGACGTGCCGTCCGGCAAGAACTTCCAGCTCTGCTCGTTGTCCCTGAAGTTGGCGATCATGATCTGGCCGAGCACTTGCTCGTGCACGGTCGGATTGAGGATCGGGCACAGGACCTCGACCCGGCGGTCGAGGTTGCGCGGCATCAGGTCGGCGGAGGAGATGTAGACCGCCGCGCGCGGATGCGGCAGGGCGTGACCGGCGCCGAAGCAGAAGATGCGGCCGTGCTCGAGGAAGCGGCCGACGATCGACTTGACGCGAATGCGCTCGGAGAGGCCCGGGACCCCCGGCCGCAAGCAGCAGATGCCGCGCACCACGAGGTCGACCTCGACGCCCGCACGCGAGGCCGCGTAGAGCGCGTCGATCACTTCGGGGTCGACCAGCGAGTTCATCTTCATCCAGATCGCCGCCGGGCGGCCGGCCTTGGCGTGCGCGATCTCCTGGCGGACGTGGTCGAGGATGCGGCGCCGCAGATTGAGCGGCGAGACCGCCATCTTCTCCAGCTCGGCCGGCTCGGCGTAGCCGGTGATGAAGTTGAACACGCGCGCGACGTCGCGGGCGATCACCGGATCGGCGGTGAAGAACGACAGGTCGGTGTAGATGCGGGCGGTGACCGGGTGATAGTTGCCGGTGCCGACGTGAACGTAGGATGAAAGCGATCCGCCCTCGCGCCGCACCACCAGCGACAGCTTGGCGTGGGTCTTGAGCTCGATGAAGCCGAACACGACCTGCGCGCCGGCCCGCTCCAGGTCGCGCGACCAGCGGATGTTGGCTTCCTCGTCGAAGCGCGCCTTCAATTCGACCAGCGCGGTGACCGACTTGCCGGCTTCAGCCGCCTCGACCAGCGCCTTGACGATCGGGCTGTCGAACGAGGTGCGATAGAGCGTCTGCTTGATCGCCACCACGTTGGGGTCGCGCGCCGCCTGGTTGAGGAACTGCACCACCGCGTCGAAGGACTCGTAGGGGTGATGGACGATCAGATCCTTCTGCCGGATCGCCGCGAAGCAATCGCCGGCATGGTCGCGGATGCGTTCGGGGAAGCGCGGATTATACGGGACGAACTCGAGGTCGGGCCGATCGACGCCGGCGGTGAGCTGCGAGAGCTCGTTGAGCCCCAGCACCCCGTCGACCAGGAACAATTCGTCGTCGGCGACGGCGAGCGCGCGCTGCACGAAGCGGCGCAGCTCGGCCGGCATCGCGCCCTCCATCTCCAGCCGGATCACCGATCCGCGCCGGCGGCGCTTGAGCGCGGTCTCGAACAGACGCACCAGGTCTTCCGCCTCTTCCTCGATTTCGACCTCGGAATCGCGGATGACCCGGAATGCCCCCTGCCCCTTGACCGCGTAGCCCGGGAACAGGCGCGAGATGAAGAGGCCGGTGGCCTGCTCCAGGGTGATCAGGCGCGCGACCGTGCTGTCGGCCGAGCCGGGCAGCCGGATGAACCGCTCGATCCGGTTGGGCACGCGGATGAGCGCGTTCATCGCCTTGCCGTCGCTCGCGCGCACGAGGTGCAGCGCAATCGAGAAGCCGAGATTGGGAATGAACGGAAACGGATGCGCCGGATCGATGGCAAGCGGGGTGAGCACCGGGAAAATGTGGTGCAGGAAGTGGTCCTCGAGCCACGCCTTTTCGTGCTTGGTCACCTCCGGGCCGTCGACCAGGACCACGCCGTGGCCGATCAGTTCCTTGCGCAACTCGCGCCAGCGCGCCTGCTGGTCGCTGGCAAGGCGCCCCACCGCTTCGCTGATGCGCGCAAGCTGCTCGACCGGGGTGAGGCCGTCCGGGCTCTTGTCGGCGATGCCCGCCCGCACCTGGCCCTTGAGACCGGCGACGCGGACCATGAAGAATTCGTCAAGGTTGTTGGCGGAAATCGACAGGAACCGCACGCGCTCGAGCACCGGATGGCCGTCGTTGGCGGCTTCTTCGAGCACGCGGCGATTGAAGTGCAGCCACGACAGCTCGCGATTTATGTACCTCTCGGAGCTCGTGGTGAGATCGAAGGGAACGACGGTGGGAGCCGCGCTGCTCTCCGGACGTGGTCCGGACAGCGGAAGCTCTTCCGTTATATCAATGGCTTCGACGCGTTCTGGCATGCGGAACCTTAACGAATCAGAGATGCGGCTAACGGCTTCCAATGAAGCCATGGCGACATGATGGCGCCGGACCCGGGGGCGCCGTCAAGGCCGGTGTGCCGGTTCGCGAGCCTCGCAAAACCCTTGCGGCCCTACTGTCGTCCCAGGATTTCCGCTGCCAGGGCGCGCGTGACCGGGCGGCGCAGTCGCAGCGCCTCGCGATCAAGCCGTTCGACGATGGCGCGCGCCGCCGCGAATGAGCGTTCGATGCGGTTCGCCAGGTAGCCCAGCAGGCTTTCGTCGACCGCGAGCTGACGGTCGGCGAAGAGCTTCACCAGAACGGCGCGCAGCAGCGCATCGTCCGGGGCGCCAAGCGCGACGACCGGCAGGGCGCGCAGTCGCGAGGCAAGGTCGGGAACCCGCAGCGTCCAGCCGCTCGGCGCGGTGGGCGCGGTCACCAGCACGAAAGCCCCCTCCTCCCGTGCCAGATTGATGAGATGGAACAGCGCGCGCTCGTCGATGCCGTCGCCGGCGACATCCTCGATCACCAGCGCCCCGGTCGAGAGCGCGGCCCGCGGGTTCGCCTGGGCGAGCGAGCGCGCCGCCAGGAACCGCGCGCCCGTCGTGTCCGCCCACATCGCGGCGAGATGGCTCTTGCCGGAACCTTCCGGACCGGTCACCACCAGCAGGCGATCCGGCCAGTCGGGCCAGCGTTCAATCAACCCGAGCGCCGCGGCATTCGAGGGGCCTTCGAGAAAATCCTCGCGCGCGAAGCTCGTGTCGTGACCGAGCGCCAAAGCCAACTGGCGTGGAGGCAACGGCATCGGCATCAGGATCGGCCGCTGTCGGCGGTTGGCACGGCGGGCGCACCTTCGACCGGCGCGCCGGTGTAGAGCGGGCTTGCGATATATTGCTGCAAGCCGAAGCGCGTCAGCACGCCGACCGCCGCGGCCAGCGGAACCGCCACCAGCAGGCCGACGAAGCCGAACAGGTAGCCGAACGCAAACAGCGCGAACATCAGCCAGACCGGGTGCAGGCCGACGCTCTCGCCGACCATCTTCGGCGCCAGCACGTAACCCTCGAAGAATTGGCCGACCAGGAAGATCGCCACAATGGTGATGATCGACGTGTAGTTCGGCGCGAATTGCACCACCGCCACGCCGGCGCCGAGCAGCAGGCCGGTCAGCGATCCGACATAGGGAATGAAGCTGATCACGCCCGATATGAGGCCGATCAGGAGGCCGAAATTCAGCCCGGCGATGGTGAGCGCCACGGCGTAGTACGAGCCGAGAATGAGGCACACTCCGCTCTGCCCGCGCACGAAGCCGGCAATGGCATCGTCGATCTCCCGCGCGAGCGAACGCACCACAGCGAGCTGCGGCCGCGGAATCCAATCGTCGAGCGTCGCCATCATGCGCTTCCAGTCGCAGATGAGATAGAAGGCGACGACCGGCGTCACCACGGCGAGCGAAAAGAACGAGACCAGCGCCTGCCCGCCCGACCACAGCGAGCGCAGGAACGTCCCAAACCACCCCATGCTCTGGCGCACCAGGTCGCCGGTCGACTTGGTCGCGTCGGCGAAGCCTTCGCCGACGATCTTGCGCAACCACTCCTGGTTCGGATCGGCCACCAGGCTCTGCAGGTGCGTGACGTAGTCGGGCAGCTTGTCGATGAAGGCGGCAAGCTGAGTGGCAAGGATCGGGACGATCAGGATCGCCAGTATCAGCAGAGCGAGTATGAACAGGCCGACGATCAGCAGGGCGGCGACGAAGCGCTTGACCCCGAGCCGTTCGAGGCGATTGGCGACCGGATCGAGCAGATAGGCGAGCGCCGTGCCGGCGACGAACGGGAGGAGGATTCCGCTCAGCAGCCACAGCACGCCGGCGATCGCACCGACGACCAGGAGCCAGAACCAGACCCGCCGCGCAACGCCCATCGCCTCGTCCGCCCTGCCCGCCGGTCAGGTGCCGACACTACGGCAGGAACACCGGCCGAAGCAAAACCGATTTCTCAGCCGATCGCCTGCCCCGGTCCCATGTGGCGGACCCACTCGCGCACGTAGGCGGCGACCGAGGCGAGCGTCAGGAGCGTGACGACAGCCATCAAGGCGTCGACCAGCCAATGGGCGTCGAAGTGCAATCCGAGCGAGGCGAGCACGAGCCCGGCGAACAGGATCTGGGCGGCGGTGTTGAGCTTGGACACCAGCAGCGGCCGCATCGGCAGCGGCTTGCCGACCAGCCAGGAGAGGAGCACGGCGCCGACGATCATGATGTCGCGCGACACCACCAGGATGACGAGCCAGCGCGGCATGTCCCCGCTGATGCCGAGGGTGACATAGATCGAGACGATCAGCGCCTTGTCGGCCAGCGGATCGAGATAGGCGCCAAGCTCGCTGGTCATGCCGAAGCGCTTGGCGAGGTAGCCGTCGATCGCGTCGCTCACGCCGGCGGCGAGAAACAGCAGAAACGCGGCCAGCATCCAGCCAGTCACGATCGCCCAGACCATGACTGGAACCGAGAGTATACGCGCGAGGGTAATGAGATTCGGAATGCTCAAAAGGCGCTCCCGGCAGAGCTTCCTCATGGCAATAGACCGGCACACGTCGGTTGCCAAGCGGCGCGCCCCGCCCCGCCGCGGCATTGCGCTTCCGGCGATTCCGCCGTAGGACCGCGCCGACCGGGAGGACACGCTGCCGCGACGGGGCGGCGGCCTCGCCCACGCCGAAGCCAAAGGAATGACCCGCAAGCGCGTCGCCATCCTCATTTCCGGGCGCGGCTCGAACATGGCGGCGCTGATCGAGGCGGCGAAGGAAGCGGACTATCCGGCCGAAATCGCCCTCGTGGTTTCCAACCGGCCGGAGGCCGCCGGGTTGGCGCGGGCCGAAACCGCCGGAATTGCCACCGCGGTCGTCGATCACACCGTCTACGGCAAGGACCGCGAGGCATTCGAGCGCGCGTTGCAGGCCGTGCTCGAGGCGCACCGGATCGATCTTGTCTGCCTTGCCGGATTCATGCGGCTGCTCTCGCCCTCGATGGTCGAACGTTGGCACGAGCGCATGCTCAACATCCACCCGGCACTGCTGCCGGCGTTCAAGGGCCTCGATACGCACCGGCGGGCGCTGGCGGCCGGAGCGAAAACGCACGGCGCCACCGTCCATTTGGTGGTCGCGGACATGGATTCCGGGCCGATCGTCCTGCAGGAATCCGTCCCCGTGCATGAAGGCGACACGGTGGAGACATTGAGCGCGCGCGTGCTTGAGATCGAACACCGGATCTACCCGCGCGCGCTCAGGCTCCTGGCCCAAGGGCGCGTGCGGGTCGTCGACGGCCGCTGTCTGATCGACTGTCAGGCCGGAGGGTGATTCAAACCAAAATGATCAGGAAACGAGCAAAAAACAACCCCCGGCTGGGAGCCGGGGGAAATAAAATCTACCGCTGCCGGACAACGGCCTCGCGGTGAACCTGGTCAGCTCACCTTGAGGTTTTCCGCGGACGTCTTGCCGCGATTGGTGACAAGCTCGTACTCCACCACTTGGCCCTCGTTGAGCGAGCCGAGGCCGGCCCGCTCGACGGCCGAGATGTGGACGAAGACGTCCTTGTCTCCGGTTGCGGGCCTGATGAACCCGTAGCCCTTGGTCGGGTTGAACCACTTGACGGTGCCTTTTTGCATCGTCGGTCTCCTGATATTGAAGTCGATCCTCACGTGGCAGTGCGCGCCGCACGCCGCGCCACAACCCGGTTTTTGGAGAGGTCCGAAGCGATCGCGCCCCCCAGGGCACGCAGGCCGGAACGGCCAAAATCAGATTGCGTGTGAACAGAACCATCAGAATCTGGCGTCAGCAAGGCGGCCCGGTGCTTTCCGCATGGCGACGCAGCGAGCCTTGCGCGCACGGCAATGGATCAGAGCCGCGACACGCGGGGAGTGTCTTTCAAGCAACAGTCAAAAGCTTTCGTTCACGTCGATACGGCCAACCGATTGACGCGGATCGCAAATCCGGACCAATGTCGGAGCTGGGATTGGGGCGGTGCTTGCGGGGACCGACGGGGGCTCGACGATGCGCCGACTGACTGTTGCGTTGATGGCGGCGCTCACGCTGGCCTGCGCGCTCCCCCACGGGGCGGCGGCGCAGGCGTGCGTCACTGAGAATTGCATCTTCCGCCCATCACCGCCGCCCCCCAATGAGCCTCCGGCCTTCGTCAACAATTCGGTCAATGCGGGGCTGTTCGATCTCGGCTCCTCTTTTCTGTGGAAGCAGGTCAACGGCGGCGGCACGACCTCCACGGGCGACCAGGGCGCGGGCGGCGGCGCCTCGCCGAACGATCAAGTGCAGCAGCGCTTCCGTACCTGGGGCGAAGGCTACGGGATATGGGCGAAGACCAATGATTTCTCCGGGATCGTCGGCGACACGCGGCGGACCGGAGGCGTGGTCGGCGGCCTCGGTTTCGTGCTGGCACCGGGGATCAACGTCGGATTTGCCGTCGACCAAAGCTGGACCAAGGTCGATGTAAACGCGCTGCCGCAGAGTGCGCGCTATAGCCTCACCCAGCTCGGCGCCAATTCGCAGATCGCCTTGGGACAGTTCACCCTCGGTCTTGCTGCCGTCTATGGCTTTGCCGACGTCGACACCACCCGCGACACCATCCCGGCCACGTCCCCGTCGGTCGCCTCCTACGGCGCCAAGGTCTGGGCAGCCTTGGCGGAACTCGGCTACTTGGTCCCGCTCGGCAACGCCCGGATCGTGCCGAAGGTCGCCATCGATTGGATCCGCGTGTCGACGGACGGCTTCACCGAGGTCGGCGGCTTCGATCCGGCAACGGTCGCCGCCCAGACCAGCGATCGCGTGCGCGCCTACGCAGGGTTCGAGGTCGGCCAGACGTGGGTCGCCAATACGACCCTGTTCGACCTGAGCGCCTACGCGCGGTTCGTCGACATCCTCTCCGAATCCGGCTTCGCGATCCTGGTCACCTCGGCCGCCACGCCCGGCGTCTCCCAGGCAGTCCAGGGCGCGACCGAGGGGCATTATGGCGTGGACGCCGGTGCATCGGTGTCGGTGCGCGTGAGCCAGAGCCTGCGCATCTATGCCAACTACGACACGCGGCTGCGCGACCACTACCAGGCGCAGATCGGCACGTTGGGCGTCGAGGTGAAGTGGTAGAAAAAAAGCGTCCCGCCGTCAGGCGGCCGCGCGCCGCACCCATACCCGATTATCGTGAAACGCTGCGCCGCCGAACGGCGCGATGGCGTCGGCTCCGGTCAAGGTGTTGATGCCGCGGCCGTCCTCGAACGTCGCATTGGGAAACACGGATTCGGCGATCAGCACGCCGCGCCGCACGCCCGCGAACAGGCTGGCGTGCAAGCGCACCTCGCCGCGCCGATTGCCGAGCACGACCTTGTCGCCGTCGGCGATCCCGAGCGTTCCGGCGTCGTCCGGATGCATCATCACCTGCGGCCGCCGCTCGCGCGCGAGCGAGGTCGGGGTCTCGGTGAAGGTCGAGTTGAGGAACGAGCGCGCCGGCGAGGTCGCGAGGCGGAACGGATGTTCCGCGTCCGCCTCCTCGATCGCGTTCCAATGGTCGGGCAGGCGCGGCATGGCGTCGACCGGCCCGACCGCCCGCCCCGGCCGCGGGAACGGCACGTTGGGCCAGTCGGGCTTGAAACGGAACTTGCCGTCGGGCCAAGCGAACCCTTTGAGATAATGCGCGGTCTCGAAGTCCGGCTGGCAATCGATCCAGCGCTTTCCCTCGAGCTCGGCCAGCGTGCCCCAACCCGACTGGACGAGGGTCCAGTCGATCAGCTCGCGCGGCGTCATGGCGAATCCCGGATGCCGGGCGCCCAGGCGCGTGGCGAGCGCCCCAATGACCTCGTGGTTCGAGCGGCATTGCCCGGGCGGCTCGACCAGCTTCGGGCCGAGGATGATGTATTGGTGGCCGCCGCCCTGATAAATGTCGTCGTGCTCCATGAACATGGTCGCCGGCAGCACCACGTCGGCCATCTTCGCGGTTTCGGTCATGAACTGCTCGTGCACGCACACGAAGAGGTCTTCGCGCGCGAAGCCGCGTTTGACGCGCGTCTGGTCCGGAGCGACCGACACCGGATTGGTGTTCTGAATGAGCAGCGCGGTCACCGGCGGGCCGCCCTGCAGCCCCGCCGCCTCGCCTTCGAGGATCGGGCCGATGCGCGACTGATCGAGCACGCGCACAGTAGGATCGCGGGCGTCGAGGCCCTCGATCATCGTCTTGTTCCAGTGATAGATCGCGCTGTTGTTGTGGAAGGCGCCGCCGCCCTCGTAGCGCCAGGCGCCGGTGACCGCCGGAATGCAGCTTGCCGCGTGCATGTTGACGGCGCCGTTGCGCGAGCGCGAAAAGCCGTAGCCGAGGCGGAAATAGGCGCGCTTGCGCTCGCCGACCAGCCGCGCAAACGCCTCGATCGTCTCCACGTCGCAACCGGTGATGCGGGCGGCCCATTGCGGAGAGCGTTCGCGCACATGGGCGGCAAGCTCGGCGGGGACGTCGGTATGGCGTTCCAGATAGTCGTGATCGGCCTTGCCGTCGCGAAACAGGCAATGCATCACCGCGCAGGCGAGCGCCGCGTCGGTGCCGGGACGCACCAGCACCGGCAGGTCGGCCTGCTCCATCGTGCCGTTCATATAGACGTCGACCGCGACGATCTTGGCGCCGCGCTCCTTGCGGGCGCGCACCGCGTGAGCCATCACGTTGACCTGGGTATTGACCGCGTTGGTCCCCCAGATCACCACCAGATCGGACTTCGCCATTTCGCGCGGGTCGGGCCCGGCAATGCGGCCAGTCCCGGCGATGTAGCCGGTCCATGCCGGGTTGACGCAAATGGTGGAGAAGAAGCCGGAATATTTTTTGGCGTGGCGCAGGCGGTTGATGCCGTCGCGCATCACCAGACCCATGGTGCCGGCATAGTAGTAGGGCCAGACGGTTTGCGCGCCGTAGCGCTCCTCGGCGGCGAGGAATTTTTCCGCGACGAGGTCGAGCGCGGTATCCCACGACACCGGAGCGAACTCGCCCGAGCCTTTCGGTCCCGTGCGCACCAGCGGCTCGCGCAGGCGATCGGGATGGTGAATGCGCTCGGCGTAGCGCGCGACCTTGGCGCAGATCACCCCGTCCGTATAGGCGTTGTCCGGTGCGCCGCGCACCCGGCCGATGGTGTGCTCGTCGAGCACCTCGACCTCGAGCGCACAGGTCGACGGGCAATCGTGCGGGCACGCGGAGGCGGCGATCCGGGGCATGAGCGGAACGCTGCGGACGGCCTGGTTCATTGCTTGGCCCTCTCTTGGGCGACTCTCGTCATGGCGCCGCCGCTTCCCTGCGCCGCGACCGCACGCGCCACATGGCCGCGGCCACGACGCCGACCGCCCCCACCAACCCGAACGCGAACTCGACCGGGTTCACGGCGATTCCCGCGCCCTGATGTCCGCTTTGCCCGAACATAATGGAGTCGACCGGGAATGTCAGGCTGGGCATGGCGGGGAGCACCTGCCTGATGGCCGGATCCTCGGCCACGAGTCCGCCGCCGATCCAGCCGAGCAGCGCGGCGCCGGCCCACACCAGGACGGGAAAACGCTCGAGCAGCGCCATGATCAAGGCGGCGCCGGCGATCACCAGGGGAATGCTCACCGTGAGCCCCAGTCCCAGCAGCAGGTAGCTGCCGCGGGCGGCCGCTGCCACCGCAATCACGTTGTCGAGGCTCATGACGATATCGGCGACGACGACGATCCGCACCGCGCGCCACAGGTCATCGACCGCCTCGACGTGCCGCTCGTCGGCGGCAGACGCGACCAGACGGAAGGCGATCCACAGCAGCGCGCAGCCGCCGACGAGCTTGAGGTAGGGCAGCGTCATCAAGGTGGCGACGACCGCGGTGAAGACGATCAGCAGGACCGAGGCGACGCCCGCCCCGATCACCATTCCCCAGCGGCGCTGACGCGGCGGCAGGTTGCGGCACGCGAGCGCGATGACGACGGCGTTGTCGCCGGACAGGAGAATATTGATCCAGATGATCTTGAGGACGGCGAGCCAGAACGCGGCCTGATAGAATTGTTCCATCCGAACGGTGGCCTTCCTGCGCGTCAGGCCGGCGCCGCGGTCAGCCGACGATCTCGTTGCCCGAGAAAAACTGGCTGATCTCCTTGGCCGCCGTATCGGGCGCGTCGGATCCGTGCACCGAATTCTCGCCGACCGAACGGCCGTGCAGCTTGCGGATGGTCCCGGCGGCCGCCTTGGCCGGATCGGTTGCGCCCATGATGTCGCGATACTTGGCGATGGCGTTCTCGCCTTCCAGCACCTGCACGACCACCGGGCCCGAGGTCATGAACTCGACCAGCTCGCCGAAGAACGGCCGTTCGCGGTGGACGGCATAGAAGGTCTCCGCCTCCGCGCGGCGCATGCGCAGGCGCTTCTGCGCGATGATGCGCAAGCCTGCCTGCTCGATCAGGGCGTTGATCGCGCCGGTGAGACTGCGTTGGGTCGCGTCCGGCTTGATGATCGAGAAGGTGCGCTCGACCGCCATCGGTACCGTCCTTGGTTGGAAATCTGCAACGAGGGTCGCGGCGGCTTATAGCGGCCGGGCCGCAGAGCGGCAAGGCGCGCGCCCCCGCGCGATCATTCGTTACGGCCGCAGCGGCCGCTATGCTTCGAGGGTCTTCGAGCAGAACAGCCAGCCGGCAACGGCGCCGGCTATCGTCGGCACCACCAGAAACAGCCACACTTGCGCGAGCGCTTGGCCGCCGGCGAACACCGCCGGCCCCAGGCTGCGGGCCGGATTGACCGACAATCCGGTGACGTTGATGAAGGGGAAGTGCAGCGCCACAAGGGTCAGGCCGATCACCAGTCCGGCGACCGGGCTTCCCTGGCCGCTGGTCACTCCGAGGATGACGATGATGAACAGCAGGGTGGCGACGAACTCGGTGAGAATCGCGGCACCGAGGCCGAACTCACCCAGATAGCCCGGGCCCCATCCGGTCTGTCCGAGGCCCGCGGCGCCGATGTCATATCCTTTGAGCTTGCCGTACAGGATCGCCACCAGGATGGCGGCGCCGGCGATGCCGCCGAGAAACTGCGCGACGATATAGCCGATCGCCTGGGCGAGCGGGATGCGGCCGGCGACCCACATCGCGACGGTCACGGCGGGGTTGATGTGCCCGCCCGAGATGGGTCCGATTCCGTAGGCCATCGCCATGACGGTCAGGCCGAAGGCGAGCGCGATCGGCAGGATTCCGAGGGGAAATACGCCGCCAAAGCCTCCGACCACGATCGCGCCGCACCCGATCAGGATGAGCGCCAACGTACCGATGAACTCGGCCAAGTATTTTTTCATGCCGCCTGAACCTCCGGCGAACGCGCGTGGTCATCCGCGCCGCAAATCTCAATGGTACGGTAGCAGAGATCGACTCCGCTTCAAGCGCACGCGGGGTGCGATGCCGGTTCCCGTGAGCTCATTTTCGGACCGGCAGCGGGACGTTGCCATGAACTCGACGCGTTTTGATTCTTGCATTGGCGAAAAGCTTGAAGGACGTTTGCGACGGGCGCAGAATCGGATTGTTGGAGCGCCAGTCAATGGGACGCGAACCCTTGACCATGCGACGCAAAAGCCTTTGGCGGAAGAGCGCGCTATTGGCGGGAGTGGGCTTGGCGCTGGCGCTCGGCGCCTGCTCCGGCGATTCGTTTTCGAAGATCGATCTCGGGCTTCCCGCGCCCAAGGTCAATCCGCTCGCCAAGGACGAACCCAAGCAGCGGGTGGTGACGGCGGCCGACTTGATCGGCGCCACTGGCCGCTGCGCCGGGGAGGCCACGCCTGACGCGGCTCCCCAGGCGCTCAACTTCACGGCGGGTCCGCAGGCCGGGCCTGCGGGGGCAGGCCCGGCCCGCAAGCGGCGCCGGCTGCCCCAGCGCCGGTTCGAACCGGAGTCGGGCTCGGAATGACGGAATGCGAGGTGGTGCGGGCGCTCGGACATACCGACCAGATCGAGATTTCGACCAACGAGCGCGGCCAACGCAGCGTGACCCTGACCTACGTTCAGGGCGAGCGTCCGGGCATTTATCGCTTCGTCGCCGGACAGCTGGTGTCGCTGGAGCGCGCCGGCGAGCCGCCGCCGCCGCCCAAGGCCAGGCCGAAAAAGGCGGGGAAGAAGGAACCGCCGGCGTAAGCCCGACTTCAGGCCATCGCCGCTTCGTATGCGGCGCTGGCGGCCAGCCATTCCTCCTCGCTGCGCGCGAGCGCCGCGGCGGTTTCGCTGCGCGCCTTGGCATGCGCTGCCGCCCGCGCGGGGTCGCGCGCAAAGAGATCCGGCGCCGCGAGCGCGGCATCGATCCGCGCGATCTCCCGGCCCAGCCGCGCCATTTCGGCTTCCGCGGCGGCGATGCGCGTGCGTAACGGCGCGAGCTCGACCCGCTTGTCGGCGGCCAGGCGCCGCCGCTCGCTCCGCGATGCGCGCCCGGCCCGGCGCTGAGCGCGGGCTTCGTCGGCTCCCTCGCCTTGGCGGCCGGTCAGGACCTCGCGCCGGTAATCGTCGAGATCGCCGTCGAACGGCGTGACGCCGCCGCCGGCAACGAGCCACAGCCGATCCGCGCAGGCATCGAGCAAATAGCGGTCGTGCGAGACCAGGATGACCGCGCCCGGATAGGCGTTGATCGCGGCAATGAGCGCCGCACGGCTGTCGATGTCGAGGTGATTGGTCGGCTCGTCGAGAATCACGAGATGCGGGCCGAAGAAGGTCGCGAGGCCGAGCAACAGCCGCGCCTTCTCGCCGCCCGAGAGCTGGGCGACCGGCGTATCGGCGGCTTCGCCGGAGAAACCGAGGCCGCCGACCCGCGCGCGCACCCGGGCTTCCGGGGCATCCGGCATCAGCCGGCGCACGTGCGTGTAGGCGCTGCCGCTCGCGTCGAGCTCGTCGAGTTGATGCTGGGCGAAATAAGCCACCTCGATGCGGTCGGCACGCACCACCCGCCCGGCCTCCGCGATCAGCCGGCCGGCCAGGAGCTTCGCCAGCGTCGACTTGCCGTTGCCGTTCGGGCCGAGGAGCGCGATGCGATCCTCGCTGTCGATGCGCAGGGTCAGGCGGCGCAGCACCGGCCGGCCCGGCGCGTAGCCGACCGCCACGCCGTCGAGGGCGAGGATCGGCGGCGACAGGCTTTTCGCCGGTGCGCGAATCTCGATCGGCCGCACGTCGTCGGCCACCAGCGCCGCCTGCGGCTCGAGCTTGGCCAGCAGCTTGAGGCGCGACTGCGCCTGGCGCGCCTTCGTCGCCTTGGCACGGAAGCGGTCCACGAAGACGATGATCCGGCGCCGTTCGGCCTCGCGTTTTTTGGCGAGCTTGAGGTCGAGCATCTGGCGCTCCTCGCGCTGGCGCTCGAACGCCGAATAACCGCCGCGGTAGAGCGTAAGCCGGCCGCGATCGAGATGCAGGATGTGATCGACCGCATGGTCGAGCAGATCGCGATCGTGGCTGACGATCAGCACGGTGCGCGGATAGCCCGCGAGATGATCCTGCAGCCACAGGGTGCCTTCGAGATCGAGATAGTTGGTCGGCTCGTCGAGCAGCAGGAGGTCGGGTTCGGCGAACAGGACGGCCGCCAGCGCCACCCGCATGCGCCAGCCGCCGGAGAATTCCGCGCAGGCGCGCTGCTGCGCGGCGGCGTCGAAGCCGAGGCCGGCGAGGATCGCGGCGGCGCGGGCCGGCGCGGCATGGGCGCCGATATCGGCAAGCCGCGTCTGCACCTCGGCGATACGCAGCGGATCGCGCGCCGTCTCCGCCTCGGCCATGAGCCGCGTGCGCTCGTCATCCGCCGCCAGCACGGTATCGATCAGGCTCTCCGGTCCGTCCGGCGCTTCCTGGGCGAGGCGCCGGACGCGGGCGCGCGGCTCAAGAACGATGTGACCGCTCTCGACGGCGGCCTCTCCGGCGATGACACGGAACAGGGTGGTCTTGCCGGCGCCGTTACGGCCGACGAGCCCGACGCGGGCTCCGGTCGGAACCTGCGCCGACGCGTTCTCGACCAGCAGCCGGCCGGCCAGGCGCACGCAAAGGTCGTCGATCACCAGCATGCCGGCGTTTTGACCAAAGCCGCGCGCTTGCGCAACCGGCTCGCGCCCGGGCCGCGACAGGGTCGGTCACGCCTTGCGCTGCCAGCGCCCCTCCGCGTCGGCCTGCCAGTAGGTCGCCGCCAGGCCTTGCGTCCGCGCTTGCGTCCATCGCTCGCGCGCGGCGGCGACCGCATCGGGGTCGTCGCCGTCGAACAGGAGCACGATGCGTTCATAGTTGCCGGTGTCGGCCGGCACGCCGGCGCCGTCGATGAGGAAGCGCACGTTGGCCCCGTTCGGGTTGTCGTCGCGGGTGGTGAGGAGAACCGGCTGCGTTGCCGCCTCGGCCTCCCGATCGGTACCGTGCGGCAGGAAGGCATCCTCGCGATAGGTCCACAGATGGGCGTCGAGCGCCTCCACGCGCTCCTCGGACGCGGCCTGCACGACGACCCGCCACCCGCGCGCCAGCGACTTCTCGAGCAGCGTCGGCAGCACCTTCTCGATCGGCTGGCGCTGCAGATGGTAGAACAGCATCTCGGTCATGCCGGCGTCCCGCGAAGGTCACTTCTCGTAATAATCGGCCACCAGGCGATCGAGCAGCCGTACCCCCCAGCCCGAGCCCCAACTGCGATTGATCTCGCTCTGCGGCGAGGAAAAGCCGGTTCCGGCGATGTCGAGGTGCGCCCATGGCGTCTTGTCGACGAAGCGCTGGATGAATTGCGCCGCGGTGATCGCGCCGCCCCAGCGCCCGCCGGTGTTCTTCATGTCGGCGAACTTGGAGTCGATCAGCTTGTCGTACTCGGCGCCGAGCGGCATGCGCCACACGCGCTCGCCGGTCGCCGTGCCCGCCTTGGCCAGGCGCTCGGACAGGCGGTCGTCGTTGGAGAACAGGCCGGCGTGCTCCTGCCCGAGCGACACGATGATGGCGCCGGTCAAGGTCGCCAAGTCGATCATGAATTTCGGCTTGAACCGGCTCTTGACGTACCACAGCACGTCGGCAAGCACGAGCCGGCCTTCCGCGTCGGTATTGATGATTTCGATCGTCTGGCCGGACATCGAGGTGACGATGTCGCCCGGCCGCTGGGCCTTGCCGTCGGGCATGTTCTCCACCAGGCCGATCGCGCCCACCGCGTTGACCGCGGCCTTGCGGGCGGCAAGCGCGTGCATCAGGCCGACCACGCAGGCGGCGCCCGCCATGTCGCCCTTCATGTCCTCCATGCTGGCGGCCGGCTTGATCGAGATGCCGCCGGTGTCGAAGCACACGCCCTTGCCGATGAAGGCGACCGGCGGCGCGCCGCTCTTGCCGCCGTTCCAGCGCATCACCACGAGGCGGCTGTCGCGCTCCGAGCCCTGCCCGACGCCGAGGAGCGCGTTCATGCCGAGCTTCTTCATCGCACGCTCGTCGAGCGTCTCGACCGCAACGCCGAGCTTCTTGAGCGCGGCGGCGCGCCGCGCGAATTCTTCGGGGTAGAGCACGTTGGGCGGCTCGTTGACGAGATCGCGCGCGATGAGCGTGCCGGCCGCCACTGCCGCGCGCTCGCCCCACGCCTTGCGGGCGCCGGGCACATTGGCGACGCCGAGCGTGAGCCGCCGCTGCGACGGCCGCTCCTCGCCCTCCTTGCGCTTGGTCTTGTAGCGGTCGAACGCATAGGCGCGCAGCTCGACGCCGAGCGCCACGTCGGCCGCCTGCTCCGGCTTCATCGCGCCGGCGGGAAGATCGAGCACGATCGTCGCCTCGGTCGCGGCCGCCGGTATTCTGCCCATGGCGGCGCCACCGAGCTTCGCCAGGTCCTCTGGCTCGACCCCCTTGCCGACACCGACCACGACGAGGCGGGATGCCTTGAGGCCGGCCGGCGCCACGATGTCGAGAGCGGTGCCGCTCTTGCCCTTGAAGCCGTCGGCCGCGGCCGCCCGGGCGACCAGATCCCCGCTCGGCTTGAGAAGGGCCTGGGTGGCAGACCCGAACCGCAGGTTTCCGTCGGCAAAGACGACCAGGGGCCCCCGCGCGGGCGCCGCAATCGAGGCAAATCCTATGCGCAACCGACTGGCCATGACGATAGAATCCTCATCTCATGGTAGGCTTCGCCTGAACGAGCGCCCCCGCGGCCTCGGCTTGGGAGCGCGAACCTGACGTTCGCACCATCTTGCGGCCAGTGCGGCTGCGCCCCTCGGGTTTGGAAAGCGGCACTAGAATCAGAGAGTTGCTAGGGTTCCTTAATTCCGAAGTTCGCATCAGAGGGGGTGCCGCATAGGACTTGCGAACGTCGGAACCGAGACACGAGCGGCCGCGGGTTCCATACAGCATCGTTTCGCCCGTGGCGAGATCGCTGCCCGACTCCTGCCATTGATCGGGTTTACAGGATGAGGGCGAATTCCTACGACTGTTCTCGCACCGGGGGGTGCGGCAGACGATCTGACGGGACGGGGCACGCTGCAATACGATGGGACGGATCGATCGCTACATATTTCGCACCAGCTTTGGCGCGTTCGTGCTGATTCTCGTCAGCCTGACCGCGGTCATCTGGATCACGCATGCCTTGCGCGACATCGACCTGGTCACGAACCAGGGGCAGACGGTCCTGGTCTTCATCGGCCTGACCGGTCTCATCGTCCCGCTACTGGTCTTGGTGATTGCGCCCATCGCGCTGGTCATCGCCATCTCCTACACGATCAACAAGCTCAATACCGATTCCGAGATCGTGGTGATGAATGCGGCCGGGATGGCGCCCTGGCGGATGTTCAGGCCGTTCCTCGCCGTGGCCATCACGGTCGCCCTTCTGGTCGTGGCGATTGCCGCCTACCTGGCCCCCAGGGGGCTGCGCGAGCTGCACGACTGGGCGACCAAGGTGCGCACCGACGTCGTCGCCAATATCGTGCAGCCCGGCCGCTTCATCACCATCGAGCCCGGGCTCACCTTCCACCTGCGCGAACGCCGGCCCAACGGGCAATTGGTCGGCATCTTCATGGACGACAAGCGCGATCCGAAGGAGCACGCCACGTTCCTGGCCGAGTACGGCGAGATCATCGAGAACAACAACAGCAACTTCATGCTGCTGTACAACGGCAGCATGCAACGCCTGGAGAGCGGCAAGCTCGACCCGACGATCGTGCTGTTCGATCGCCACGCCTTCGACCTGTCCAAGTTCGGCACCGGCGCGCCGCTGCAGGCGACGGTCTACAGCGCGCGCGAGCGCTCCCTGTGGGAACTGTTGAATCCCGAGCCCGACGACCCGCTCGTGAAGAGCCAGCCGGGCCAGCTGCACGCGGAGCTGCACGACCGCCTCGCCGGGCCGCTCTACCCCATCGCCTTCGTGACGATCGCGTTCGCGATCCTCGGCGCGCCGCGCACGAGCCGGCAAAGCCGGGCGTTTTCGCTCGGCCTGACGATCGTCGGCATCACGTCGCTGCGGTTCGTCGGGTTCGCCAGCGTGGTGTTTGCCGTGCACAGTCCCCGCGCCGTCTTGATCATGTATGCATCGCTGATCATCGCCACGGCGTGGGCGGTGCTTGCCATATCGCGCGGCTCGGTCGTCGAGCCGCCCGCGGTGCTCACGCTGGCGGTCAATGCGCTGACCGAGCGCTTTGTCCGGCGGCTGGCGCCGACATGAGGGGCCCCGCGCGATGATCCCGTTCACGCTCGCGCGCTATTTCGCCTGGCGCTTCCTCGGCGCGACGATCGCCGTGTTCGGCGGGGTGTTCGTGCTGGTGGTGTTGATCGATTACATCGAGCTGACGCGCCGCGCCTCCGACATCCCCAATGCGTCGCCCTGGATCCTGGCGCAGACGTCGCTGTTCCGCGTTCCCCAGGTCACCGAGCGCATGCTGCCGTTCTCGGTGCTGGTCGGGGCGATGTCGTGCTACCTCAACCTTTCGCGACGGCTCGAACTGGTGGTTGCCCGGGCAGCGGGAATGTCGGCCTGGCAGTTCGTCGCGCCGGCGCTGGTGGTGGCGATGCTGCTCGGCGCCGTCGTGACCACCGCATACAATCCGTTGTCGGCGGTGTTGCGCGAGCGCTCGAAGCGGCTCGAGTCCGAACTGTTCGGCGAGCGCCGCTCCGGCCTGCTGGAGACGGGCGGTGGCTTCTGGGTACGCCAGCGCAGCGTCGACGGCCGCCAGGCCATCATCAACGCGACGTCCAGCCGCGAACAGGGCGCCCGCCTCGACGGGGTCAGCATCTTCACCTACGACGCTTCGGGCCGATTCGAGGAGCGCATGGAGGCGAAGACCGCCACCCTCGAACCCGGGCACTGGCGCCTGGGGCAGGTCCGCATCTACGCCTCCGGGACCCCCCCGCGCGACCTCGAAGTCCACCTGCTAAGTACTACCCTGACTTTCGAGCAAGTACGGGAAAGCTTTGCGACGCCGGAAACCGTCTCCTTCTGGCAACTTCCCCTCTACATCAATAGAGCCGAGCTGGCGGGCCTGGGGGCCGCCGGTTATAGATTGCAATATCAGCTCCTTTTGGCCCGGCCATTTCTATTGGCTGGCATGGTTTTACTTGCGGCATCCGTAAGTTTACGTTTCTTTAGATTTGGTGGTGTACCGAAGATGGTTTTGAGTGGCGTGGGAGCCGGTTTTCTGCTTTATATCCTGTCGAAAGTGACTGAAGATCTGAGCAAGGCTGAACTCATGCACCCGGGGGCAGCAGCGTGGGTGCCTGTGCTCTTCGGGACGGTTACGGGATTCGTTGTCCTTTTGTACCAAGAGGACGGGTGATGGCCACATGACCACCGCTCGCCCAAGAAGCGTGCGCTGGCACTGCCGGAGCGGCATCGTCGCACCGGGCGCTGTTCTTTTGCTCGCATTGTCCGCCTGCTTCGAACCGCGGCCGGCCCTGGCTCAGGCGGGGGCCACCCCCATGCCGAACACCGGATTCAACCAGACCTGGGTCGGCGTCCCGAACGTCCCGCCGCCGACCGGCACGGGGCTGCAGGCGAAGGACCCCAACGCCCAGATGCTCGTGAAGGCCGACGAGCTGCACTACGACTACTCGAACACCCGCGTCACTGCCGTCGGCAACGTTCAGATCTACTACAACGGGTCGCGGCTCGAGGCGAACAAGGTCATCTACGACCAGAAGGTCAAGCGGCTGCGGGCGGAGGGCAATGTCTGGCTGCGCGAAGCCGACGGCAAGATCGTCACCGGCGAAATCCTCGACCTCGACGAAGATTTTCGCGATGGCTTCGTCGACTCCCTGAGGCTGGAGAGCGCCGATAAGACGCGTTTCGCGGCGCCGCACATGGAGCGCACCCCCGACAAAACCACCGTGTTCGAAAGCGGCGTCTACACCGCCTGCGAGCCGTGCGCCGACGATCCGCGCAAGCCGCCGAAATGGCAGGTGAAGGCCTCGCGCATCATCCACGACGACGTCGAAAAGATGGTCTATTTCGAGAATGCGCGCCTCGAGGTCTTCGACGTGCCGGTGTTCTGGTGGCCCTATCTGTCGAACCCGGACCCCACGGTAAAGCGCAAGACCGGCTGGCTGCCGCCGACCTTCGGCTCCAGCGGTCTCTACGGCTTCGCCGTGACCACGCCCTACTACTGGGCGCTGGCGCCCAGTTACGACGTGACGGTGACCCCGACCCTGACGACGCGCCAGGGCCTTTTGCTGCAGGCCGAATGGCGGCAGCGGCTCGAGAACGGCTCGTATACGGTCCACGGCGCGGGCATCAATCAGCTCGATCCGGCGCTGTTTGCCGAGAAGAACGGTGCGGGCTACCCGGGTGACCGCATCAATCGCGGCGTCCTGGACAGCTCCGGCCGCTTTGCGCTCAACCAGCAGTGGAGCTGGGGATGGGACGCGATGCTGGTTTCCGACAAGACGTTCTTCCAGGACTACGGTCTCAACAGCTATCTGCAGACCAATAATGCGTTCCGCAACTTCATTACCGATGCCGGCACGTCGCAGATCTATCTCACCGGCCGCGGCGACCGCAGCTACTTCGACGCCCGCGTGATCTACACCTACGGCCTGTCGCTTGCCGACGTGCAGAGCCAGCTGCCCGTCATCTATCCGGTGATCGACTATGCCTACACGTTCGGCCGGCCGATACTGGGCGGCGAACTCTCCTACAAGGTCAATCTGACCAACCTCAGCCGCCAGTCGGCGGAATTCGACGCCATCAGCCAGAATGCGATCGACAACAATTTGTGCCTGCCGACGACCGCCAACCCGATGGCCATAACGCCCGCCAACTGCCTGTTGCGCGGCATTCCGGGGAACTATTCGCGCCTCTCGGCCGAGATGACGTGGCGGCGCACCATCACCGACTCCTACGGCCAGATGTTCACCCCGTTCGCGTCGTTGCGCGGGGACATCGCCACGGCGACGATCGACAATCAGCCGGGCGTGTCGAACTACATCGTCCCCGGCCAGCAGGACATGGCCCGTGTGATGCCGACGGTGGGGATGGAATACCGCTATCCCTTCATCAGCGTGGAGTCGTGGGGCACGCAGACGATCGAGCCGATCGCCCAGCTCATCGTGCGGCCGAATGAGACCTTCATCGGCAAGATGCCCAATGAAGATGCCCAGAGCCTGATCTTCGACGACAGCAACCTGTTCAAGGTCGACAAGTTCAGCGGCTGGGATCGCGCGGAAGGCGGCACGCGGGTCAATTACGGCGCGCAATACACGGCCCAGTTCAATCAGGGCGGGGCGATCAGCGGGCTGGTCGGCCAGTCCTACCAGCTGCTCGGCGTGAGCTCGTTTGCCATCGCCGACACCGCCAATACCGGCCTCGACAGCGGCCTCGAGACGCGCCGGTCGGACTATGTCGGGCGGCTGTCGTACCAGCCGGACAAGACCTACACGTTCACGGCGCGCGTCCGCGTCGCCGACGAGTCCTATGCGATGCAGCGCGCCGAGTTCGAAGCCAAGGCGAACTTCGACCGCTGGAACACCACGCTCATGTACGGCAATTACGCGGCGCAGCCGGACATCGGCTTCCTGACCCGGCGCGACGGCTTGCTTTCCACCACGCAGCTCAAGGTCACGCCCAACTGGTCGGTGCTCGTCGCGGGTCGCTACGACATCACCGCCGGCGAGTTCAACCAGTACCGCGTCGGCTTCGGCTACATCGACGATTGCATGGCCCTTGCGTTGAGTTACATCACCGACTTCAGCTACGGCTTCTCGCCGACCACCAACACGTCGATCCAGGCCGGCATCAACCATACGGTCATGCTACAGCTGAGCCTGCGCACGCTCGGCGGCACGTCGTTCTCGCAATCGATCAACACGCCGACGCCGAGCAATTGAGGCCGGTCGTGCCCGACGCCTTGACATATCGATGTCGCCGCGTTGCCGCAGCCGTCGTGCTCGGCATCGGTCTCGCCGTGGCCGCGCAATGCGCGGGGCAAGCGCAGACGGTCGTGGTCTTCGTCAACGGCGAGCCCGTCACGGCCTTGGACGTCGACCAGCGCATCAAGCTGATCGAGCTTTCGACCCACAAGGCCCCGTCGCGTCAGGAAGCGCTCGACGAATTGATCGACGAGAAGCTCAAGCTGCAGATCGGGAAGCGGTACGGCCTGGAAATTCCCGACAAGGACGTCGAGACCTCGTTCGGCACGATGGCGCGGCGTGTGAACCAGACATCCAAGCAATTCGCCGAGGCGCTGTCCCATGCCGGCGTCAATGTCCCGGCGCTCAAGCGGCGCATCAAGGCCGACATCACCTGGTCGTCGATCATCCGCGGCAAGTTTCCCTCGATCAACGCGGTGGGCGAAAAGGATGTCCTGTCCGCAATGGAATCGCGCAAGACCGACGGCAAAGAGGCGGCAACCTACCAATATACGCTGCGCGAGATCCTGTTCATCATGCCGCGCGGGTCGGCGCCCGCCGCGGTCGAAGCGCGGCGGCGCGAGGCGGAAGGCCTGCGCCACCGGTTCGAGAATTGCGAGGAAGGCGTCCCGTTTGCGCGGGCGCTGACCGACGTCGCCGTGCGCGAGCCTATTCGCCGCAATTCGATCGATATCGGCGCCGCCCAGCGCGAGGTCCTCGACTCGACCGCGATCGGCCACCTGACGGCACCCGAAGTGACCCAGGACGGCATCGAAATGTTCGCGGTGTGCGCCAGGGAAACGGCCGCCGGCGACACCGTCGGCAAGGCGCAGGTGCGCGAAGCCGTGGTCGCCGAACGCTACAACGCGCAGGCCAAACGCTATCTCCAGCAGCTTCGGCGCGAGGCGATCATCGAGCCGGCGCACTGAGCGATCTATGCCGCAACCCCTGGCGCTGACGCTCGGCGAACCGGCCGGCATCGGCCCCGACATCACCCTTGCCGCTTGGCTGCGCCGCGCCGAGCTTACGCTCCCCGCGTTCTACGTGGTCGGCGATCCGGGTTTCCTCGACCGGCTGGCGCGCCGGCTCGGGGTTACGGTGCCGATCGCGGCGGTCGAGCCGGAAGCCGCGGCAACGGCGTTCGCTGGCGCACTGCCGGTCGTCGCGCTCGATCTTGCCGTCACCGCCGAAGCCGGCCGCCCGGATTCGTCGAGCGCGCCGGCCGCCATCGCCTCGATCAGGCGCGCGGTCGCCGACACGGTCGCCGGCAAGGCTGCCGCGATCGTCACCAATCCGGTTGCGAAGTCCGTGCTCTACCGCAACGGATTTGTCGACCCCGGCCATACCGAATACCTCGCGCGCTTGGCGCAGGAAACGACAGGCACCGCCGGCAGGGCCGTCATGATGCTGTGGTCGCCGGAACTCGCCGTGGTGCCGGTGACGATCCATCTGCCCTTGCGCCAGGTTCCGGCGCGGCTGACCACCGACCTCATCGTCGAGACGGGTCGGATCGTTGCCCACGATCTGCGGCAGCGGTTCGCCGTCGCGCGCCCGCGGCTTGCGGTTGCCGGCCTTAATCCGCACGCCGGCGAGGACGGCACGCTCGGCGACGAGGATCTCGCCGTGGTCGCTCCCGCGGTCACTCGCCTGCGCGCGGAGGGCATCGACGCACGCGGGCCGCTGCCCGCCGACAGCATGTTTCATGCGGCCGCGCGCGCCGGCTACGACGTGGCCTTGTGCATGTATCACGACCAGGCGCTGGTGCCGATCAAGACCCTGGCGTTCGACCATGCGGTCAACGTCACGCTCGGCCTGCCGTTCGTGCGCACCTCGCCCGACCACGGCACCGCCTTCGACATCGCCGGCAGCGGCCGCGCGGACCCGTCGAGCCTGATTGCGGCGCTCCGCCTTGCGGCGCGGCTTTCCGCCGGCGCGCCGGCATGAGCCGGATCGACGACCTGCCGCCGCTGCGCGAAGTGATCCGCCGCCACGGCCTTGGCGCACGCAAGTCGCTCGGCCAGAATTTCCTGCTGGACCTCAATCTCACTGCCCGCATCGCGCGGGCGGCCGGCCGCTCGACGGCGTTGACCGTGGTCGAGGTGGGCCCCGGGCCGGGCGGCCTGACCCGGGCGCTGCTCGCTCTGGGAGCCCGCCGCGTGATCGCGATCGAGCGCGACGCGCGCTGCCTGCCGGCGCTCCACGAGATCGCCGAGCGCTTTGCCGATCGGCTGACGATCGTCGCAGGCGATGCGCTGCGTGTCGACCTTGAACCACACCTGCAGGGCGGACCGGTTCGCGTGGTGGCAAACCTGCCCTATAACGTCGCGACCGCGCTGCTGGTGGCTTGGCTCACGGTCGACCCATGGCCACCGTGGTACGAAAGCCTCGTCCTCACGTTCCAGCGCGAGGTGGCGCAGCGCATCATGGCGGCGCCCGGCTCCAAAGCCTACGGGCGCCTGTCGGTGCTGGCGGGCTGGCGCACCAAGGCGCAAATCCTGTTCGACATCGCGCCGCGCGCCTTCGTGCCGGCGCCGAAGGTCACGTCCTCGGTGGTGCGCCTGGTGCCCCGCCCGTATCCCCTCGCCTGCGACCGCCATCTCCTCGAGCGCGTCACCGAGGCCGCCTTCGGCCAGCGTCGCAAGATGCTGCGCCAAAGCCTCAGGTCACTCGGCGTCGACGTGCCGGAACTGCTGGCGGCAGCGGAGCTCGACCCGACCGCGCGCGCCGAGGATATTGCGGTCGAGGGATTTGCCGCATTGGGCCGGGCGCTGGCGACGACGGCGCGCGACGCGGCATAATGCGGCATCGAGGACCAAGCCCATGACGCGTCTTGTCCGCCAGTCGCTCACCGCCTATGCCGCGCCCTTGTGCGAGACCGTGGTCGAGGCGCCGGAGCCGACCGGCACCGAGGTCCTGGTGCGGGTGCGCCGCTGCGGCGTGTGCCATTCCGACGTCCATCTGCAGGACGGCTATTTCGTTCTCGGCGGCGAGAAGAAGCTCGACGTCACCGCCGGCCGCAACCTGCCGTTCACCCTCGGCCACGAGATTGCCGGCGTCATCGAGCGCGCGGGACCGCGGGCGGAGGGCGCAGCGGTCGGGCGCGAGGTCGCAGTATTCCCGTGGATCGGCTGCGGCACCTGCCCGGCCTGCGCGACCGGGGACGAAAACCTGTGCGCGGCGCCGCGCCATCTCGGGGTCTACGTCGACGGCGGCTTTGCCACCCACGTGCTGGTGCCGCATCCGCGCTATCTGCTCGACTATGCCCCGCTGCCGGCCGCGCTGGCGGCAGCCTACATGTGCTCGGGGCTCACCGCCTACGCGGCCCTCAAGCGCCTTGCCGCCCATGCCGCGCGCGGGCCGGCGCTGCTCGTCGGGCTGGGCGGCGTCGGCATGATGGGACTCGCGCTCGCCCGCGCCATGTTTCCGTTTCCCCCGCTCGCCGCCGACATCGACGCGGCCAAACGCGAAGCCGCGCTCGCGGCCGGCGCGGCCGCCGCGTTCGACCCCGCCGACCCGGCCGCCCGCAAGGCGATCCTCGCCGCGACCGGCGGCGTGTTCGCGGCCTGCGATTTCGTCGGCTCCGACCGCTCGCTGCAGTTCGCGCTCGGCGCGCTTGCCAAGGGCGGCAAGGTCGTCGTCACCGGCCTTATCGGGGGGACCTACTCCACGCCGATCGCGATGTTCCCGCTGCGCGCCATGACCATCGAGGGGACGCTCGTCGGCCGGCTCGACGAGGCGCGCGAGATGCTGGCACTGGCGCGCGCCGGCAAGGTCACGCCGGTTCCGATCGCCGAGCGGCCGCTCGGCGCCGCGCAGGCGAGCCTCGATGACCTGCGCAACGGGCGCATCGTCGGCCGCGTGGTGCTGACGGTCTGAACCTGCTCACAGATCGGCCTGCAGGCCGCGCACGAACGTCGACAGCCCGGTCTGACGCTCGCGCTTGAGGCGCTCGGCGGCAAGGATGGCCTGCACCTCGGCGAAAGCCTTATCGATGTCGCGATTGACGACCACGTAATCGTATTCAGCCCAGTGGTTCATCTCGCCGGCGGCTTTCGCCATGCGGGTACCGATAATGTCGTCGCTATCCTGGGCCCGGCTGCGCAGGCGCCGTTCGAGTTCCGTGGCCGACGGCGGCAGCACGAACACGCTGACCAGATCCGAACGCGCCTTCTCGCGCAGTTGCTGGGTACCCTGCCAGTCGATGTCGAACAGCACGTCGCGCCCCTGCGCGAGCGCGTCCTCCACCGGACGGCGCGGCGTTCCGTACGAATTGTCGAACACGCGCGCCCATTCCAGCAGTTCGCCGTTGCGCTGCATGAGCTCGAAGCGTGCGGCATCAATGAAATGATAGTCGCGGCCATCGACCTCGCCCGCCCGCGGCGGTCGGGTGGTGACCGAGATCGACAGCATCAGTCCCGGATCGCTCGCGAGCAACCGGCGCGACAGGGTGGTCTTGCCGGCGCCCGACGGCGAGGAGAGCACCAGCATCATGCCACGCCGCGTGATCGCGTCGGTGCGCCGGCCGCGGCCCCCTTCCCCCATCGCCGTCACTCCAGGTTCTGAACCTGCTCGCGGAATTGCTCAACGAAGCTCTTGAGCTCGAGGCCGATATTGGTGAGATCGACATCGTTCGATTTCGAGCACAGCGTGTTGGCTTCGCGGTTGAACTCCTGGGCGAGGAAGTCGAGCCGGCGCCCCGCCGCGCCGCCCTGATCGAGCAGGCGGCGCGCCTGCGCCACGTGGGCGGCGAGGCGATCGAGCTCCTCGCGCACGTCGACCTTGGCGGCGATCAGGATCGCCTCCTGGTGCAGCCGATCGGCATCGAGCCGATCCGATGAATCGAGGAGCAGCGCGACCTGTTCCTTGAGCCGCGCGCGGATCGCCTCCGGCTTGCGGCCGGGGGCGGCCTCGGCGCGGGCGGTGAGGCCGGCGATTTCGTCGAGACGTTGGGTGAGCACGCGTCCCAGCGCCGCGCCCTCGTGCCGGCGCATGTCGGCGAGACCGGCGAGGGCTTGGCCAAATCCCTTGACGAAGGCCGCCTCGGCGGCGCGGCGGTCGTCCTCGCTCTCGTCCTCGTCGATCACCTCGATCACGCCCTTGAGGGCGAGAATGCCGTCGAGGCTGGCAGGTGTTGCGTCAATGCGTTGCGCCACGTGGCGGATGGTCGACAAGACGGCGGCGAGCACCGGCTCGTTCACCCGCACCATCGGCACCGCGCCTTCGCGGCTTGCCGTCAGGGTGGCGTAAACGGTTCCGCGCGTGAGCGCCTCGGCGGCGCGCGCGCGCACCGGCACCTCCAGCGCATCCCAGCCGGACGGCAGGCGGAGCCTGATCTCGAGTCCCTTGGCGTTGACCGACTTGAGTTCCCAGGTCCAGCGATAGGAGCCGTGGGTGCCGTCCGCCCGCGCAAAGCCGGTCATGCTCGACAGGGCCATGGGCGGGGTCCTCGCACCGCCGATCGGTCGCATCGGCGCCTTCAGGTTCCAGGGGCGGCGGCGGACGGCCGCCTGGGGCATTGGATTGAAACGCGCGACGCCGCGGCAAGCCTGCCGGAATCAATACCCTGCGAAATTTGCCGGACCTTAACGACGCTGGACGGCGGTCACAAGACGGCAGGGACTACTGCCGCGGCGCGAAGGCCGGCATCTGCTGCAGCTGCAGCGGCCGCGGGGCGCCCGGCCGCGCGCCGGCGGGCGCCGGTGCGGTCGACCGCGTGGCCGGTTGCGGCTCCGCGCCCTGGTTCGCGTCCTTCTGCTGCGCCTCGATCTGGCGCAGCCGCGACACGTTCTTCTGGTGCTGGTCGAGGCTTTCGGAAAAGCTGTGCCCACCGGTTCCGTCGGCAACGAAGAAAAGCTCCTTGGTGCGCGCCGGACTGGCGGCGGCCTCGAGCGAGGCGCGGCCCGGATTGGCGATCGGCCCGGGCGGCAAACCGTCGATCGAATAGGTGTTGTAGCGGGTCTTGAGGTCGATGTCGGAGCGCGTGATCGCGCGGCCGAGGGCCCCCTTGCCGCCGACCAGACCGTAGATGATGGTTGGATCCGACTGCAGCTTCATGCGCTGCTTGAGCCGATTGACGAATACCGCCGCGACCCGCGTGCGTTCCTCCGGCCTGCTGGTCTCCTTCTCGATGATCGAGGCGAGGATGACGAGCTGGTCGGCATTCTCGATCGGAAGATCCTGCGCGCGCCGGTCCCAGACCTCCTGGACCACGCGCCGCTGCTCGTGCTGCATGCGCTGGATGATCTGCTCGCGCGACGTGCCGCGGGTAAAATTATACGTTTCCGGCAGCAGCGATCCTTCCTTGGGAATTTCCTTGATGTTGCCGGTGAGGGTATCGTTCTCCATCAACCGCGCGACGATCTGCTCGGAGGTAAGCCCTTCCGCGACCGTCAGCTGGTGCTGAATGACCTTGCCGTCGACGATGATGTTGACGACGTCGCGCAGGCTCGCTTCCTTGGGGAACTGATATTCGCCGGATTTAAGCTCGTCGCGCGCCTTGTGCACCCACACGCCGCCGAAGAACACCCAGGGCTGATCGATCACGCCCTCGCGCTGCAGCAGATCGGCGATGTCGCGCACCCCGAGGCCGCGCGGGATGTTGACGATCTTGTCCTGGGCGAGCGGTCCCGGCGCCTCGAACCGATGCTTGCCGGCCGTCAATGCCAGCCCAACGGCCAAGGCCGCGACCAGGACGAGGGTAAACAACGCGCTTCCGGCAACGACAACCGGATGGCGCGCGCGGGCGGACGGACGCTTGGGTTCGGGCACGCGATCGGGCTCCAAGGCCGCGCGCGGGCTGCGCGGGGTGATCCTTCGGGCGTCTGGCACGGGCGCGTCGAGGTCGGCGCCCGCACGCCGTTGCGCTGCCGCCGACCGCTCGTCCGGCGTCGGGTTGCCCCCCCGGTCGCGCGGCGAATACGTACCTGCCCCATTTGCCATGACGGCTGTTTGTCCCTCGACGGCAGGTTACGGTCAAATATGGCGAAAGGGTGAAGCCGGCGCCCTGTGTCGCGATTCCGACGAGCCCGAGGCCGAAGTTCGCAACCGCACTTGCCGCGATGTTATGCGAACTTCGGGTTCGCGGCACTCGATCGCTTTCCGATTTTGAATCGGAAAGCGATCCAGGTTCTGATTTTGTCGCATTTTCTGCGGAAAACCGGTGCCCACCCCGGATCAAGTCCGGGGCAGGCTTTTTCCGGAAAATGCGCTAGCCATCGACGCGGCGGAACACCAGGGAAGCATTGGTTCCGCCGAATCCGAACGAGTTCGACAGGCTCACGCGGATGTCGCGCCGGCGCGCCTGATGCGGCACCAGATCGATCGCGGCCTCGACGGACGGATTGTCGAGGTTGATGGTGGGCGGGGCGATCTGGTCGCGCACGGCGAGGATGGAAAAGATCGCTTCCACCGCGCCGGCGGCCCCCAGGAGATGGCCGATCGCGGATTTCGTCGACGACATCGAGGTCCGGCCGGCCGCATTGCCGAGGAGCCGCTGCACGGCGTTGAGCTCGATCTCGTCGCCGAGCGGCGTCGATGTGCCGTGGGCGTTGATGTAATCGATCTCGGCGGGCGAAATCCCGGCGCGGCGGACCGCCGCCTGCATGCACCGCAATGCGCCGTCTCCGTCCGGCTGCGGCGCGGTGATGTGATAGGCGTCCCCGGAGAGGCCGTAGCCGATCAGTTCGGCCCAGATTTTCGCCCCGCGCTGCGTGGCGTGGTCGTAATCCTCCAGCACGACGACGCCGGCGCCCTCGCCGAGAACGAAGCCGTCGCGGTCGCGGTCGTAGGGCCGCGAGGCGCGCGTCGGCTCGTCGTTGAATCCGGTCGAGAGGGCGCGGCAGGCCGCGAACCCGGCGACGGAGAGGCGGTTGACCGGGGATTCGGTCCCGCCCGCCACCATCACGTCGGCATCGCCGAGGGCGATCAGCCGCGCCGCGTCGCCGATTGCGTGCGCCCCGGTCGAGCAGGCGGTGCTCACCGCGTGGTTGGGGCCCTTCAGGTTGAAGGCGATCGACACATAGCCGGAGGCAAGGTTGATGATCCGGCCGGGAACGAAGAACGGCGACACGCGCCGCGGCCCGCGCTCCTTGAGAATGACGGCGGTCTCGCCGATGCCTTCGATGCCGCCGATGCCGGAGCCGATCATCACTCCGGTCTGAATCTGGTCGTCGTAGCGGTCCGGCTTCCAGTCGGCGTGGTCGAGCGCCTGGCGGGCGGCGCACATCGCGTATGTGATGAACCCGTCGACCTTGCGCTGCTCCTTGGGCTCCATCCACTGGTCGGGATTGTAGGTCCCGTTGCTGCCGTCGCCGCGCGGAATCGAGCAGGCGATCTTGGCGGGAAGGTCAGAGACGTCGAATGTCTCGACCTTCCGCGCGCCGCTCTCGCCGGCGATGAGGCGCTGCCACGTCGGCTCGACGCCGCAGGCAAGCGGCGTCACCATTCCCATCCCCGTGACGACGACGCGCCTCATGTGGGGCTCCCCGCACCCGGACTGTTCCGGGTTCGGCACAAATAAAGTTGCCGAAGTCGGCGGCCGCGGACTTCAGCAGCGGCCGACCGTGGCTCGATCCGGCACACCATGGCGCGATCGGCACCGCCCCGCAATCGGGCCGGCCGCCGGCTGCATGCCGGTTCAGCCGCCCGGCCGATTGCGCCGTGGCCGGTCCGGCTCCGCATCCGGGCCACGGCTCGCCGCAAAGGCTCCAGGCGGGCGCGCTGCAATCCGCGGATTTTCAGCTTTTGGCGTTCTTTTCGAGGAATTTGACGGCGTCACCGACCGTCAGGATGGTCTCGGCGGCATCGTCCGGGATCTCGCAGCCGAACTCTTCCTCGAAGGCCATCACCAGTTCGACCGTATCGAGGCTGTCCGCACCGAGATCGTCGATGAAGCTGGCGTTCTCCGTCACCTTCTCGGCTTCCACTCCCAGATGATCCACGACGATCTTTTTGACCCGCTCGGCAATGTCGCTCATTTCTTTCAGCCTCATGCGCTTTTGGAATGCGCTCGGTCGGCGGTGGCCCCGAGCCGTTGCAACGTGGCCTCGTCGGTGAACGATGGCGGGCCGCATCCTGATCGCAGGCGAGCCGGGCGTGACGCCCGACACCTGCTGATTGGTCGCCCCCAGCCGGGCCGGGGACCGGTTATCATACTTCTCCCGCATTGGCCAGCACCGGGCACGGCACGCCGGCGGAAGGCGAAATCGCCCGTCAAACCATCAGATCATCGCCATGCCGCCGTTGACGTGCAGCGTCTGCCCGGTGACATAGGCGGCCTCGGTCGAGGCGAGAAAAACCGCCGCGGCGGCGATCTCCGCGCCAGTCCCGAGGCGGCGGGCCGGGACCGCCGCCAGAATAGCCTCGCGCTGCTTTTCGCTCAGCACCGCCGTCATCGCGGTCCCGACGAAGCCCGGGGCGATGCAGTTGACCGTGACGTTGCGGGAGGCGACTTCCTGGGCGAGCGCCTTGCTCATGCCGATCATGCCGGCCTTGGCGGCTGCGTAGTTCCCCTGCCCCGCGTTGCCGGTGACGCCGACGACCGAGGTGATGCCGATGATGCGCCCGAACCGCCGGCGCATCATGCCGCGGGCGACCGCCCGCGCCAGACGGAAGCTGGCGGTGAGGTCGACCGCGATCACCTGGTCCCAATCCTCGTCCCGCAGGCGCACGAAAATATTGTCGCGGGTGATGCCGGCATTGTTGACCAGGATGTCGAGCTGCCCGGTGGCCTGCTCGACGTCGGGCACCAGCTTTTCGACTTCGTCCTTATCGGCGAGGTTGCAGGCGAACACGTGCACCCGGTCGCCCAATTCCGTCGCCAGCGCGTCGAGCGCCTCGCGCCGGGTCCCGGAGATCGCGACGATTGCGCCCTGGCCATGCAGCGCGCGGGCGATCGCTCCGCCGATCCCGCCGCTCGCACCGGTCACCAGGGCATTCTTGCCGGTGAGATCGAACATGGCCTGTGCTCCGCTCCTTGCGCGATCACGGCGCGCGCGCGGCCTTGACGGCGGCGATGTCCTCGGGGGTCCCCACCGCGATGCCGGCCGCGCCGTCGGCGATCCGCTTGACGAGACCGGATAGCACTTTTCCCGCACCGACCTCGTAGAACGTCTTCACCCCTGCCTGCGCCATGAACGTCACGGATTCGCGCCAGCGTACCGTCCCGGTGACTTGGGCGATCAGGCAGCGCACGATCTCCCCCGGCTCGGTCACCGGCCGCGCCAGCACATTCGCCACCACCGGCACCGCCGGCGCGCGCACATCGGCCGTCGCCAACGCCTGCGCCATGGCGTCGGCGGCGGGTTGCATCAGCGCGCAATGGAACGGCGCGGACACCGTAAGCATCATCGCGCGCCTGGCGCCGCGCGCCTTGGCGATCTCGACCGCGCGCTCGACCGCGGCCTTGTCGCCCGACACCACCACTTGGCCGCCGCCGTTGTCGTTGGCTGCCTGGCACACCTGCCCCTGCGCGGCTTCGGCGGCAACCGCTGCCGCCGCGTCGAACTCGAGGCCCAGCAGCGCCGCCATGGCACCGACGCCGACCGGGACCGCCTGCTGCATGGCGCGCCCGCGGATGCGCACCAGCCGCGCCGCGGCGGCGAGGCTGAGCGAGCCTGCCGCCGCCAGCGCCGAATATTCGCCGAGCGAGTGGCCGGCCACATAGGCGGCCTCGCGCTGCACGGCGAAGCCGGCCTCGGTCTCGAGCACGCGCAACGCCGCCAGCGACACGGCCAGCAGGGCCGGCTGCGCGTTCTCGGTCAGGGTCAGCGTCTCCGCCGGCCCCTCCCACATGAGCGCACTGAGCTTGTCGCCGAGCGCGGCATCGACTTCGTCGAATACCTGCCGCGCCACCGCGAAGCTTGCGGCGAGCGCGCGGCCCATGCCCACGGCCTGGCTCCCCTGGCCGGGAAACACCAACGCAATCGACATTTTCTCCCCCGGAAAGGCCGGGTGGTAAGACACCGCACGTGCCGTCATGTCAAGGATGGGAGGCCGTCGCACGGGGTGCGCACCGGCGCGGAAGTAACGTCGCGGCAACCATTGGCGCCTAGCTTGCGGGGCCGGCGGGACGCGCGGCGGAGCCGACCCATGGCCCAACTCGAAGTGACCGACGCCGATCTCGCACGCGCCCGGCGCGACCCCGCATTCAAGCAGCAGCTTCTCACCGCGAGCCTCGATCGGCTGCTCGCCGCGCTCTACAAGGAGCAGCACAATCGCGGCGACGCCGACCCCGCCCAGACCGGGCAACTGCGCGAAGGCGCCCGGCTCGCCGCGCGGCTCGCCGACATCATCCGCGACATCGACGAGCAACGCAGCGCGGCGCAGGCAAAAAACAGCCAGCCGTAGCCGTATGGCGCCACGGGATTTCGCCTGGATCGCTGTCCGATTCGATTGAATCGGAAAGCGATCTGGGTTTTTAATTTTGTCGCATTTTCTGCGGAAAACCGGTGCCCACCCCGGATCAAGTCCGGGGCAGGCTTTTTCCGGGGAATGCTCTGGCGCCATCCGCGCTACAATCGCTCGATGATCGCCGCCGTTTACCGGCCTCGCCCGCGCGCAGCCGACCGATGACCGCCGACCGCCGATGAGCATCCTGTTGACCCCGGCACGGATCGGGCCGGTGGAGATCGCCAATCGCATCGTCATGCCGTCGATGACCACGCGCACGGCGAGCGAGGAGGGTTTCGTCACCGCCGAGACGACGGCCTATTACCTCGCGCGCGCCGCCGGCGGGGTCGGGCTGATCACGGTCGAGATGGCGGCGCCGGAAAAGGCGGGCCGGCACCGGCATCGCGAGCTTGGCATCTACGACGACCGGTTTCTCCCGGGCCTCGCATCCCTGGTCGCAGAGATCCATCGTTCCGGCGCCAAGGCTTCGATCCAGCTCGGACACGGCGGCGGCCACACCCGCAAGGACATTTGCGGCGAGGAGCCGATCGCGCCGTCGGCGGTCCCGCATCCGGTGTTCGAAATCACCTTCGCGACGATCGTGCCGCAGGCCATGACGGCGGCGCGCATCGCGCGCACCAAGGCGGCCTTCGTCGCCGCGGCGCAGCGGGCGCAGGCGGCCGGATTCGACTGCGTCGAGATTCACGCGGCGCACGGCTACCTCATCTCGCAGTTTCTCAACCCGTTCGAGAACCGACGCGACGACCAATACGGCGGGACGCTGGAGAACCGCGCGCGCTTCGGTCTCGAGATCCTGCGCGCCGTCAAGGCGGCGGTGCCGGCCATGGGCGTGATCTTCCGCATATCGGTCGAGGACTTTTTTCCCGGCGGTCTGCACGCGGACGAAGGGACGCGGGTTGCCGTATGGGCAGCCGAGGGCGGCGCCGACGCGGTGCACGTGACCGCCGGCCATTACCGCTCGTTGCCGTCGGCCGCCATGATGATTCCGCCCATGCGTCTGCCCGAGGCGACTTTTCTCGGCTACGCGGCCGACATCAAGGCCCGCGTCAAGGTCCCGGTCATCGCGGTCGGCCGCCTCGGCGATCCGGCCACGGCGGCACAGGCGGTCGCGCACGGCCAGGCGGATTTCATTGCGCTCGGCCGCACGCTCATCGCCGATCCCGAATGGGTCGCCAAGCTCGCCCGCGGCGAACCGGCGCGGCGGTGCCTCGCCTGCAACACCTGCGTCAACGAGATGCGCGGCGGCGCCCGGCTCGGCTGCGTCGTCAACGCGATGGCGGCGCGGGAGCTGGAATTTCGCGGCAGCGAGCCGCCCACGGGCGAGCGGATCGCCGTGATCGGCGCCGGCCCGGCCGGCCTCACCTTCGCGTCGCTCGTCGCCGCCGGCAACGCGGTGACGGTGTTCGAGCGCACGGCGCAGGCGGGCGGCGCGTTCCGCCGTGCCGGCAAGGCGCCGCTGTTCCAGGAGGTCGAGGCCGAAGAGCGCTCGCTTGGCGCTTACGTGGACGCGCTGGTGGAAGCCTGCCGGCACAAGGGCGTGACGTTCCGCTTCAACGCGGACGTCCATGCGAACCGCGATCTGCTCGTGCCGTTCGACCGCGTCGTCATCGCCACCGGTGCCCGCTATCGCCCGGGATTAGGCGGCGTGGCGGCGTGCGTGCTCGACCTTGGGCTCGCGCGCTGGCCGGGGCTGCGGCAGATGTTCTCGTCGCCGCGTTTGCGCGACTGGTTCTACCATCGCGCCCGCCGCGGCACCGCGAGCGATTTCAGCGGCCTGGTGCGCCCCGGGCAAAAAAGCATCGTCATCGGCGATGCCGCGCGGCCGGGCAAAAGCAAGGAGGCGATCGCGAGCGCGTTCGCGGCGGCGCTGCAGGGAGGGCACAGATAGCGAGGTGGATTTAATTCTCGGACGGCGCCAATCGAAGCTCGGCGAGAACCTGGCTGGCAGTCGCCTCGTCGACTAAAACGAAATCGTAAGTTCCGCGATCATCCGAAGCTTGCCCTGCCGCGGCCGTAATGAGAAGACCCGCGACTCCCGCCGCCGAACCCGCCGCAATCATCCGGCCCTTGTCGTTGAGCTCGATGCGAAAGACGTAGGTGCGCCCCGGCACCGCATCGAAGTCAAATCGCGAGGGCAGCGGAAAATTCGGGGCTATGGACGAAAGCCGGCGATGGCCGCCCGGGAGGTCGACGTACGCGAAGGTGCCTGTCTTGATTTTTCCCAGCGGACGGTCGTCGAGCCAGACCGGCCAATCGAAGTCGAAAAGCCCGCCGAAGCCCGGCGGTCGATAGACGACAACGCGCGCGTGTCCGGCTTTTGGCGGCCCCATGGTTTGGGCGACCGAGGCGAGAGTGGCCCCTTCCCTGGCGCAGCCGGAAACCACGGCGGCCGCAAGCAACGGCAGCATCAGGCGCTTGGATCGCACGCCGGCGATCACAATGGATGGGAGAGACCGGATCGCTGCCGGAAACCACGCGCGTGCGATCGAGGATAAAATCATGGCCGCTTTGCCACCGACGGTACTGGCTACCCAAGGCGGTACACGCGCTAACTCTGTCAGTGCGCGAGGACCCTGTCCAGTTGTACCAGGGAAGGGATAAGAAGGGACAAACGGCTATCACTTGGCCGATCGCGGCGGCGGTCCCGGGATCAGCCCGGGAGGCCGCGGCGTGTCGCGCGGCGCCAGGGATGACGGAAGCTCCGCCGCCTTGGCGGCGGCCGGAGGGGCCGGACGCTTGGGCGGAAGCGGCACGGCGACGCCTGTGGCCGGCGGCGGAGCCGGGCTGCGCACGCTGCCGACGGGCGCGTCGGCGGCCCGCACCGCCTGCTCGTCGAACAGCACGGTCTCGGCCATGGCGTTCCATTCGTCGTCGTCGGCAAGGCCGTTCGCGACCTTGAAGTTGCGCAGCGCGCTGCGCGAGGCGATCCCCCACGCTCCGTCGCCGCGGGCGGTATAATATCCGAGCTCGGTCAGCCGCTGCTGGATGCGCTGGCCGTCGGCGCGGTTGAGCGGGTTCAGGCCGGCGGCGGGCGGCGGCGGGTACGCCGTTTCGATCGTCGCCCCCTCGTCCTCCTGCCCCAATGCGGCCGCGGTCACCGCGGATGTCGAGAACAGCCGCGTTACGGTTTCGGCATCGAAGGCGTCGTTGCCGAGAAGGCCGTTCGCCCGCTTGAACCGTCGCAGCGCATTGCGCGACATCGTTCCCCAGGTGCCGTCGATCGGGCTGATCGTGTAGCCGAGATCGTTGAGACGCCGCTGCACGCGCACGGCGACGTCGGCGCGCAAGAGGGCGAGCGCCGGCGCCCTGAGCGACCACCCGGTGTCGTGATCGGGCTCATCGCTTGCGGCGCGGCCCTGGGTGATGAGAAGCGGCAGCCGTTCGACCGCGTCGCCTGCCACCCCTCTCGCCGCGGAGATGTCGGTGGCCTCGTGCACGAGCGCCGGGTTTTCCTCGGCGTCGAGAGCGGCGGCCGCCGGACGCTGCTGGACCGTGGTCACGATCTTGCGCCGCCACCCGTTCATGAACGCGCGCCCTTCGACCTCGAGCAGCGCGCGCCGGGCGCCTGCCTCGCCGTCGATCGCATCCTTGTCGGCCGGATGATATCGAAACCGCGTACAGCGCGCGTTCCAGTCGGCGACAAGCGCGTTGAACACCACCAGGTCGGCGCCCTCGGTCACCGGACCGAGCGCCTCGAGACGAATTTGCTGGAAGGTGCAGTAGCGGATGTTCGCGCGGCTGAACTCGACGCCGGGCCCTTGCGCGGGTCGTTCCTCCACGGCCGGGGCGGTGGCGGGACCGCGCGCCTGCCAGGCCGGCGGGCCGGGGAAATCCGGTGCCTGCGATGCGGGCGGCCCGAGCCGCCCCGGCAGGTACAAGAGAGCCACGATCGACCCGAGCGCCGCCGCGCCCAAGGCGGCGTAGAGCTTGACGTTGCGGGGCGCTCGCATCGCGAGGAATCGGAAACGCAGCCTCGCGTGCCAATCCCGCCATAGTCTCGGCCGCACCGCGGCGCCGAAGCGACGAAGGAAAGCCACGGGGGCGCGCGCTGCAATCACGCCACGGGTCGCGCGCAATCCTTGACGTACGACCGACGCGCTCACGCCGATGCCTGCAACGACGCGTGCGCGCGCTGCGGCCATATGGCGGGACCAATCGGCGCCACTGGCGGCGCCGAGCCGCACGCCGGCGATCCCCTGCTCGGCTTGGCGCACGATATCGACGGCGGCATCGACGGCGACGGCCTCGCCGGCGGCGTGGCTGCGGCGCGCTCGCATGACGTCGCGCACAGCCGTGCGCAACGCGGACGACGAAAGCCAATGCGGCAGCGGCTCGCCGCCGTCCGGTTCGAGCATATCGATCTTGCCCGACACGTTGCCCCCTGCCCTCTGCGGACGCCGCCCGCCGCCGAACCTCGCGTGCGCCGAGAAGCGCGGCACTTCTTTTGCCGCAAGGTGTCTACAATCCAACGAATGTGCGGCGGTTCGATGGCGCCCGCGGCAACGCACAGAAAAAATCTCGGCAAAAATATTCCCGGCGTCCGCGCGCAGCGACGCCGTCAGCCGCGCAACGCGCCAGACTGTCGGGCGATCGAGCAGCCTACATGAAAAAGGCGAGCAACCCGGCCAACATGGAGCCGGCGAGCAACGTCGACCAGTCCCCGGTATCGAGTCCGAGGAGACGACCGTCGACCGCAACGCGCACCCGCATGGCACCCTCTTTTTATTCGCCGGTTCTCGCTTCCGACGTTTGATATATAGCAGGTGCAAAGCGATTTGGCTGTTGCGGGGCCGCAACAGTTGAGGAAAATCGGCAACAGCGACCATTGTCTTGCATCGCGCAACGTCAGCATCAAAAGCAGTTTCTCGCGGACGCGTGCGGGTACGGCGCGCTGCCTGGCCCGATCGCAGAATCGCGCCGGCAAGGCTGAGTGGCCTGGGCAAGCCGCGCCTGTGTCACCTTACAAATGCGGCCTCTGCCGCTTGCATTTTTCCCCGCGGCCCCTATAACCCGGCCTTCCGCTCGACCCGGTCGGGAGCTGAACGGACGGTCGCGCCGCCCCCAATCCGGCGGCACGGCAGGGCCGATGGCCCGGCGTCCCGTGTTCCCGCATCTGACGCATTCGAGCCTTTCCGAAGGGCTCAAGTGGCTAGGCGCCGGGTCGCGCAATGGACACAGGAAAGGCAGCGCAATCCATGCCGCTTTACGAACACGTTTACCTCGCGCGCCAGGACGTGAGTGCGCAGCAGGTCGAGACGCTCACCGCCCAGTACAAGGGCGTGATCGAGCAGCTGGGCGGGAAGGTCGCCAAGACCGAATACTGGGGCGTGAAGTCCCTCTCCTACCGCATCCGCAAGAACCGCAAGGCGCACATGACCTTGTTCAACGTCGACGCGCCGGCCGCGGCGCTCACCGAGATCGAGCGCCAGGAGCGGCTCAACGAGGACGTCCTGCGTTACCTCACCGTGCGGGTCGACGAGCACGAGGAAGGTCCCTCGGCGATGATGCGCAAGGTCGACCGGGATCGCGAGCGCGACCGGGACCGCGACGACCGCCGCGGCGGGTTCGATCGGGGTGATCGCGGCGATCGTGGAGATCGCGGCGAACGGGGCGAGCGCCGGCGTGATCGCGACACGCGGCCGCCACGCGAGGGCGCGGACGAGCCCGCGCCTGCCGCCGTGGACGGGGAGTAGACGCCCATGAGCTTCTCCCAGATACCGACCCGCCGGCCGTTCTTCCGCCGCCGCAAGACCTGTCCGTTCTCCGGCGCCAACGCGCCGAAGATCGACTACAAGGACGCCAAGCTGCTGCAGCGCTATGTGTCCGAGCGCGGCAAGATCGTGCCGAGCCGCATCACCGCGGTGTCGGCAAAGAAGCAGCGCGAGCTGTCCAAGGCGATCAAGCGCGCGCGTTTTCTCGGCCTGCTGCCGTTCGTCATCAGGTAACAGGCATCGGGTGTCAGGCGTCAGAAATGCCGTGAGTCCTGACGCCTGCTATTGACCACCGAAATGGTTGGGGCGGGCTCGATCCGTCTCTAACCGCTCGGATGAGCGGGACAGCTGAAAATGGTGCAGATCGTTCTCATCGGCTTTGCTGCGGGGCTTGCAGCCGCCCTGGTGTTCGCATCGATCGTATCGGGCTCTGCCCTGTCGATCCCGCTGTTCTACCTCGCGCCGCTTCCCGTGCTCATCGCCGCGCTGGGCTGGAGCCAGGCTGCCGGGCTCATCGCCGCCGGCGTTGCGGCCACCGGCCTCGGCGTGGCCTTCGGCGGCATGCTGTTCGTCGTGTTCCTGGTCGGCGTCGGCCTACCGGCGTGGTGGCTCGGCTATCTCGCGTTGCTGGCGCGGCCCGGCACCAACGCGGCGCCGGAGCATCTCGAATGGTATCCGGTCGGCCGCCTGGTGATCTGGGCGGCGCTGCTCGGATCGCTGATCGTCGTCGCGGTCATCGCCCGCTTCGGCCTCGATGCCGAGAGCATCCAGGCCGGCCTCAAGCGCACGCTCGAGAGCCTGTTCCAGATTCAGGGCCCTGCCGGCGGCGCCGCCCCGCCGGCGGCGATCGATCCCGGCGAGTTCATCGCCTGGCTCACGGTCTGGATCCCGCGCATCGCCGCCATTCCGACCATCGTCGCCAGCCTGCTCAATCTGTGGCTCGCCGCGCGCATCGTGAATGTGTCGGGCCGCCTCAAGCGGCCGTGGCCCGACCTCTCGGCAATCGCGTTTCCGTCCTGGGTCCCGCTCCTGCTCGCCGCCGCCATTGCCGGCACCTTCGTGGCCGGGCTCGTCGGCATGGTCTGCTGGGTGCTGACCGCAAGCTTGCTGACCGCCTACATGCTGCTCGGCTTTGCGGTGCTTCACGCGACCACGCGCGCGCTCAACGGCCGCGTCTTCATCCTCGCCGGGACCTACCTGACCGTCGTCCTGTTCGGTTGGCCGGCGCTGGCGGTCGCCATCGTCGGGCTTGCCGACGCTGCGCTCGATATCCGCGGCCGCGTGGCGCGCAATCGCGCCAAGCCGACGAATGTTTCCTGATCCAAGTAACGGAGAAGACCAATGGAAGTGATTTTGCTCCAACGCATCGGCCGGCTCGGCCAGATGGGCGACGTCGTGCGCGTCAAGGACGGCTATGCGCGCAATTTCCTGCTGCCCAAGGGCAAGGCGCTACGCGCCACCACGGAGAACCGCACCCGCTTCGAATCGATGAAGACCGATCTTGAAGCGCGCAACCTGGCGCAGCGCGGCGACGCCGAAAAGGTCGCCGTCAAGCTCGACGGCCAGAGCTACGTGGTGGTGCGCCAAGCGGCGGAAGGCGGCCAGCTCTACGGCTCGGTGTCCACCCGCGACATTGCCACGATCCTGGGCGCGGCCGGGTTCACGGTCGACCGCGGCCAGATCGAGCTCAACGCGCCGATCAAGACGATCGGCCTGCACGTGGTGCCGGTGGCGCTGCACCCGGAGGTCGGCTCGAAGATCACCATCAACGTCGCGCGCAGCCGGGACGAAGCCGAGCGCCAAGCGCGCGGCGAAGACATGACGGTGCGGCGCGAGGCGGCCGACGAAGCGGCCGAAGCGGCGGTCGTCGCGGAAGCTTTCTTCGAACAGCCGCCACCCGGCGAGGCCGGCGCGGCGGATGGTCAGGGCGAGGGCGCGGAAAAGGCCGGCTGATCGGGCGGCGGCGCCGCCGCCACGGGAGCGGCCGGCTCGGCTGGCGCCGGCGCGGCGGCCGGTTGGCCGGCGGGCGATTCGCCCGGACCTTGCGCCGGCGCGGCCGTCTCCTGCTTGGCGGGCTGGCGCTTGCCACGGCCTGCGCCCTTGGCCGGCTCCTCGTGGTGCCGGCGCGGCTCAACCGGCTCGATCATCGAATCCGGCCGCGCGGTCGCGGTGTGGGGACGGGCCGGCGGCTCGGTCTTGGCCGCGGGCGGCTCGGCCGTTTGGCCGGCGCGACGCTTGGCGGCGGATGCGCCCTCTGCCGGGGGTGCGGCGGCGCGGCCGCCGGCCGAGCCCTGCTTGGAGGCCGGACCGGCCGCGTTGGCGCTCAGATAGGCCGCAAGAGCCGCAGCGGTCTCCGGACCAGAGGTATAGTGCTCCCGCAGATACCCCGCCAAACCGCTGGTGTTTTTGGCCAGCCCCTTGGCGCTGGCGTGGCAGGCCGAGCAGGAGGCGGCGAACAGGGCCGGCGCGGACTTGCCCGCGTCCAGGTTTTCCGCCCGCGCCGATCCAATTCCGAGCGCAAGGAGCGCCCCGACCCATACGGCTTGCCCCTGCCAGCCACGTCCGACCACGATCAAAGACCTCTCCCGATTCCACTTCGACCGGAGCCTGCTCTAGCGCATTCTCGCAGCCCTGTCGGCCAAAATTCAGCGCTTGGCGCTGCCATCGTGGTCGCACCCATATCAGGTGCATTGCCGGGATGGCGAGACTTTGATGGATGGCCCAATCGCAGGTCCGCGACGCTGGAAGCCGCGAAGGGGAACTTCAGGTTCTCCGCACGGGTTGTCGAGTCGGTTTAAGTGTGTCGGAGGCGACCGGGCTATTGGCCCGCTTGCTTCAGAAAGTCCTCTCCTTGACGGTCCGGAACGGGACGCTGCGGGTGACGCCGGTCGGCGCCCCTGCGTTCACCGTCGGAGACGGGACCGGGCCGCTGCTGGCGCTGCGGTTTACCTCGCGCGCCGCGGAACTCGGCATGCTGCCGGCGATCGAGCGCTCCGGGCTGCTGGCGACCGACGTCGAGATCCTGCGCCTGCGCTACGCCCGGACGCTCGAGGCCTGGCGCGAGCGCTTCCGGGCGCGGCGCGAGGAAGCGGAACAGCTGTACGATGCGCGGTTCTGCCGCATGTGGGAGTTTTATCTCGCGGCCGCCGAAATGGCGTTCCGCCATCAGGGCATGATGGTGTTCCAGATCCAGCTGACCCGGCGCCAGGGCGTCGTGCCGACGACACGCGATTACATCATGCGCGAGGAGGCCCGGCTGCGCGGGATCGAGAGCGGGCACCGTCCGCCGCTGAGACTCGCCGGCGAGTGAAACGTCAAGCGGAAACTCCGGCCTGCCCACTGTCATACGCGTCGTGTGGATTGCGGTAGTTCGTTGCGCACGCCGCGCGCGCGCCGCTGGGATCGTGCTATGCCCGCGCCCAGCAGGTTAGCATTCGTCCCATGGCACAAGCTGATTCGACCGCGCGCAAGGCGCCCCCCGAGGCGGCGCCGCTCTATCGCAGCGCTCCGCACAACATCGAGGCGGAGCAGGCGCTGCTCGGCGCCATCCTGGTCAACAACGAAGCGCTCTACCGGGTATCGGACTTTCTCGAGGCGCGGCATTTCTTCGAGCCGGTGCACCAGAACATCTACGAGATCGCCGGCAGCCTGATCCGCGTCGGCAAGATCGCCAACCCGGTGACGCTCAAGACTTTCCTGCCGGCGGACGTCGACATCGCCGGCCTCACGGTCAATCAATACCTGGCCCGGCTCGCCGCCGAGGCGACGACGGTCATCAACGCCGAGGACTACGGCCGTACCATCTACGACCTGTTCATCCGCCGCTCGCTCATCGTCATCGGCGAGGACATGGTCAACGTCGCTTTCGACGCGCCGGTCGACTTCGCGCCGCGCGAGCAAATCGAGGACGCCGAGCGCCGGCTCTACGACCTCGCCGAGACCGGGAAGTACGACGGCGGGTTCCAGCGGTTCGCGTCCGCGCTCACCACCGCGGTCGACATGGCGGCGCGCGCCTATCAGCGCGACGGGCGCCTGTCGGGGCTTGCCACCGGGCTCGACGATCTCGACCGCATGATGGGCGGATTGCAGCACTCCGACCTGGTCATCCTTGCCGGCCGCCCCGGCATGGGCAAGACCGCGCTCGCCACCAACATCGCCTACAACATCGCCCGCGCCTGGCGCGGCGACGTGCGCCCGGACGGGCACATCGAGACGGTCAACGGCGGCATCATCGGCTTCTTCTCGCTCGAAATGTCGGCGGAGCAACTGGCCACCCGCATTATCTCCGAGCAGACGGACGTCGCCTCCTACCGCATCCGGCGCGGCGAGATCGATCCGAGCGACTTCGACCGCATCGCCGCCGTGGCGCGCGAGATGGAAGCCATCCCGCTCTACATCGACGAGACCGGCGGATTGTCGATCGCGCAGCTTGCCGCCCGCGCCCGCCGCCTCAAGCGCCAGCGCGGGCTCGATCTCCTCGTCATCGACTATCTGCAGCTGCTGCAGGGATCGAGCCGCCGCGCCGCCGAGGGCCGCGTCCAGGAAGTGACCGAGATCACCACCGGCCTCAAGGCGCTCGCCAAGGAACTCAACGTGCCGATCCTCGCGCTCTCCCAGCTCTCGCGCCAAGTCGAGAGCCGCGACGACAAGCGGCCGCAACTTTCCGACCTGCGCGAATCCGGCTCGATCGAGCAGGATGCCGACGTCGTGCTCTTCGTGTTCCGCGAGGAATATTATTTGAAGAACAAGGAGCCGCGCGCCGGCACCGACGAGCATTTCAAGTGGCAGACCGACATGGAATCGGTACACGGCAAGGCCGAGCTGATCATCGGCAAGCAGCGACATGGACCGACCGGCACGGTCCAGCTGCAGTTCAAGGCCGACGTGACGCGGTTCTCCAATCTCGCCGACGAGAGCCGGCTGCCGGAACGGGTTTGACGCCGCGCGCGTTGCCTTGTCACGCCTCGTCATTGCGAGGAGCCCGAAGGGCGACAAAGCAATCCAAGGGGCGCAGCTTCCGCGCGTTGCCCTGGATTGCTTCGCGGAGCCCGTCATCGGGCCGGCCACTTCGGGCCGGGCCCGTTGGCTCGCAATGACGAGGAGGTGGATGGCCGGGCAAAAGCCGGCCATGATGGACCCATGCCGGCCCGCAAACCGCGCCCCGCGCCGCTGTCGACCGGGCCCGACCCGGACGTCGAGAGCGGCGGGATTCTCACGATCGATCTGGCCGCGATCGTCGCCAACTGGCGCGAGCTCGGCCGCCGGGCGGAGCCGGCCAAGTGCGCGGCCGTCGTCAAGGCGGACGCCTACGGGTGCGGCACCGAGCCGGTCACGGCGGCGCTGGCCAAGGCGGGATGCGCGACCTTTTTCGTCGCCACCCTGGCCGAAGCGCGCCAGGTCCGCGCGGTCGCCCCGCGGGCGGCGATCTACGTTCTGACCATGCTGCCCGGAACGCTTGCGGCCTATGCGCAGGACGATCTTCGGCCGGTGATCGGCAGCGTCGAAGAGCTGGCGGAGTGGGAGGGGTTCCGCGCCGCCGGCTGGCACGGCACCGCCGCGCTGCACGTCGACACCGGCATGAATCGCCTGGGCCTGAGTGCGGAGGACATCGCGCAACTCGATCCGCACGATCTGGCGAGGCGCGCCGGCCTCGATTTGCTGATGAGTCACTTCGCCTGCTCGGAGGAGCCGAGCCACCCGCTCAATGCCCGCCAGATGGCGGCGTTCCGCGACCTGCGCGACCTGTTTCCGGGCATTCCCGGCTCGCTGGCCAATTCTTCCGGCATTTTCCTCGGCCCCGACGCGCACCACGACCTGGTGCGGCCGGGGGTCGCGCTCTACGGCGCCAATCCGACGCCCGGGCACCTCAACCTGATGCGGACCGCGGTGCGTCTCGACGGCCGCGTCGCCCAGGTGCGCGACGTCGAGGCCGGCGATACGGTCGGGTACGGGGCGACGTGGACGGCCCGCCGGCCGACCCGGCTCGCCATCGTGGCGATCGGCTACGCGGACGGTTTCCTGCGCGCGGCGAGCGCGTTCGACGGCAAGCCGGGCGCCGAGGCGATCGTGGCCGGGCACCCCTGCCCGCTCGCCGGCCGCGTCTCGATGGATCTGCTTGCGGTCGACGTCACCGACCTGCCGGAGGGAACCCCGCGCCGCGGCGACACCGTCGCGCTGCTCGACGAGACCATCGGCGTCGACGACCTCGCCTCGCACGCCGGCACCATCAGCTACGAGGTTCTCACCAGCCTCGGGCGGCGGTATCGGCGGGTTTATAAGGATTGAGCGAATAGCGAATAGGGAGTAGCGAATAGCAAGAACTCACGACTCCTCCTCACTATTCGCTATTCGCCATTCGCTATTCGCAACCTGATACATGGCCCGCCGCACCCTCACGTTCGTATGCCAGAACTGCGGCGCGGCTTACGGCCGCTGGCAGGGCAAGTGCGAGGCGTGCGGCGAATGGAACACCATCGCCGAGGAAAGCAGCGACGCGACGCCGGCCCCCGGCCGCGCCGCGCGCAAGGGGCGGCTCTTTGCGCTCGAGCCGCTCGCCGGCGCGGCAAACGAGGCGCCGCGGCTTGCCTCCGGCCTCGCCGAGCTTGACCGGGTCACCGGCGGCGGGTTCGTGCGCGGGTCGGTGCTTCTCGTCGGCGGCGATCCCGGCATCGGCAAGTCGACGCTCCTGATCCAGGCTGCCGGCGCGATGGCGACCGCCGGCCACCGCGTCGTCTACATTTCCGGCGAAGAGGCGGTGGCGCAGGTGCGGCTGCGCGCCGAACGGCTCGGCCTTGCCGCCGCCAAGGTCGAGCTTGCGGCGGAAACGTCGGTCGAGGACATCGTGGCGACGCTCGGCGAAGGCAAGACGCCGCGCCTCGTCGTCATCGATTCGATCCAGACCATGTGGACCGGCGCGATCGACTCGGCGCCCGGCACCGTGACCCAGGTGCGCGGCGCCGCCCAGGCGCTCATCCGCTTCGCCAAGCGCAGCGGCGCCGCCGTGTTCCTCGTCGGCCACGTCACCAAGGACGGCCAGATCGCCGGGCCCCGCGTGGTCGAGCACATGGTCGACGCGGTGCTCTCGTTCGAAGGCGACGGGTCGCACCAGTTCCGCATCCTGCGCGCGGTGAAGAACCGATTCGGTCCCACCGACGAGATCGGCGTGTTCGAGATGACCGGTGCGGGCCTGCGCGAAGTGTCCAACCCGTCCGAACTGTTCCTGTCCGAGCGCGATCTCGGCAGCCCCGGCACCGCCGTGTTCGCCGGGATCGAGGGCACCCGGCCGCTGCTAGTCGAAATCCAGGCGCTGGTGGCGCCGACCTCGCTCGGCACGCCGCGCCGGGCGGTGGTCGGCTGGGACCAGAACCGGCTGTCCATGGTTCTGGCCGTGCTGGAGGCCCATTGCGCGGTACGGCTCGGCGGCCACGACGTGTACCTCAACGTGGCGGGCGGCCTGCGCATCCAGGAACCGGCCGCCGACCTGGCGGCAGCCGCCGCCCTCGTCTCCTCCCTGGCCAACGCGCCGCTGCCGCCCGACGCGGTCTATTTCGGCGAAGTGTCCCTGTCGGGCGCGGTGCGGCCGGTGGCGCAGACCCCCGCCCGCCTCAAGGAGGCGGCCAAGCTCGGCTTTGCCCGGGCGATCCTGCCGCAAGGCGGGACCGAGGCAGCGGCCGATTCCGGCCTGGCCATCGATGCGGTCGGCTCGCTGTCGAGCCTGGTCGCCGGCATTGCCGCCCGCGGACGCCCGCTGCGCACGGGCGCCGCCGGAGCGGCTCCATTGCCGCGCCGGGCGCAGTCCGGATCGGCCCGACAAGACGGGTGACGAGCCCACCCGGCCCCGCTATACACGGGGCGCCCGCCGGCCGGCCGGGACGATTCCCGCGGCGGCTGCCAACGACGGTTGAAGCTATTCGATGCCGATCGAGCCCCTCGACATCCTGCTGCTCGTCGTCATGCTGATCTCGGCGCTGCTGGCGATGGTGCGCGGGTTCATGCGCGAAATCTTCTCCATCGTGTCCTGGGCCGCGGCCGCGGTGTGCACGCTGTATTTCTACAAGCGCCTCGTGCCGGTGGCCAAGCAGTACATATATAACGACCTGATCGCCACCGGCGCGGTGGTCGGTATCCTGTTCCTCGGGACGCTTCTGGTGGTATCGATCATCACCATCAAGATCTCCGACGCGATCCTCGACAGCCGCGTGGGGGCGCTCGACCGCACGCTCGGATTCCTGTTCGGGCTCGCCCGCGGGTTGATCGTGGTGGTCGCCGCCTACACGTTCTTCGCCTGGCTGGCGCCGGAGAAGAGCCACCCGGCGTGGATCAAGAACGCCAAATCGCTGGTGGTGATAAAAGGCACCGGGCAATGGCTGATGTCGATGCTGCCGGAGGATCTCGACAAGTACTTCAAGAAGCTCAAGTCGCCGGGGACCGAGGAGCCGGATCCGGAAACCCCGCCCGGCAACCGGACCGGATTCGACCTGCGCTTTGCGCGCGCGCACCTCGATACGCCACAGGTTGGAACGACCCCGCGCTGACGCGGCGGCCGACGGAGACGAGCGAGATGGATGCAACGCCCGACGCCGACTTCGACATCGATCTCGACGGCGACCGGCTGCGCGAAGAGTGCGGCGTCTTCGGATCTTCGGCCATCCGGACGCGGCTGCGATCACCGCGCTCGGCCTGCATGCGCTCCAGCACCGCGGCCAGGAAGCAGCCGGCATCGTCACCTTCGACGGCAGCCGGTTTCATTCCGAACGGCGGCTCGGCCTCGTCGGCGACACCTTCTCGCGCAAGGAGGTCATCGAGCGCCTGCCCGGGCAGGTCGCGGTCGGGCACGTGCGCTATTCGACCACCGGCGGGACCATTCTGCGCAACGTTCAGCCGCTGTTCTCCGAGTTCGACACCGGCGGCTTTGCGGTCGGCCACAACGGCAACCTCACCAACGGCCTGACCCTGCGCCGCGAGCTGGTGCGCGCCGGCGCCATCATGCAGTCGACCACCGACACCGAGGTGATCCTCCACCTCGTGGCGCGCTCGCAGCGCAACCGCTTCATCGACCGGTTCATCGACGCGCTGCGCGCGATCGAAGGCGCCTACTCGCTGGTGGCGCTGACCAACAAGAAGCTGATCGGCGCGCGCGACCCGCTCGGCATCCGGCCGCTGGTGCTGGGCGAGCTCGACGGCTGCCCGATCCTCGCCTCGGAAACCTGCGCGCTCGACATCATCGGGGCGCGCTACGTGCGCGACGTGAAGAACGGCGAGATCGTCGTGATCACCGACCGCGCCATCGGCAAGATCGAGAGCCACGAGCCGTTTCCGCCGATGCCGCCGCGGCCCTGCATCTTCGAATACATCTATTTCTCGCGCCCGGATTCGATCGTCGGCGGCCGCGCGGTCTACGACGTGCGCAAGCGCTTCGGCGCCGAGCTTGCCGCCGAGTCGCCGGCGGAAGCCGACGTGATCATCCCGGTCCCGGATTCCGGCGTGCCCGCCTCGATCGGCTACGCGCAGACCTCGGGCATCCCGTATGAGCTCGGCATCATCCGCAACCACTATGTCGGACGCACCTTCATCCAGCCGACGCAGACCATCCGCGAGCTCGGCGTGCGGCTCAAGCATTCCGCCAATCGCGCCGTGGTGAGGGGCAAGCGCATCGTGCTGATCGACGATTCGCTGGTGCGCGGCACCACTTCGGTGAAGATCGTGCAGATGATGCGCGAGGCCGGCGCCAAGGAGGTGCATTTCCGCATCGCCTCGCCGCCGATCACCCACCCGGACTATTACGGCATCGATACGCCCGAGCGCGAGAAGCTGCTCGCCGCCAACCACGACGTCGAGGGCATGCGCCGCTTCATCGGCGCCGATACGCTCGCCTTCCTGTCGGTCGACGGCATCTACCGCGCCATGGGCTTCGACCGGCGCGACCCGGTGCGCCCGCAGTTCACCGACCATTGCTTCACCGGCGAATACCCGACCCCGCTCACCGACCGCTCCGGCGAGGCGCCCTCCCCGCGCCAGCTCTCGCTGCTGGCGGAAGCGAGCTGAAATCCCTCCCCGCGAAGCGGGGGGCGTAGGCGGCCTATGGCCGCCGTTTCTTGGTGTTGAAGAACGCCGACGCGGAGCGTCGGCTATGCGCAGCGTGCCGGGTGGGGTTTTGCCGCGAGCGCGGTGTTTGTTGAACGACCCCCCACCCTACCCTCCCCCGCAAGCGGGGGAGGGATTCAGTGAAGAGCTTCCCGCATGCCCAAGCCGCTCGCCGACCGCATCGCGCTCGTTACCGGCGCGTCGCGCGGCATCGGCGCGGCGACCGCGCTCAAGCTGGCGCAGGCGGGCGCCCATGTGGTCGCGGTCGCGCGCACGGTCGGCGGGCTCGAGGAGCTCGACGACGCCATCCGCGCGGCCGGCGGCTCCGCCACCCTGGTGCCGGGCGACCTCAAGGACTTCGACGCGATCGACCGCCTTGCCGCGGCGCTTGCCGAGCGCTACGGCCGCCTCGACGTGCTGGTCGGCAATGCCGGCACTCTCGGGCCCCTGTCGCCGCTCGGCCACGTCCAGCCCAAGGCATGGGACGACGTGCTCGCGGTCAACGTCACCGCCAACTGGCGGCTGATCCGTGCCCTGGACCCGCTCTTGCAACGCTCGACGGCGGCGCGCGTCGTGTTCCTCACGTCGGGCGTGACCGCGCGTGCCATCGCCTATTGGGGACCCTATTCAGTCTCCAAGAACGCGCTCGAAATGCTGGCGCGCATCTACGCGGCCGAGAACGCGACGACGAACCTGCGCGTCAACCTGTTCAATCCCGGCCCGATCCGCACGCGCATGCGCGCCCAGGCCATGCCGGGCGAGGACCCGATGACCCTCGCCACCCCCGACCAGGCGGCCGAGAAGGTGGTGGAGCTGTGCCTGCCGAGCTGCACCGACAGCGGCAAGCTCTATAACTTTCCAACCAGGACGTTGATGGAGTTTCGCTCGCCGACTCCGCAAGGAGCGAATAGCGAATAGCGAATAGAGGTAAGCAGCAAGCAGCCATCACTTACTATTCGCTATTCGCTATTCGCTATTCGCTATTCACCATCAACGCTCCTCCGTCACGCGCCACGCAATCACCATCGCGGCAAGCAGCATCAACGCCGCCAGGCCGAACGGCGCGCCGGGAAGCTGCCAGCTTCGGTCGGCGCCGATGGCGGCGGCGAAAACCTGGGTGAACAGCCCGGGCCCCAGCATGTTGGCGATGCCGGCGATGCTGGCATTGGCGCCCTGCACCTGCCCCTGCTCGCGCGGGCCGACGCGGCGGCTCATCAGGCCGAGCGCCGACGGATTGGCAAAACCCCACAACGCCATCAGCGGAATGCCGAGGAGGAACACCGTGCCGCTGGCGGCGACCCCATAGGTCGCGAACCCGGCGGCGCCGAACACCAAGCCGACAATCAGCGCCGTGCGCTCGCCGAACCGCCTGACCACCGGGCCGATCAATCCGCCCTGCACCACCATGGCGCAGATGCCGACGCCCGCCATGACGAGCCCGACCGTGCGCTCGTCCCAGCCGTAGCGGTATCCCATGTAGAGCACCGTGACGCTCGGCAGGAGCGCGTGGGCGAGCTGGCTGAGAAAGTTGACGCTGGCGAGCCCGAGCAGCTCGCGATGCGAGCGCAGCAAGGCAAGCGAGCCGAGCGGATTGGCGCGCCGCCAATCGAACGGGGCGCGGCGCTCGCGCGGCAGCGACTCCGGCAGCACGAAGAAGCCATAGAGCGCGTTCGCCAGGCTCAGGACGGCCGCGATCCAGAACGGCAGCCGCGGATCAATGCCGCCGGCAACGCCGCCGAGCGCCGGCCCGAGCACGAAGCCGGCGCCGAACGCCGCGCCCAGCATTCCGAACCGGGCGGCGCGGCGTTCCGGCGGCGTCACGTCCGCCACATAGGCGAAGCCGGTCGCGATGCTGGCCGCGGTGATGCCGGACACGACGCGCCCGACGAACAGCCAGGACAGCGAAGGCGCCACCGCCATCACGATGTAGTCGAGGCCGAGCCCGACATTGGAGATCAGCACCACCGGACGGCGGCCGAACCGGTCGGACAGCGCGCCGAGCAGCGGCGAGCACAGGAACTGCATCAGCGCCCAGGCGGTGCCGAACAGGCCGTAGACCTCGGCGGCGGTCGCGGTGTCGCCATGCAGGAAGCTGACGACCAGCTTCGGCAGCACCGGGATGATGGTGCCGAGCGCCAGCATGTCGAGCAGCACGGTTATGAAGATGAAGGCAAATGCCGCGCGGCGTGGCGTGACGGCGACGGGTCGCTCGCTCATCGCTTCGCGGACTTGTGCCCGGCGTGCTTTGACTTGTGTCCGGCGTGCTTTAATGACCTGCGGCCGGCATGCTTCGCGGGCTTGCGCCCGGCGAACGGGTTGTCCTTCTCCCGCATGGTCAAGCGGATCGGCGTGCCGGGAAGATCGAAAGCCTCGCGCAGGCCGTTGACGAGATAGCGCCGGTAGGCCTCGGGAACCGCATCGGCGCGGGTGCAGAACACGACGAAGCTCGGCGGCCGCGCCTTGACCTGGGTGACGTATTTGAGCTTGAGGCTGCGGCCCGACACGGCCGGCGGAGGGTGCTGCGCCAACGCCTCGGAAAGCCAGCGGTTGAGCCCGTTGGTGGCGACGCGACGGTTCCACACCGTATGAGCGTCGAGGATCGCCTGCATCAGCTGGTCGAGGCCGTCGCCGGTGAGCCCCGAGACCGGGACGATCGGCATGCCCTTGACCTGCGGCAGCCAGTGGTCCGCCTCCGTGCGCAACCGCGCGATCGCGCCGGGCCGCCGCTCCGCCAAATCCCATTTGTTCATGCCGAGCACCAGCGCGCGGCCCTCGCGCTCGACCAGATCGGCGATGCGCAAATCCTGCTCCTCGAACGGCTGGGTGGCGTCGATGAGCACCACCACCACGTCGGCAAAGCGGATGGCGCGCAACGCATCGGCGACCGAAAGCTTTTCGAGCTTGTGCTCGACCCTGGCGCGCCGGCGCAGCCCGGCGGTGTCGTACAGGCGGAACGCCCGGCCATGCCATGCGAGATCGACCGCGATGGCGTCGCGGGTGATGCCCGCTTCCGGTCCGGTCAACAGGCGCTCTTCGCCGATCAGCCGGTTGACCAGAGTGGACTTGCCGGAATTGGGCCGGCCGACCACCGCCACCCGGATCGGACCCACGGTATCCGTTCCGGCGTCGATATCTTCGTCCGGCGCGAGCGCGGTCTGGTCCGGCAGGGCGGCCCGCAGCGCATCGTAAAGATCGGCCAGCCCCTCGCCATGCTCGGCCGAAATGGCGACCGGCTCGCCGAGACCGAGCGCGTAGGCTTCGAGCGCGCCGGCGCCGCCGGCCGCGCCTTCGCTCTTGTTGGCAACGACGACCGTCGGCTTGCCCGACCGGCGCAACAGGTCGGCGAAGGCACGATCGGCCGGCATCAGCCCGGCGCGCGCATCGATGAGGAACAAGACGGCGTCCGCATCCGCAACCGCGCGGCGGCTCTGCGCCACCATGCGGCCGGTCAGGCTGTCGGCGGCGGCCTCCTCGAGGCCGGCGGTGTCGATCACCGTGAAATCGAGATCGCCGAGCCGCGCCTCGCCTTCGCGCCGATCGCGGGTGACGCCGGGCAGATCATCGACCAGCGCGAGGCGCTGGCCGGCCAGGCGGTTGAACAGCGTCGACTTGCCGACGTTGGGGCGGCCGACGATCGCCAGCGTAAAGCGCATTGGGGGCTTTCGCGCGTGGTCCCGGTCCGATGGTTCGCCCGGGCCCGAACCCATCAACGCCTCGCAACCAAAAACCCAGGCGCGAGGCTCACTTCGCCGCGGGCGGCGGCTGCGCAGGCCACCCGGACGCCGGCTGCATGGGCGGCGGGAAGGCGGATTGCTGTGCCGGAGACGTCGGCGGCACGGTCCCGGCCGATTGGTCCGGCGGCGGCGCGGGCGGCTTCGTTTTCGTCTGCAACTTCTTCTTCGGCTTCGGCTTTTCCGCCGGTGGCGCGACCGCGGCCTGTTGCGGCGGCGGCACCGCGTCCGGCGGCGGCTGATTGCCCTTGACCATGTCGGGCGGAACGCCCTGGCCCACCCCCGGCACGCCTTGGGGGAACACTTCCTTGCGCTCGCCCGGCAGCGGCTTCTTGTTGTCCCCGAACGGGATCATGTCTTGAAGCTTGTCCATCATGTCGTTGCTTTCGCACCCGACAAGCGCAACCGACGTCGCCAGCGCGGCGGCGGTCAGGATGGCACGGTGGTGTCGACGCATGGCGTGATGCCCCTTCTCAACCCTTGCCGTCGGACCCGGTGAGCGCCATCAGCACATCCACGCGATTGCGGATGCTGGTGGGCGTCTCCGGATCCCCCATGACGGTATCGATCCAACGGCGCGCCGCGGCACTGTCGCCCGCGCGCCATGCACTGAGCGCCAACAGCTCGCGCGCCGAATGCCGGAACGGGCGATCGGCGGCGGTCAACGGTTCGAGGCGTGCGCGCATATCCTCATACGGCGCGCTGTCGACCAGAAGCAACGCGGCGCGCACGCTCGCGAGGTCCTGCAGCGGCCGGCCCAGGCTGGCGTCCGCGGCAAGCGCGTCATAGGCGCCGACCGCCGCCTTGGGATCGCTCGATCCGAGCTGCGCCGCCTCGCGGAACCGCGCGAGGAGGCGATAGCCGGCGGTGCCGCTGGTCGCGAGCTTGGCGAAGGCGGCCTGCGCATCGGCATGCTTGCCCTCGTCGGCCAGCGTGCTCGCCGCCTCGAAGGCGGCGCCGGCCTCGGCCGCCTTGCGTTGCTCCCAATAGGTGTAGCCGCGCCATCCCGCGACGGCGACCAGCACGAGGACCATACCGGCGATGATGAGGTTGCCGTAACGCTTCCATAGCTGCTCCAGTCGTTCGCGCCGTACTTCCTCGTCGACTTCCTGGAAAATGTCCGACACGAACTTGGCTCCAAGGCCCTTGCAGGCCGAATGCACGCGGAATCCCGCCGCCGATGGCAAGGCCGCGTAAAATACCCATGTGGCAAGGCCAAGGCAAAGGCTTCCGGCTGCGGCAAAAGGTTAAGACCGCGGCCTTAAGGCCTGTGGAACCGAGCCTTTAGCGCCCGAATACCGGGACGCCGATGACCAGCGGGTGAAACACGAAGCCGAGCGCCAGGTAAACCAGGGTGCCGGCGATGACCGCGACCAGGTCGTTCTTCCAGCCGCCGACCGGAATGGGCGGCGCGCCGGGGTCGGTGCGGCGCTTGAGCGAGATGCGGTCGACCACCGCCCAGGCGAGGATCGCGCCGAACAGGACGATCGAGCCGAGGTCGCCGTTCGCCAGCAGATGCGCGAACGCCCACAGCTTCACCCCCACCAGCATCGGGTGCTTGAGCGTGGTCTTGATGCGGCCGGGGCTGTAGGCGGCGGCGATGCAGACGATCGACGGCCACATCAGCGCGACGGTGACGTGGCGCATGAAGGCGGGCGGATGCCATACGTCGATCAGACCGGTGGCGCGATAATGCGCGTAGCCCCAGGCGATGAGGACGATGCCGAGGAGCGCGACGAGCGAATAGACGATCTTGTACGGGATCTCGCCGATGCGGCCGACGCAGGCGGCGCGGGCGCCGCGCGCCATGGTCAGCGCGTGGGCGCCGATGAACACGGCAAGCCCGAGAACGAGGACGGCAAGGCCCATGGCTGGCTCCCGCGCAGGCGGCGCAAGCGGCAGTAGAAGCGAACGGCGGGGTCGAAGCAAGGTTCCGTCGACACAGGCGAAGGGCCGCGCGTGCGCGGCCCTTCTTCTTGAGTTTCTTAAATCGTCTCCGGCGCCTTCAGGCGCACGAGCTTGGTGATGAGGGCGTCGAGGCCCTGACCCTCACCGGCGTGGAGATCGATCCGACCGACCTTCTCCACCACGCGCTCGAGGCTCTCGAGCTCCTTGAGCCGCAGGAGGAGCGGGTTGTCCTCCATGAGCCGGGCGGTGTTGAGGAGCGAGCGCGTTGCCGCGGTCTCCTCCTGGCGGCGGATCAGGTTGGCCTTCGCCGTCCGCTCCGCCTCCACCACCTTGTTCACCAGCTCGCGGATCTCGCCGGGAAGGATCACGTCCTTCACGCCGAGCTCGGTTACCTCGATGCCGGTCTCCGCGATGCGCTCGCGCACGAAGGCGCGAAGCTCCGCGTCGAGCGCGTTCTTGGCCGCGAGCACCTCGTCGAGGGTGCGCGCGGCGACCGCCTCGCGGATCGCGAACTGCACCAGCCGGTAGAGCCATGCGTCCACGTCCGCGACCGCGCCGACCGCCCGCTCCGGATCGACGATCCGGCGGAAGGCGGTGAGCGTCACGCGCAGGGCGATGCGGTCCTTGGTCAGCATCTCCTGCGCGGTGATCTCCACCGCCTGCGGCCGCAGGTCGAGGCGCTTGACCTCGACCTTGCGGTCGACGGTCCAGTAGGCGTGGCGCCCCGGCGCGAGCCGCTCGACGAAGCGTCCCTCCACGTAGAGGAGGCCCGCCTCGTGGTTCTCGATCACGGTCTCGGTCACGTAGGCCGACCGGGTACGGTCGATCATCGTGAGGTGGCGCGGCGCCACCTTCCGCTCGCTCGCCACGTCGATGCGCTCGACATCGATGCGGGTCGCGACCTTCCAGTAGACACGCGTCGACCACGGCCCGAGCACGAGGACCGGGCGGCCGTCGAGCTTGACGATGGCGATCTCGCCGGCGCGGGTCTCCACCGCCTCGAACAGGTCGGCGACGAGGTCGGGCCGCGCCGCCTTGAGCACGGCGTAGCGATCCGCCGGGAAATCGGCGCGCACGACCTGGAACAGCTCGGCCGCAAGCTCCCGCTTGGGATCGAGCAGCCGGTGGCGGCCCGGCTCGAGCACCCGCTCGAACCGGCCGTTGCGGGTCAGAAGGGCGCGCTCGCCATCCTTCACCGTCACGCGCAGCGTCAGAAGATGCCGGCTCATGGCACGTCTCCGTTGTTGGCCACCCGGCCGCGCCGGGAGGCTTTTGCTTCAAACCGAGGACGTGAGAACCGGACGCGCCTTCCCGCGGGAACCGGCGGGCCGGGGCTTGAGCCCGCGGGATGCCGGGCGCACGCGTGCGTTCGCCGCGCCGCAGCGCGACGGCCGAACGGTGGACCCGACATCGGCGCGGGCGATATCCGCCCCGGCGCAGAGCCGGTCTCACGGTGTCTGGTACGGACGAAAGGCCGTTAGGCCGAACGACCGGACCGCGACTGAAGCGCGCGTCCGGTCCCCTGCAAGGGAGGTGTCAGCGAAACAGGCTGAACCGGAGCGCTGGAGCGGGATTTGAACCCGAGTCAGGATGCTTATAAGGCATCTGCTCTACCCATCTGAGCTATCCTCGCTGGTAGCGATCGACCGGACTCGCACCGGCTCCGGGTTTCCCCGGCGTCTTCACACGACCGCGCCCTTCGTTTCGGCGGAACACGGACACGCAGAGCGCACCGCGCCGGCCGGGATCTCACGAGCCCGGACCCAGGACCGAGCGAAGGGACGCGGCTTATGCATGAAACAATTGTTTTGCGCAAGCGGATTTCGGGGTGACCGGCACAAATTTGTTTGCAGGATGTTGCACCAACGAGGCACCTTGCCGACGCACCGGATGATCTGGCACTGTACCCGGGTCATTATCAAACAAAACCGCCCTGTCGGGAGACCAAATCATGCGCGGATCATTCCTCGGCCTTGCGCTTTCGATCGCCGCGACCGTGCTCGCCGTGCCGGCGGCGGCGCAAGTCGCCGACCGCACCATCGAGGAGCTCAAGGCCGAGACGCTGGCGCGCGCGGAGCGCGGCGCCTATCCGGTCAACGGGCTCGATCCGGCCGACGTGCGCGAGGCGCTCGACAAGATCAAGACCCGCGACCCGGATGAATGGGCGGCCGGGTGGGGCGCGGTGGCGGACCGGTACTTCGGGCACGGGATGGTCGCCGCGAGCCGCGCCGTCGCCGACCAGAATTTCCTGCGCGCCTGGCGGCTTTATTATTTCGGCCAATGGCCGGCGCCGACCTCGCCCGGCAAGCAGGAGAACTACCGCAAGGCGCTCGAAGCCTATCTGGAGCACGCGCGGTCGTTCGACCCGCCGATCGAGATCGTGCGCATCCCGTTCGAGGGCGCGCAGATCGTCGGCTACCTGCGGCTGCCCAAGGCATCCGGCCCGGTCCCGGTGGTGATGGTCATTGCGGGGCTCGACAGCCGCAAGGAGAACGCGACGGAAAGCCATTCGGCGCTGCTGGCGCACGGGCTCGGCGTCTTCGCCATCGACAGCCCCGGCACCGG